>Ga0208849_1001027_pt1 | contig 21582 bp, 22 predicted proteins | sample NGESurdeep072012_10_FD_184470 | JGI IMG/M metagenome (GOLD analysis project Ga0208849, IMG submission 184470) | Arctic peat soil microbial communities from Barrow, Alaska - NGEE Surface sample 53-3 deep-072012 (SPAdes) | ecosystem: Environmental > Terrestrial > Soil > Wetlands > Peat ... | reverse complement strand
GCAAGAAACCCTAAGTGCCCCCGCGCCTCAGAAGCGAGACCGCGTCACTGGAGAGGCACTAGACGAACATACGTTCGGCGGATACAATGGCCGCGAAATGGCTGCCGAAGAGCTGGTCGTCCACGGCGCCCGCGAGCACAACCTGAAGGACATCACCGTCCGGCTGCCGCGGAACCGCCTGATCTGCATCACCGGGCTCTCGGGCTCCGGCAAGTCGAGCCTTGCCTTCGACACGATCTACGCCGAAGGGCAGCGGCGTTACGTCGAGTCGCTCTCCGCGTACGCGCGCCAGTTCCTCCAGATGATGGAGAAGCCGGACGTCGATCACATCGACGGCCTCAGCCCCGCGATCTCGATCGACCAGAAGACGACGTCGCGAAACCCGCGCTCGACCGTCGGCACCGTCACCGAGATCTACGACTACCTCCGCCTGCTCTACGCGCGCGTCGGGCGTCCGCACTGCTCGATCTGCGGCAAGCCGATCGCCGGCCAGTCGCTCGACGCGATCGTCGACCAGGTGCTCCGGCTCGAGGATGGCACGCGCTTCACCGTCAACGCGCCGGTCGTGCGCGACCGCAAGGGCGAGTTCAAGGACGTCTTCGAAGAGCTGACGCGCGAGGGCTTCACGCGCGTGAAGGTCGATGGCGAGCAGTACGTGCTCGAAGACGGCGTGCCGGAGCTCGACAAGAAGTTCAAGCACACGATCGAGGTGGTCGTCGACCGGCTCGTGATGAAAGGCGACCTGCGCCTCCGGCTCACGCAGTCGGTCGAGACGGCGGGCGGGCTCGGGGAGGGCCTGATCGGCATCGACGTCGTCGACGGCGAGTCGCTCCTGTTCTCGCAGAACTTCGCCTGCCCCGACCACGGCGTCTCGCTGCCCGAGCTCCAGCCGCGCATCTTCTCGTTCAACTCGCCGCACGGCGCCTGCCCGCGCTGCACCGGCCTCGGCTCGCAGCAGGAGATCGACCCGGATCTGCTCGTTCCCGATCCGGCGCTCTCGATCGACGACGGCGCGCTCGTGCCGTGGTCGGTCGGCGGCTCGTCCGGCTTCTACGAGGCCGTGATCCAGGCGATCGCAGACCGCTACGAGATCGATACCTCGAAGCCGTGGCAGGAGCTGAGCGACGAGGAGCAGAAGCGGTTCCTCTACGGCACCGACGGCGAGCGTGTGTACGTCCAGTACCGCAACCGGATGGGCCGGCGGCGCCAGTACATGCTCGCCTTCGACGGGATCGTCTCGAGCCTCCAGCGCCGCTACAAGGAGACCGACTCGTCGCAGCAGCGCGAGCGGATCGAGGAGTACATGTCGTTCCGTCCGTGCCCGGCCTGCAAGGGAGCGCGGCTCAAGCCCGAGGTGCTCGCGGTCACGGTCGGCGACAACTCGATCAACCAGTTCACGCAGATGTCCGTCACGCGCGCGCTGCGCTTCATTGACGAGCTTGCGCTGACGAAGACGGAGCAGCTGATCGGGCACCGGATCGTGAAGGAGATCCGCGAGCGGCTGACGTTCCTCGACGACGTCGGCGTCGGCTACCTGACGCTCGACCGCGCGGCGGCGACCCTCTCCGGCGGCGAGGCCCAGCGCCTGCGCCTCGCGACGCAGATCGGCTCGCAGCTCGTCGGCGTGCTCTACATCCTCGACGAGCCGTCGATCGGCCTGCACCAGCGCGACAACGCGCGCCTGATCGCGACGCTGCAGAGGCTTCGCGACCTCGGCAACACGGTCGTCGTCGTCGAGCACGACGAGGAGATGATGCGCCGCTCGGATTGGCTCGTCGACATGGGCCCCGGCGCCGGGCTGCACGGCGGCGAGGTCGTCGCCGAGGGGCCGGCGGCGAAGGTCGCGCGCAACCGCAAGTCGGTCACCGGGCAGTTCCTCTCGCACACGCGCGCGATCGCGATCCCGGAGCGCAGAACCGAGGATCGCGGGTCGTTCCTCGTGCGCGGCGCGTCGCAGCACAACCTCAAGGGGATCGACGTCGAGTTCCCGGTCGGCAAGTTCATCTGCGTGACCGGCGTCTCCGGCTCGGGGAAGTCGACGCTCGTGAACGAGATCGTCTACAAGGCGCTCGCAAACCGGTTGAACCGGGCGCGCGTCAAGCCGGGCGCGCACGAAGCCGTCGAGGGCATCGACGTGTTCGACAAGGTGATCGAGATCGACCAGAAGCCGATCGGCCGCACACCGCGCTCGAACCCGGCGACGTACACCGACCTCTTCACGCACATCCGCGAGCTGTACTCGCTCACGCCCGAGGCGAAGGTGCGCGGCTACAAGCCCGGTCGCTTCTCGTTCAACGTGCGCGGTGGCCGCTGCGAGACGTGCAAGGGCGACGGGCAGATCAAGATCGAGATGCACTTCCTGCCCGACGTGTACGTGCCGTGCGAAACGTGCAAGGGCGCCCGTTACAACCACGAGACCCTCGAGGTTCGCTTCAAGGGCAAGTCGATCTCGGACGTGCTCGACATGTCGGTGGAGGAGGCGCTCCAGTTCTTCGCGAAGATCCCGAAGATCCGCCGGCGGCTGCAGACGCTGCACGACGTAGGTCTCGACTACATCAAGCTCGGGCAGCCGGCGACGACGCTGTCGGGCGGCGAGGCACAGCGCGTCAAGCTCGCTGCGGAGCTGTCGAAGGTCGCGACCGGCAAGACGCTCTACATCCTCGACGAGCCGACGACCGGCCTCCATTTCGCCGACATCGAGAAGCTGCTCGAGACGCTCCAGCGACTCGTCGGCGGCGGCAACACGATGCTCGTGATCGAGCACAACCTCGACGTGATCAAGCAGGCCGACTGGCTCGTCGACCTCGGCCCCGAAGGCGGCGAAGCAGGAGGCGAGATCGTCGCCGCCGGCACCCCCGAGCAGGTCGCCGACGTCGAGGAGAGCTTCACCGGACAGTTCCTGCGCGCCGTGCTTCCGGCGGCCGCCGTCGCCGCCTGAAGCTCCGGCGGGGGATGTTTCGGCTTCGCTTGGCCTTGCGGTGGGCCCTGGGTGTCTGCGAGCGCAGCCACCCCCGCGCGCGATACGGCTCGAGCGGCCCCGGCGTCAGCCCTCTCCGCGAAGCCGAACATCTCCCGCGAGAGGCGCGTAGCGCTTCTCGTCGGAACTAGGCTGCCGCTATGGCCGCCGAAGCCCTCCCGGCCGTCGAGCGCAACTGGTGGCTCCGCGCGGCGGCCGTGCTCGTGGCGCCGCGCGCCGTTTTCGTCTCGCTGCGCGACGAGTCGCCCGATGCGGTGGAGGCGCGGCAGGAGCCGATCTCCGCGTTCGCCGGGCTGGCCGGCATCGCCGCCGTGCTCGGGACGCCGGTGGCGCGGCATCTGCTCAACGACCCTTCCGTCTCGGTCGTGCTGATTCCGGTGTGGGCGTTCCTCGGCGGCGCCGTCTATGCGCTCGCGCTGTACTGGCTCGGTGGTGCGCTCTTGTTCGGCGCGTCACGCAGGCTCGGGAGCCTCGGCAGCTGGCAGCGGTCGCGCCACGTGCTCGGCCTGGCTGCCGCGCCGCTCGCGCTCTCGCTGCTGACGCTCTGGCCGGTGCGGATCGCCGTCTACGGCACCGATCTCTTCCGCACCGGCGGCGACGACTACGGGCGCGGCGACGCCGTGTTCGGCGCGCTCTACCTCGTGTTCGTCGCGTGGAGCGTCTGGCTGCTCGTCGCCGGCGTGCGGGCCGTGCACGGCTGGACGTGGGCGCGCGCGGTGTCGACGGTCGCGCTCGCGGGCGCGTTTCCGGCGCTGCTCGTCGCGGCCACGCGCCTCTAGGCCTCGTGCGTCGCCTCGAAGGCGGCGCGCTCGTCGTCCGACATCGCGTACGTGTGCTGCGGCTCCGGGAACGCGCCGCTGCGCACCTCGTCGGCGTAGCGGCCGAGCGCCTCGGTGATCGTGTCGCCCAGCTCGGCGTAGCGCTTCACGAACCGCGGCGCATGACCGTCGTAGTAGCCGAGCATGTCGTGCCAGACGAGCACCTGGCCGTCGGTGCCGGCGCCCGCTCCGATCCCGATCGTCGGCACGGCCAGCGCCTTCGTCACGGCGCGTGCGACCGCGTCCGGGACGGCTTCGATCACGATTGCGAAGCAGCCGGCCGCCTCGAGCGCCGGCGCCTCGTCGATCAGGCGCTCCGCCTGCTCGGCGGTGCGACCCTGCGCCTTGAAGCCGCCGAGCACGGTCGCCGTCTGGGGCGTCAGCCCGACGTGGCCCATCACCGGAATGCCGGCGGCGGCGATCGCGCGCGCGCGGTCGATCGACGTTCCGCCGCGCTCGATCTTCACCGCGTCGGCGCCGCCCTCCTTCACGAGCCGGACGGCGTTGTGAACCGCCTCCTCGTCAGAGGCCTCGTACGAGCCGAACGGCATGTCGGCGACGACGAGCGGCCGCTTCGCGCCGCGCGTGACCCACTGCGTCATGAACACGATCTCGTCGAGCGACACGGCGACCGTCGACTCGCGGCCGTGCATCACCATGCCGGACGAGTCGCCGACGAGGATCAGGTCGACGCCGGCCGCGTCGGCGAGACGTCCGCTCGGTGCGTCATAGGCGGTGACCATCACGATCTTCTCGCCGCGCCGCTTGATCTCCAGCAGCTCCGGCAGCGGCAGCTTGCCGGCGGTCCACGACGCGTAGCGTTGAGGCTTGTCGGTCACGGGAGGTCTCCCTTCAGGAGGATGTTGTCGATGAGACGAATCGAGCCGACGCGGACGGCGGTGGCGAGGAGGAGCGCGCCGTCGAGGTCGAGTAGCTCGACGTAGTCGGGGGTGAGGCCGTCGAGCGCGGCTCGTGTCGCCGCGATCGGATCGCCGCCGGCCTCGAACGCGACGGCGCCCGCCGTCAGGGCGTCCGGAATCGTGCGCGCCTGTTCGCGCTCCGCCGGCGAGAGGTGGACGTTGCGAGAAGAGAGGGCGAGCCGGTCGGAGTCGCGAACGGTCGGCACGACGCGGATCTCGAGCGGGAGGTTCAGGTCCCGGACGAGCTGCCGTACGACCGCCGCCTGCTGGGCGTCCTTCTGGCCGAAGTAGGCGCGCACCGGCTGGACGATCGTAAAGAGCTTCGTGCAGACGGTGGCGACGGCGCGGAAGTGGCCGGGGCGTGCGTCGCCTTCGAGCCCGCTCGCGGCGCCCTCGATGTCGACCCAGGTGGCGAAGCCGGCGGGGTACATCTCCTCGAGCGCCGGCGCGAACAGGATGTCGACCCCCGCCTCGTCGGCGAGCCGTGCGTCACGTGCCTCGTCCCGTGGGTACGCGGCGAGGTCGGCGGCGTCGCCGAACTGCGCGGGATTGACGAACAGCGACGCGACGACGACATCGTTCTCGGAGCGCGCAGCCCGGAAGAGCGAGCAGTGGCCGTCGTGCAGCGCGCCCATCGTCGGTACGAGGCCGACGCGGTCGCCGCCGAGCTCCGCGCGCACACCTGCAATCGTGCGGATCGTCTTCACGTTGCCAGCTCCGCGGTTGCGGCGGCGAGCGTCTCGTAGAGCTGTTCGAGCTCGGGCAGCGCCGTGTGGATGGCGGCGCGGTGCGCGTCGATCGTCGACCAGTCGCCGCGCGAGATCGGCCCCGTCAGCTCGAAGCCGTTCTCGATCGTGCGGAGCATCAGCGGCTCGAGGGCTTCCGGCGGCGCGTCCACCGTCTCGAACAGGAGCGACGCCGCGCGCTGCATCGTCACGATGTAGTTCGAGGCGAAGACGGCGCCGGCGTGGTAGAGCGTCCGCGCGGAGTCGTCGAGCTCGAACGGCTTCAGGCCGAGCGTCTCCGCCAGCCAGACGCCGAGCGCGCGGGCCGGTTCCGTCTCCGCGGTGACGGCGGCCCACGCGCCGTCGAGCTGCTCCGGCCCACGCGTGCGCGTGAACGTCTGGAGCGGGTGCACGCTGAAACGCCGGGTGTGCGGCGCGAGCGCAGCGAGTGGGGTCGCACCGCTCACGTGCGCGACCCATGGGCCCTGGGCGACGCTCCCGGCAACCTCCTCGATCGCGGAGTCAGGAACGCACAGGAGCACGAGCTCGGGATCGTCGACGCCCACCGCGAGGCCGCGCTCGCGCAACCTCGCAGCGACAGCCGAGCCGACACGGCCCGAGCCGATGACATGAATACGGTTGATCACGTTGTCGCTCCAGCTCCGTAGCGGATGCCGGGCAATGAACAGTGTACCGTCGCCCCGGTGAGGGACGTCGAGGCCCCGACGGTCGCGGACGTGCACGTGTGCCACGTGCGTGTTCGCGAGCTCCTGGCGCCGACGCCGCTCGTCGAGAGCGCGGAGCTTGGCGCCCTGCTCAAGCTCGAGACGTTCCAGCCGACCGGGTCGTTCAAGGTACGCGGCGCGGTCGCGGCGCTCACCGCGCTCGGTGCGGGCGAGAGCGTCGTCACCGCCTCTGCCGGGAATCACGGGCTGGCGGTCGCCTGGGCCGCCGGGCGGCTGGGGATCGACGCGACGGTCGTCGTCGCCGAGACGGCCTCGCCCGCGAAGGTGGAGGCGCTGCGCCGCCTCCCCGCGGAGCTCGTCGTTCACGGCGCCGGGTACGACGAGGCGGAACGCCACGCGCTCGAGCTCGCGGCGGACGGTCGGCGCTACGTCTCGGCGTACAACGACCGCGAGGTGATCGCGGGACAGGGCACGTTGGCGCTCGAACTGCTGAGCAGCCTCGGCCCAGAGCTGACCGTCGTGTGCCCGACCGGCGGCGGCGGGCTTGCCGCCGGCGTCGCGCTCGTCGCCGCTCCGGCGGGAGCACGCGTGGTCGGCGTGGTGGCCGCGGCGTCGCCCGCGTTTCGCGTCGCGTTCGAACAGGGACGGATCGTCGACGTGCCGGTGCTCGACACGTTCGCGGACGGGCTCGCCGGCAACATCGAGTTGGGCAGCGTCACCGTTGCGCTCGCGCGCGAGCATCTGTCCGGCGTCGTCGAGGTGAGCGAGGAGGAGATCGCGGCAGCGATGCGCTTCCTCGTCCGCGAGCATGGGCTCGTCGCCGAGGGCTCGGGCGCAGCAGCCGTCGCGGCCTTGCTGGCGGGCAAGATCGAGCGCCGCGGAACCACCGTGGCCCTCGTCACCGGCCGCAATGTCACGGCGGCGACGCTCGCTCGGGCGCTCGGTGCGTAGACTGTGGGCGTGCCAATCTACGAGTACGTGTGCATGGAGTGCGAGTCGCATTTCGAGGAGCTCGTCCGCGGAGAGCAGCAGGTCGCGTGCCCGGACTGTGAGGCGACGAACGTCGCGCGCCAGTTCTCGACGTTCGCCGTGCACGGCGCGTCGACACAGCCCGGCTTCAGCAGCAGACCCAGCGGCGGCGGCTGCTGCGGCGGTTCCTGCGGCTGCCACTAGTGGGCGACCAGCTCACCGCCGCCGAGCGCGAGCAGCTCGCAGGCGAGCTCGCGGAGCTCGAGGGACCGCGCCGCAAGGCGATCGTCGAGGCGATCGCAGTCGCGCGCGCGCACGGCGATCTTTCCGAGAACTTCGAGTACCACTCCGCGAAGAACGAGCAAGGCCTGCTCGAGCGGCGGATCACGATGCTCCGCGCGCGCCTGCGCGACGCGGTCGTGATCGACGAGGTGGCCGCAGCGGCGAGCGGCGTCGTCACCGTCGGCTCGCAGATCGAGCTCGAGCGGGACGACGGCGAGCATTTGACGCTCGACATCTCCAGCGTCGGCGGCGTCTCGCCGGATTCGCCCGTCGGCCGTGCCGTGCTCGGGCGCTCGGTCGGCGACGAGATCACGGTCGAAGCGCCGCGGGGAACGTGGCGGGCGCGCGTCCTGTCGATCAAGCGCTGACCGTCCGGGAGGCGCCGTACACTCACCGCCCGTGAGCGCCGTTCCCGTCGAGCATCTCGACGAGCTTCAGGTCTTTGCCGACGCGGTAGCCGGCTGTACGCGCTGCCGCCTCGCGCAGGGACGCACGCAGGTCGTGTTCGGTTCCGGCAGCCCGACGGCGGATCTGATGTTCGTCGGCGAGGCCCCCGGCTTCCACGAGGACAAGCAGGGCGTGCCGTTCGTCGGCCAGGCGGGAAAGCTCCTCGACAAGCTGCTCGCGGGCATCGGGCTCCAGCGCAGCGACGTCTTCGTCGCGAATGTCTTGAAATGCCGGCCTCCCGGCAACCGCGACCCGCAGCCCGACGAGATCGAGGCGTGCGAAAGCCACCTCTTCCGCCAGATCGAGCTGATCGAGCCGACCGTCGTCGCGACGCTCGGCAACTTCGCGACGAAGCTCCTCTCCGGCCGACCGCTCGGGATCACGCGCGTGCACGGTCAGGAGCAGCAGACGACGATCGGCACTCGCAGTGTGCTCCTCTATCCGCTTTACCACCCTGCCGCGGCCCTCTACACGCCGGCGATGCTCAAGGTGCTGGAGTCCGACTTCGCGCGGCTGCCCGAGCTGATGGGGCGAACGCCCGGAGCCGCGGTGACGCCGGCCGAACCGGAGCTCGCGCTCGTCCCGCCCCACCCGCCGGCCGAGCAGCTCGGCCTGTTCTAGAGGCCCTCGACAGCGACCATGCGGAGCGTCGCAGCGCCCTCGCGGAGCGCTTTTGCGGCCTGGTACTCGGGCGAGTCGTAGAACCGCTTGACGGCGTCGAGGTCATCGAACTCCAGCACGACCAGACGGTTGGGATGCCAGTCGCCCTCGAGGACGGTGAGCTCGCCGCCGCGCGCGACGAACCTGCCGCCGCCGGCCGCCACCGCGCCGGGCGACGCCGCCTTGTACTGCTCATACTGCTCGGGATCCACGATGTCGGTCTCGACGATCAGATACGCAGGCATGGTCGTGACTCTACGCTTTGGGCGATGACGGAAACGGAGACGACGTCGCCGGAGGAGACCGAGGCGCTCGCTGCCGGCCTCGCCGTGCGGCTCGCGCCCGGTGACGTGGTCACCGTGGCCGGCGAGCTCGGCGCCGGGAAGACGACGTTCGTGCGCGGCGCGTGCGAAGCCCTCGGCGTCCGCGAGCGCGTGACGAGCCCGACCTACACGATCGGTCACCGCTACCACGCGGTCGACGGCGAGGTGTCGCACCTCGACCTCTACCGGTTCCAGGGCGTCTCGGCGGCGGAATGGGGCGATCTCGAGCCGTACTTCGACCGCTCGATCGCGTTCGTGGAATGGCCCGAGGCCGGCGAGGGCGTCCTGCCGCCACCCCGCTTCACCGTTCGCTTGCGGCATGCTGGAGGAGCCCGGAGGGTCGTCTCGATCGACGAATGTTGACGCTGGCATTCGACACTGCGACGGAGGTTGCGACGAGCGCGCTCGTCGACGACGGCGAGGTCCTCGGCGAGCGCGTTTCGCGCGCGTCGACGCTGCTCGAGGACGTGGACGCGCTGCTGCGGCAAGGTGGTGCGCATCCGCGTGACCTCGACGCGCTTGCGGTCGGCATCGGGCCGGGTAGCTTCACGGGCGTGCGGATCGGACTCGCCACGGCGCGTGGGCTCGCGCTCGCGCTCAACCTGCGCGGCGCCGGTGTGTCGACGCTCGCCGCCCTTGCGGCCGGCGCGCCCGGCGCGCTGCCGGTCGTCGACGCACGGCGCTCCGAGGTGTTCACGCTCGTCGCCGGCGCTCCGGCCGTGCTCGCTCCTGCGGCGCTCCGGCTCGCAGCCGGGACGATCTGCGTCGGTGACGGTGCGCGCCGGTATCGCACGGTCCTCGAGGAGATGGGCGCGATCGTGCCGCCCGACGACGACGAACGGCATCTGCCGCGCGCGCGCTTCCATGCTGCGCTTGCCTCCGGGTTCGGCGACGTCGACGCGATCGAGCCGCTGTACCTGCGCGAGCCCGACGCGGTGCGGAGCGTCCGTTGACGACGATCGAGCTGCGCCGGCTCGGCCTCGCCGACCTGCGGGCGATCGAGGAGATCGAGCGCCGGGCGTATCCGACGCCCTGGTCGCGCTCGATGTTCGCCGGTGAGCTCGCGAAGCCGAGCTCGATCTGCCTCGGCGCGTTCGACGTGGACGGCGAGGACGGAACCCTTTGCGGCTATCTGATCGTCTCCCGGTACGTCGATGCGTGGCACGTGATGAACGTCGCGGTCGAGGTCGAACATCGCGGCCACGGCATCGCGACGATGCTGCTCGAGCGGCTGTTCGAGCTCACCGCCACCGACGTGCGGCGCGGGTACACGCTCGAGGTGCGAGTCTCGAACGGCACCGCGATCGGCCTGTACGAACGGATCGGCTTCCAGGCGCGCGGCGTCCGGCGCGGCTACTACACCGACAACCGGGAAGACGCGCTGATCATGTGGAAGGAGCCCGTCGGGCGCTCGGAGCTCGACGACGCGTGATCCTCGGAATCGAGACGTCGTGCGACGAGACCGCTGCAGCGCTCGTCGCCGCCGACGGTGAGATTCGTGCGAACGTCGTTTCGTCGCAGGCCGACCTCCACGCACAGTACGGCGGCGTCGTGCCGGAGGTGGCGTCGCGCCGCCACCTGGAGCTCGTCGCGCCCGTCGTGCGCGAGGCGCTCGCAGAGGCGGGGGCGACGCTCGACGACGTCGAGCGAGTTGCGGTGACGCAGGGTCCCGGCCTGATCGGCGCGCTGCTCGTCGGCCTCGCCGCCGCGAAGGCGATCGCCTGGTCACGCCGTCTTGCGCTCGTCCCCGTCGACCACCTGCACGGGCATGTCGCGTCGCTCTACCTTCAGCCGGAGCCGCTGGAGCCGCCGTTTCTCTGCCTGCTCGCGAGCGGCGGGCACACGATGCTGCTCGACGTGCGCGGCCACCTCGACGAGCGCGTGCTCGGGACGACGCTCGACGACGCGGCCGGCGAGGCGTTCGACAAGGGCGCGCGCCTGCTCGGGCTCGGCTATCCCGGCGGGAGCGAGCTCGACCGGCTTGCCCGCGAGGGTGACCCCGAGGCGTACGACTTCCCGGTCGCGCGCGTCCCCGGTCTCGACTTCTCGTTCTCGGGCCTGAAGACGGCGCTGCTGTACGCGACCCGCGAGCTCGGCGACGAAGAGCTCGCAGCCCGCCGCGCGGACCTCGCCGCCTCGTACCAGCGCGCGATCGTGCGCGCGCTCGTCGGGCGGGCGCGCGAGGCCGCACAGCAGACCACCGCGACGCGGATCGCCGTCGTCGGCGGGGTGGCGGCGAACTCGGAGCTCCGCGCCGCGCTGCCGGAAGCCGCGCTCGCGCCGCTCGCCCTCTGCACGGACAACGCGGCGATGATCGCCTCGGCCGGCCGCTTCGCGGCACCCGTGGCGTACCCGGGTTATCTTGGCCTCGATGCGTACGCATCGCGCTGAGCCGCGGCATGCCGTCCTTGCACTTGCGTTCCTGACGGCGGCCGTGACGTCGGCGTCGTTGGCGGCCGGCGGCAAGGGGGCAGGAGGGAGCCCGGTGATCGCGTCGGCGGCCTCCTCCTGGCGCGGGCTCGTGGGCTCGCGGCCGCGCGTCGAGCTCGGCGACCGCGTGATCGTCATCTTGAAGACGCCGTCGCTCGCGCAGCGCGTCGCCGCGCACGGCGGCAGCGCGGCCGCGCGGCAAGAGCGCGCATGGACGACGGCGGCGCTCTCGGCGCAGACACGGCTCGTTGCCCGCCTCGCCCGGAGCGGGATCGTCCTACATCCCGACTACAGCTTCGCCCGCGTGCTCGACGGCTTCTCTGCCTCCGTCGATCCGAGCGATGTCCCGTCGATCGAGCGCGACCCGGACGTTGCCGGCGTCTATCCGGTGCGGGTCGCGTATCCCGCGTCGGTCTCGACGCACGTGCTCGCACGCGCGGACTTCGGGCCCGGCTCGGGCCATCGAGCGGCGCTCGATGTCGCCGGCCTCGACGGCCGCGGCGTCACGATCGCCTTGCTCGACACGGGCGTCGACTCGGCCGTGCCGTACCTGCGCGGTCGCGTGCGCGCCGGCATCGACGTGCTCGGAGGCGATCCGGACGCACTCGCCGCCGTCAGCCCGGGCGATCCTGCGCAGGTCGAGCGGCACGGCACCGAGATGGCCGGGCTGCTCGTCGGCGGCGGCGGGCCCTCCGGTCTGGCCGGGGTCTCGACCGGTGCGTCCGTGCTGCCGATCCGGGTGGCCGGCTGGCAGCCCGATGCGCTCGGACACTGGGCGATCTACGCGCGCAGCGACCAGATCGTCGCCGGACTCGACCGGGCCGTCGATCCCAACAACGACGGGGATGCGCACGACGCGGCCCGGATTGCGCTCGTCGCGCTGGCCGAGCCGTTCGCGGGCTTCGCGGACGGGCCCGACGCGCGTGCCGTGGCGGGCGCGCTCGCGCTCGACACGCTCGTCGTCGCGCCCGCCGGAAACGACGGCGCCGCTGCGGCCGGCTCCGGTGACGTCTCCGGTCCGGGCGGAGCACCGGACGCGCTCACCGTCGGCGCGCTCGACGCGCGGTCGGGGATCGATCGTGCGCGGCTCCTCGTGCGCAGCGGGTTGAGGACGCTGCTCGACGCGACCGCGCCGCTAGCCGGCGCCGTGCTTCCTGCGCGCCGGCTCGATCTGCGCATCGCGGCGCCGCGGGGAGCGGCTGCGGGCGGAGGTTCGACGGCGCCGCCGTTGAGCGACTTCTTCACGCGTGCCGGAGCGAGCATCGTCACGGGCCGGGCTGCGCTCGTGCCGATGGGCGCGTCACCGGCTCCGGCAGCCGAGCGTGCGGCTGCCGCCGGTGCGGCGGCGGTGATCCTCTACGGCGACGGGCCGGCGGTGCCCGCGGGTGCGCTCGGACTTGACGAGGCCGTGCCGGTTCCCGTCGTCTCCGTGCCGGCCGACGTGGCGCGGGCTGTGCTCGCGCAGCTCGCCGCCGGCTCGGCAGCGACGCTGGCGCTTCGTCCCGCGGCCCCGGCCGCGAACGCGGCGTGGGGGACGGTGGCGGGATTCTCCTCCACCGGTCTCGCCTTCGGCGGCGGCGTGAAGCCGGACCTCGTCGCGCCCGGTGTCGCACTCGCGACCGCCGACCCGGGAGCCAACGCGGACGGGTCGCCGCGCTTCGTCACGGTCAACGGCTCCAGCGCAGCCGCGGCCGTCGTTGCAGGAGCGGCGGCGCTGCTCGCGCAGGCTCGGCCGTCGCTCGACGCGGCCACGCTGAAGAGCCTGCTCGCCGGTACCGCGCGGCCGCTCGTGGACGAGCCCGTGACCGCGCAGGGAGCGGGGCGGGTCGACATCCGCGCAGCCGTCGCGGGCGAGCTTGCCGCGTCTCCGGCCACCGTCGCGCTCGTCCGGGGTCACGCGCGCGTGACGTTCACGCTCAGGAATCTCTCAGCGCGCGCGGCGGAGGTCGCCGTATCGCCTCCGCTCGACGTCATGCACATGCGGGCCGGCGCCAGCGTGGTCGTGCACGTCACGGCAGCGCCGACGCTGGCCGGTGCCGGCGAGGTGGTCGCGCGCGTCGCCGGCGCAACGCCGGTCCGCGTGCCCTGGGCGATCGCGCCGGGAGAGTCGCCGGTCGAACTGATCCGCTTCGCGGTGCTCTCGTCGCACGCCTTCAAACCGTCGGACACCGCGCCCGTGGTGCTCTCGCTCGACGCCGGTCGCGTGCTCGACGTTGCGGGACGCCCGGAGATCCTGCCGCTGCGGCGGCTCGACATCGAGCTCTGGCGGGCGGGCGGAGGCCGGGTCGGCGTGCTCGCACGGATGCGCGACGTGCTCCCGGGCCGCTACACGTTCGGGCTCACCGGGCGCGCCCTGGACGGCCGGCGCCTCGCGCCCGGGCGCTACGTCGTGCGTGTCGTCGCCTATCCGGTCGACGGCGGTCCGGCGAGCAGCAGGCGTCTCGGGTTCGTCCTCCGATGACCGACCGTATACTCAGGGTGAGTATGCGAGTTTCGCTCCATTTGCTCGGGAAAAGGAGCTGCGCGTGACCACAGTCGACACTACCGTGTCGCACCTTCGCGAGAACCCGTTCGAGATCGCCCGCTCGCAGCTGCGAAGGGTCGCGACCACGTTCGGGATCGACGACAACCTCGTCAACGTTCTCGGCGAATGCAAGAAGGCGGTCGAGGTCTCCATCCCGGTCGGCATGGACGACCGTACGACGCACGTGTTCAAGGGCTACCGCGTGACGCACAACGTCGCGCGCGGACCGTCGAAGGGGGGCATCCGCTACCACCCGGACGTGACCCTCGACGAGGTGAAAGCCCTCGCGATGTGGATGACGTGGAAGTGCGCGCTGATGGGCATCCCCTTCGGCGGCGCGAAGGGCGGCGTCACCTGCGACCCGAAGCAGCTCTCGCGCGGCGAGCTCGAGCGGCTGACGCGCCGTTATACGAGTGAGATCATCAACGAGATCGGCCCGGAGAAGGACATCCCGGCGCCGGACGTCGGTACGGACGGCTCGGTGATGGCCTGGATCTTCGATACGTATTCGATGAACAAGGGCCATTCCGTGCTCGGCGTCGTCACCGGGAAGCCGCTCTCGATCGGCGGATCGCTCGGGCGCGAGGAGGCGACGGCGCGCGGCTGTCTCTTCTGCATTCGCGACGCCGTGGCGAAGCAGAACCGCTCGCTCGCCGGCATGCGCGTCGCCGTGCAGGGATTCGGCAACGTCGGCAGCTTCCTCGCGAAGTTCCTGCACGAGGAAGGCGCGATCGTGGTCGCGATCTCCGACTCGACCGCGGCGCTGTACAACCCGAAGGGCGTCGACGTGCCCGCCGCGTTCGCGCACAAGCGGGAGCACCGCACCCTCGCAGGGCTGAAGGACGCGGAGCTGATCACGAACGAGGATCTGCTCGTCCTCGATGTCGACATCCTCGCTCCGTGCGCGCTCGAGCAGGTGATCACGGAGCACAATGCGGCGCACGTCAAGGCGTCGATCATCTGCGAAGGCGCGAACGGGCCTGTCACGCCGGCGGCCGACTCGATTCTCGAGGACAACGGCGTGTTGATTCTCCCGGATGTGCTGGCGAACGCCGGCGGCGTCGTCGTCTCGTACTTCGAGTGGGTCCAGGGGCTTCAGGAGTACTTCTGGAAGGAAGCCGAGGTGAACGCGAAGCTGAACGACATCGTCAGCCGCGCGTTCGAGGAGACGTGGGAGACGGCGCAGACGCGAGACCTGCCGATGCGCGTCGCCGCGTACGGGCTCGCAGTGCAGCGCGTCGCCGAGGCCACGACCACGCGTGGCATCTATCCCTAGCGCGCGCGTCGTCCTCTACCACGCCACGGGCTGCCACCTCTGCGCGCGCGCCGGGGCTGTGGTCGAAGATCTCCGCGTCGAGCTCGGCTTCGAGCTCGAGGAGGTCGACATCGGCGGCGATCCTGCGCTCGAGGAGGCGTACAGGGAGTGGCTGCCGGTGATCGAGATCGACGGCCGTCGGCGCTTCACGTACCACGTGCAGCCCGACGCCCTCCGCCGAGCGGTTGCACAAGCGGGCACCTAGTCCCGCCTGCTAAAAAGGCGGCGGCTGTTACAAGCTCGACGATTGGAGGACGCGTGGCGGATCGCCTGACGGTCGGCGTCGCAGCTCGCCTGTCCCGGTACCTCCAGGTGCTGACGCAGGCGAGGAAGATGGGTAAGACGCGGATCTCCTCGCAGGAGATCGCGGAGTACACCAACATCAACGCCACCCAGATCAGGCGGGACCTCTCCGCGTTCGGCAAGTTCGGCAAGCGCGGCGTCGGCTACAGCATCGAGTCGCTGCTCGACGAGATCCGGAAGATCCTGCGCACGCAGGGGCAGCACAACATCGTGCTCATCGGTGCCGGCCGTCTCGGGCAGGCGATCGCCAGCTCACCGATCTTCGCCGAGCACGGGATCAACATCGCAGCCGTCTTCGACATCGATCCCGAGAAGATCGGCGTCCCAATCGGCCACGTCACGGTGAGCGAGTACAGCGGTCTCAAGGCTGCCGTTCGCGACAAGAACATCATCGTCGGCGTCCTCGCAGTGCCTGCAACGGCCGCCCAGCAGGCGGCGAACGACCTCGTCGACGTCGGCGTGAAGATCGTCTTCAACTACTCGGAGGCGCTGCTCGAGACCCCGGCTGACGTGACGGTCCACACGTCGAACCCGGCGGTCGAGCTGCTCTACGCGCTCTACTTCCACCTCACGTAAGAGGTACACGCGTCAACCTCGGGTCCCGACCCGCCCCCTGCTCAGGCGTCAGCCTAACCGTGCCGCCACCGCGGCGACAGGTGTCCTTCTGCGCGAACGCGTGCCAACTCCCCGGCGAATCGCGCGCAGGCGCAGGCCACTAGGCTGAGACGCATGCGCATCGTGCTCTGGCACGGCTACCTGCTGGGCGGCACCGGCTCGAACGTCTACACGCAGGCTCTCGCCCGCGAGTGGAGCCGCGCCGGGCACGACGTCACCGTCGTCTGCCAGGAGCGGCATCCCGAGCGCTACGACCTCGGCGGTGCAACGGTCGTCGTGCCCGACCTTCCCGACCGCCTTCTTCCCGTCTTCGTGCTCGACCGCTACGAGGGCCTGGAGGCCCGGCTGCTCCAGGACCTCACGCCGGCCGAGCGCGAGCGCCACGTCGACGCGAACGCGGCTGCGGTGCGCGAGCTGCTCCCCGCCGACCTCGTCTTCGCGAACCACGTGCTGCTCGGCGGCCCCGTCGCCGCCGCGTCGGGCGCACGCTTCGCGGTCAAGGTGCACGGGTCCGAGCTCGAGTACTCGATGCGCGGCCGCCCGGAGCTCGAGCACTGGGGAGCCGAGTCGCTCGCGCGAGCCGACTCCGTGTTCGTCGGCTCGGCGCACATCCGCGCAGTGCTCGAAGACGTGGTCGGCCACGTGGAGCGCGTGTACGAGGTGCCGCCCGGCGTCGACGTCGACGAGTTCCGGCCGAGGCCGCGCGCCGACGCGCTCGCCGGCCTGCTCGCCGAAGCCCGTCGCGACCCGCCCAATCCCGGGAACGCGAAGGAGCGGCACCCGGACGACCGCAACGCCGAGCGCTTCGCCGCGTTCTTCGCAGGCGGCGAGCCGACCGTCCTCTACTTCGGGAAGCTGATCGAGAACAAGGGCGTGCACGTCCTGCTCGAAGCGCTCGAGGGCCTCGAAGCCCGCGCCGTGATCGTCGGTTTCGGCGACTACCGCACGAGCCTGGAGGCACAGGCGCCGCCGGGCACGCTCTTCACAGGCCCGCTCGAGCACCGGCACCTCGTGTACCTGCTGCCGCTCTGCGACGTGACCGTCGTTCCGTCGATCTTCCCCGAGGCATTCGGGATGGTCGCCGCCGAGGCCGGCGCAGCCGGCGTTCCGCCCGTCGTCGCCGACCATTCCGGCCTCGCGGAGGTCGCCGCCGGCATCGCGCTCGAGTACGAGCCCGAGCACGCGCACCTCGTTTCGTCCGGTACCGGCGACGCGTCCATGCTCCACGAACGGCTGGCTGCGCTGCTCGCCCTGCCGGAAGACGAACGGCGCCGGGTCGGCCTCGCCGCCCGCCGTGCGGTCGAGCGGAACTGGAGCTGGCCGCGCATCGCCGCGCGACTCCTCGAGTTGTCCGGCTCCGGCACGCCCGTCGCCGCGGGTTAGGCTTCCCGCATGGGCGACGAGCAGAAGCTCGGGTATCTCGAGATGCTCGCGGCGTCCCGCGCCGCGTTCGAGGACGTCCAGGACCTCACCCTCGCAGTCGAGGAGGAGTTCGCGCTCCTCGACCCCGCGACGCTCGCCCTCACGGACCGCTTCGAGGAGTTGCAAGACGCCGCGAAGGGCAGCGACCTGGAGCCGAACCTCGCGGGCGAGCTGATCGCGTCCGAGATCGAGGTGCGAACCGGACGCTGCGACACCTTCGCCGAGGCTGCAGAGCGGCTGGGCGAGCGGCGGGTGCAGCTCCGCGCGCTCACCGAGAGTCACGGCGTCGCTCTCGCGTCGGCGGGCACGCACCCGTGGAGCCCATGGCAGGAGCAGCGGATCATCGACACGCCGCACTACCGCCGCAACGACGAGTACCTGCGCTACGTCGTCTGGCGCAACAACACGTTCGGCCTGCACGTCCACGTGGGTATCAACGGGCCGGACCGCGCGATCCGTGTCGCCAGCTCGCTGCGGAATTACCTGCCGGAGCTGCTCGCGTATTCCGCCAGCTCGCCGTTCGTCGAAGGCGTCTTCACGTACCTGCACTCCGCGCGCACGCAGGTCTTCACGCGGATGTTCCCGCGCTGCGGCATCCCGGACTGGTTCGAGGGCTGGGACGACTGGGAGGCGTACGTCCGCTTTCTTTACGAGACCGGCTCGATCACCGAGCACACGCAGATGTGGTGGAGCGTGCGCGCGCATCTCGCGTTTCCGACGGTGGAGATCCGGATCTGCGACGCGCAGCCCGAGCTGAGCGAGGCCCGCTCGCTTGCCGCCCTCTGTTACTCGCTGACGGCGCGCATCGCCCGCGCCCTCGACGAAGGAGAGCCGCTGCCGTCGTGGCCGCACCGGCTGCTCGAGGAGAACCTGTGGCGTGCGATCCGCCACGGCCTTTCGGGCGAGCTGATCGACTTCGAGCGGGGCGTCGCAATCCCGGCGCGCGCCCGCATCGAGCAGTTGCTCGAGTGGGTGCGTCCGGTCGCGGAGGAGCTCGGCGCCGCGCCGTGGCTCACGGTGCCCGAGCGGAACGCGGCCGAGCGGCAGATCGCGCGCCACGAGGAGGGCGCGTCCATGGCGGAGATCTTCGCCGAGCAGGTGGCTGCGGGTGAGCGAGTCGCAGGCTGACCGCGGCGGGACGCCGACGGACGCGGAGCTCGTCGCCGAGCTCCGCAAGGCGAAGGTCTCCGATCTGCTCGTGCACACCTGCTCGCTGCTCGCCTCGCTCGCCTTCGGGAAGCTGTCGCCCGAGGCGCGCGAGCTCGACCAGGCCCGGCTCGCGATCGACGCCTTGAAGGCGCTGGCGCCGCTGCTCGAGGACGGCCCTCGCGGCGACGTCCAGCAGGTCGTGGCGGCCCTTCAGCTCGCCTACGCGGACGCGGCCAAAGGCCCGATCTAGCCGGAGAACCGGCTATGCTCGCCCCATGGCACGCAAGGCCAAAGGCAAGAAGAAGAGCCCGAGCGGCCGTCCGGACGTCGCCGCGACGCATGGGCGCGACCGGTTCGCCGCGCCGCCCAAGTCGGCCACGCCGCCGCCCCAGCGCATGCCAGGGCGCGGCTTCCGCTGAGCGTTCGTGACGGCCGTCCGGCCGTCGGATCTGATACAAAGCTCCGCGCGCCGGGGTCGTCCCGGCGTCTGACGTTGTGACAAGGGGAGCCCGTCGCCTATGAGCTGGTTCATGCACCACGCTGTCCTCTTTGCGCTCCTGTGCGCCGGTGCCGCCGTCGGTTACGGCCTGTGGCTGACGACCTGGCTGCTGGGGCGGCCCGCAGGCAACGAGCGCATGCAGGAGATCGCCCGCGCCGTGCAGGAGGGCGCAGCGGCCTATCTCCGCCGCCAGTACACGACGATCGCGGCAGTCGCGGTCGTGCCGTTCCTCGCGCTCGGCTTCTACCATTCGCTCGGGTGGGGGACCGCGATCGGTTTCCTGATCGGCGCGCTGCTCTCCTCGGCGGCCGGCTTCATCGGCATGAACGTCGCCGTGCGCTCGAACGTCCGGACGGCGGAGGCGGCCCGCACGGGTCTGCCGCAGGCGTTGAACGTCGCCTTCCGCGCCGGGTCGGTCACCGGCCTGCTCGTCGTCGGTCTCGGTCTGCTCGGAGTTGCCGGCTACTACTGGGCGCTCACCGGCTGGTTCCACCACACGCCGAACTCGGCCATCCACGACCTGATCGGGCTCGCGTTCGGCGGCTCGCTCATCTCCGTCTTCGCCCGGCTCGGCGGCGGCATCTACACGAAGGCCGCGGACGTCGGCGCCGACCTCGTCGGCAAGCTCGAGGCGGGCATCCCCGAGGACGACCCGCGCAACCCGGCGGTGATCGCGGACAACGTCGGCGACAACGTCGGCGACTGCGCCGGCATGGCGGCCGACCTGTTCGAGACGTACGCCGTCACTGCAGTTGCCGTGATGCTCCTCGGCGTCACGGGCGCGCCTGCCCAGATCGGCACGCACATCTGGCTGCTTCCGCTCGCGATCGGCGGGCTCTCGATCATTACGTCGATTATCGGCAGTCTGTTCGCGCGCGTCCGCGAGGGCGGGAACATCATGAACGCGCTCTACCGCGCGGTTCTCGTCGCGACGGTCCTGTCGGCGATCGGATTCATCCCGATCATCTCCGCCTTCGACGGCGGGCGCTACAGCTTCGGCGATCTCTACATCTCGTCGATCGTCGGCCTGCTGATCACCGCTCTGCTCGTCGGGATCACCGAGTTCTACACCGGTACGCGCTGGGGTCCGGTCAAGTCGATCGCGCGCGCGTCGCAGACCGGCCACGCGACGAACATCATCGAAGGCCTCGCCATGGGCATGCAGGCGACCGCACTGCCGGTGATCGTGATCGCGGCGGGCATTCTCGTCGCCCAGCATTTCGCCGGCCTGTTCGGCATCGGCGTCGCCGTGATGGCGCAGCTGTCGATGACCGGCCTGATCGTCGCTCTCGACGCATACGGCCCCGTCACCGACAACGCGGGCGGCATTGCCGAGATGGCCGACCTGCCGCCGGAGGTGCGCGCGATCACCGATCCGCTCGACGCGGTCGGCAACACGACGAAGGCCGTCACGAAGGGCTACGCGATCGGTTCGGCCGCGCTCGCGGCGCTCGTGCTGTTCGGCTCCTATGCGGATGGGATCCACACGCAGGGCGCAGGGCACGGCTCGCTCGGCACCCTCACGTTCGACCTGTCGAACGCCTGGGTGATCGCCGGCCTCTTCATCGGCGGTCTCATGCCGTTCCTGTTCGCGTCGCTCGCGATGCAGGCGGTCGGCCGCGTCGGCGGCGAGGTCGTCGAGGAAGTGCGGCGCCAGTTCCGGGAGGACCCGGGCATCATGGAAGGGACGTCGCGGCCCGAGTACGGTCGTGCGATCGACATCGTCACGCGCTCGGCGATCCGCTCGATGGTCCTGCCGGCGATCGTCCCGATCGCGTTTCCGATCATCGTCGGGATCATCAACGTGCGCATGCTCGGCGGCCTGCTGATCGGCACGATCGTCACGGGCCTGTTCCTCGCGATCTCGATGACGTCGGGCGGCGGCGCGTGGGACAACGCGAAGAAGCTGATCGAGGACGGCCTCTACGGCGGCAAGGGCTCGAACGCTCACGCGGCCTCGATCACGGGCGATACGGTCGGCGACCCGTACAAGGACACCGCCGGGCCTGCGATTAACCCGATGATCAAGATCACGAATATCGTCGCGATCCTGATCATTCCGCTGCTGATCTCGATTCACGGCTAGCGCCGCGACGTGCTCGAGGGACGGGAGGCGATCTCCCGTCCCTCGTACGCCCCCAGGAGTAGCGTTCTCGGCGTGAGCATCTACCGGAACCCGCGCCGGCTCGCGATCGCGCTCCTGGCGAGTGCGGCCTCGGTCGCGGTCGTGACGGCGGTGATCGAGGGCGTCAAGCCGTACGTCCCCGTGCTGAGCCTCGGCGTGCTCTACGTCTTCGCGGTCCTCCCGATCGCGGTCGCGTACGGGCTTCCGCTTGCGCTCACCGTTTCGATCGCGAGCATGCTCGCCTTCAACTGGTTCCATCTGCCGCCCGTCCACACGTTCACGCTCGCCGACAGCGAGAACTGGTTCGCGCTGGCGGTCTACTTCGCGACCGCGGTCGTGGTCAGCGAGCTCGCGGCACGCGCCCGGCGGCGGGCGGCCACGGCCGAGGCGATG
>Ga0208849_1001026_pt1 | contig 21630 bp, 25 predicted proteins | sample NGESurdeep072012_10_FD_184470 | JGI IMG/M metagenome (GOLD analysis project Ga0208849, IMG submission 184470) | Arctic peat soil microbial communities from Barrow, Alaska - NGEE Surface sample 53-3 deep-072012 (SPAdes) | ecosystem: Environmental > Terrestrial > Soil > Wetlands > Peat ... | reverse complement strand
CTGATGAGCGGCAAGGTGCAAATGTCGTTTTCCAGTCTTCCCGCCGCGATGCCCTTCATCGCCAAAGGCAGCCTCGTTGCACTCGCCACGACCGGCCTCAAACGCTCTCCTATGTATCCCGACCTGCCGACGGTGTCGGAATTGCTGCCGGGATACGAGGTCGATCTTTGGCTCGGCATCTACGGCTCGGCGCGAATGCCGCCCGATGTTCTGGCCACGCTCAACGGCGGCGTCGACAAGGCGCTCCAGGACGGCGCGTTGAAGACAGCCTTTGCCAAATTTGGGATTGCGCCGCGCGGAACCACAGTGCAGGAAGGTGCGGCGTTCACCAAGGCTGAATATGAAAAGTGGCGCAAAGTCATCCTCGGCGCGCACATCACGCTTGACTGAGTATCGATGAAATTATGACGTCTCCTTGGCCTACCGAATTGCGGCTGCGCAAGGATCGCAAAGCGCTCGCCGTGACGTTCGAGGCTGGCGAGAGCTTCGAGCTCGCGGCCGAATATCTGCGCGTGCGCAGCCCGAGCGCCGAAGTGCAGGGGCATTCGCCGAGCGAGCGCCGTACCGTCGCCGGTAAGGAGAATGTGCAGATTCTCGAACTGCATCCGGTCGGCAATTACGCGGTGCGCCTGGTATTCGACGACTTGCACTCGACTGGGATTTTTAGCTGGGACTATCTGCACGAGCTTGGCCAGAATCGCGAACGCTATTGGCGCGACTATCTGGTGGAACTCAAGGACAAGCAACTTTCGCGCGCGCCGGGGCGGTGATTAGGCTGCCGGTCAGACCTCTGTCATGAAATTTCCGCGCGTTTTGCTGGGGATTTGTACCGAAATGTCCTTACAATTTTGCCGCATCTATTAACGATCCGTTCCGACGCTCTACGTATGTATACCTAGGCGCGCATACAGCATGCGCGCTCAACGACGACTGTTTGCACGGGGCGACTCCAGGAAAAGGAACAGGTTTATGAGTATTTCGATTTGGAAATTCCTTCGCAACGAGCAGGGCGCGACCGCAATCGAATACGGCCTGATCGCCGCAGGGATTTCGGTTGCGATCATCGCTACGGTTCAGGGCCTCGGCACCAACCTTGCCAATACGTTCTCGACCGTTTCAACCTCTCTGCAATAAGCACTCGGCTCATCGGCTTCGCCTCGTCAACCTTCGGTCAACCTCGTTCCGGCATGATCAAGCTAGTGTCGGGGTGGGGCGGACGATGGGGCGCCACCGGCATAAGAATGGCCTCGATCCCTCTTCCCTCGGGACCGAGGCCATTCGCTTTTTTCACTCGGCAGTCTTGACTGAAGCAGCCACCTCGACGGGCCGGTCGCGGTTCGCGCCGCTCCATCCGGTTTTCGATTGATGGTTTACCAAAACTTTCAGGGATGAACGTCGGGCGCCTCGTCCGGCACACTCGGCTATCCGACGGGGATGCCAAACTTGTCGCCCACGCACGATGTGTTTTCCGCTAGGATTACACTGCGGCGCACGGGGCGCCGCTCCATGCCTTCTCATGTTGCGCGCGACGCCGTGGATTTGCGACAATGCGTTGCGGGCACATGCAACGCGGGACGATGCTGCTAAGTGGGGAGAGCACGACATGAAAGCCTATGAATTGCCGAAGAGCGGCGCCGGGATTGAATCGCTGACGCGCATCGAGCGGCCCGATCCGCCAAAGCCCGGGCATCGCCAGGTACTGGTCAAAGTACGCGCCTGCTCGCTCAATTTCCGCGATCTCGGCATCGTCCGCGGCAGTTATCGCATGCCAGTGCGGGAGAAGGTCATTCCGCTGTCGGACGGCGCCGGCGAGGTCGTCGAAGCTGGCCCCGGCGTCACCCGAGTAAAGGCCGGAGACCGCGTTGCCGGCAATTTTTTCCAGCGCTGGCCCGGCGGCGAAGCGGCGCCCGACACCCACGCCAGCGCGCTCGGCGGCGGCATTGACGGCATGCTCGCCGAATATGCGTTGCTGGAAGAGGACGGCGTCGTGAAAATCCCGGCGCATCTCTCGCTTGAGGAGGCGGCAACGCTGCCGTGCGCCGGCGTGACGGTGTGGCACGCGATGATGGAGCACGCCAAGCTGAAAGCCGGCGATACCGTGCTGCTACAGGGCACCGGTGGCGTTTCGATCTTCGGCCTGCAATTCGCCCGCGCATTTGGCATTGCCGCCATCATCACCTCGTCCAGCGATGAGAAGCTCGCGCGCGCAAAGAAACTCGGCGCCGCGCACGGCATCAACTACAAGACCACGCCGGATTGGGAGAAGGCGGCGACGGAATTCACCGGCGGCCGCGGCGTCGATCACGTCGTTGAAGTCGGCGGCGCCGCGACCCTGACGCGCTCGTTTCACGCCATCCGCGCCGGCGGCAAGATCACCCTGATCGGCGGACTAAGCGGCGGCGCCACCGAACTCAATCCCGGAATGATCTTCGCGCGTCGCGCCAATGTGCAGGGCATCTCGGTCGGCTCGACACAGATGTTCATGGCGATGAACCGCGCCATCGAAGTGAGCGCCATCAAGCCGGTGATCGACAAGGTGTTTGACTTCGCCGACGCACAGGCCGCATACCACCACATGGCCTCGGGCGCGCATTTCGGCAAGATCGTCATTCGGGTCGGCTGAGACGATCTTGGATCGCGCGCCGCCCTAGCCTGCTCGCCGCTACTTGTACGCGGCGCAGAAAGCCGGCGCACCTTTTCCGATCATGGCGCAGCCACGGCGAATCTCCGAGATGATCAATGCGCAGGCATTGCTCGCATTGCACGGCGGACGGGTGGCCGTCGAAACTTCGGTGCATTGCTTGACGTAGGTCGCGGCCTGCTGGGCGCCGACACTCGCCGTGCAGGACATTTGCGGAGCTGGCTTGGGCGGGCCTCCGAGTTGCTTGAGGCGAGTGAGATAAGCGTTGCGAATGCAGGTCTTGTCGGTTCGGCACGCATTGCGCTGCGCCAGCAAGTTTTTTTGCACCGAGGTCAACGTGCTTCGCTCGCTGGCTGGGAAACTGGCATACATGCTGGTGTAGGCGGCGGCGAGCTGGCGATCGAGCGCGGCGAGCGAGTCGTCCGAGCAAATCACGGCTTCCGTCGGCGCAAGGTTGCCGGCACACGAGTAACTTGGATTGGCCGCGGCAGCGGGAACCGCCGATTGAGCGAACAGCACAGCGGCGATGCAAGCGACTGCCGCGCCGTGGATCGCGATCGCGGCGCGAGATGCCATCTTGGTCATTGTTCTTCCTCCGCATCACGCATCCAGGTTCCGCGATGGAACTTTATGAGGAAACTACCGACGCGTCAGTATTCCGTAAGGGCTCACGCCGAGATTGACAACGGCAAGCAGCCGCCCGTGTCCCCGCGAACCGAATGGGTGACGATCGGTCCGAGGCAGGATATCATTTGCCGCGCCAGGAACTTTGCCCGTAACGTCCCGGACTTCAGAGGTGACCGGATGAGAAAAGTTTGCGTGGCCGCTATTCTGAGCTTTGTCGTACTCGGTTCGGGAATTGCCTGGGCAACCGAGTGCTCCCCGCACTGCGATTACGTTCACGACTACGGACCTTATGATTTCTCATACGTCCGTCCCGGACTTGCCGGCTATCCAGTTTGCGATTGGCGAGGCAACTGCGCTCCGCACATCGTCTACTATCAGGCAGGGCGTCGCCGGCCGGGCGTGAGAATCATCATCAGACCGACGAATCCGAACAGATAGAACCAAAGGATGCGCCGGAGTGTGCGGCCGTCAGGCGGCTGCCGCCTGACGTATTCATTTTCGGAGAGTGGCTGACGTCCCGGCTTTGTTAGAATTGGCTTGCCGGGCGCGGCTGTTACCAGCGCCGCCCGTAACCGCGGCCACGCCAACCCCACGGTCCAGGGCCATAATAGCCACCGTAGTAATAAGGCGGCGGGTAGTAGCCGGGTGGAGGCGGATAGTAGCCGGGCGGCGGTCCAGCATATCCGGGAGGCGGACCGGGCGGCCCACCATAGCCAGGCGGGGGTCCGGGACGGCGCACGGGGCGAGGCCCGCCCGGCGCGATGCTGGTCTCGATGATGTAGCCGTTCTGGTCCTGAAACGCGACCTGACACCAGCCGCTCCTGCATCCGTTCACTGCGACGGACGAGCCGGCGGGGATAAGAGTTACAATCGTGAATGTGGTTCCAGGTCCATTGCGAAGATTGACATTGGCATGGGTGACCGCATGCGCTGCGGCGTGCCCTGCCGGCCCTGACTGAGGCAGCGGTGGCCCGTCAGGGGGCGCGGCTGCCTGGGGCGGCGGAGGCGGGGGAGCCGCTGCGGGCGGCGGAGGAGGAGCCGCGACCGATGGCGGCGGAGGCGGCGCAGCCTGACTCGGCGGTGGCGGATTCGCAGGCGATGCTGTCGGAGCCGGCTGGCCAGAAGCGGGCGGTGGCGGCGCCTGCGCGGCCGCGCCGTGAAGCGCGATCGTTACAAAGACGCCCGAAACAAGCATCGACAACGCGCTGAAATGTCTGAACCGCATCGCTGACTGACTCCCTCAACAGCGCCCCTTACGTGCGCCCCCGACCTGCGGCAGATCGTAGCGGGTTTTGAGCGAGCGAGAAAGCCGGGTCGGCCGTGCTGCTACGCCGGCTTTGGCTTTTCCGTCCGCATCTCGACCGGACCGCCTGCCGTCTTCCATTCGCCGAAGCCGCCTTTGATATGCGCGACGGGTTTTAGTCCCATGCGGTGCGCGGTCTGCCCCGCCAGCGCCGAGCGCCAGCCTCCGGCGCAAAAGAATACGAAGCGCTTGTCCTCGCCGAATACCGGCTTGTGGTACGGACTGTCGGGGTCGATCCAGAATTCGAGCATGCCGCGCGGGCAGTGAATTGCGCCGGGCATGCGGCCTTCGCGCTCAAGCTCGCGGATGTCGCGCAGGTCGACGAACACGACGTCGCCACGGCCGTGCAGCGCACGCGCATCGTCGATCGACAACGTCTCAATCTCGCGCTCGGCAGCCTCGACCAGCGCGCGAAATCCGGTGGTGATCTTTTGCGGCATCGGACATTTCCTTCGTCGGCTCATCGGCACTCTGTCACGGATTGATCCGCACGTCGATAACGTGGCAAGCAAGTGTCGTGGCCCGTGCACTTAAGCCCCGCAGCGGAGGGCCGGAGGAAAACATGGACAATCTCGCCTATCCGGATTTGCACGCGCACATCGCCGCGCTGGAGCGCAAAGGCCTTCTGGTCCGCGTGCAACGCCCGATCAACAAGGACACCGAAATGCATCCGCTGGTGCGCTGGCAATTCCGCGGCGGCATCCCCGAAAGCGAGCGCAAAGCATTTCTGTTCGAGAATGTCATCGACAGCACCGGCCGCCGCTACAACATTCCGGTGGCGGTCGGAATCCTCGCGTCCAATCGTGAGATATACGGCGTCGGCATCGGCTGCGACGTCGCCAATATCCAGCAGCAATGGCTACGGGCCGAACAGCATCCGCTGCCGCCGGTGCTGGTCAACGATCCGGCCTGCCAGGAAATCGTGGTGCAGGGCGACGAACTTAACGAGCCTGGCAATGGCGTTGACGCGCTGCCGATCCCGATCTCAACGCCCGGCTTCGACAATGCGCCGTACGCCTCATGTTCGATGTTCATCACCAAGGATCCGGATACGGGCCTGCAGAATATCGGCAACTATCGTGCCATGGTGAAGGCCCGCACGCGCATGGGTATGAATCCGGAGATCGAGCTTAATCAGGGCATCCACGAGCACTTTCTCAAATACAAGGCGCGCGGCGAAAAGATGCCGGTGGCGCTGATGCTCGGCGCGCCGCCTGCCATCACATTTGCCTCAGTGCACAAGCTGCCGAAGCATCTCGACGAGATTTCGGTCGCCGGCGGGCTGGTCGGTGCGCCGATCCGCGTCTGCAAGGCCAAGACCGTCGATCTGATCGTGCCGGCAGAAGCCGAGATCGTGGTCGAAGGCTATATCGACACCGAGTGGCTCGAACCGGAGGGCAGTTTCGGCGAATCCCACGGCTACATGAATTTGAAAGAGTACAACGCCTATTTCGACGTCACCGCCATCACGCGCCGCAAGGATGCGGTGCTGGTGTCGATCATCAGTCAGGTGACGCCGAGCGAATCGTCGCTGATCAAGCGCGTCGCCTACGAGCCCGCATTCCTGCATCATCTGCGCCATCACCTCAACATCAGTGGCGTCACGCGCGTCTTCATGCACGAGCCGCTGACGAATTTGCGCAAGCTCGTCGTCATTCAGCTGAAAGCCGACACGCTCGATGCCGAAATCTGGCGCACGCTGTACGGCGCCTCGTCGTATTCGTCGTCGGTTGGCAAAATGACGATCGCAGTGAACGAGGACATCGATCCCGAAAATCTCGACATGGTGATGTGGGCGATGGCCTACCGGATGCGGCCGCACGAGGACATGCGCATACTCGACCACAAGGACATGGGGCACGGCCCGCGCGCCGGCGCCGACGACAATCACTACGAGGCAAACGACTCGGCGATGTTGATCAACGCCATGCTCAAGCGGCCGTATCCACCGATCTCGCTGCCGGCGCGGCAATACATGGAGAAGGCCAAGGACATCTGGCACGAACTCGGCCTGCCGCCGCTCAAGCCGGAAATGCCGTGGTTCGGCTACTCACTTGGCCAATGGCCGGAGGAATTCCAGGTCGAGGCCGACCGCGCGGCGCGCAGTGAATACTGGACCACCGGCGAAGTGATCAAACAGCGCCGGCGCAACGACAAGCGGCTGAACGATCCGTATTTGGCGCTTTGAATTTGTCGGCAGGTCAATCAAGGTACGGCCGCGGCGTTCTTGAATTTCACCGGAATGGTAAGATAGCGCACGCCATTGGCATGGGCGGGCGGAAATTTTCCGGCCCGGATGTTGACCTGGATCGACGGCAAAAGCAGCCGCGGCGCGGGGAGCATGGCGTCGCGCGCGGTGCGCATCGTGACAAATGCATCTTCGCTTACTCCGTCCTTGACGTGCACGTTGCGCTCGCGCTCTTCGCGCACCGTAGTTTCCCATGCGTAGCGGTCGCGGCCCGGTGCTTTGTAGTCGTGGCACATGAAAAGCCGGATTTCCGGCGGCAGCGCCAGGACTTTCCTGATCGATCGGTAGAGCCGATGGGCGTCGCCGCCGGGAAAATCCGCTCGCGCCGTGCCGTAATCCGGCATGAAAAGGGTGTCGCCGACGAACGCGGCGTCCTCGATCCTGTAGGTGATATCCGCCGGCGTGTGGCCGGGCGTGTACATCACCTCGGCCTCGAGCTCGCCAATGTTGAAGCGCTCGCCGTCGGCGAAAAGATTCTGTGCAAGCTCGTCGAGTGCGGCGAAGCCAACGTCAGCGCGCTTGCCGAAGCGGTTGGCCTGTCGCAGTCGGCGCTTTCGCAGCATCTGGCGAAGATGCGCGCGGAAGGTTTGGTCGCGTATCGGCGCGAAAGCCAGACGCTGTGGTACCGGATTGCCGACAAAAGAATTGAGCGCTTATTCGCGACGCTACACCAACTTTACTGTGCAACCGGCAAACGCCGCTGACGCCGCGGCCAAGAAGGAGACCATCAATGTCGCTTCCCACCATTTCCCCCGAGCACGCCAAGCGTCTGTTGGACGAGGGCGCCGTGATGGTCGACATCCGCGAGGCGGACGAGCACGCACGCGAAAACATCGCGGGTGCCCAGCCGATGCCTTTGTCGAAACTCGATGAGGCAGACTTGGCTGTGCATGAAGGCAAGCCAGTCCTGTTCCACTGCAAGAGCGGTGCGCGCACGCTGGCAAATGCTCCGCGGCTTGCCGATAAGGCAGGCGACGCCTGCGAAGCCTACATCGTCGAAGGCGGGCTCGACGCCTGGAAGAGGGCGGGTCTGCCTGTGGTGACCGATCGCCGTCAGCCGATTGAACTGCAACGCCAAGTTCAGATCGCGGCCGGCAGCCTGGCATTCTTCGGAACCCTGCTCGGTCTTCTGGCTTCGCCCTGGTTCTTCGCCGTCCCGCTATTCGTCGGCGGCGGTCTCATGAATGCGGGAATGACCGGCTTCTGCGGCATGGCGCGCCTGCTCGTGTACATGCCGTGGAATCGTGCATCATATCGCCCGAAGGCGGCTCACGCCTGATGTAGAAGTCTTGGGACAGGTTCGCGCATGGCACCGTCGTTCCTCCAGGCCGTGCTTAGCCTCATTTCCGGTTCGCTGGTCGGCTTCTCGCTCGGGCTGGTCGGCGGCGGCGGTTCGATTCTCGCGGTGCCGCTTTTAGTCTACGTCGTCGGTGTGCCCGATCCGCATGTGGCGATCGGCACCAGCGCGGTTGCTGTCGCGGCCAATGCAGCCGGCAACCTGCTGAGTCATCATCGCGCCCGCAACGTCGTCTGGCGCTGCGCGCTGACGTTTGCCGCCGCCGGCATTGCCGGCGCCTTTCTGGGCTCGACGCTGGGCAAGATGGTCAACGGGCAGAAGCTGCTCGCGGCGTTCGCCGTGCTGATGATGGTCGTCGCCGGCCTGATGCTGCGCAAACGCGAAAGCGCTGGAACCAAGGTCGAGCACGTCAGTCGCGATATGGCGTGGCGGCTTATCGCCATCGGGCTGGGAGCGGGTGCGCTGTCCGGATTCTTCGGCATCGGCGGCGGATTTTTGATCGTGCCCGGGCTGATGCTCGCCACCGGCATGCCGATTCTCAATGCGATTGGCTCGTCGCTTGTCGCGGTGACGGCGTTCGGCGCCACGACGGCGGCGAACTACGCCGCATCCGGTTCGGTTAATTGGGCGATCGCCGGGCTCTTCATCTGCGGTGGCATTTGCGGCGGCTACGCCGGCAGCCGCGCCGCGCATGCTCTGGCTAATCGCAAGGGTTATCTGAACACCGTGTTTGCCGTGCTGATCTTCGCAGTCGCGGCCTACATGCTGGTGCGCAGCCCCGCGGCGATGGGACTATAGGGTACGGTCAGGGCCGGACGTAGCTCCAGCCTTGTTCTTCAAGCTGCATGATGCGAACCGCGCCTGACGGCACGATGCCGGCCTGCGGGATGATCGTGATCTTGTGTCCCTCGCGCTTCTGCATGCCCTGCAGGGTGTTGTTGCAGGCTGAGAAGACGATCTTCGACGGGAACGTCGCCTCGGCGCTGGCGATATGCGCGATGCGGTCCTTCACCGGAGAGGTGTCGTCGCGCAGCATGGTGAGGCCGGGTCCGTAGGCCACGATCTCGACACTCACGTCTTCATGTTTGTCGCGATAAAACTCAACGATGTTCTGCGCATTGTTGAGCGCGAGGTTCATCACTGCCGGATCGTTCTGATCGACCTGGATAACGACGCGATGCGGCTTGGCGCTTTCTGCATGGGGGGCCGCAACGGTCAACAGACCGAGGAAGAAAGCTGCGATTATCGAGCGTGCGATGGCGATCATGGATTTCACCGGGTTTGGTTCAGGGGCGAACGAGTGTGTAGCCTTTTTCTGTCAAAGCTAGGATTTGCGCAACGCCCGCTTCAACCTGTTTGGCCTTGGGATTAAGCGGGACGTGATGGCCGGTATCGCGCTCAATCGTTTCCACCGTGTTCATGCAGACGTCGAATTGCACGCCCTGGGAGATCAGGCTGTCGACGTAAGTGCGATTTGAACTGTCGGCACGCAGGAGCGTAATGCCCGGACCGAAGGCGACGACTTCGATGGCGATTTTGTCCGGGCCGTAGAATTTGAGCAGGTTGTTGGCCACGCTGATAACGAGACCTTGCTTCTTGGCATCGTCGTCGGAGAGCTGGAGCGCAAGGTGATGCTCGGCAAACGGCTTGTCGGCGGATGCTCCGACGGCCGCAGGTGCCGCCTGCTGAGCAGACAGCGGCGCAAACGCAGCGAGCGCGGTGAGGATGACGACGCTGCCGGCAAACGCCCGGCAGGCGCGCCTGACGTGGTGTTTCATCGGCTCAGCCTCCCTCGGCATATCCCGGATTGTTGGCCACATCTTTGAGCGTAACCCGATTGGCGCGCCCAAGGTTCACGACCTTCTTGGCACGCAGATAATCCGCAACGACATCCATCACCGGCTTGCCGCTCTGCGGATTGACCGAGGCCCAGCCGGCGACGCGGTAGCTCTTGCCGGCCTCCACAGGCGTGCCGTCATTCAACGTCATGGCCGAAATCCGGCTGCCGATACGCTCGGCCGGCGTGCAGGCGTAATCCATGCCGCCGACCCGCACCATGTCGCCGCCTTGCTGATAATACGGATCGGGATTGAACAGATTGTCGGCGATGTCTTCCAGAACGTCCTTGATCTGGCTGCCCGTCATGTCAGTCACGTAGGTTTGCGGATAGGTGATCGCGGTCTCGGTCAGCAGGTCCTCCATGACGATAGGCGCGCCCGCGAGCACTGTCGTGCCGAAGCGGAAACCCGGCGACAGTGCGATCTGGGTGCCGGAAGTCTCGCGCAGCGCATCGCAGATCACCTGGTCCATTGGGCCGGTGAAATTGCCGCGCCGGTAGAGCAGGGTGTCGGCGGTCGCAAGCTTTTCGGCAAACCTTTCCGTGTAAGGCGCGCGCAGCCGGTCGATCGCTGCCTGCATGGTGCGGTCCGCCGGCAACAGATCGGCAAACACCGGTACGAGCCGGTAGCGCACATCCTTGACGCGCCCTTTGTCGAGATCGAGATCGAGCACGCCGAGGAATTTTCCGTTCGATCCGGCATTCGTTACCAGCGTCTTGCCCGAGGCATTCGTGACCACGCTCGGCTGCAACACCGCGTCGTGGGTGTGACCGCCGAGGATCACGTCGATGCCGGTCACCCGGCTCGCGAGCTTGAGATCGACGTCCATGCCGTTATGCGACAGCAAGAGCACCGCATCGACTTTGTCGTGCTGGCGCAGCCCGTCGACCACCTTCTGCAGTTCAGCGTCGCGGATGCCGAACGTCCAATCGGGGGTGAACCGTTTGGGATGTGCGATCGGCACATAGGGCATGGCCTGCCCGACGATGCCGACCCGGTAGCCGCCGAGTTCCTTGATCGTCGCCGGTTTGAACACGCGGCCGGTCGCGGCGTCGAAGGCCGGCGCGTTGTTGAACGCCGCCTCATCGCTGAGAAAGACGTTCTGCGCCAAAAACTCGCCCTCGAAGTCTTTTAGATGCTGCCGCAGGAGTTTTTCGCCGTAGGTGAATTCCCAATGCCCGGTCATCGCCTCGATGCCGAGCAGGTTCGCCATCTCGACCATGGCGGCGCCGTCGGTCACGCTGGCAAGTCCGCTGCCCTGCCACAGATCGCCGCCATCAAGCAGTACGGAATGGCCGCTGCCGGCATCCGCGCGCAGCCGGTCGATCAGTGTTTTCAGATGCGCAAAGCCGCCCATGCGGCCGAAGCGGTGTGCGGCGTTCTGATAATCGAGAAATGTATACGCGTAGGCCGCGCGGTCGCCGGCCTTGATGGCGAAATGATCGAGAAAGGCGCGGCCGACCAGATGCGGCGGTTGGCCGGCCATGGCGCCGACGCCGATATTGACGCTCGGTTCGCGGAAATAAACCGGCAGGAGCTGCGCGTGCGTGTCGGTCATATGCAACACGCGCGCATTGCCGAAGCGGCCGATGTCGTAAATAGCGTCGGTCTCGGCCGCGTCGCCGGTGCGCGGCAAGAAGGCGGAAAGCGCCGCCGCCGCAAAATTCTTGACGAGATCGCGGCGGCGCATCGCGGTTAGCGGATGACCGCTTTTGTCCAGTCCGCCGCCTGCTCTTTGGCCTGGGCGATCGATGCGTTGGCGAGCACCTCGGCCTCGCCTGCAAGTTTCACGGCCTGGTCATAGTTGCCGGCGCTGGCCGCGGCCTGCGCGGCCTTGAGCACGTCCGCGGTCGTGGTCCATTGGTTCTTGAGAGCGGCGGCGGCTTTGGTGGCCGCTTCGGCTTTGGCCAAGGCTGTCTTGAAGTCGTCGGCGGAGGCAGCGAGCGCGGATGTCGCAAACGCTGCGAGCAACGCCAATGCCGCCAGGCGGATCACGGCAAATCTGCACATGCGATTGCTCCCTGCCTCACGGCCGCGCGCCGGGCCCGGAGATCGGCAGCCCGTTGCTCATGTAAGAAAGGTAATATTCCACGTCGCGGTAAAGTGGATCTTCGGGCTTGAGCGGCACCGCCCGTACCTGGCTGTTGCACGACGTCAGGCGCCGGCTGGTCGTCCCCATGCCGCCCCATTCCGAACGGTAGATCGGCAGCGCCGCGACCAATCCGAGCGCAGGAGCAAGCACTTCGGTGCGGATGTGGTCGCCAGCGCTTTGCACGTGGCAGCTCGAGCATGAAAAGTTGAGCTGACCGCGCCGAGTATAGAAATATTCTTCGCCCTTCTGGTAGGCGGCGAGTGCGCGCGGATCGTTCGGGATCTTGATGTCGAACGGTTTGCCGCGCGACGTGTAGGCCATGTAGGCGGTGAGCGCCGCCATGTCGTCCTTGCTGTAGTCGAGCGGCGGCTGGCCGTTCTGCTGCCGGCATTGATTGAGCGCCACGTCGAGCGTGACGACCTCGCCGGATTTGGCGTCGAAATAGGGATAGTTCTGGCGAATTCCGACGCCCTTGTTGGGGAAGCAGTCGGCGTAGGTCTTGCCGTTCGGAAACGGCGTCTCGAACATCTGTTTGCCCTTGTCGAGGGCAAACTGATAGGGCGGGAATGCGTCGATCTCGATCCATTGCTTGCGCAGGCCCGCATCCATCGAATAGGGGCCGTTGACGAAATCGTTCAGCGGCACCTTCGGGAAGCGCTTGGTGAAATACGCACGGAACGCCTTGAAATCCGCTTGCGGATCGACGGCGCTTGCGGCACGCGCCGTCTGTGCCCCCAGCACGGCCACCGCAAGGGCGAGCATTGCGCCGCAGATCGCGGTCTTCCTGTGTTTTGCTGTCATGGCGCGGCCTTACTGAATCTTCCCGACAAGGGAATCGCTCTGGCCTTTGTTGTCGACCCAGCTGATATTGAGATCGTCGCCCTTCTTGCCGCTCTTGAAGCTGAATTTGATGTACGGATCCTTTGACACGGCGGGGCCCCAGTAGGCGGTGAAGACCGTCTTGCCGGCGTGCTGGAATTCGACCACTTCAATATAGTGCGGTGGGATCAGGTCGCCCTTGGCGTCCTTGATGAAGCCGGAATCCATCGGGTGCTGAACCAGCGCCTGAACTTCGGTGTTGTCGCCGCTGGCGACTGCGCGAACGCGAATTGTCGATGCCATTTTCGGATGACCTCCTGTATGTTCGCTGGATCAGCCGCCGCAGCCGCCGACGGTGACTTTGACTTCCTTGGTGGCGCTGTAGACTTTGCCGCCGGCCTCGACCAGCGCAATGACATTGGTGGTCTTTGCCAGCTTCAGTCGGTTGGCAACCGCCGCCGATGTGCCCTCTGGAATGACGTAGTGCGCCGCGAGCGGGAACGGATTGCCCGCCACGATGATCGCAATCGAGGTGACGCCGGGGAGGGCGGTCGTGACGGAAATCGGTACAACGGCGCCGTTTTCGGCGATTTCCGGCGCATCGAGACTGACCTTATCAGAGGCTTCCGGCGTCTTGCCATACAGCGCCTTGAGGGCACCGGCCTCTGTCTTTTGCGAGAACGCGTCTTTCGGCCATTTGCTGGCATCGGCGGCGGCGCGCGCGCGATCAACTGAAGCCGCGCCGGCAAGGCCGAGCGTCGCCAAGCCACTGGCGAGTGCGCCCTGCATGACGGTGCGGCGCGTCTGACCGTGGAGTGTGTTGGTACTATTGCTCATGCTGTCAAAATCCATAGCGAAGCTGCGCCCCTAGCGCGTGTAGAGAAAGTCGACGACGTCGTTCATTTCCTGATCGGTAAGAATGAGATTACGCCCGAATGGCGGCATCACGGATTGCGGATTACGTTTGGTCTCGTCGTAGATGATGGCGGCGAGCTGCTTGCGGTCTGGAAAGCGGGCCTTCATGTTGGAGAGCGGAGGGCCGACGTTGCCGGGCGCGTCGCCACCCTTGATGTCGTGGCAGGTCAGACAATTGCCCTTGCTGCGGTCGAAGGCGAGTTTCTCGCCCGCCATAACGGACGGTGATTGCGCCGCCGCAGCGCTGGCGAAGCAAAGCAGGCCGCCGAGCAAGATACCGCTAGCCGTCAGAGAATCCAGTTGCCGTTTTCGCATTGTCCCTCGCGCGTGCTGCCGGATTATGGCCCCTGCCTGCCGGTCTACTGCCCCTGCATCCGGTCGAGCGGACCGGTGGTCCGGGGCGTGAGATCCTTGCCTTCGGCGGTCGAGATGATTTTCACCGATTGGGGATCGATGCAATTCTTCATGCACGCGGTCGCTGCGGTATCGGGACGCGGGTCCTTCCAGGTGAAATTATCCCGGTTCGGCATCTTGACCTTGGGCAGGCTGGCGCGATCGGCGACGAAATTGCCGGGCACGATATTGTTGAAGTTGAGAATGTAGGCGGTCAGCGCATAAACGTCATCTGCCGCGAGCGAGTGCGGGGCGATAAACGGCATCGCCCGGTTAACATAGTCCCAGAGGGTCGGCGCATATGGCCAGTAGCTGCCGACCGACGGTTCGGGCCGGTCGGCGGTCAGCGTTCCTTCGCCGCCCATGAGCTTGGGATAGCGGCCCTCGCCCTCGCCGAATGTGCCGTGGCAGGCCGCGCATTGGGCCGCAAAGACATCGGCCCCGTGGTTTACCGTGCCTTGGCCCGGCGGCAGGCCGGCGCCGTCGATGCCGCGTACGTCGATATTCCAGCCCGCGATCTCCGCTGGTGTCGCCTGTTTTCCATAGCCGAACTGGCCGGGGCTGCCGGCGTGTGCCAGCGACGCCCATGCGGAGAGTGCGCCGGCGAAGGCCGCAGCCGCCGGCAGGAGCCGTCTAACCAAGCTGGACATCGAATACGCTCCCGCCCGGCTTCACCTGCCAAGTCTGGATCGAATTGTTGTGATAGATCGAATTGAGTCCGCGCACCTTGCGCAACTGTGCGATGGTCGGTTGCACGTAGCCGGTTTCGTCGACGGCACGGGACTGTAGCAGCGCCGGACCGCCGTCCCAGCGCCACGGCACACTGAAGCGCGTCAGCGCTTTCGACAGGATCGGTTCGTGCAATTGCGCTGCGCTCCAATTGACGCCGCCGTCGGTCGACACGTCGACGCTCTTGATCTTGCCGTGTCCGCTCCACGCCATCCCGCGGATTTCGTACAGTCCCGGCGCAGTCAGCGGTTTCTCGGGGCAGGGGAAGGTTACAACAGACTTGGCTTCGTTGATCCAGGTGAAGCCGCGGGATTTTCCATCCGCCATCAGGTCGGTGTATTTCGATGTCTCCTCGCGCGTGAAGGTCGGCTCATCGCCGATCTTAAGGCGGCGCAGATATTTGATGTTGACGCTGCCTTCCCAGCCGGGAACGACCAGCCGCAGGGGATAGCCCTGTTCGGGCCGCAACGCCTCGCCGTTCTGGCCGTAGGCCACGAGACAATCGTCGAGACACTTGTCGAGCGGCAGGCTGCGGTCCATGCGCGCGGCGTCGGCGCCTTCGGCCAGGACCCATTTGGCTTCTTTCTTGAGACCGACTTCGTCGAGCAAGGTCGACAGCTTGACGCCGGTCCATTGCGCGCAGCCGATCATGCCGTGCGTGAACTGCAGCGAGTTGAGCTGCGCGCCGCGCCATTCCATGCCGCCGTTGGCCGGGCACTCGATGAAATAAATCTGCGAGACGGACGGAAAGCGCACGATGTCGTCCATCGTCAGTACCAGCGGCCGTTCGACAAGGCCGTGGATCAGGAGGCGGTGCTGATGCGGATCGATGTCGGCGCGGCCGCCGTGGTAGCGCTCGAAGAACAATCCATTCGGCGTAATAATGCCCTGCAGGCTCTCCAGTGGCGTAAAGCTGACCGAAGACTGGGGCGTCGCCGTGAGCCACGGAACGTCGCGGCGGATGACATCGCGCTCGAATTTCGAAGGAACGCCATAGGACTTGTCGTCAACGCCCGGACCGATGCTTTTCGTCCAATTCGGCTCGGCGGGTGGAGAATTCTCGGCCGCCATCGCAGCCGTTCGCCCAAGCAGCAGGCCTCCCGCCGCGGCGGCTCCGGCCCGCAGGAAAGCGCGCCGTGCGGACGTGTTCACATCTTGGCCAGCACCGCCATCATTGCGACGAGGCGACGGTCGCCGCCAATCCGCGCTCATGCTGCCTCCCTTTCCCCGCGCTCCCTCGAGCGTCGCGACGGGCTTCTGTTGTCTTGCGGCCCACCGGGTCTTGCGGCCCACCGGCCGTCCGCACCCGCCTAGCAACGGCCCTTACTTTAGTCAATACTAAACAAAGGAGCATGTGCTAAACTGCGAATCGCTCAGCGTCAGACCCCCGACCGCACACCGCCGACCGTTAGTGTCATGGAAGCCGAACAGCCCACGCCAAGGGTCGTCCGTACGACCCGCGCCAGAGCGGCGAAGAAGCCGAAGGCAGGTTTCGACCTGCAACTGCTCACCCGGCAGGCTGCCGCGGCCGCGCGCATGCTTAAACTCATCGGTAACGAGCGTCGTCTGCTCATTCTCTGTTTTCTCGCCGCCAATGGCGAGATGCGCGCCGGTGAACTGATGAGCGTGGCGGGACTGAGCCAGTCGGCGCTGTCGCAGCATCTGGCGAAGATGCGCGCCGACGGCCTGGTCGCGTTCCGGAGAGAATCGCAGACGTTGCACTACCGGATTTCAGACCCGCGCGCCGCGCGGATTCTCAACGCCTTGAAAGACATTTACTGCGACGATCTCCCGCAGACGAGCAAACGGCGGCGCTGACGCGCTTCGCCTTACGCGGCAGCGAGCCCGCACCGCTTCAAAAAATCCACCGTGAGGTTTGCGCACTCTTGCGGCTTTTCGATCTGCAACAGGTGGCCGGTCTCGGCGACGAAGCCGTAATCGTAGCCGCCCTCCGTGCCCAGCGCCTGGTTGGCCGGGCCGGTGGTTGAGCCTTTCATATTGGGATCGCAGCCGATCAGCTTGACCGGGCCGCCGAACGCCTTGGCGGCGGGCCAAAGATTGAGGGTGATGGCCTGCGCGTAGATGGTCGCCTCGTTCTCCGGATCGCAGACGAGTTGATAGCCGTCGCCGTCGGGGCTTTTGCGCAGCACCGAGCGTGCCATCAGGTCATGCGCGCCAGGCACCCAGCGCGCCGTTGCGCGCGACTGCCGGTACTCCTCGGCGAGCTCTTCGACGGCGTTAAAGCGCCGACGCCGCGCCTTTGCCCAGGCGGTCAGCCGCTTTTCGAACGCCGCCATCACGTCGTATGTCGAGTGCCCCGGCGGCGGCATGTTGGGGGGATCGAACAGGATGAGCGCATCCCAGCGCCAGCCGACTTCGAGGGCGTGCTTCATTGCTGTACGCCCGGACATCGAATGAAAAATGCCGGCTGTCGGCTTTTCGCCGAGCCGAGATTTCACGCCCTGCACGACGCGTTCGAGATCGCGCACCAGCTGTTCATAGGTGTGATGCGACGGCACCACCGGAACGTTCTGGCCATGATTGCGAAAGTCGAACACCAGCACGTCGAACTGGGGCAACAGATGCTGCCAGTAGGGAAAGTAAGCATCGGCGGCAAAACCGTTGCCGTGCGACAGCAGCAACCGAACGCCGTCGGCGCGTCCGTGGCGGCGCATACGGATACTCGCGCCGTCGTCCAGCGCGATGTCGAATGTCATGTGCGGAGTGGGAAGCTCAAGCTGCATGGTTGTTCTAGCTGGTCATTATGAATCTGGCCGTGGGGCACCGCTTATGGCGGCGGCGGCAGGCCCGGTCAACCTTTGCGCGGCGTTTCGGATAGGCCATGTTGCGGGCGGATCAGGGTGCGAGCTTGGGATGAGATGGATTGCGTTATTGGCAACGATTTGGCTCGCGGCCGTGCTGTGCACGGCGGGAGCGCTCGGCGCCCCGGATCGACTGTTCGTGAGCGAACGGATTACGCCCCCGGGTGAATACACCTCGGAAATCGAGGGCCCCGCCGTCGATGCTGCCGGAAATTTGTACGTCGTCAACCTGCACCGCGCCGGCACCATCGGCGAACTATTACCCGGTGCGTCGTCCTCCCGATTGTTCGCAATGCTGCCGGAGGGCAGCGTCGGCAGCGGCATCAGGTTCGATCGCGAACAACGAATGTATGTGGCCGATTACAGGCGGCACAATATCTTCGTGTTTGAACCCGGCACCGACACGCCCAAGGTTTACTTTCACTCGGGAGAGCTTTCGCAGCCGAACGATCTCGCCATGGCGCGCGACGGAACGTTGTTCGCCAGCGACCCTGATTTTGCGGATCACAGCGGCCGAGTCTGGCGCATCGGCCGCACGGCGATCGGCAGCGTGACCGGCGCTGCCATGCGCGGTCCGCGGCCGATGGGTGAAACGAACGGCATCGATTTGAGTCTGGACGGGACGACGCTCTACGTCAGCGAAACCGATACGCGCGAGGTGTGGGCTTATCAAATCGATGGCACCGCGCTGACGCACGCGCGGCTGGTCGTGCGATTTCCAACGTATAAACTCGACGGGCTGCGGACCGATCGGGCCGGACGTCTATTCGTTGCGAGGCCGGGCAACGGCACCGTCGCGATCGTTTCTCCCGGCGGAAAAATCTTGCGCGAGATAGCGCTGATGGGAAAATACCCGACCAACCTGACGTTCGGCGGCCCCGGCGAACGAACTGTTTACGTCACGCAGGTCGACGGTGGCTTCATCGAGGCGTTCAAAACGGATGTGCCCGGCCGTGAGCCATGTTTTGCGACGGCATGTTGAATTTAGGGGGTTCCATTTGTGAAACCGCGCTTTCCCGTTGACTTCGCGCCGCAGCCACGTACCAGCTCTGTACACGTCTTGTGAACGGAGCACGAGGTTGCATGGCCAAATACGCATTCGCTGGATTTGTTCTCTTTGTGACGGTGCAATTCCCATTGCCGTCGATGGCAGCCCAAGGCGGCGGCCGTGCGACCAGCTGTCGCGAGCAATGCGATAAACAGCCATGCCAGGCATCTCCAGCGGTGTGTCAGCAATCGCGGAAGTCATGTCTCGCCGAATGCAAGTGATCGGCACTGTGGATGCAGCGGCCGAAAATAGGCATAACAAGAAAGAACTTATAACCGAGCGGTGGGGCAGAGCTGCGAGCCCATTCGCCCGAAAGGATCCTTACGATGAGACTATCCCCTGTGGTATGCCTCGTGTTCGCCACGAGCGGCGTTGCGCTCGCACAAACAAGCGGCGTTGCGCTCGCACAAACACAAGTTCCGGCGGACTCCGGCATGGTAGACCGGTACGTCAAGGCATGTTTGAAGGAAGATTCCGCAGCGTACTGCCGTTGCGAATTTCAATCGGTGACGCAGGTGGTTCACGATCCAAAAGACGTGACATTCCTCGTTCAACTCGAGGAGGAGACGGCGGGCAAGCCGGATGCCGAGACAGATGCGATTCTCAAAAAGCTTCCCCCGGACCGGCTGCAATGGGTGAGCAAAGTGCAGCAACAAATAGCGCCGCTTGTCAAAGCATGTCCAGACTACAGTCAGCACCATAAGTGATGGCTTCGTAAAACAACCTCAATCATTACAGAACGACGTCACGAGTTTTGACGTTGGCCCTCGTTAGTCGTTGCCTCGGTGCCAAACGCCGGATTTTGAAAAGCCTGAGATCGGCCCGCGCGGTGCCGAATCCGAGAAACAATCCTGAAAAACAAGGGACTGATGGTGGGCGCTGTAGGGCAACTAGCGGCCAATCCATAAATGCCGATTATACCTAATTTACCTTGCCATTTATGGGGTAATGTACCATTAAGCTGTACCATTAAGCTGTACCATCAACAGTCTCGGCATGGCAGACACAAGATATCTAAGACAGCGGCATCAGGGCTGGTATTTCGTCGCGGCCGTACCTCGGGCGTTGCGTGGCAAATTCGTGAGCGACGGGCGCAATGGAAGCGCTGGTCGGCCGCTCAGCAAGATCGTGATGAGCCTCAAAACGCAGTCGCTTGGCGAAGCTCAGGACCGGCGCTGGCCGCTTGTGAAGCAATGGCGCGAAACTTTCCAACGGGCGCAGACCGGCGAGGCATTGTCGCTTGCCGAAATCGACGCGCTGGCGCAAGAGATCTTCACGTCAACCCTGGAACGGATGGAGGTGGACGCCAAGAGGTCGCCCATCAACGAAGAGCGCGAAAGCCTTAACGAGGGCCTGTTCAGTTTTCTTGAAGATATGAAACTTGTTTCACCAGCCCCAGGTGAATCAGTCGCGCTAATCGACGACCTGATCAGCTTTGACACCATCGCCCACGAATTGAAGGCCGTCGAGCGACGGACTGGCGTTCAGCTAGAGCCCGGCAGCAAGATTTATCGGCTCATGGGCCAAGCGGCGGTGCGGGCGCTTATCGAAGCGGTCAACGGTCGCTTGCGGGCCCTGGAAGGCAAGCCATCGGAACCGCCGGCAACCTTCCTCGGAGCGCATGGGATTGACCCCCGAACGCTGCGGCCAATTGTTGCCCCGCCACGTAAGGCTGTGCACATTCGCAATGATGGCGGAATGCGTTTTTCAGAAGCGGCGGCGCGATACATCGAAGCCAAGCGGAAGGCTGGCAAAATGACTGCTCACACGCAACGTCAACGGGAAAGCGTGTTCCGTCTATTCAGAAGCTTCACCGACGACGCCCCCCTTGCTGTAATGGATAAGCTGACGGCAACCGATTTCCTTGAGCAGATTGGCAAGCTAGACCCCGGTTGGCACCACATTGAAGGTGCGCAAGAGTTACCCTTGAAAAAGCTGGTTGAAAAATGCGCCAAACGTTCGGGCAGGCTCACAAACCGGACCATCAACTCATACATCCATGCTCTTTCTGGCGTGTTCAGATTGGCGGACAAAGAAGGACACTTTGAAGGGCGCAATCCTTTCGCGGGGCGGACGCTTGAAGAAACCAATAGCTCATGGCGGTCCTACAAGACCGACGAGTTGAACAAGCTTTTTAATACGCCGTTATTGCGCGACACGCCAACCGAACAGCGCATCTGCCCGCCGAAGTACACGTTTGAAAATGCGATGGCTTGGATTCCATTGGTAGCGCTCTTTAGCGGAATGCGGTCGAACGAGATTTGCCAGATGCGCGCCAGCGACATCCAGCGCAAGGAAGGCATATGGGTGTTCAATGTGAGTGAGGATAGCCCGGGCCAGAGCCTCAAGACCAGAGCAGCTACCCGGGTCGTACCGGTACACAGCGAGTTGGTCCGTTGCGGCTTCCTCAATTACGTGAAAGCGCTGCCGCGTGATGGCCAGCTATTTCCCGCACTAAAACCGGGCGGTCCCGATTTGAAGTTCAACCATTATTTTGCCAAACGATTCACAGAGTATCGGAGGAGATCGGGCGTTACCGGTTCGCGCACGGCATTCCATTCATTCCGCAAGAACGTGGCGCAAGCCCTCAAAGACAAGCGTGCTACGCAGGTCGAAATAGCGGAGTTAATCGGCCATGAGCAGGGCTTCAGGTTTTCGGTGTATGCGCCTATGCAACTGCCTATGAAGGCGCTGAAAGAATTGATTGAACGCATCCACCATACAGGCTTGCGGCTCAATCACTTATACAACAAGTAGTCAAGCTATTGTCCCGATTCCCAAGTCCATTTCATTCTAGGCCTTTACCGCGAGAGTGCGGAGGCAGAAGCGTTGGATACTGGCCAGGATGTCGTTGGCGG
>Ga0208849_1001025_pt1 | contig 21658 bp, 29 predicted proteins | sample NGESurdeep072012_10_FD_184470 | JGI IMG/M metagenome (GOLD analysis project Ga0208849, IMG submission 184470) | Arctic peat soil microbial communities from Barrow, Alaska - NGEE Surface sample 53-3 deep-072012 (SPAdes) | ecosystem: Environmental > Terrestrial > Soil > Wetlands > Peat ... | reverse complement strand
CATCAACAGCTTCGCAGATGCGGGCTGGAAGCCCGCGCTCCGGCCGCGGAAGTTCGACGAACTCGCATCCCTTCATATTGGTCGAAGCGGACGAGTAGGTGAATGGGTTTGAGTTGCCGACCGCACGTGATATATAGCGCCGATATCAGTTGCGGATAACCACGATGCGCACTCTGGTCGAAATCCCCGGAAGCGACGTCGCGGCGCTCGATGAGCTGGGCCGCAGCCGGCGCGTCTCCCGTTCGCGGCTCATTCGCGAAGCGGTGGCCGACTATCTTGGCCGCCAGCGCCGCCCAACAATAGCTGCGGCGTTCGGCCTCTGGCGCGAGAAGGCGATCGACGGCGTGGCCTATCAGCGCCGGCTGCGGGAGGAATGGTGAGGGCGCTCTTCGACACCAACATCCTCATCGACTTCCTCAACGGCGAGCCCGCGGCGAGGACCGAGATCGAACTCTACGAGGACCCGGCGATCAGCATCGTCACCTGGATCGAGGTGATGGTGGGCGCGGGCGAGGCCACCGCGCCGGACATCCGCGCTTTCCTCGCCAACTTCGAAATCGTCGCCCTGGACGAAGCGGTGGCCGAGGTCGCGGCCCAGATGCGGCGGCGCCATCACCTGAAGCTCCCCGACGCCGTCGTCTGGGCCTCCGCCCATCGCCACGGCCGCCTGCTGGTGACCCGGGACGTCAAGGATTTCCCGGCCGGCGACCCCGGCATAAGGGCGCCGTATCGGCTGGAGCATTGACGGATCGGTGCGGTCCGCAGGGGAGAGTTCGCATGAGTCTGCGCCGGGCGCGCGCCAAGGAGTATCGCCGTCATGTCGATTAAGCATCCGCCCCTGACGCGGGACGCCGCGCCCTTCGACGAAGAGAACCCGGAATGGACGCCCGCGATGTTCGCGCGGGTCCGTCAGGCCGGGGAGGCGCTGCCGCCGGACATCGCGGCGGCGTTCGCCAGAGCGCGCGGACGTCTTCCGCTGAAGACTGCCAAGATCGCGGTCAAGCTGAGGCTCGATCCGGCCGTGGTCGAAGGCTTCAAGGCCGGCGGCCCCGGCTGGCAGACCCGGATCAACGCGACATTGAAAGCGGCTCTGGAGAGGCAGGGAGGCTAGGTGGTCAACCCGTCTCTGGGCTCCGCGTCGAATTGTCCACACTGTCACCGTTTTTCCCGTACGCCATCGACTGCGGCGATGCGCTGTTCGCGCCGAAGGTCCAGGCCCTGCTCAAGGACGCCTGCGCCATCGGCGCGCGGCGAAGCGCGCTGGCCGACAGCACCCTGAAAGCCTACGAGGCCAGGCTCGACAAGCGACTCGACGGCCTCATGAAGCTGACGCCACCCCACCCCGCCGGGAAAAGGCTGCAAAAGATCGTCAAGAAGATCAGGCGCCATCTCTTCGTCTTCATCACCCGCCGAGATTTCACCGCCACAAACAACGGCTCCGAACGCGCCATCAGGCCCTGCGCGGTCTACAGAAAGATCACCAACGGCTTCCGCAGCGAATGGGGCGCACAACTCTACGCCGACACCCGATCCGTCGTCGAAACCGGCCGCCGTCGCGCCGTTCGCGCCATCGACGCCATCCGGATCACACTCGAAGGCGCCCCCATTCCCCTCCCGCCCTGATCGGCGCGCCGATAGGGAGGTGAGCAATTACCTTTCCGGCCTTGGCTAGTTGACGTGAAATACCGCGACGGTGCGCTCGGAGGATTGCACCAACGGGCCGTACGTCGCCGGACTTCTTCCATCTGCCCCGAAATCTATTGGAATTCCTTGTTACCAGGTTCTTCCAATGTTTCTAACGTGTGTTCAAGGGCATAGCCAGATACTTCATGGGAAATATTGTTTTTGTCATCAACCTGAAAGAGAGAAATGGCAGTGAATATCGTCATCTCTTCATTTAATCGACCGCGCACAACAAACGTGCCGCGCTTGTTGCTGAAGGCAAGCAGGATGTCACCGTTCTTGGCCGGCATCGGTCCCGGCGTGGAAAAGCCGCGTCGACCGAAGGCATGGTCGAGGGCGGATATATCGCCGACGCGCACAGGCCTTTTGCCCACCGTCACGTATACGGGTGTCTCACCAATAGAAGCGGCGGCGAGAGATGCCAAGGGGGCGGTAGATAACAGCAGCGCAATCCCAACATAGGCGAATTTCATAGCAGGCTCCTCGGCTGGTAGTGGGGGCCGCCCCGTGCGCTCGACGTTGTGCAGGTATCCGGTAGCGGACGCGCGCGCACGAATAGGGCGCCAGGAAAACCATACCCTCCCTAGGGCAGCCCGGGCAGAGATTTTGCCCCGCCGCCCCTACTGCACCAGCCCCGCCCCCGAGAGGCCGCCGAACACGCCGAGCAGGCAGGTCAGGCCCGCCACGATCACCACCACCCACAGATACCAGCCCTTGAGTCTGACGTGTTCCGGCAGCGCCCTGACCGCCAGGGCGATCAGGAAGCCCAGGACGAGCGGCAGGAGCAGGGCGTTCATTACCTGGACGCCGACGTTGAGGGAAATCAGGTCGGGCTCGACGCCGACCAGAATGCAGCCGCCGACCACGGCGGCGGCGTAGACGGCGTAGAACCAGCGCGCTTCCAGGGGGTGGTGCTCGAGCGAGTGCTTGTAGCCGGTGACTTCGCCGAGGCCCCAGGCCAGCGCCAGGGAGGAGACGATGGCCGCCACCAGGCCGGCGCCGATGATCCCCAGTCCGAACACCAGGCGGCCCACGCCGAGGCCGAGGTAGGGGGTGAGCGCCGCGCTGAGATCGCCGACCGAGTTGAGGCTGGCCTTGGCATCATGGCGCCCGATGGTGGCGGCGGCGGCGATGAGGACCGCCGCCATGACCAGCTGGGTCACCACCGCGCCGACCGCGGTGTCCCAGCGCGCGGCGGTGAAATGCTCAGCCTTCAGCCTTTTGTCGGCCACCGCCGACTGCTGGTAGAACACCATCCACGGCATGATCACCGCGCCGATGTTGGCGGCCACGAGGTAGAGATAGGCCTTGTCGGTCGCCGGGATGCGCACCGACTGGGCGGCGAGAAGCGACAGATCCGGATGGGCCGCCCAGGCGACGCCGAAGAAAGCGAATTCGAACAGGCCCACGGCGATCGCCGCGCGCTCCACCCGCCGGTATGAGCCGGTGAGGACAATGAGCAGCAGGGCGCCGCCGGCCAGGGCGAGGCTCGCCCAACGCGGCACGCCGTAGATCTCGCCCACCCCGGCCACGCCCGATAGCTCGGTGAGCAGGGCCCCGCCGCAGGCCACCGCGAGGCCCGCTACCGACACCCAGGCCCAGAACGTTCCGAAAGTCTGCTTGATCAGTTCGCCGTGTCCGCGCCCGGTGAAGATGCCGAGCCGCACGGTCAGTTCCTGGACCATGTAGAGGATCGGGATGAGGATCAGCTGCAGCAGCAGCAGCCGGTAGCCCCACTGCACCCCGCTCTGGCCGGCGGTGATGATGCTGCCGACGTCGGTGTCGGCCAGCATGACCACCAGGCCCGGGCCGAGCACGGCGATGAAGCGCGCCATGCGGCCCCGCAGCCGCGCGCGCGGCGTCAATTGAGAATGCGTCGCAGTCACCACCCATGCCTAGGGCAAGCCCCCAGTTTGTCAACGATCGGGGCCGCGCTGCGTGGCGAGGAGCGGCTGTGAACAAAGCCCTCCCTCCCCTTTATGGGGAGGATCGGCCGAAGGCCGGGGTGGGGCAGTGTGAAGCGCCACGACATCGCGGGTGATCGACACAGCCCCACCCTGCCGACGCTTCGCGTCGTCTGTCCCTCCCCATGAAGGGGAGGGAGAATTCCTTCACAGCTTCGGAACGCCCACGGTCCAGAAAAAGGCTCCGGCCCTGATCGGACCGCGGCCGGATACTTACTCCCGGCGATGACGGTCCGGAATGGGGGATTCATCTCGTTCGGCCAATGCGCCTACCCCCCGCTCAGCGCGCCGAACAGCAGCACTTCGTCGCCGGCCTCGAGTGGGGCGGTCAGTTCCGTCGCCGCCTCGGACCCGACGAAGATGCGCATGTGGCGGCGGATGCGATCCTGTTCATCGACAACGCGGAAACGGATGCCGGGAAAGCGCCGGTCGAGGTCGCGCAGCACCTGATCGACCGTCGCCCCTGTCGCCTCGACACGGGAAGCACCGGCGCAATAGGACTGGAGCTGCGAGGGGATCGAAACCCGGATCATGCCAGCGGCGCGGCGACCACCGAGTAGATTTCCGGCAGGTGGGCGCCGATGCAGCGCCAGGCTTCACCCTCGTCGTCGCTCATCCACAGTTCGCCGCCGGTGGTCCCCAGATAGAGGCCGAGGGGGGTTCCGGCATCGGCGCAGAAAGCCTGGCGCTTGACCGTGAACCAGGCCTGTTCGGCCGGGAAGCCGCGATCCTGCCGCCGCCAGCTCTCGCCGGCGTCGCTGGTGCGGTACACCGCCGGCCGGCCGCCCGGACTGGTGCGTGGCCACACATCCGTCCCGTCCATCGGAAACACCCAGGCGGTGTCGGCGTCGCGGGGGTGGGTGACGATGGTGAAGCCGATGTCGCCGATCTCCGGCGGCATTGCCCGGCCGATGCGCTCCCAAGTATCCGCCGGACGGTCGAGGCGATAGATGCCGCAATGGTTCTGCTGGTAGAGCCGGTCGGGCATCGTCGGCGGGATGGCGATGAAGTGGGCGTCCTGGCCATATTCCGGATAGGGATCGGGCAGGAAGTTCGCCTCCACCCCCTTGTTCAGCGGCCCCCAGGAGGAGGCGCGGTCCCGGGTCTCGAACACGCCGCCGGTGGAGGTGGCGATGTACATGTGGTCCGCGTCGCGCGGGTCGATGGCGATCTGGTTGAGCAGCGGCCCGTCCGGGGTCCCGGCGCCGGCCGGAACCCAGTTCGGATACATCGGGTGGGCGTTGAAACCCTCGACGCCGCGCCAGGAGACGCCGTCGTCCTCGCTGAGGAACAGTCCCGGCGGCGAGGAGCCGGCCCACCAGACGCCGGGCTCGCTGGCATGGCCGGGCTCGATCCAGAAGGTGTGGTCCACCGCCCGCGCCGTGGCAGGGTCTTCGGCCTTGGGAAAAGCCGGCGGTTGCGCGGCCTCCGCCCACGACGCGCCGGCGTCGGTCGAGCGCAGGATTGTGGGACCCAGATGACCGGTCGCCGCCGCCATCAGCATCGTGCCGCCGCCGCGCGGGTCGGAGACGAAATGGCTGACGATCTGGCCCAGGTGCTTTGGACCCTCGATCGCCCAGTCGCGCCGCCCGCCGTCGCCACGAAAAATCCACGCCCCCTTGCGGGTGCCGATCAGAAGCTGAACCGGATCGCTCATCGCTCCCTCCCTCCTCGCCAATCGCCCGAACCATAGTCGAGAGCCGCGCCCGACGCCACGACGAGGCTTCCATCATCCCGGCCCGGCGCCTAGTAGTCTCGGCGGATGACCCAACAGGCGTTCGAGGATCTCGACATCCCGGCCGGCGGCGACCGGCCCCCGCTGACCAGGCCGGTCCCTCCGCGTCACGCGGCGACCCTCATTCTCCTGCGGCGGGACGGACCCGAGCCGCGGGTGCTGATGGGCCGGCGGCATGGCGGACACGCCTTCATGCCGGACAAGTGGGTGTTTCCAGGCGGCAGGGTAGATCGCGGCGACTATCGGGTCCCGTTCGCCACCGACCTGCGCGCCGAAGTTGAGGCGCGGCTGACCAAGACCGCGACGCCCGCCCTGGCGCGAGCGCTGGCCCTGGCCGCCGTCCGGGAGACCTTCGAGGAGGTCGGCCTGCTACTGGCCAGGCCCGCGCCGGCCCGGCGGGCGGCGGGTCCGTGGCGCGAGTTCCTTGGGCATGGCGCCCTGCCCGACCTGGCGGCCCTCGACTTCATCGCCCGGGCGGTGACCCCGCCGGCCTCGCCCAAGCGCTTCGACGCCAGGTTCTTCATGGCCGACGCCGATCGGCTGCTCAGTCTGGAGCGCCAGGCCGATTGCGGCGAGTTGGACGAGATCGCCTGGGTCGATCTCCCGCAGGCCCTGGCCCTGAATCTGCCCAGCGTCACGCGGTTCGTCCTGGGCGAAATTCCCTTGCGTCTCGCCGACCCGTCGCGTCCCGCGCCCTCGCTGCGCTTCGCGCGTGGCCGCCAGCAACTGGTGCATCTCTGAGGCTCGAACAGGCGTCCGTTGACTTATCGCTCCCGATTCGTAATGTCCGCGCCTTCTGAAAAATCGCTTCCGGCCCACGCGCCGCCCACGTCAGGACTTACGCCGCCATGGCCAAACCGGCTTCCATCAAGATCCGCCTCAATTCGACGGCGGACACCGGATTCTTCTACGTCACCAAGAAGAACGCCCGCACCATGACGGAAAAGATGGTGGTCAAGAAATACGATCCGGTGGTGCGCAAGCACGTCGAGTTCCGCGAAGGCAAGATCAAATAGGCGTGGGTGTCACGCCGCCTTGGCGATGACCATGTTGCGACCGCCGGCCTTGGCTTCGTAAGCGGCCGCGTCGGCGCGCTTCAGCAGCGCCTCCACCGTATCGTCCGCGCCGTCGGTCGCGGCGACGCCGATCGAGATCGTCACCGTCAGCGATTCATGACCGCCGCTGACCCGGAAAGGCGAACCGGCGACCTGTCGCCGGATGCGGTCGGCGACGCGCTCGGCGCCGTCGAGCGAGGTGTCGGGCATGATGACGATGAATTCCTCGCCGCCGAAACGGCAGGGCAGATCGATCCCGCGGACGTTGGAGGCCAGGCGCACGGCGAATTCCCGCAGGACCTCGTCGCCGACCTGATGGCCGAAGCTGTCGTTGACCTTCTTGAAGTGATCGATGTCGATCATCAGGGCCGCGACCGGTTCGTTGCCGCCGCGCGTGGCGCGATCGACCAGGGCGGTCAGTTGACCCATCATGTGACGGCGGTTGTGGAGGCCGGTCAGCGGATCGGTGACCGCCATCTCCAGGCCGTCGTCGAGGTTGTGGCGCAGGAAGTCGGCATAGCGCTTGGTCCGGATCTGGCTGCGCACCCGCGCCGAGAGTTCCTGCGCATCGACCGGGCGCATGAGCAGATCGTTGAAACCCATCTCCAGAGCCTTGACCAGGCGCGCGCGGTCGGCCGGATCGATCACGCCGAGGATCGGCAGATGGCGCGTGGCCTCGGTGGAGCGCAGCTGCGCCGCGAAGCGCAGACCGTCGAAGCCGCGGGACGTGGCGTTGACGATCACCAGGTCCACCGGCCCGCGCGCGGTGAGCTGGGCCTTCTCGGGATCGGACTCGACGATCGGCCGATGCTCCGCCTCGAGGTCGCGGGCGATCCCGCCGGCCTGACGCTCCTGGTCATCGACGATCAGGATCCTGCCGCCACCGCCGGCGAATCTCGCCGGCGTCGCGCCGATCAGGCCCATGCGCCGTCCGGAGGCCTCGCGGCGGCGAAGTTCGTCGATCACCGCCTTCAGCCGCGTCAGGCTGCGGACGCGGGCGAACAGCAGCAGATCGTCGATCGGCTTGGCGAGGAACTCGTCGGCCCCGGCTTCCAGGCCCTTGATGCGTTCGTTCAATCCATCCAGGGCGGTGACCATGACCACCGGGATGTGCTGGGTCACCGGATCGTTCTTCAGCCGGCGGCAGACTTCATAGCCGTCCATTCCGGGCATCATCACGTCCAGAAGCACGATGTCCGGCTGTTCCCTGGCGGCCATCTCCAGCGCCGTCGCTCCGTCGCTGGCGCTGAGCACCTCGTAGTATTCGGCGGTGAGCTTGGCGTTCAGCAGCCTGACGTTGGCGGCGACGTCATCGACCACCAGGACCCGCGCGGTCATCGCCTCAGCCCAGGAACCGACGGATGGTTTCGAGGAAGTGGGCGACGGCGATGGGCTTGGCGATGTAGGCCTCGCAGCCACCCTCGCGGATGCGCTCCTCGTCGCCCTTCATGGCGAAGGCGGTGACCGCGACGACCGGGATGTGGGCCAGAGCTTCGTCCTCCTTGAGCCACTTGGTGACTTCCAGACCGGAGATTTCCGGCAACTGGATGTCCATCAAAATCAGGTCGGGATTGTGCTGTCGGGCCAGGGTGAGCGCCTGAAGGCCCTCGCGGGTCTCCAGGATCTCGTAGCCCTGAGCCTCGAGCAGATCATGAAACAGCTTCATGTTCAGCTCATTATCCTCGACGATGAGGACCTTTTTCGCCATTCCGATCCTAAATTCTAACAACGCCTGCCGCGCCAGGCGATTCGACGGCGCCATCGTGGACCCCAAGACACACCAATAACCTTAAGTCGAAGTTAGCCCTATGAGCGCCGCCTCGGCCCCGACCGCGTCAACCTCGCCAATGGCCGCCGAAATCGCCGCCCTGGCGATCGATCCGGCCGCGCCGCTGATCATCGTCGATGTCGATGAGGTGCTGGCGATGTTCATGCGGGCCTTCGAGCGATTCGTCGGCGGCCACGGCCTGGAGATGCGAATCACCCGTTTCGCGCTGTTCGAGAACATTTTTCGGATCGGCGAGGCCGAACATCTCGACGTGGCGGCCGGACGGACGCTGTTCGACGCCTTCTTCCGGACGGCCGCCGAAGACATCGAGGTGGCGGCGGGCGCACCCTCCAGCCTCGCGGCCCTCTCGGCGCATGCCGGCGTCGTCATCCTCACCAACGCCCCGGAGGACAGCCGCCAGGCCCGCCGTCGGTGGCTGGCCAGGCACGCCTTCCCCTACCCGCTGATCGTGGGTCGCGGCCTCAAGGGTCCGCCGGTGGCGGCGCTGGCCGCGCGCACCCGGGGTCCGGTCGCCTTCATCGATGATCTCCTGCCGCACCTCGATTCCGCCGCCGCCGCCGCCCCGGCCGTGGTCGGCTTTCAGATGGTGGCCGACGAGCGGCTGCGACCGCTGGCCCCGACCGCGCCGGATCGGCATCGGCGCCTGGACGAATGGCCGGCGCTGGCGGAGGCGGTCGCGGAGGCGCTGGGGTTCGGCGGATCGGCGAGATGATTCGGATCGGGGTCGATTTCGGGGGTGCCAAGATCGAGGCCGCCGCGCTTGATCAAGAGGGCCGATTCCTCTCGCGCATCCGCGCCGCCAACCCCGGAAGCTACGGGCCGGCGCTGGAAACCGTGCGAACCCTGGTCGAGGAGGCGCAGCGCCAGTCCGGCGCCCGGACGGCCACCGTCGGGATCGCCATGCCGGGCTCGATTTCGCCGCTCACCGGGCGGGTGCGCAACGCCAACAGCACATGGCTCAACGACCGGCCTTTCGACGTCGATCTCGAGCGGGTTCTCGGCCGGCCGGTCCGCCTGGCCAACGACGCCAACTGCTTCGCCCTGTCCGAGGCCACGGACGGCGCCGCCCAGGGCGCGCGCGTGGTGTTCGGGGCCATCCTCGGCTCCGGCTGCGGCGGCGGCGTGGTCGTCGATGGCAGGGCGGTGGCGGGCGCCAACGGCGTCGCCGGCGAGTGGGGTCATTCGCCGCTGCCCTGGGCTTCGCCCGGGGAGGCGGACGTCTCGCCGTGCTGGTGCGGGCGCACGGGCTGCCTGGAGACCTGGCTTTCAGGAACGGGGTTCGAGACCCACTTCGCCGCTTCGAATTCCGGCTGGCGGCCGGCGAAGGAGATCGCCCAGGCCGCCCGCTCCGGTGAGCCGTCGGCGCGCGCCGCGCTCGACGCCTATGTCGATCGCCTGGGACGCGCCCTGGCGGTGGTCTGCGACATCCTCGATCCCGACGTCATCGTCTGCGGCGGCGGCATGTCGAACATCGGCGAGATCTACGCCGAGGTTCCCGCCGTCATCGCCCGCTGGGTGTTTTCCGATTGCTTCGTCACCCCGGTCAGGCCGGCGCTGCACGGCGATTCCTCCGGCGTGCGCGGCGCGGCGTGGCTGTGGCCAGCCGATAGCGGCGGCCCGTGACCAGTCTCTGCCGTGATTGCCTCTGGCAGGCCGAGGCGCCGGCGCGCCGGTGCCCGGCGTGCCGATCGCCGCGCGTTCTCAGCCACCCCGAACTCGCCGCCCTGCGCATCGCGCACCTCGACTGCGACGCCTTCTACGCCTCGGTGGAGAAGCGCGACCGGCCGGAACTGCGCGACCGGCCGGTCATCGTCGGCGGCGGACGGCGCGGCGTGGTCACCACCGCCTGCTACATCGCCCGGCTGTCGGGCGTGCGCTCGGCCATGCCGATGTTCAAGGCCGCGCGGCTCTGCCCGGAGGCGGTGATCATCAAGCCGGACTTCGCCAAGTACCGGCGCGACAGCCGGGCGATCATGGCCAGGCTGGCGGCGCTCTCGCCGCTGGTCCAGCCGCTGTCCCTGGACGAGGCGTGGATCGATCTGACCGGCGCCGACCGCCTTCACGGCGCGATCGCCGCCGCCACCCTGGCGCGGCTGCAGGCGGAAATCGAACGCGACATCGGCATTACGGTCTCGATCGGCCTGGCGCCCAATAGGTTCCTCGCCAAGATCGCCTCGGATCTCGACAAGCCCAGGGGTTTCGCGGTGATCGGCGCGGCCGAGGCCCGCTCGTTCCTCGCGCCCCGTCCCGCCGCGATCCTGCCCGGAGTGGGGCCGGTGCTGGCGCGCTCGCTGGCGGCGGCCGGATTTCGTACCGTCGGCGATCTCGCCGGCGCCGATCCAAAGCAGTTGGCCGGCCGCCACGGCGCCTTTGGCGCCCGCCTCGCCTCGCTCTCCCGTGGCGAGGACGACCGGCCGGTGGACTCCGGGCAGGCGCGCAAGAGCCTGAGCGCCGAGACCACGTTCGACACCGACCTTTCCGATCCCGTCGAACTGGCGGCGCGCCTTTGGCCCCTGTGCGAGACGGTGGCGCGGCGCCTGCGCACCGAGGTCATCGCCGGCCGCGCCGTGACACTGAAACTGCGGGCCAGCGACTTTCGCATCGTGACCCGGCGCCGAACCCTTCCGGCCGCCACCCAGACCGCCCGGACGCTGTTCTCGGCCGCCCGGAAGATGCTGGCGGCGACCGCGCTGGGCGAGCCGTGGCGCCTGATCGGGGTCGGGGTCGGCGATTTCACCGCCGCCGGAGACCTGGGCGCGGATCTCTTCGAGGACGGCGAGGCGCGCGTCCTGGGCGGCGAAAAGGCGGTCGATTCGCTGCGGGCGCGCTACGGCGACGGGGTGGTGGTGCGCGGCGTCCTGCTCGGTCGCTGAGGCCCGGCCAGTCGCGGCGCCGCGCGCCGTTTCGCCGCGATCGGGCGAAGAGGTCTTCCAATGCCGCCAACTTTCCATATCTAATCGGCCTGCGGGGGGACCGACTCCCCGCTCGGAGAGCCGTCGTGGCGGACAAGCAGCAGGGAGATCGGACCATCGGGACGGGCACGGCCGTCGTCACCCAGACGAAGACCAAAACCCAGAAACCGGCCATGTACCGCGTGTTGATTCTGAATGATGACTACACGCCCATGGAATTCGTGGTCTATGTCCTCGAACGTTTCTTCAACAAATCGCGCGAGAGCGCGACGAGAATCATGTTGCATGTTCACCAGAACGGTGTCGGAATATGTGGAGTCTTCACCTATGAGGTCGCCGAAACCAAGGTCGCCCAGGTGATCGATACCGCCAGGCGCCATCAGCATCCGCTGCAATGCACCATGGAAAAGGATTGAGAGGCCCCGTTTGCCATCGTTTTCGCGTAACCTGGAAGAATCACTTCATCGCGCGGTCGCCTACGCCAACCAGCGAAAGCACGAGTTTGCGACGCTCGAGCACCTGCTGCTGTCCCTGATCGACGACACCGACGCGGCGGCGGTGATGAAGGCCTGCGAAGTCGATCTCTGCGAACTGAAGAAGACGCTCGCCCACTACGTCGATAACGAACTGAAGTCCCTGGTGGTCGATGACGGCGAGGACGCCAAGCCGACGGCCGGATTCCAGCGGGTGATCCAGCGCGCGGTGATTCACGTCCAATCGTCGGGCCGCGACGATGTCACCGGGGCCAATGTGCTGGTGGCGATCTTCTCCGAACGCGAGAGCCACGCCGCCTATTTCCTGCAGCAGCAGGAGATGACCCGCTACGACGCGGTCAACTTCATCGCCCACGGCATCGCCAAGAAGCCCGGGGCCACGGAAGCCAAGCCGACCAAGGGCGCCGAGGAGGAGGAAAAGCCGGCGGTCAAGACCGGCGGCGAGGCCCTGGAGGCCTACTGCGTCAACCTCAACGAGAAGGCCCGTCTGGGCAAGGTCGATCCCTTGATCGGGCGCGCCAGCGAGGTCGAGCGCTGCATTCAGATTCTCTGCCGCCGGACCAAGAACAACCCCTTGCTGGTGGGCGACCCCGGCGTCGGCAAGACCGCCATCGCCGAAGGCCTGGCGCGCAAGATCGTCGGCGATCAGGTCCCCGACGTCCTCGCCAAGGCGACCATCTTCAGCCTCGACATGGGCGCCCTGTTGGCCGGCACCCGCTATCGCGGCGACTTCGAGGAACGCGTCAAGCAGGTGATCAAGGAACTCGAGAACCACGAGGGTGCGATCCTGTTCATCGACGAGATTCACACCGTGATCGGGGCGGGCGCGACCAGCGGCGGGGCCATGGACGCCTCCAACCTGCTCAAGCCGGCCCTGGCCTCGGGCACCCTGCGCTGCATGGGCTCGACCACCTACAAGGAGTTCCGCCAGCATTTCGAGAAGGACCGCGCCCTGGTCCGCCGCTTCCAGAAGATCGACGTCAACGAGCCGACCATCGAGGACACCATCAAGATCCTCAAGGGTCTGAAGACCTACTATGAGGACTTCCACAAGCTGAAATACACCGCCGAAGCCCTCAAGGCGGCGGTCGAGCTGAGCGCCAAATACATCACCGACCGCAAGCTGCCGGACAAGGCCATCGACGTCATCGACGAAGCCGGCGCCTCGCAGATGCTGCTCACCGAATCGCGCCGCAAGAAGGTCATCGGCCTCAAGGAGGTCGAGGCGGTGGTGGCCAAGATCGCCCGCATTCCGCCCAAGTCGGTCTCCAAATCCGACACCGAGGCGCTCCGGCAGCTGGAGACCGATCTCACCGGCGCGGTGTTCGGCCAGGCCGAGGCGATCAAGCAGCTCTCCTCGGCGATGAAGATGGCCCGCGCCGGCCTGCGCGACGCGGCCAAGCCGATCGGCTGCTATCTCTTCTCCGGACCCACCGGCACCGGCAAGACCGAGACCGCCAAACAGCTCGCCCTCACGCTCGGCATCGAACTGCTGCGCTTCGACATGAGCGAGTACATGGAGCGCCACACCGTGAGCCGGCTGATCGGCGCACCGCCGGGCTATGTCGGCTACGACCAGGGCGGCCTGCTGACCGACGCGGTGGACCAGCACCCCCACGCCGTGGTCCTGCTCGACGAGATCGAAAAGGCCCACCAGGACGTCTACAACATCCTCCTGCAGGTCATGGACCACGGCTCGCTCACCGACGCCAATGGCAAGAAGGTCGATTTCCGCAACGTCATCCTGATCATGACCACCAACGCCGGCGCCTCCGACGCCCAGCGCAACTCGATCGGCTTCGGCCGCGGGCGCCTGGAGGGCCAGGACGAGGAGGCGATCAAGAAGCTGTTCAGCCCGGAATTCCGCAACCGCCTGGACGCCACCGTCAGCTTCAAGGCCCTGACCCCGGACGTCATCCGCATGGTGGTGCAGAAGTTCATCCTCGAACTTGAGGCCCAGCTCGCCGACCGTCACGTGACCATCGAGACCACCGACGAGGCGATCGACTGGCTGGCCAAGAACGGCTTCGACGAACTCTATGGCGCCCGGCCCCTGGCCCGGGTGATCCAGGAGGAGATCAAGCGCCCCTTGGCCGACGACATCCTCTTCGGTCGCCTCAGCAAGGGCGGCCACGTCAAGGTCGGCCTGGAGAACGGCAAGCTCGCCTTCACCTTCGACGCCAAGGACGCCCCGCCGATCTCGCCGGAGGTGGTGGACGAGCCGGACGCCGAGGAGCCGGTGCTGGCGGGGTAGGCGCCGATTGAACGGCGCGCCTGGTTCTTCCCTCGGAGAAAACAACGGGGTAAAAGACGCGCATGGCCGCCATCGACCCGCAAACCGCCGGTGATCTGAACATCCGCGAGCAGATCGCCCGCATCGACAACCTGCTGATCGACAGCCAGAAGAAACAGCGCGAATTTCATCTCGCCTTCTGGCAGGTCGCCGCCACCCTCCTCGGCGGTGCGGCGGCGTTCTTCGCGGGCGGCGTGGCGGTCGTGAAGCTGTTAGGCCACTGAGCAACCGCGCGACTTGACCTCGGGTTCAGAAATGAAGCTTGAGACCGAGCGCCTGATTCTCCGACCGTGGCGCCCCGAGGACCTGGAACCCTTCGCTCTGATGAGCGCCGACGCCGAGGTCATGCGATGGCTCGGCGGCGTCATCACCCGAGAGCAGGCCGTCGACTATGTGGCGCGCACGGAACTGAGCTTCTCGACCCTGGGGATGGGTCGCTTCGCCATCGAACGCCGCGCTGACCGGGCGTTCATCGGCAGTTGCGGGCTGATGCCCGGTCATGAGGAGATACCGATCGCTCCCTATGTCGATATCGGTTGGCGCTTGGCCCGCTCGGCTTGGGGGCGTGGCTTTGCGACGGAGGCGGCGCTCGCCGTGATGGGCGACGGTTTCGGCCGCCTGGGACTTCGCGAGATCGCGGCGGTGACCGCGGAGATCAATCTGCGTTCCCGTGCGGTGATGGAGCGTCTCGGGATGACCCGGGACAGACGGCACGACTTCGGCGATCCCGCGTATCCACTCCGCCACTCGCAACGACGAACGGTTGTCTATCGCGCTCACTGCTAAAGCCTCGTGGTAACTCGGGGAAGCAATACTCAATTCGGCGGCCGAGGTGGCCCCATGTTCGGCTGCGCCCGTCGCTATCGGTTCAAACGCGAACCACGAGTTCGGAATAGGCCGCCAACTCGGCGTCGGCGGTGTAGAGCCGTGCGGGTTCGACCATCGCCTGGGCGACCAGGAGGCGATCGAACGGATCGCGATGAAGGAGGGGCAAGGTGGCGACCCGCATCGCCGCCGCGGAACGGACCGGCAGTTCGACGAAGCCGGCCTTGACCGCCTCCGCGAAGATGACCGGCGGGGATACGCGAAAGTCCGCCCGGCCCAGCGCCGCCTTGATCGACATTTCCCACAGACTGGCGGCGCTGAAGAGAACCTCGTTGTCTGGATCCTCGATCACCGAGCGGGCGTCCGCCCCCAGTCTCGCCGGCTCGATCAGCGCCCACAGGAGAATGTGGGTGTCGAGAAGCAGCCGCACTCAGCGCCCTTCGAAGGCGTCGATCACCGCGTCGGCAAGCGGGGCGTCGAAGTCGGGCGGCACGACCGCCCGGCCGGCCAGGGCGCCCAGGCGCCGTCTCGGCCGAGGCTGGTCCGCGTCGATCGGCGCCAGCTTGGCGACCGGCTTGCCCGCCTTGGCGATGATGATCTCCGCCCCGGCGGCCACTTCGGCCAGAAGTCGCGAGAAATGGGTCTTGGCGGCGTGGACATTCACGATCGTCATGGGCGAACTCCCAAAGCGGACTAACATTAGTCCACTCGGCGCTCCGCCACAAGACCGCCAAGGGGAATCGATGATCGAGGGCGGATTTCCAAGACACGAGGCGCGCTCAATCCCTTCTCAGCGCCACCCGATCCTTCTCGATGATCGCCAGGAACCCGTCCGTCACCGAGTGAACATCCACGACATCGACCCCATAGGGCAGGTCGGAGTCTTCGAAGGCGTCGGCCAGGGCGCCGCTTTCGCGCCGGGTGAGGGCGCGCCCGGCGTCGATCGCCAGGTCGAGATCGGCCGCGCGCTTCACCGTTCCCCGCGCCCGGGAGCCGAACACCCATACGATGGCCTCCTTCGGGAGGTGGGCGTCGAGAATTCGGCGCACGATCGCCAAGTCCCCTTCACGGACGGCGGGGGGAGAATTCACGACGTCCTGTCCTGTCGATCGGTGATCGTCGCCAGGAGAAAGCGCGCTTCGGCGAGAAAGGCCGGGATGGCGTCGAAGACCACCTTGGCCTTGGCTTCGTCGTAGGCGTGGCTGGTCGTTCCTCGATCCCGACGGAAGCCCTTCCAATCAACCAGTTCGGCGCTGAGCAGACCCGCCTCCCAGCCGCGGCGGATCAGTTCGTTGAAGCTCATCGCGTCCACCGCTCCCGGATCGGCCTCCGTCGCCTGGAGAAACCGCTTCAAGGTCTTGATCGCCAGTTCGTAGGTGAATTCGAATGCCTGGATGGCGCCGGCGCGCAGATGCAGGGCGAGCCGGGCATCCGACCGCGCCAGATCCGACCGGCAATAGGTCACCGCCTCCTCGCACTGGGCGATGGCGTCGCCAAAAGACGACAGGTCGAGCCTCACGGCGCGACGGTGGTGAAGGCGATTTCGATCCGGGCGAGCTTCTCCAGATCCTTCCGGCGCTGCCGGACCCGGCGTTCAAAGCTCGCCTGATTCTTGGCGCAGGCGAGGATGTGGGGACTGCCTTGGCGAAGGGTCTTGAAGTCCACGTCGCAGCGACTGTCGCGGATCGTGCTTTCCACATGGCTGCGGTCGGGCTGCGCCGCCTTGAAGTTCCAGGTCGCTCGCGCGGGATCGACCAGGAAACGGCTGAGCTCGTCGCACCGGGCGCAGGCGCAGCCGACCTTCCCGGCGCGCGCCCAATCGCTAGGCGCCGACAGGGGTTCGGCGATGCGGGCGCGCAGATGGGCGATGCACGCGCCGCGAAGCCGCGCCCTCGCGCTCGATTCCGACGTCGCCGCGCCGCCAAACCCGAGCACCGCGGGGATGAGCATGTCGTCCAGGCCATAGGTCTTCGGCCACGCCAGGAAGGTGTCGGCCGCTTTGGCCGCCAGACCGGAATCGATCCGATCGAGGGCGGTGATCGCATCAACGATGACATCGGGCTCGATCCGCGGCGGTCGCATCCAGAGTTCCACGGGCCGGGTGCGCGCTGGATCACCCGGCAAGGCGTCCGCCAGAGCGCCGGCGGCCTCGACCAGATCCACCGGTCTCACATCAAGGGCGCCCGACCCCGCCGCCGTCGCGGCGCGCGACAGCAAATCCCAGCAACCGGCAGGCCGGGTCCCGGCGTTTTGCGCCAATATCGCCCCCAGCAAGGCGCCGATCCTCGGCCTGGCAAGCCTGCGCATGGCGGACAGAATTGCCTCATTGTCGGCCTTGCCATAGGCGCCGGCGGCCGAAACGTGGGTAAGGAACCCGTCGATGCGGAGGGTGTCTCCGAGCCGGTGCAGCAGGTCGAGCATCACGCCGGCGTCGCTCGGCGATCCGGCATGCCAGCCCTCCCTGGGCCACGACGCGATCATGTGGCCCGAGAGTTCGTGGGCTTCGGCCCAAGCCGGCGATTCCGCGATCTCGCCATGGTCGATCCATCGCGTGGTAAGATCGGCGAGATAGGGCAGCGTCGCCGCCAGTCCGCCCTGATTGATGACCGCGAGCCGCCGACGGCCGGGCCAGGCCACCAGGGCGGCCCGGCGATAGGTGCGCTCGAACGAGGCGCCCTCGTTGCCGGTCGCCTCGCTGAAGCTCTGGTCATCGGGCGCCAGGTCATCCAAGGCGCCGGGGGGCGAAATCTCTTCCTCGCCGAACGGGAGGATGCCCAAACCCGCGTCGCGGCCGTCGGGCCGGCGCCAGTCGGACAGGGTTTCGATTCGCTCGAAGACCTCGCTCACCTGGAATTGATCTTCGTCGTCATCTTCGTGGCGACCCCAGCGCCGCGAACGATAGGCGCCGGTGTGCTCGGCGCTGCCGCTCTCCTCGATGGCGAGCAGCGCCAGGTGCACATCGCAGTCGCTGGCCCGGGCAGCGGTTACGAGCGTGACCGCCCGGCCGGCGTCGGCCCCTTTGAGCGTGCCGAACGACAGGCTCTCCTGGGTGTAGGCATGCTCCAGGAGATAGATCACCTTGGCCGGAGATTCTTCGTCGGCGGGGATGTCGTCGTCACGCCATTGACGCAGAATCGTCGTCAGGCGATCGCGCTCGCCCTCGTGGTTCGGTGGCTCGGGGGCCGCGTCGGCCGTCCGGCGGATAAGGTTGTAGACCAGAGTCAGCCGGCGGCCCGACCTCACCGGCGCCACTTCGTGGAGACAGTCGGCGTAGAAGGCGGCGAAGGCGGCTTCCGACGGCTCCGAACCGCGCGGATCGAAACGGACCTCGCGTCCCTGGTGGCGAACCACCAGTTCACCCCCCTCGCAGATCGACGGAAGCGCGACGACCAGGGTCGCGAACATCCCCGGGGTCTTTTCCGTGTCACGGTGGCTGACGAAGAAGTCGCCCTCGTCGTAGATGAGAAGCTTGTACAGTTCGGCCTCGATCGGCTCGGGCACGCCCAGCCCTTCGGCGACCTGGGCGACGATGCCGGCAAGGGTTCCAGCCCAGGCCCGACTTTGAATCCGCACCTGGCGGGCATGGATCTGCCAGGTGCGCCGCACGTCGGTGTCGATCAGGGTTTGTTCACCGCGGCCAAACGGCGCGCGACGCGCCGCAGCGATCAGTTGTTCAGCCTGAAACGGCAGGAGCGGCAAGGCGATGGGGCCGACGCCGAGAACCTCCAGACCCGGGGCGAGGACCTCGCGCACGCCGGTGACGCAGAAATCCCCGGGCCGCGTGATCCGCTCCATCACCCGAGCGAGGTCGGCGGCGACAGAAACCATGCGATGTCTCCACTCCACCGCGCCCGGATGTCGAATCCCAGGCATCCTCGTCGCGGCTCAAGATCCGTATCCTGCTTCGAATGCGAGACGGACGCCAGTCCCGCGGGGCACATGTCGCGACGGCGTCGCCCCGTCGTCTGTCTCTCACTCGATGCGGGCGGCGATCTCCCTCGCCAAGGCTTCCAGCTCTGTCGGATCGGCCATGGCGCCGCCGGCGTGGCGGCCGAGCGGGACGCCCTCCCAGCGCGGGATGATGTGGAAGTGGAGATGATGGACGGTCTGGCCGGCGGCGGCGCCGTTGAACTGGGTGACGACGATACCGTCGGGCTGCAGCGCCGCGCGCACGGCGCGGGTGACGCGCTGGACGGTTAGGATCAGCGCCTCGAGGGGTGCGGGCTCGATGTCCATGAGGTTGCGTGCGGTCGCCGTCTTGTGGATCACCAGGGTGTGGCCGCGGGCCTGGGGGAAGACGTCCATGAAGGCCAGGGTCTCGGTATCTTCGAACACCCTGGCGGCCGGCGCCTCGCCGCGGGCGATCCTGGCGAAGATGTTGGCGGGATCGTAGGGGCCGTCTAGGCTCATGCCCGCATCCTCGACGGCAAAGACACCAAGGTCAAACCATGGAAGAGCCAAACCTCACGCCGCGGCAGCGCAAATGGTTCGACTCGGTGCGCGCCGGCCTCGAGCGCGACACCGGCAAGAACCTCGCCCAATGGGCGGCGATCGCCCGAACCTGCCCCGAGACCGGCCACCGGGCGCGCCTGAAATGGTTCAAGGACACCCATGGCCTGATGCAGAACCGGGCCAGCTGGGTGCTCGGCGAGGCGTTCGGGAGCGGCAGCGCCTGGAGCGACCCGGCGGCGCTGACCGACGCCCTGTGGACCGACCCGGCCTCGCGCGCCATCTACGAAGCGCTGGACGGCCGTGCCCGCGCCCTGCCCGACGTGATCCGCTCGGCGCGCAAGGGCTACACCGCCTGGTCGCGAAACGTGCAGTTCGCCGCCGCCCGGCCGGTGAAGGGCGGCCGGGCGCGCCTGGGGCTTGCGGTTCCCACCACGGCCGATCCCTCGCTGGAGGCGCGCGGACGCGAATCGTGGTCAGAGCGGCTCACCTCTAGCCTTACGCTCAATTCGCCCGCGGTGGTGGGGGGCAACCTCGACGCCCTGCTACGGTCGGCTTGGGAGCAGGCATAGCCGTGGCGGGCGATCCACGCATCCCGCCGATCGACCGGCCGGACATCCTGATTCCCGACGCCGGCCCCCTGATCCATCTCGCCCAGGCCGGCGCGCTGCGCCTGCTTCACGAGATCGGCGGAGCGGTGGTGATCGTCGATATGGTCCGCCATGAGCTGGTCGATGATCCGAGCAAGGCGGCGGCGGTCATCCTCCAGGATTGGATCGAACGGGGGCTCCAGCCGGGGAGCAACAGTCCGGTTCGACTCGAAGTCACCGAGACCGGCGCCGCCTACCGGCTCGCGCGCCTCGTCCAGCCCGAGTTCCGGATGAAGGGCGGCGGGGAGACCGCGATCCTCGAATGGCTCGGCGACAAAATCGACGGCGCCGACCACAATTGCATCGTGCTCTACGAGAATGGAAAGGTTCCCCGGGCTATCGCCGGCCAAGGCCTGGACGCCAACATCGATGTCCTGACGACACGCGCCTTCCTCGACCTCGCCGAGCGTCGTCACCTGATCGCGTCCGCCGAAGACCTCTGGCGAACGATCATCGCGGCCTCACCGACCACAAACCCCCGCCTCGCCGGCTTCAGCCAGCGCCGAACGCCGGAAACCTAGGGCGCCGCGCCGGGACTGCGGAGCCCGGCAATCCTCCAGGCGCCGGAAGTTGATCCGGACCGCGCCGTATGCAATTGTCATACAAATTGTCGGAAAGGGAGATTCATGACGGCCGTATTGAGCGTGCGGGTGAGCGCCCAGGAACGCTCGCTTCTGGAGGCGGCGGCCGATCAGGCGCGCACCACCTTGAGCGACTTCGTCCGGCGCAAGGCCCTCGAAGCGGCCGAACTCGATGTGCTGGAACGCCGCGTGGTGACCATCGCGGCGGCTGACTGGCGGCGTTTCGAGGCCTGGGCGGAGACGCCCGGCAGGGACATCCCCGCCTTGCGCGACCTGGCGTCTTCGCGCCCCGCATGGCGGGACTGACGCCGCCACGCCCACTGCTGGCCGAAGACGATCGTCATACGTTCGACTGCGGACGGGAGTCGCTTAACCAGTGGTTTCGTCGCAACGCCTGGCGCAACCAGCAGTCCGGCGCCTCGCGGACCAGCGTCGTCATCGATGGCGAGTCCGAAACCATCGCCGGTTTCGTCAGTCTCTCGGCCGCCCAGATCGAGCGGGAGTTCCTCCCGAAATCCGCGAGGCGCAATCAGCCCGAGGCCCTCCCCGCCATACTGCTCGGCCAGCTGGCAGTGGACAGCCGCTTTCAAGGACAAGGCCTCGCCCGGTCCTTGGTCCACTTCGCGCTCGCCACGAGCCTGCGGCTGTCGAAAGACATCGGCTGCTTCTGCGTTCTCACCCATCCGCTGGACGACGGCGTCCGCCTTTTCTGGCGGGCGTTCGGCTTCGACGATCTCCCCTTCGATCCCGCGCACTCCATGGCGGTCCGGATCATCGACCTGGAACGCAGCGGCTTTGGAGCGCCGTGATGTCAGACAGGAGAGGCCAATATGGCTTCAATTTGGCGCCGCAGATCCGCCAACTTGGTCATGTCAGGACTCGGCGGACCAGCCATGACTGCTTCTTGTCGAATTCGTTCCAGTACAGGATCAGTGATCGGCACGCTTTCGAAATCATCCCAATCCCAATCACCACCTTCACCTTTAATGAAATCTCGAAGGTATGTCGCCACCTCCGACGCGGAACGATCTTCCGTTTTCTTTCCGGGCAGTAGTTGCGCGATGAGCGCGGCCGGCATAAGGACAGGCAGCAGCAAGATCAATAGCAGGATTCCAACCTGTTCTCTTAAGGCTCTTTTGAATTTCGAGTGGGTGGATGTCGCTTGCTGAGCACATGAACCGGACGAGCGGCCAACCGATGCGGCCGCTTCGGGTGCGGTCCACCGACT
>Ga0208849_1001024_pt1 | contig 21696 bp, 17 predicted proteins | sample NGESurdeep072012_10_FD_184470 | JGI IMG/M metagenome (GOLD analysis project Ga0208849, IMG submission 184470) | Arctic peat soil microbial communities from Barrow, Alaska - NGEE Surface sample 53-3 deep-072012 (SPAdes) | ecosystem: Environmental > Terrestrial > Soil > Wetlands > Peat ... | reverse complement strand
CGGTCGGCCGCGATCCGGCCGGTCAGTTTTTTCTCGCTCATCGTGACGCTCCTATCCGCCTTCCAGAGTTTGTGCAGCGAGCGCAGATTATTTGGCCGAGGCGGGGATGTCGCCACGAGACGTGCAGGGTCACTCCGGCTTGATGTGGGCGAACGCAATCACCTTTGCCCATTTGTCAGTTTCCGCCGCGATGAATTTGTCAAAATCGGCAGATGTCATCGGCGTCGGTTCAATGCCCATCGTGTCGAGCCGTGCTGCGATCGCTGGATCGGCTAAGGCGGCATTGATTTCGGCATTGAGCCTTTCGACGATGCCGGCCGCTGTGCGCTTGGGCGCACCGATACCGAGCCAGCCTGTCGCCTCATAGCCCGGCAAAAATTCGGCGATGGCAGGCAGTTCCGGCAGCTGCGCGAAGCGGTTCGCGGTGGTGACAGCGAGCGCCCGCATGCGGCCATCTTTGACATAGCCGATCGAGTCGGCGATGGCGAAGAACGCGACCTGCACTCTTCCGCCGAGCAGATCGGCCGTATAATCACCCCGGTAGGGGACATGCACGAGGTTGACGCCGGCCATCATCTTGAACAATTCGCCGAACACGTGGGTCAACGACCCGATGCCACGCGATGCCATGTTGAGCTTTCCCGGATTGGCTTTGGCGTAGGCGATGAATTCGGGAACGGTCTTGGCCGGCACCGACGGGTTGATGCCCATCAGAAAGATAACGCCGCCGATATTGGCCACTGCCGCGATGTCGCGGCCGAAGTTGAAATTGAGGTTTGAGTACAGCGATGTGTTGATGGTGTTTGCCGCCGCAGCAAGCAGGAGCGTGTAGCCGTCGGGCTGCGCCCGGACAACTTCCTCGGCAGCGATGCTTGTCCCGGCCCCGGGCTTGTTATCGGCCACGAATTGCTGGCCGAGCCGCGAAGAAAGGCGTTGCGCGATCAGCCGCGCCACAATGTCGGGCGTGATTCCCGCCGGATAGCCGACGACGATGCGCACCGGCCGTGCCGGCCATGACTGCGCTTGTGCCGATTGCGTTACCGCGAGCGGCGCGACGGCTCCTGCAGCCAAGTGCAAAAGTTTCCGGCGGGACATGATCATGGCGTTCGGTCAGCCTCCCTCTGGCATTTGTTCGGCTGCCGATGCCGCGCGCCGGCTATTGTGTTTCGGCTCCTGGGGCGCACAATATCAGGATCGCGCAGGAAGCGAGATATGACACCATGTCTCGCGCGTCGGGGGAAAATGCCAAGGGGAAGCCTATGCCAGACATCAAAGGCGTCGCACATTTCAGCATTCCGGTGAGCGATGTCGACCGTAGCGTAAAGTTCTATACCGAGATCGTGGGCTGCAAGTACTTGGCGCAACGGCCGGACAAAGGCATCACCTTTCTTGATGCGGGCGGGGTTTGCGTGCTGCTGATCAAGCGCGATGCGCCGATCATCAAGGGCCAGCTCGACATGTCAGACGGTGTGCACCACGCCTTCATGCTCGGGGCGGACGAATACCAGGCCGCGATCGACGGTTTGCGCGCCAAGGGCGTCGATGTGTTTTTTGAGGAAGATCGCCGCGGCGGTACGATCGACGGACCGCGCGCTTATTTCCGCGATCCGGATGGCACGGCCTTGGAGTTCATCAATCGTACTGCCTACGCCGTTGCGAACTAACTGACCACAACGGCGGACGAGGGATGCGACCATGATGAAGCTTGGCATGTTCCTCGAAGCCACCGGGCATCACGTTGCCGCTTGGCGCGATCCTGATGTCGATCCACACAGCCGGCAGTCGTTGGCGCATTATTTGGATATTGCTCGGCTGGCCGAGCGCGGCAAGTTCGATCTGCTGTTCATGGCCGACACCAACGCCACCTTCGGCGCTGACGATGTAGACTCGTGGACGCGGACGACGGCGGCCTCCCGGCTTGAGCCGATTACGCTCCTTGGCGCTATCGCTGCGGTCACCGAGCGCATCGGCCTCGTCGCCACCGCGACCACGACCTATTTCGAGCCGTTCCACGTCGCGCGGTTCTTCGGTTCGCTCGATCAGATCAGCGGCGGGCGCGCCGGGTGGAATCTGGTGACGTCGCTCGCCATCGCCGAGGCCTATAATTTCGGCCGGCAGAGCCACCCGCATCACGGCGACCGTTACGCACGGGCGCGCGAATTCGCCAGAGTCGTGCTCGGACTGTGGGACAGCTGGGAGGAAGGGGCCGTCGTCGCCGACAAGGAGAGCGGCGTCTATCTCGATCGCGAGAAACTGCATTTCCTCAACCACACCGGAAAGCATTTTTCAGTGCGCGGTCCGCTCACCGTGCATCGCTCGCCGCAGGGCCATCCCGTGATCGTTCAGGCGGGTCAATCCGACGATGGCCGCGATCTCGCCGCGGAAACCGCGGAAGTCACATTCACCGTGCAGCAGGATCTGGACGCCGGCCGCGCCTTCTATACGGACATCAAGCGCCGTGCGGCGGCTTATGGCCGTCTGCCCCATGCCATCAAGGTGCTGCCGGGTGTGATGACGGTGATCGCTCCGACGCGCGCCGAAGCGGCGGACAAGTATGAGCGGCTGCAAGCGCTGCTGTCGCCCGAACTGGCGATCAAGGATCTGTCGTCGTATTTCGGCTTGGATTTGTCGGCCTATCCGCTGGACGGCCCCGTGCCTGAACCGAGCCCCGCCATCGAGCAGAAGGGGCGCGTCAAGATGATGGTCGAGCTGGCGCGGCGCGAAAACCTCACCATCCGGCAGCTTTATAAGCGGGTGTACGGTCAGCGCGGCCATCGGGTGGTTGTGGGCACGCCGTCCGAAGTCGCAGACGCGCTTGAAACCTGGTTCCGCGGGGGGGCGGCTGACGGCTTCAACCTGATGCCACTGACTTTTCCGCGCGGGCTGGAGGACATTGTCAACCTGCTGATCCCCGAACTGCAGCGCCGCGGCCTGTTTCGCAAGGACTATGAAGGCAAGACGTTGCGCGAAAATCTCGCCCTGCCATATCCGGAAAACCGCTGGGCGGTCGAGCGCGCGCAGAAAGACGCCGGTTGAGTGGGACCGGGACGGATGGCCAGGCGCATTTCTTGCCGTCCTGACCCCGCCGACGATCGGAACTTTCTGCCTCACGGCTCGTTGTGGTATTGGGTGATTTTGCCGAACAAGAGACGCACTGGCGACAAGCCGCTATGCTTCCGTAGCGTGCCGGCACAACCCAGCGGCAACCTTTACGGTAGGGGTAGGCATATTGACGACCAACCTTTCCAGGAACGGTGCGGCTCATAAGAGCGCAGAAAAACCGTTGGCCGGTTGTCGCATCCTTCTCGCGGAGGATGAAGGGCTCATTGCGCTCGAATTGGAGCGGATTCTGGAGGAATTTGGCTGCGAGATCGTGGGTCCGCTGGCGAGCGTCGATGAGGTCCTTGAGATCGCCCAACGCGGAAGTTTCGATGGCGCACTGCTTGACGTCAATCTGCGCGGTCGACAGATATTCGAGATTCTGCCGGCGTTGCAAAAGCTTGGATTGCGACTGGTTATAACCTCTGGCTACGACGACGTGACGCTCTTTCCGGCGCCGTTTCGAGCGATGCCCCGCGTTGCGAAACCGTTCGACCAGAAAGAGCTTCGGCGGGTTTGTGAAAAGGTCTTCGCAAATCCACCTATGCGGTAGCGGAATCTGACGCCGTCGGGCGCCTGTTGGCAATATCGCCCAGCGGAAATGCAATCGTACAGCGCACGCCTGCCGAATCGAAGTCGATCTCTGTCTTGCCGTCGAGATCATGGCTGCTGACGCGATTGATCAGCTTCGTGCCAAAGCCCGCTGACGCCGACGCATTGACCGCCGGTCCGTCGCGCTCCTGCCACACCAATTCGACCGAGCGGTTGACGCCGCCGGTCAATTGCCAGATGATGTCTAGGTGGCCGCGCCGCGTCGACAACGCGCCGTATTTTACCGCATTGGTGGCCAGCTCGTGCAACACCATCGACAATGGCACCACCGCGCGAGCCGGCAATAGAATCGCCGGTCCCGAGATGCTGACGCGGCTCTCGTCGGCGGATCGAAAAGGCGCGAGCACCGCCGCTAGAAGCTCGCTCAACCCGATTCCGATCCAGCGCGTTTCGGTCAGAACGTCGTGCGCAATCGCGAGCGCTTTGAGGCGGCCGGCGAATGCCTCGGCGAAGTTTTCAAGTGTTCCCGATGAGCGCACGGTTTGCGCCGCCACCGACTGCACGATCGCCAGAATGTTCTTCACGCGATGATTGAGCTCAGCGACCATTGTGGTTTGCTGCTCTTCGGCCCGCTTGCGCTCGGTCATATCGGTCAGCGTCACGATCGAACCGACATTTGCTCTGGTTTCGTCGAATAGCGGCCCGGCGCTGAGCAGAAAGGCGGATTTGGCGTTGCGCTCGCTGCGCAGCTGTACTTCGACGCCATGAAATGGCCTGGTCGCCAGCAGCATGTCGAGGCTTTCGCCTGAAAAGCGCGCTAGTGCCAGCGTTCCGGCCTCGTCCGTGCTCTGCGCCTCGAGGGGAAATGCCTCGGAAAACGTGCAGCCGATCGGCGGCTGTTCGGCGAGCTGTTCGGCCCTCCAGCTGGCGTGGGTGATGTGCCCGTCGGGAGAGAGCACGACAACGGCCTCGGTCGCCTGTTCAAGAACGGACCGCGCGAAGCGTTCGGCAGCGGCAATCTGCTTAGCGCGCAGATGGATCGAAAGGTCAGTCAACCGGACCAGCGTGGCGGTCGTGTTGGCGATCGAGATCGGCCGCGACCACACTGCAACCGGCGTAGGATTGTCGCCACTGCGCAACAAGCTCGCCTCGATCGTGACCTCAGGAACGAGCGCCGGCGGCTCGCCCTCGAACAGCGACGCGAGATCACGACCGACAAGGCGCGAAGACGGATAGCCAGTCAGCTCGCAGAGCCGGTCATTGACGTAAAGGACGACGCCGTCCGGACCCGCGGTCAGCGCCCCGTCACTCATGCGCTCGACTAAAACGCGATAGGGCTCCTCGGCGCCATGCAACAGAATGACTTGCGGACCTTCCAGGGCTCGCATTACCACGACGGCATCGATGTCGCCCTGATGGATGGCCTGAACGGTCTCATCGGCGTCTTCGAACAACGGCAGCTTGGGCTCACTTGGGGGCGAGGGACTTGGGGGCATGGGACGCCTGCTCAGTTCGGCCGAATGTCGAGGCCGACCAGTACCTTTTCGGTATTGGACAGGTCGCCGATGATGCGCTTGAGCGGCTCCGGCAACTGGCGGATCAGGGTTGGTATGGCGACGATCTGATGCCGCACCGCGAGCGCCGGATCCTTCATCAGGTCGATGATTTCGATCTCATAACGGCCGGGCAGGTGCAGCTCGCAGATCTTCTTCAGATTGGAGATGGCCGCGATCGATTTCGGCGTCTGCCCCGCCACATAAAGCCGAAGAGTGTACCCCTCGTTGTCAGTCATTCGCTGTCCATTCACTTCCTTGGCTTCATGAGGGGTTTCGACGCCGCCTTGTCCTGCCTTGCGTCGGTCTGCCGGCTCGTTTGTATGGCAACGCGGTCGGCGGCGAGTTGTTGCTTGCGGACCGTATCTTCGCGGTCGAGCAGGGCATCCTCCTCGACCTCCCGGGCCAATTGCGCTTGCAGGGCTTCGACCTGGGCCGCGATCTCTCGCTTCCTGCGCTCGATCTCGCGGGAGCGGCGTTCCATTGTCTGCTCGCGAACGGCGCGTGCGGCTTCGTCCCTGGCTTCCTGCGCGAGCCGCGCTGAGCCGGTCAGCACGCCCCCTGGCCCAACATAAGCCTCGCGCAGCTTGATGCCCTCTGACGACAGGATGAACTCGCGGATCTGGTTGGAATGCGCCATGCCGCGCGATTTGAGCAGATAAAGCTCGCGGTTGTGTTCGCCATTGGACTCGCGGTTGTAGAGCAGCAGCCAAGTGTCCATCAGCGAGGAAATCTGCATTTCGGTGGTGGCGGTCTCGGCAAGACCGGTGCCGAGATAGGTGAACAAAGCCGTGACGGCGTGAGCCTTGAGGAAATCGACCAGCCGAAGCACCATCGAATGCGCGTCGCCGGTCACGCCCGAACCCATCAGCGACGACATAGGATCGACGACGACCGCGCCGGGGTCGAAATCGGTCACATCGCGGTGCATCGTCGCAAGGTGCGTCTCGAGGCCATAGAGGTTCGGCCGCCGTGCGCAGAATTTAAGCAGCTTCCTATTGACCCATTTTTCCAGGTCGAGGCCGATCGAGCGCATGTTGCGGATGATCTGGTGCGGGGACTCCTCCATTGCGAAATAGATGCAGCGCTGACCCGATTGGCAGATCGAATTGGCGAAATGCGCGGCGACCGTGGACTTTCCACTGCCTGACATCCCGGACACCAGGATACTGGACCCTTTATAGTAACCTCTGCCTTCCAGCATGGCGTCGAGATCGCGAATGCCGCTGGAAACCCGTTCGGTTGAGACATCGTGGGCAAGCCCGCTCAACGTGATCGGCATCACTGTGATGCCCTGCTCGTCGATGATGAATGGGTACTCGTTGGTGCCGTGCGCAGAACCCCGATATTTCACAACGCACAGGCGGCGCGTCGAAAGCTGGTCGTCGACGCGGTTGTCGAGCAGGATCACGCAGTCGGCGACGTATTCCTCCAGGCCATAGCGCGTCAGCGTGCCCTCGCCGCGTTCGCCGGTGATGATGGCGGTGACGCCCTTCGCCTTCAGCCACTCGAAAAGCCGCCGTAATTCGGAGCGCAGTAGCTGCTCGTTTTCCAAGCCGCTGAACAGCGTCTCGATAGTGTCGATCACGACGCGCTTGGCGCCGACCGAGTCGATGGCAAAGCCGAGCCGGATGAACAGACCTTCGAGATCGTATTCGCCCGACTCCTCGATTTTGGTGCGTTCGATTTCGACGTGATCGATGGCGAGTTTTTTCTCGGCGATCAGCCTCTCGATGTCGTAGTTGAGTGAGCCAACGTTCTTGATGAGATCTTCGGGCCGCTCTTCGAAGGCAAGAAAGACGCCGGGTTCGTTGTATTCGACCACGCCGTTGTAAAGGAAGGTCATGCCGAACAGGGTCTTGCCGCAGCCGGCCGAGCCGCACAGTAGGGTCGGTCGGCCCTGTGGGAGGCCGCCCTGGGTAACCTCATCGAGGCCGCGAATGCCGGTTGGCGATTTGACTACCGTGGGCAAACCGTCCGACTTCGCACGCGGCTTTTCCGCCATGGATTTCTTGAAGCCCCAATGATTTTACGCCGATCAGGCCAAAAATGGTGCCACACTCCCTCGAAAGTAACAAATGGCATAGGGGCCGCAGGTTCCACGGTAATTCCGAATCTTGGCCAACTCCGAGAACATACCTCGTACCGCGATGAGGATGTCCTTCCGGCTGCGCGATCCTCGGCTGGTGGCCAGATTCAGGCGGCAGGTGTTTGGCGCAGCTCCGCCAAAGCCGAGGCCGATCGGCATTCACTGCGACGCCAAGCCCCCCTCCAAGGCATTGACGCGCCGACATTGGAATCTGATGATTGTTTTTTTGAGGGAGGGGCCAATGAGGGTTGCACTCATATCCATCGCACTTTTGGGCGTCATGCTTGTCGGCTGTTCGGGTCCGCAGGGACCGCAGGGTCAAGCAGGCTCAAAAGGACAAGAAGGGAATGCGGGGGTCGCGGGCCCGGCCGGCGCGAAGGGCGACAGAGGCCCGCAAGGCGCAATGGGCCCAGCCGGTCCGCAGGGGTCGAAGGGCGATCTTGGCCAGCAAGGCCCACAAGGTGCAATGGGCGCAGCCGGCCCACAGGGGCCCAAGGGCGATTCAGGTCCGCAAGGTGCAACAGGGCCGGCGGCACCCGCTGGGCCCGCAGCCATGGCGGGATTGCGAGTCGTCACCGGCGCCAAGTCAGTCGCGTGCAATCAAGATGAAGTGTTGGTGTCGATTGTCTGTTCGGCAGGGACAGCCGATGGCATCTCTTGTCCGTCTTCTTCCACGGCCACCGGGCTATGCATGCGCAAGTGAGGCTCGGCGTTCTGTAAAGTTGCTTGTGTAGGCCGGATGCGCCGTAGGCGTTGGTTTTGGGACGCCACCTCTGTCGCGTGAGTCGTGTGGCTGCTCGTGCGAGAGACCGCGATACTGCGCGAGCGGCCGCGGCTCGGTGCCCTGGCCGGTCGACAGGTCACTGTACGCCGCCCTTGTTCACCACCGGGCCGGTATAGCTTTCGAAGCGCTTGCGCAGTTTCGCCAGTTGGTCCGCATCGGTGACGACTCCAGATAGCCGTTAGCGACCTTGTAGGACGACAGCGGCCTCAGACCGCGCGGGGGCAGCACGTCAGTGCGCGGCGAGAACACGCCGAGCTGACTCTGCGCATAAAGCTCATCCATGGCTGCGCCGCCGCGGGCGCCGCGACGCTGAATAGGGCTAAGAGGGTGAAGACGAATGATACCGAGCTTCGGCGTTGCCGAGTCACTACGGTTGTTTGCCTGATGCGTTTGCCGCAACGCGAGTCGCGGACGGCGGCATCCTTGTTCTGCGGGCCTAACGCACGAATTTGTAGTGGAAGCGCTCGCCGTCGGGCTCGATCAGTCCGGTGGTCGGATGGGGAAAATGGATCGGCAGCACAAAACGGCCGGTACCGGCTGTCTCGGTGAGGAATTTGCGGCGCGAGAGCGCGGCCTGCTTGGGGTCCCAATCAAACACGGTCGACCAGTCAGGCTCGCGGCACTGCAGGGCGTGGTGCATCAGGTCGCCGATGACGATCGCCTGCTGGCCGCGCGAGCGAATATTGACGCAGCAATGGCATGGTGAGTGGCCGGGCGTCGGCGTCAGCCATAGCGTATCGTCGAGCTGGAAATCATCGTCGACGAGGAGAGCCTGACCGGCGGCCACCACTGGCTCGCAATTATAGCTCCAGACATTGCCGCCGCCGCCGGGCCGGTTCTCGCCGCGCTTGTTGGACTCTTCCCAGGCAGCGTATTCGCCTTTGTGAAAAATATATTTGGCGTTCGGAAAGGTCGGCACCCAGCGGCCGTTGCGCAGTATGGTGTTCCAACCGGTATGGTCGATATGCAGGTGCGTGCAGAACACGTAGTCGATGTCTTCGAAGCGCAGGCCTTCAGCGGCGAAACGGTCGAGCCAGGGCTTTTTTGGGAAATCCATCGGCAGCGGATAGCCCTTGTCCTCGCCGGTGCAGGTATCGATCAGGATCGTGTGTTTCGGCGTGCGCACCACGTAGGTCTGATAGGTGATGACCAGAAGGCCAGACGCCGGATCGAACACTTCGCGATCGAGTTCGGCGAGATGGCGTTTGCCAAGCTCGGGATCGTACGGAGAGAACATGTCTTGTGGCTTCCGCCACGGCCCGTCACGCTCGATAATGCTGGTAATGGTGACGTCGCCGATCGCGAGCTTGTTCATGGCGTTTCCGTTTGTAGGAGGGTTACGGCGCGACGCGCCGCCGCGCTATTGGCCGACCGGAAGCTGATAGTGGATGCCACCACGAAGGATGTTATTTTTGCTGGGCTCATTCGGGGTGGCGTCGAACAGCGAAAGCTGCGTGCCGGTGGGGGTGGCGTAGAGATATTCGATTTTGGCCGTCACATTGTGATGGAGCGACATCTCCAATCCGCCGCCGATAGCCCAGTTGACGTTGCCGGCGGAGAGGTCGACGAAATTGGGCGTGGTGCCATAGGTCTGGGCGTTGAGATTATTGGCCGTGCCGAACGTGGCGAAGCCGCCGGTACCATAGACAAAGACGCGGTCGAAAGTCTTGCCCGCGCGCGCGCGCAGCGTTCCCATCCACGGCACCTTCGTCCGGTCATTCAGGCTGCATCCCATCCCGCACGCTGTAACCGGACCGGATGATTGCCCGGTCCACTGCATATCGCCTTCGAAGCCGAATACCGTGCTGCCGTTTTGCCAGTTGGCGCCAACCACGCCGCTATCGATGCCGCCCGGACTGGATGGTGCTGAACTCGTTGTGCCCGACAAGCCGGTGATGGCGTTGGTACCGCCCGCCGAACTGCCTCCCAAGGCCAGTTCGGGGCTGCCGCGGAGATAAAAGCCCGCCCAGCTGTAAGGCAGATTAGACGCCGGCGGTGGCACCGCCGCATTGCCCGGCGGGGAGGCCGGCTGCTGCTGCGAATCCGACGCCCAGGCGACGGTTGTCGCCGCCAACAGCGCGCAAGTTGCGATCAGCGTCCGCAACTCCCGACCCCTCAAGATCTACCCCTGGCTACAATGTAGGCCCAAACTGCCTGTTATCCTACAATAAATTATGAAATTTGCACGTCACGCGCTACCCGCGCCTCAACCAGCGGGTGAATCGTTCGGTGCGGGCTCTGGAAGCCTGAACAGTCAGCCGCGCTCGATCGGGACGTCCGGCCGCGATCCCCATTCCGACCATGAACCGTCGTAAAGGCGCAGCGCGCTTTTGCCGATCGAGTCCAGCGCCAGCGTGAGGATCGCAGCAGTAACGCCCGAGCCGCACGACGTGATGATAGGCTTGTCGAGGTCGACGCCGGCCGACGTGAACGCCGCCTCGATGCGCTCGTGCGACGCCAAGCGACCGCTTTCCAACACATTCTGGAACGGCACGTTGAAAGAGCCGGGCATGTGGCCGGAGCGCAAACCGGGGCGCGGCTCAGGCGCCGTGCCGGCAAAGCGCTCGGCCGAGCGAGCATCAACGATCTGCGCGCTACGCTCAGTCAGCGCCATGCGCACGTCGGCGAGCATCGCGACTGGCTCGATATCCATTTCGGCGTGAAACTGTTTGGGCTGCCGCTTGGTCTCGCCGGTTTCGACCGGCCGGCCTTCGGCTTTCCATTTCGGTAGGCCGCCATCGAGGACGAAAACGTTCTTGGCGCCGAAGAGGCGAAACGTCCACCACACCCGTGCCGCCGAATAAAGGCCTTGGCTGTCGTAGACCACAACGGTGTCGCCGTCGCCTATTCCGAGCGCGCCGACCGCTTCGCCGAATTGGGTCGAGCCCGGCAGCATGTGCGGCAGATCGGTCGAATGATCGCACACCGCCTCGATATCGAAGAATACCGCGCCGGGAATGTGACCGCTGCTGTATTCCGCATGCGCGTCGCGTTTCTGCGTCGGCAGGAAGTATGAAGCGTCGACGGCAACCACGTCGCGATCGCGTAAATGTTCAGCCAGCCAGTCGGTTGACTTGAGCCAGCGGTTGGCAGGGGAGGCAGGAGGATCGCTTTCAGTTCTCAACATGAGTTTTGCCTAATGATCCGGAGAAAGAATGTACGTCAATGCGTCAACGCATGTGCCTTGGCAGAAGTTCACTCATAAGGCACCTTGATGGTCGATTGGCGAACGAGCCATTCCGGCACAGGAAGATTTTTCTCGCGCAGGAACGTCGGGTTGAAGAGCTTCGATTGATAGCGTGTGCCGTAATCCGCGAGGATCGTCACGATCGTGTGGCCGGGCCCAAGCTCTTTGGCGAGTCGCACGGCGCCCGCGATGTTGATGCCGGACGAGCCGCCCAGACAGAGGCCTTCGTGCTCAAGCAGATCGAAAATGATCGGTACCGCTTCGGCATCGGGAATCTGATAGGCAGTATCGATCGGCGCGCCTTCAAGATTTTTGGTGATGCGGCCTTGGCCGATGCCTTCGGTGATTGAAGAGCCCTCGGATTTCAGGACGCCGGTCGTGTAATAGCTGTAAAGCGCAGCGCCCATCGGATCGGCGAGCGCGATACGCACAGCGCTGTTATGCGCCTTCAGCGCGATGGCGATGCCGGCAAGCGTGCCGCCGGTGCCGACCGCACAGGAGAAGCCGTCGACATTGCCGTCGGTCTGCCGCCAGATTTCCTGGCCTGTCGTTTCGATGTGGCCTTGCCGGTTGGCGACGTTGTCGAATTGATTGGCCCAAATGGCTCCGTTCTTTTCGGCTTTTGCCAATTGTGCGGCGAGCCGGCCGGAGATTTTTACATAGTTGTTGGGATTGGAATACGGTACAGTCGGCACCTCGATCAATTCCGCGCCACAGAGCCTGAGCGTGTCTTTCTTCTCCTGGCTCTGCGTTTCCGGAATGACGATGACGCTGCGAAAGCCCATGGCGTTGCCCACCAGAGCGAGCCCAATTCCGGTATTTCCGGCGGTGCCTTCGACGATGAGTCCGCCGGGCCGCAACGTGCCCTTCTTGACGGCATCCTGGATGATGAAAAGAGCGGCGCGATCCTTGACCGACTGGCCCGGGTTCATGAATTCGGCTTTGCCGAGGATATTGCAGCCGGTCGCTTCCGAGACACGGTTAAGGCGGATTAACGGCGTATTGCCGATAGCTTCGATAATTCCGTTGCAAATCTGCATGAGCGCGAATTCCACCGTAAAGCGAGCCTAGATGACGTAATCCTCGGAAACAATGCAAGGTCAAATGCGATTGATTGCCGCAAGATTATCGAAACCATAGGCCCGCAACTCGCGCTTTCGACGAAGCAGCATTCACCTATTGTTTGGGGCCGCCAGGTTAAGCGGATACGGACGGGTTCCGCGGCGGATCGCGGCCCTCATTCTACCCACGGTCGAACGAGATGACTCTCGACGTCAACACGCTTTTCCTCGTGACGATCTACGTGGAAGTGATCCTCGGATTGCTGCTGTTGTTCGCGTGGGTGCAGAATACCGCCATCACGGCCGTGGCATGGTGGGGATTTGCGCATTTGTTGCGCGCCACGTCGGTTGTGCTGTTCGGCTTGTACGGTTCGGCGCCGGACTTCGTCAGCATCGACCTGGCCAACGTCATCCTATTTACTGCGTTTGCGCTCACCTGGACGGGCGCGCGCGTGTTTGATCATTTGCGGCCGCAGCCGATCTTGATGTTCGGCGGCGCAGCTTTGTGGCTGGTCGTCTGTCGTCTCCCGGTGGTTGAGACGTCCTTTGGCCTGCGCGTGCTGCTGTCGTCGGGCATCATCACCGCGTATACCTGGGCAACCGCGTACGAGTTCTGGCGCGGGCGCAGCGAGCCGCTGGTATCGCGCTGGCCGGCGATCTTCATGTTGTTTGCCCATGGCGCACTCTATCTGTTGCGCACGCCGCTCGGCGCCATGCTGCCGGGGTCGCCGACTGGAAACCAGGTTTTCGAGAGCGTGTGGCTCACCGTGCTCAGCTTCGAGGCGTTGCTGTTCACGATCTCGATCGCGTTCATCCTGCTTGCAATGGCTAAGGAACGCACCGAGCACCGCCACAAGACGGCCGCCTTGGTCGATCCGCTTACCGGCATCGCCAACCGTCGCGCGTTCCTGCAAGACGGTGAGGCGCAGCTGAAGCGGCAGTCGACTAACCCGCGTCCGATTGCCGTGATGCTGCTCGATCTCGACAATTTCAAATCGATCAACGATCGCTTCGGCCACGCGACCGGCGACCATGTGCTTGAGCTGTTTGCAGACATCGGCAACCGTCACATGCGGCGTCACGACCTGTTTGGTCGTTTGGGCGGCGAGGAATTCGCCGCGATGCTTTTCGATACCGGACGGGATCGGGCGCTCGCCGTTGCTGAAGATATCCGGGCCGCCTTTGCCGAGGGGACTCGCGAAGTGGAGGGGTGCTCCGTCGTAGCCACGGTGAGCATCGGCATTGTCATCAGTCACGACGCCGTGCTCGACCTTTCCGCGCTGTTGGCGCAGGCGGACCACGCGCTCTATCGGGCCAAGGACAACGGCCGCAACCGCATCGAAGTCGCTTCGATCGATTCGGTGCTCGATCGCATCAAGCGTGTGACGGCCGATCGTCCGGTTGCGCGCAACGCCGGCGCGGCTGCCAAATCCGCCGCCTGAGCGGCATATCCGACTATTTGATCTCCGCCGGCGTTGCCGTTCCTGGGCCCTCTCCGACAATCAGCAAAACGGCGTCTTCGTCCTTGGCGCCGTCGAAATGGACATGCTTGCCGTAGTGCGTGACAAACGTCCCGGCGTGCATCGGGACGGTGGCACTGGGATCGAATTTGGTGCCGGTACCGACCCACCAGGTGCCTTTGAGCACGGTGATGAACCGATCGTGCGGATGGAAATGCGGATGGCTGAAATGGTTGCCCGCGAGCCATTTGACCATTTGCACATAGAGCCCTTCCTTCGACGGGTTGCCTGCCAGCACCGCGTTCTGCGCACCGGTCGGACTCGGCGGCGACCACTTGATTTGATCGGGCAACAGATAGGTCACGGCGGCGGTGTCGAGGCCGGCTGCGCGGGCAGCGCCGCCCGAGAAGGCGGTGGCGGCAAGCGATAACAAACCCACTTGGCGTCGCGTGAGCGAAGACATGGTTCCCTCCCAAAGGCGCGGCTGAGAGCGCGCGTGCATCAGGCTATCGCGCCGATCCGGTCGAGGCGAGATGGGATTTCGCCCATTCCGGCTGTTTGCCGCGCAGGTGCGATCCTGTGTTATGAGCTTTCAGGCCAAGCATCGGCCCGGCTATCGCACAAGGAAGCCCAATGAAGCGCAGCACCGACCGCATCCTTACCACCCATGTCGGTAGTCTTATTCGTCCACCGGCCTTGCAGGAGTTTCTGCGCGCCAAGCAAGCCGGCAAACCGTATGATCAGGCTGCCTACCAAAAGTGCCTGGCGGATTCGGTCGCGGAAGTCGTGCATAAGCAGGCGGAGGTCGGCATCGATGTGATCAGCGATGGCGAGTTCGGCAAATCTATTTCGTGGTCGCAATATGTCCTGGAGCGATTGAGCGGCTTTGAACGGCGGCCGATCAAATCAGGCGGCGGAAATCCGTTCACCCGCGGCGTCGATCGCGAGGCGTTTGCCGAGTTTTATGCCGAACTCGATGCCCGCGAAGGCGTGGCGACGACGATCGAGGCAGTGTGCGTCGGACCAATCGCCTACTCGGGACAGGCCGAGCTGAAGCGCGACATCGATAATTTCAAAGCCGCGCTCAAGGATACACAGGTCGAGGAAGCTTTTTTGCCCGTCGCCGCGCCAGCCAGCGTCATCCCCGATCGCAGGAATGAGTTTTACAAGAGCGAAGAGGAACTGATCCGCGCTATCGGCGCGGCCATGCGCACCGAGTACCGCACGATCATCGATGCCGGGTTTGTGCTGCAGCTCGACGATGCGCGGGCCGCCGTCACCTACGATCGCATGGTGCCGCCGAAATCATTCGAGGAATACCGCAAATGGCTGGCGCTGCAGGTCGACGTCCTCAACGAGGCGATTGCCGGTTTGCCGCTTGAGCGTATCCGCTATCACGTCTGCTGGGGCAGTTGGCCGGGGCCGCATACCAGCGACGTTGCGCTCAAGGACATCGTCGATCTGATCCTCGGCATGAAAGTCGGCGCATTTGTCATCGAAGGTGCCAATCCGCGCCACGAGCACGAGTGGCGGGTGTGGGAGACTGCCAAATTGCCAGCGGGCAGGGTGCTCATTCCCGGTGTCATTAGCCACGCCACGAACGTGGTCGAGCACCCGGAACTGGTGGCCGAGCGCATCGTGCGGCTGGCGCGTCTGGTCGGGCGCGAGAACGTCATCGCCGGGACCGATTGCGGGTTTGCCCAGGGCCCATTTCACCGCCGGGTCCATCCCTCGATCATGTGGGCAAAGCTGTCGTCACTGGTCGAAGGCGCTGCGATTGCCAGTTCGGAGCTGTGGAAATAGGGCGCTGCGAAAACAGAAGGATCCGCTGTGGCCCTATTCGGCGGCTACGGCGTGGACCGGCGCGGCCTCTTCGACGTGCGGTCCGCGTTTTTCGCCGAACAGCCAAGTCTGCAGCCGGTCGAGATAGAGATAAATCACGGGCGTGGTGTAAAGCGTAAGGATTTGGCTCAGCGCCAGGCCGCCGACCATTGCATAACCGAGCGGCTGACGCATTTCGGAGCCGGCGCCATTGCCGAGTGCCAGCGGGACGCCGGCCAGCATCGCCGCCGCGGTCGTCATCAAGATCGGCCGGAACCGCAGCAGGCAGGCTTGGCGGATCGCTTCTCTGGGTTCCATGTGCTGTTCGCGTTCGGCGCCGATGGCGAAATCCACCAGCATGATGCCGTTCTTTTTGACGATGCCGATCAGCAGAATGATGCCGATGATGCCCATCACCGACAGGTCCATGTGGCCGAGTCTGAGCGCGAGCAACGCACCGATGCCGGCCGACGGCAGCGTCGAAAGAATGGTCAGCGGGTGAATGAAGCTTTCGTATAGTATGCCGAGAATAATGTAGACCACGATCAGCGCCGCCGCGATCAAAGCCGGTTCGCTTCTCAGCGAAGCCTGAAAGGCTTGTGCGTTGCCCTGGAAGGTGGGGATGACGGCGTCGGGCATACCGATCTCAGCCGAGGCCTGACTGACGGCGTCCACGGCCTGCCCGAGCGAGACGCCCGGCTGCAAATTGAAGGTGATCGTGGCAGCGGGAAACTGCCCTTGATGGGAGATTAACAGCGGTCCCACGCCGTTACTGTCGACATCGACGAGCGTGGAAAGCGGCACCGTACCGCCCGTCAGCGGCGATTTTACGTAGAGACGGTCGAGTGTGGACAGATTCTTCTGCAGTTCGGGGAGAATTTCGAGGACCACGAAATAAGTCTTGAGCTGAGTAAAATACTGCGTGATCTGGCGCTGACCGAAGGCGTCGTTGAGCGTGTCATCGATCGCCTGCGGCGAAATGCCGAAGCGCGCGGCTTGATCGCGATTGATGGTGATCTGGAGTTTTGGCGCATTCGCGAGCAGGTCGCTGGTCACGTCGGCAAGCTGCGGAATTGTGCGCAGCTTATCGGTCAGTTTCTGCGACCACTCGTTCAGTTCGTTGATATTCGTGTCCTGCAAGGTGTATTGGAAGGAACCGCGGGTGATGCGCGTGCCGACGCTGATGTCCTGCGCCGGCTGCAGGAACAGATTGGCGCCCTCGACCTGGGCGAGCTGCGGCCGCAAGCGGTTGATAATCTGCGAAGCGTTTAGCTTGCGTTCGTCGCGCGGCTTGAGCGCCAGGAAATAACGGCCGGTATTCGCGGTCTGAGCGCTGCCGGTCGAACCGGTCTGAGAGCCGAAGCTCTCGACGTCCGGATCGCGCAGGATGACGTCGCCGAGCTTGTGCATCAGACGCATCATCTCCTTGGGAGAAGTCTGCTGCGCCGCCTCGGCGAAGCCGGTGATGATGCCGGTGTCCTGGATCGGGAAAAATCCCTTCGGAATCTCGATCGCCATAAACAGCGTCAGCACCATGGTGGCGAAGAACACGCCAAGCGTGATCGCCTGGTGGCGCAGGACAACATCGAGCGTGCGCCGGTAGAACGACAGCATGCCGTTGAAGCCGCCTTCGATGACCCGATAGACGCGACCGTGCGTTTCGGGCTCACGTTTCATGAAGCGCGAGCACATCATCGGCGCGAGCGTCAGCGACACCACGGCGGATACGCAGATCGACGCCGTCACCGTCAGCGCAAATTCGCGAAACAACCGGCCGATGATCCCGCTCATGAGCAGGAGCGGAATGAACACCGCGATGAGCGAGCAGGAGATCGACAGCACGGTAAAGCCGATTTCACGCGAGCCCTTGAGCGCGGCGGTGAACGCCGGCTCGCCGTGCTCGACATGCCGATAGATATTCTCGACGACCACAATGGCGTCGTCGACGACGAATCCGACCGCAATGGTCAGTGCCATGAGCGACAAATTGTCGAGGGAAAAGTGCATCAGATACATCGCGGCGAACGATCCGGCGAGCGCCAGAGGCACCGTCACGCTGGGGATGAGCGTCGCCCAGAAGTTGCGCAGGAACAAAAGGATCACCATCACGACGAGGCAGATGGTGAGCACCAGCGTGAATTCGACATCGGCCACCGAGGCGCGGATGGTGACCGTGCGGTCGAGGATCGTGTCGGTCTTCACCGCCGGTGGGATGCGCGCTGTAAGCTGCGGCAGTTCGGCCTTGATGCGGTCGACGGTGCCGATGACGTTGGCGCCGGGCTGTTTGAAAATGGCGAGGATGACGCCGTCCTTGTTGTTTTGATAGCCGGCGACAGTGCGGTCGACGGCTGCCGAAACCGCCTGGCCGACGTCGCGAACCCGGATCGGCGCGCCGTTGCGGTAGGCGATCACCACATCATCGAATTTGGCCGCGTCGGTGATCTGGTCGTTGGCGGCGATCGCAAAGCTGATCTTGTCGCTATTGATCACACCCTTGGCCGCATTGGTCGTTGCGTTGGCGAGTGTGCCGCGAATGTCTTCGAGCGTGATGCCGGTGGCGGCGAGCTTGGCCGGATCGACCTGAATACGAATGGAAGGCGCGCGGTCGCCGAACACCAGCACCTGCGATACGCCGGATACTTGGGAAATCTGCTGCGCTAAAAAAATGTTGGCGTATTCGTCCACCTGTATCAGCGGCACGGTGTCGGAATGGACCGAGAACAGGAGAATTGATACGTCCGCCGGATTCACCTTCTTGTAGTACGGCGGCCTGGATAGCGATTGAGGCAAGGTCTTGCTGGCGCTCGTGATCGCGGACTGCACGTCCTGCGCAGCGGAGTCGATGTCGCGGTCGAGATCGAACTGGATGACGATTGTCGAGGCACCGAGGGCGCTTTGCGACGTCATCTGGGTAATGCCGGCGATCTGGCCTAATTGCTCTTCAAGGGGGGCGGCAACCGATGTCGCCATGGTCTCAGCGCTGGCACCACTCCAGAGTGTGGTGACCTGGATGGTGGGAAAATCGACCTGCGGCAGCGCCGCGACCGGTAGAAATGGGAACGAGACGAGGCCGACAAAGGCGAATGCGGCCATCAGCAGCGTCGTTGCGATCGGCCGCCTGATGAATGGTTCCGATAAGTTCAAGTCTGGTTGCCCTGCTTGGCCGTGGTGCGCGGTTTAACGACGACGACGGAAGCGCCCGTTTGCAGCTTGTACTGGCCATCGGTCACCACCCGCTCGCCAACCTGCAGGCCGGAAACGACGATGGTGCGGTCGCCGCTCGTGGTGCTGGTCTTGATCGGCCGCGGTTCGACGGTCTTGTCAGCCCTTACCACCCATGTGAACAGCCCTTTGGGACCGCGCTGCACGGCAAGCGGCGGTATGACCACGGCATCCTTTCGCACTGTGAGAAGAAGGCGCGCGTTCACGAACTCGCCAGGCCATAGTTTTTCGTCTTCGTTGGCGAAGGTCGCCTTGAGGCGATATGTGGCGGTCGTCTGATCGATCAGATTGTCGATCGTCGACAGCGTGCCAGTGCTCAGCAAGCGAACATTGTCGCGATCAAAGGCGGCGATCTCGACCGTGCCGCGCGCCGCCGCGTCACGCACGTCGTCGAGCGTCTGCGCCGGAAGCGTGAAGAGTACGGCTGCGGGCTGGGTCTGCGTCAGGACTGCAATCGCGCCCGAATCGCTCGCGTGCACAATGTTCCCCGGATCGACCATGCGCACGCCCATGCGGCCGGCCGTCGGCGCGACAATATTCGTGTAGTCGAGATTGGTCTGCGCGGTCTCAATCGCCGCTTGGTCGGCATCGATCGAAGCCTTGGATTGATCGACTTTGGATTGTTGCTGGTCGAGGTTTTGTTGCGTTTCAGCGTTTTTTCGGACCAGCGTCCGGAACCGCTCCAGATCCTTCTGCGCCGCGATAAGCGTCGCGGCGTCCATCGCCTTGCGCGCCTTCGCCTGATCGAGCGCAGCCTGATACAGGCGCGGATCGATTTTGGCGAGGACGTCGCCTTTGTTGACGCGCTTGCCTTCCTTGAAGAACACGTCCTGGAGCTTGCCGTCGACCTGGGTGTGTATTGCGACGGTGTAGAGCGCCTGGACGGTGCCGAGACCGGTGAGATAGATGGGCACGTCCTGCCGCGCAGCGGCGCTGACACTGACCGGAATGGCTTGGCGTGAGGATTTGCGGGCAGCCTGGGCCGTGTCAGACCCACCCGACCAGGCCTTATAGCCCAACCCAGCAGCCGCAAGGATTGCGCAGCAGACAGCAATTAACGCGATGCTGCGCCGGCGCCGGCCCGCGTTGCTGGCATTCGTATCCAAGGGCACCCCTCAAGCAGCGCCGTCTTGACTTCGCAACGCGCTTCACCTGGCAAATCCGCCCGGGTCTTCTATAGCTGCGTGAAAAACCTTCTGGAAGACAAAAGCGCATGATGTTGCGTTGCGATATGATAAAATTCGATGTCATCCGTATATCCGTTGCATAAACTCTGGAGCCGCAAACCTGCAGGTAGGGGTTGCCGCAGGCGCCGGCGGCGCCTATCGCGACCGTGCCAATAAGCGCCGGGCGGGTTCATTCGGCTGTGTGGATTTGCTAGGGTTGGATTAGCCGCGGGCGGCGATTGCCAGGAGACTGACCATGCTCGATGTGACCAAGCGCCGGGGGACGGCGCCATTCGATACAGGGCGGCTCGATCGACTGATGGACGAGGCAGGGATCGACGTGCTCGTTGTCACCTCGAAGCACAATGTCCAATACCTGCTTGGCGGCCATCGGGCGTTCTTCTTCGAATCCATGGATGCCATGGGCCTGAGCCGCTACCTGCCAGTGTTTGTCTATGCAAAGGGCGCACCGGAGAAAGCGGGCTTTTTCGGCCATCGCATGGAGAATTTTCAGAACGAGGTAAAGCCGTTCTGGGTTTCGGAGATCGACGTCAAAAACTCGGGCTCCGTCGACGCGATGGAGAAGGCCGTCGACTACGTGCGCAAGCTTGCGCCGAAACCGGAGCGGCTCGGGGCGGAGCTTGCCTTCATTCCCGCGGATTCAATTGCGGTGCTGCGCAAAGCCTTTCCGGACAGCGAGATCAAGGATGCGCTGTTCGTGCTGGAGCGGTTGCGCGCCCGCAAGACACCCGAGGAATTGGAGAAGCTGCGCATTGCCTCCGACCTGGTGATCGATTCGATGCTGGCGGTGATCAACAGCCACGGTCCAGGCGCCACCAAAGCCGAGCTAAGCGAGGCGTTGCGGCGCGAAGAGACGATGCGCGGGCTGACGTTTGACTATTGCCTGATCGCCGCCGGTTCGAGCCTGAACCGCGCCCCGTCGGACCAGCGCTGGGAGAAGGGCGATCCGCTGTCGCTCGATTCGGGCGGCAATTACCACGGCTATATCGGCGACCTGGCGCGCATGGCGGTGATCGGTGAGCCGGACAGCGAGTTGGTCGATCTATTGGCCGAGGTTGAGGCGATCGAGCAAGCTTCGATGCAGCCGATCCGGGCCGGCGCGCTCGGCAAGGAAATCTATGCCGCGGCCGATGCCGTGCTGCACAAATCCAAGCTGCACAATCACATTCACTTCCTCGCCCATGGCATGGGCCTAGTCAGCCACGAGGCGCCGCGGCTCACCAATTCCGGGCCCGTACCATACGACGCCTACGACGCCGACAGGCCGCTCGAAACCGGCATGGTGGTTTCGGTCGAAACCACGTTGCAGCATCCGCGCCGCGGTTTCATCAAGCTTGAGGACACCGTCATTGTGACGCCGGGAGGCTTTGAGGTTTATGGTAATCGCGCACGCGGCTGGAATCGGGCCGGCGGCGCGGCATGATCGTAGGAGCCGGCGCGGTTGAGAACGTGGCGCGCGTCAATGCGCGTAGAAGAACTGGAGTTCGCGCGATGCCGCCTCGCGCAGCGTGTGCAGCTGCTTTTTCAGCAGCAGTATCTCGTCGGCGGTGAGGCCGCGCTGTTTCTCGTAGGGACCGCGGAGAACATCTTCGACCCCGCGCGCCGCTTTGCTGGTCACCGGAAAACCGACTGTCGGACCGACCCCCACGACGCTATGGATTGAGCGATACGTCTCTTCCAT
>Ga0208849_1001023_pt1 | contig 21697 bp, 23 predicted proteins | sample NGESurdeep072012_10_FD_184470 | JGI IMG/M metagenome (GOLD analysis project Ga0208849, IMG submission 184470) | Arctic peat soil microbial communities from Barrow, Alaska - NGEE Surface sample 53-3 deep-072012 (SPAdes) | ecosystem: Environmental > Terrestrial > Soil > Wetlands > Peat ... | reverse complement strand
CCTGCCGCTCGCCCGCCAGGGGGCGCACGTCATGGCGGTCGATGTGAGCCGGGCCATGGTGGATCTTCTCGAAGTCAAGGCCGCCGCCTCGCGCCTGACGGGCATTCTGGGTGTGGTCACGCCGATCGAGACCCTGTCCCTGCCCGAGCAGAGCGTTGACCTTGTGGTCTCGAATTATGCACTGCACCACCTTCGCGACCGTGACAAGGCAGCTGTGGTGGTGGCGGCGGCCTCATGGCTTCGCTCCGGCGGCCGTCTGGTCGCGGGAGACATGATGTTCGGCCGAGGTGGGACGGCACGGGATCGGACCATCATCGCCGAGAAGGTCGCGATACTCGCTCGAAGGGGACCGGCCGGGTGGTGGCGACTGGCGAAGAACGCCCTCCGATTCACGCTGCGCTTCCAAGAGCGACCGGTGTCAATGGACACGTGGAAGCGCTACTTCGAGATAGCCGGCCTGACCGACGTGTCGGCGACGCCGATCGTCTCGGAGGCGGCGGTCATCGTCGGGACCAAGCCGTAGGGTTCGCCCATTCGGGCGTCCCCTGGAGCTCAATTCCCCTTCTTGTGAGCTCACGGCTGGGAAACTGACGCCCACCAGCCGTCTTCATGATTCTGCAAGGCGGGATGGGCAAGGATCGGTGTCGAGGCCTCAGGCTCGAGGCCGGTCTCGCGGACGAGGATAGGAGGCCGATGTCCGGACGTAGGGCCGCGCGGCGAAGGCCGTCAGCCACGGCTCTCCCGCGAGGAATCGAGGGCCGGCCGGGTCGTGGTGCCGGCCGCTCGGGCACCTCGAGTGGCTCGCCGATGGCGCAGTGGCTCCTCGATCGGGATCAATGGTCCTGGCTGGGGCCCCCGTCCCGTGCCCTGCACCTGACGGGGTGGGCAGTGCTGCCCCTGCGCGCCTTCTTGGGTTTCACGTTCTGCTTCGCCGGGCTCCAGAAACTGGCGAACCCCGGGTTCTTTTCTGCCTCGAATCCTTCGTCCATCCAGGCACAACTGGCCGCGGCCGCACGGCGAAGCCCCATCCACGCGCTCGTCGGGCCGTTGGAACACGTGGCGGTGCCCCTCGGCGTGCTCATCGCCTTGGCCGAGCTTGCTGTAGGACTGGGCGCGATTGTCGGGTTGTGGACAAGGCTCGCCGCCGCCGGTGGCATGGCCATCTCCTTCTCCCTCTTTCTGGCGGTGAGCTTCCACTCGAATCCCTACTACACGGGATCCGACATCGTCTTCGTGTTTGCCTGGACGGTATTGCTCATGGCCGGAACCGGGGGGGTGCTTTCCGCAGACGCGTTGCTGGCCGATCTTGCCCGTGTACGGCTCGGCTTCGATCGCAGTGCAGTTGTGGCAGTGCCCTTCGAAACCATCCAACAGGTGTGCGGTGCATACAGATCCGGGAGATGCAGTGCTCGTGACGATGAGCCCTGCGCACCCGTGCCCTGCCCCTACTTGTTACGGAACGAAGACGCTCTTCCCACGCGTCACATGGCGGCCATCGATCGCCGCACCTTCGCCATCAAAGGTGCATGGACAGGGGCATTGGCCGGCCTCGGGCTCATCGGGGCCGGCCTCGTAGCGGGCATCGGACGTCTGGCGTCGTCATCGTCCAGTCCGGGTGCCGCTCCCTTGGGCGCCGGCACCTCGTTTGGAACTGCGCCGAGCACCACGACGACCCAAGGTGGAAAACCAGGTGGGGTGCCGACCGTGCCCACGTCGTCTCCAACCACCTCATCACCGGTGCCACATCCGTCAGGCACGCGCATAGGGCCCGCCTCCGACGTGCCCGTCGGAGGAGCGGCGTCGTTCCAAGATCCGTCTTCGGGCGACCCTTCGCTCGTGATCCAGCCCAGCGGGGGGAGGTTCTTGGCGTTTGACGCTGTGTGCCCGCACGCGGGCTGTGTGGTCCAGTACGACCAAGGCAACAGGTTCTTCGCCTGCCCGTGTCACGGCTCGGTCTTCAACGGCGAGACAGGGGCCGTCGAGAACGGGCCGGCATCCTCCGGCTTGACTCCCCTGAGGATCAGCAAGGGCTCTGATGGGCAGCTGTACGTGACCTGAATGATGCGACCTGCCTCCCACCCGAGCCACGAGCGTCCCGATGGTGCCGAGGATCCACGACGTGACACCGACGGCCCGGAATCCAACGCCCGCCTCACGGGGACCACGGCGGCGGTGCTCCTGGTGCTCCTCGCCGCCGAAGGGTTCACGATCCTCCGAGTCCGAAGTCTGCTGACGCCCCACGTGTTCATCGGCATGCTTCTCATCCCACCGGTGCTGGTGAAGACCGCCAGCACCACCTATCGGATGGTCCGGTATTACCTCGGCACTCCCGCCTATCGACGCAAGGGCCCGCCACCGGTGCTCCTTCGCCTGCTGGGCCCTTTCGTGGTCGTCTTGACCGTCGTTGTGCTTGCCAGCGGGGTCGCCCTGCTCCTGGCCGGCCCAGCCTGGCAGCGGTCGCTTCTGCTGCTGCACAAGGTCAGCTTCATCTTGTGGTTCGGTGCCATGACGATCCACGTGCTCGGACACATCGCCGACACGGCCCGGCTGGCGCCGCGCGACTGGGTCCACAGGACCCGGCGAGATGTGGCTGGTGCAGGGCTTCGCCAGTGGACGATCGCATCGAGCCTCGTCCTCGGTGCCCTGCTCGGGTTCCTCGTCCTGGGGCGGGTCGGTCCCTGGCTGACATCGACCCACCTGCACGGCCACTGACGGCGGGCATTCGGGGTGGGCTCACAGCAACGTCTCACGAAGTCCACAGACTGGGAACTCAAACTGGTGCATATGTCCGAGCAATGTGTCATGAGTCGGCCCCGCCGAACCAAGCTCAAGACGGCGGTCCTGGTCGTCTTGTTGGTCGGTGGCGCCTTCGGCATCGATACCGTCGGATCGCACCTGTCGAGCGAGATCGGTCGTGGGGACCAGTCGACGTCGGTCCCGGCTCCGGCCGGCCCGAGCGCCGGGCTTCGAACGTCCTTCGCTCCCTCATAGCCGGGCCTCGGCAGCGCCGGGAGGAAACGGTGGACCCGTGTTCAGCCCGCCTTGAGCCCGGCGCCACGATCCATTGCGTGCTGCGCCTCGCGCATCTGGGCCAGCAGGGGCTCAGGCCAGCGCCCTCCGCAGAACACGGTGTCCACGGCGATCAGACCATCACGAATATGAATCACGTGGGCCTGGTGACAGGCATGTGGCACCCCGCTCTCTTCCCAGCCCAGGGTGAACTCCACCAGCTCACCGTCGTCGAACCCACGCCGCCTGACTTCTTGGAAGCGGCCGAGATTCCCATACCACTTCTCCAGTTCAGCCCGCACCGCAGCCGCGCCGCGCACGCAGAACCGCCAGTTCGGCACCGTGGCGTCCAGCACGACGTCCTCGCTGAAGATGTCCTCGGACAGGACCGCGCTCTCGATGCCGGCCAAGAACTGATCGACCGGGTCGATCGCTCTCATGCCATCACCTCCTGTGTCGCTCGATCAACCCTTCACGTACGACAGCTTCTCCGCCACCCTGCCATCGCGCACACGGAACACGTCCACCCCGCGGACGTGCCCGCCGTCCCAGCTGTAACGCCAGCATTGGACGACCCGGTCTCCGGCGGCGAAGGTCTCCTCCGGTTCAAAGCGGGAGGCACTGTCGCTGAAGATCGCGGCCCAGGCAAGTCGCACGGCAGAGCGACCTTCGGTGCGCATCCCGTCGGGGGGAGGGCCCGTAGCATCGAAAACACAATCGTCGGTGAGAAGTCCCACAGCGGCGTCCAGATCATGAGCCGCCCACGCCGCTCCGAATGTCTCGACAACGGTGATGGGGTCCATCGCCTGGCCCGGGTTTCTCACTTGGCGTAATTGCCGGCGCCGAACCAGTCCACGAGGATCACCGGATCGTTCCCGATCACCCAGGCATCGTGCCCACTGGGCAACGACGTGACATCCCCGGGACCGGCGACGAATTCGCTGCCGTCGTCCATGTGGATCGCCAACTGCCCGCTGACGTGGTACTGAAAATGCGGGGCCTCACAGCTCTTCGTCTTTGCGATCGGCTTCACGTCGTTGGACCAGCGCCATCCGGGCTGGAGGACGAGACGTCCGACCTCCCCACCACCGGCCTTGATGATCTCGGCCCGACCATTCGGGAACTCCCTGACTTCGTCGGGCTTCTCGAAGCTCTTGTGCTCGGTCTGGGGCATCGTCGCCTCCTGACTCACTGTCTGTCGGTCACCTGGCGATGCGGGTATCCTTACCTACTGATAAGTAAGGGTCAAGAGGTTTCTGCAGCCCGGATCTCTCCAGCCCGGATCGCTCCAGCCAGGATGGATGGATGAAGAACGCACAGGTCGACAGGGCGGACACGGCCACCCAGATCCTCGACGTGGCCGAACGACTGGTGCAGGTCCGCGGCTTCAACGGGTTCAGCTATGCCGACATCGCCGCCGAGTTGCGCGTCACGAAGGCGGCGCTGCACTACCACTTCGCCGGGAAGGCAGAGCTGGGAGAGGCGCTGATCACCCGCTACTCGGGGCGCTTCACCGAGGCGCTGGCCGCGGTGGAGGTACGGACGATGGATGCGCCCGCCAGGCTCGATGCCTACGCCGACCTGTATCTCGATGTACTGCGCGAGCAACGGATGTGCCTGTGCGGGATGATGGCCGCCGAGTACCAGACGCTTCCGGTGCCGATGCAACATGCCGTCATCCTGTTCTTCGACAACAACGAGGCGTGGCTGACTCGTGTGTTGGAGCAGGGCCAACAAGAGGAGACTCTTCGGTTCAGTGGCCCATCCATCGACACGGCTCGGATGATCGTGAGCGGCCTCGAAGGTGCCATGCTCGTCGCCCGGCCCTTTGGAGACATCACGCGGTTTCAAACCGCTGCACGGCATCTTCTGTCAGTTCTGAGACCTGGGTCGAACGAGGCAGGGGCGCGATGACGTCTCATCGTGGGTGGGCTCGACCCCACCGGGGGAGGCCGCAGGGCTGATTCGATGGGTGCGATGGAAGGGCAGGATCGACGCCCAGGACCCGGCAGCCCTTGTCGTACCGACGCAAGAGCAAGGGGCGCATCCACTGGATCGGCTTGGGGAACGTGGCGAGGAATTCGGTGGACTGTTCCTTGGTCATTGCATATTCGACCCACTCCCGGTGGTCGGCGACGCCATGACTCATGCAGTCCCACGCGGTCGCAGCGGTGCATGGGTACGGGAACGTGGAATGACGCGCCGTGGTGGCTCTCCAGGTGTTGCGTGGCGAATCAGCCCTCATCGAGCTGGAACAGAAATGATTCCATGGTCGGACGCAACGCGCTGTCGACGATCTCGAGTCGAATGCCGAGATCGGTGCCGTGGTAGGCGAAGGACACCGGCGCTTGGCGTCGGTCTCGGCCACAGAGCTGCAGGGGGCAGGCGGACCTCACCAGACGGGCGCTGTCGCGCACCAGGTCGTCAGACCAGAACCCGATGTGGTGCAGGTTCGAGTGCTCGTTGCAGACCCAGACCGATCCGGGCACCTCTTCGATCAGCTCCAGATGCGGGTTCTCGACCGAGTAGCAGATCGTGGTGGGCAAGACCAGGTCCACGCCGGACCCGTCGCGATAGTCGGACGCGTCGAGGTGGAGGATCGGCCCCCAGCTGACGCCGAGGCGCTCGGTCAATTCTCCCCGTGCCGCGGCGACGTCCCGGACGACGATGCCCACGTGGTAGTGCGGGGAAAGAGGCGGAGAGTTCACGGGAGCAGGTAGCCGCCGTCGACGATGAGGATGTGGCCGGTGATGAAGCTGGCGGCCGAACTGGCCAGGAACTGCACGGCACCGACGATCTCCCCGGGCCTACCCAGCCGACCCATGGGCGTGTGCGCCAACTCGATCTCGAGGAGCTCGGTGAACTGCGCCATCGGTGCGGTCATCGGGGTGTCGATGACCCCGGGGGCCACGGCGTTGACCCGGATACCGTCGTGGACCCAATGGCGGGCGAGGTTGCGGGTGAGCGTGACGAGCCCCGCCTTGCCCGACCCGTAGCCGGGGACGATGGGGACGGAGCGGAAGGCGGCGAGCGATGCCATGTTGACCACACTCGCCCCGCCATCCATGGTGCTGGCGGCCAGTCGGCTCCGGCAACCGGTCGTGAGTCGCATGGGGCCGACGAGGTTCAAGGTGACAGCGGTGGCGAAGGTGTCGGGCTCCCACTCGTCCCGACCGCCGGGGAAGTTGGCACCGGCGTTGTTCACGAGCACGTCAAGCGCGTCGATCGACTCCACCAGCGCGTCGATCGAGGCGGCGTCGGTCATTTCGAGCTGCCGGTACGAGAACTCCGCCAGATCGGTGTCGTAGTCGCCGGGCCCGCTCCGGGTGCCGGTCACCGTGACCGTGGCCCCCGCGTCGGCGAAGGCGCGGGCCACGGCGTGGCCGATCCCGCTGGTGCCACCGGTCACCAAGATTCCAGCGCCGGAGAAGTCGAAGGCCACCAGGTTCGTCACTTGCCCTCCAGTCGCTCGAGCGATCGGTCGAGCCAAGCGCGCTCCCAGAAGTTCGAGCTCTCCTGTAGCAGGAGGCGGGTGGCGTCCGCCGCCACGCTGCGCGCCTCGGCGTGTTGTGGATCGACGGCGAGGACGATGTCGGTAAGGTGCAATGCCGCCACGGGTTCGCCAGCGTCGAGTCGCGCCCGGGCGGCAGCGGCGAGGGCACCGGCTCCGGCGGCAGCCACGAGATCGGGCGCCACGGCGGCGGGAGCCACGTCGTAGAGCTCGGTGGTGGACCGGTGGTGGAACCAGCCGGCGTAATTCTCCCAGATGGCCCGCACGTTCCAACTGGTCCGCCCATATCCTTCGCCGAGGTCGAAATGCCCCGGGACCGCGACCTCGCGCATCAAGGTGTGCACGTCAGTGCCGACATTCATGCCCTCGACGGTTCGGTCGTGGACCCAAAGCGTCGCCCCACGCATCGCCTCGATCTCTTCGGAGATCCGTTCGGCGCCGTCGATGGGGTCGAAGTGCCCGGTGATCAGGCGCTCGGCTCCGAGCCCCAGGGCCAGGTCGAGCGACGCCACGTAGGTGAGGGCGTCGCGGTAGCGGTCGCCGCGCATCGTGACCAGATTCGGCACGTGTCCGAACAGCGGTCCGAACAGGTTGCCGGTGAACAGCGTCCGGGAGTCCGGGAGCCAGACGATCATCGAGTCCGTGGTCTCGCCCCCGGGGGTCGACAGCAGCACCAGGTCCCGGCCTCCGATGCGCAGCTCCAGCCCATCCTCGAAGATCGTCGTGGGCACCGGGCGGGCCTGTGCCGCGACGCCAACACCCTGCGTCTCGGCGTGGGCGATGGCGGCGAGGATGGCATCGAGCCATGCGAAGGCGGCATTGCGCACCCGGAAGGCCTCGAGGCGCTCGTTGTCGTCGCGCCACGTTTCGTAGTTGGCCTGGGCGATCACCTCGGTACCCTCGTCCCGCAGACAGTCGACGCCGCCGACGTGGTCGTAATGGCCCTGGGTGAGCAGGACCGCCCGTGTCGGTGTGCCGTCCAGCGCATCGAAGACCCGCCGGTGGAGGGGTCCCTCGAACCCCATGCCGGTGTTCACGATGATCCGACCGTCGTCGGTCCGGAGGAGATAGCTGTTGGAGAGGCCCGGCGACATCCAGATGCCGTCGCCCAGGTCAACGGCAGGTGCGCCCGTTGCCGGCGCGATGGCATCGGCACCAGGCCTTTGGCGGTGGATGCCGGGCATCGTCAATCCACCTCGGGGCGAATCTGCGGGAATGCCTCGTAGTAGAAGGCGTAGCGGTCACGAATCTGGGCGGGGTCGAGGCCGAAGTCGCCTCGCAGGTCGTACATGATCCGCCCCTCCTTGCCCCGAGGATTGCCCGCCAGGTATGTCGAGAGCTCAGACGTCGCCTGGTCGGTCTTCGCCATGCCCGCCGTGGCGAGGATCCTGGAGGCCATGGCCAGGTCATCAGCCATGAACTCCCCGAACTCGACGTCGACACGTCTCTCGGCCGGGATCAAGTGTGCGTCGCGCACCGCCGCTCGCAGGAGACGCTCGATGCGATCGACCCAATATGCGGCGAGCTCGTCGGCCTCGACGTGGACGCGCCGCATCCGGTCACCGTAGGCCAGCATCGTGATGGCGGACTGGAGCACCGCGACCGGGTCGCGCAGGGTCAACGCGATGGTGGCGTCGGGAAAGGTCTCCAGTAAGGGGCCGAGCTGTTCGAGGTGCTGGGGGGTCTTCAGGACCCACCGATTCGGGCCCCGCAGGTAGCTCAGCACCTGGAGCTGCTGACGGAAAAGGGCATAGTGCACCCGCTGGTCGAGGCCGAGGTACCGGTCGCGCCATGCCGGAACCCGAGCGTGCCATTCCAGGGTGTAGGAACAGAGGTCGAGGTCCAGCAGCTCGCAATCCTCTTCGATGCTCCAGGGCGGCCGGTCGTGCATGAGCGCGGTGAGCGGTGCCACAGACCTCGTCACCTCGTATGCCGACAGACACCGCTGGAAACGGGGATCGACGCCGTCACGGCCGGGGCCGTCCCCGATGACCGGCACCGGCTCGATGACCTCCCACCAGGGCATGGAGCGGAACCGGGAGTCGGCAGCCAGCAGATTCACCAAGTGGGTGGTGCCCGAGCGCGGCAGCCCGACGACGACGATCGGTGGCTCGAGCTCGACATTCAGGGCTTCAGGGTGGCGCTGCACGAAGTCCTCGAAGCGCAGCCTGGCCTTCAGCAGTCCGACGAGGCGGTCACGAACGATGCGGCGGCCGAGCCCGGACAGCCCCTTGTCGGCCTCGACGGCGGCGACCTGCGAGGCGAGCCTGTCCAGCACCGTCGGATCCCCGAACTGGTCCAGGCCGGTGGTGCTCCGGGCGTCGGCGATGATGCCCCCGACATCCAGGTCGACCTCCAGCGCCACGGCGAACTCGTAGAGGGCCTGCTCGTCGGCGCTGCGCAGAGGTTCGGGAAGGTCCTCGATCCGCACCTCTCTCATCACCCACCCCACCCCCATCCCCTCTGCCCGCCGGGGCCAAGAGGGCGAATACTCTCGTCAACCGACCCAACCGCTCGGCCTGAGCAATCCACGGTATCGAGTCGTCGACCGGTGACGCTGACGAAGAGGACTCGAGTCGATGCGTCGATCTCGGGGTGCTACCACCTGAATGCCGGCTGGCCTCCTTGGCGGCGGGGCCAACCCAAGCAACAATGAGCCGGGGAGGTCACCGGCGCGCCCTGGTCATGTCTTGCCGTTGACGACCAGACATGAATCCCAGCTCCCCGATCGTTCACCTCGAAGCGTGGAAGGCGGCAGGGAGGTGGAAAGACACGAAGCAATTATCGTGGGTGCCGGTTCAGCCGGGCTGGCTGCTGCGTGTGCCTTGAGCAAACGTGGCTTCGAGACGGTGGTCATCGAGGCCTCGAACTCGGTGGGCGCACGCTGGCTGACAAGATACGCTGAGTTGCGGCTCAACTCGTGGCGTCCGATGTCAAAGCTTCAAGGCAAAGGCATGTCGCGCAGCTGTGGGCGGAACCCGAGTCGCGACGACTTCGTCGCATATCTAGACGATGTTTCGACCCGTCACCGGATCCGTGTGCGGTTTGAAACCGCCCTTGTCCAGGTGCAGCGAACCGGTGACCTCTGGCGGTTAGAGACATCCACCCACCCGTTGTGTGCTCGCTACCTTGTCATTGCCACCGGGTGGGATGCCGTGCCCGTATTTCCGCAGTGGCCGGGGATGGAGACATTCACTCCGGAGCTGATCCATTCGTCCGAATTCCGGTCTGCCCTTGCCTATCGAGATCGCGACGTTCTGGTAGTGGGGGCCGGGAATTCAGGCATCGACATTGCCGGCCATCTTGTACACGCAGGAGCCAGGGTGACTGTTTCGATGCGTCATGCACCAAACTGTCGACGCGTGAGTTCCTCGGCCTTCCGGGCCAGCCCCTTCTGGTTCTCCTGGCCGATCACATGCCCATCAAACTCGCTGACCGCCTCTTGTCGGTCGGGCAGCGGCTGACGTTTGGGGACCTCCGCCCATTTGGCATTCCACGCGCTCCTGAGGGCGCTTACACCAGCTACAGGCGTCGCGGCACCAATCCCGCCGTCGATGACGGATTTGTCGCGGCCCTCAAAGGCGGACACGCGAAAATTGCCGCCGAAGTGCAAAGTCTCGATGGCGTCGACGTGGTGCTTGGTAGACGGTACGCACCTTCAGCCCCATGCAGTCATCTGCGCCACCGGCTACCGACGTGGATTGGAACCACTAGTCGGGCATTTGGGCGTATTGCAGGCCGATGGCGCTCCGGTCTGCCATTCAGGCGCGCCCGAACACCCGCTGGCGCCACGCCTCTACTTCTGCGGGATGTGGGCTCCCTTCAGTGGGCAGATTCGTGTTGGTCCAATCCACGCACGACGCATCGCGCGAGCCGCGGTTCGCGACCGCCAGAATTCTGTGCGAACCCTGGATCAGAGGGAGCCGGACTTGACCGACCATTGATCGAGGTCAGGGGTTGAGGAGACGGACGGGCGCAATCCCGTTACGTGGCTTCGCCGCGTCCACGAGGTTCCTCCCGAATCCCGTCTGTCCCACTCCGCCGCCCTTGATCTTTCCCTTGACATGCAACCAGATGGCTGCATAAAGTCCAAGGGCAGCCAGATGGCTGCATCGACCCAACAGCGGATCACGATGCGAGAAATGGATGTGGTCTTCAGGGCCCTCGGCGACCCCGGCCGGCGCCGCCTGCTGGACCGGCTCAATGAGCGCAACGGGCTCACCCTTTCCGAGCTCTGTGCGGATATGGGCATCTCCCGGCAGTCGGTGACCAAGCACTTGGACGTCCTCGAGGCGGCCGGACTCATCACCACGCTGCGCCGAGGGAGAGAACGCCTGCACTACCTGAACGCCGCTCCCATCAACGACATCGCCGACCGATGGATCCACTCGTACGACCGGGCGCGGGCCGAGGCCTTGTCCGATCTCAAGACGGCACTGGAGGCCACGACCCCAATGGACCACAAGACCGACCAGACGACCTTCGTCTACACCACGTACATCCACGCCACCCCCGAGCGGGTCTGGCAGGGGTTGACCGACCCCGCCTTCACCACGCGCTACTGGCGGCACCCAGCGTCCGGCGGGAGTTCGTTCTCTTCGGACTGGCAGAAGGGCTCGAGCTACGACGTGGCCTACGAGAAGATCGAGCTTGTCATCAGCGATCCCGAACAGCTGATCCTCGAGTCCGATCCCTACCGCCGCCTGGCCTATACCTGGCACACATTCACCCCCGAGTGGGGCGCCCAGCACGGCTTCGACGACGCCACGGCCGCCGCGTGGCGGGCCGAGCCTCGCTCCAAGGTCGCATTCGACATCGAGGAGGCCGGGAAAGGCGTGGTCAAGCTCACGGTCGTCCACGACGGCTTCGAACCCGGGAGCGGTGTCCTCCAGGGCGTCTCCTCGGGGTGGCCTGCCGTCCTGGCCAGTCTGAAGACCCTGCTCGAGACCGGGGAGGCCTTGCCTGCGTAGAGGGCGGGCGCGCCGCACGGCCACCAGCCCTTGGCACCCTCGGATCACCCCAACACATGAGATCGGAGACACTCATGAACTTGAACCGGAAGGTGGACATCTCGATGAAGACACCCCCGATCGTGACACCACAGGAGTGGGAGGCGGCGCGCCAGCAGCTGCTCGTGAAGGAGAAGGCCTTGACTCGCGCTCGTGACGCGCTGGCAGCTGAGCGGCGGCGGATGCCGTGGCTGGCCGTGGAGAAGGAGTACGAGTTCGATGGGCCCAAGGGCAACATGAACCTGCTCGACCTGTTCGAGGGCCGTCGTCAGTTGATCGTCTACCGCGCCTTCTTCGAACCCGACGTCAACGGTTGGCCTGACCATGCCTGCCCCGGCTGCTCCCTGGTCGCCGACCAGGTTGCCCACGTCGCCCATCTGAACGCCCGCGACACCACTCTCGCCTTCGCCTCGCGCGCGCCGCAGCCAAACATCGAGCGCGTGCAAGCGCGGATGGGCTGGAGTCTTCCTTGGTACACCATGACCGACGGTTTCGACACCGACTTCGGCGTGGACGAGTGGCACGGCACGAACGCGTTCATCCGGGACGGCGACAGCGTGTTTCGCACCTACTTCATCAACAACCGCGGCGACGAAGCGATGGGGAGCACGTGGAGCTACCTCGATCTGACCGCGCTCGGACGCCAGGAGGACTGGGAGGACTCGCCCGAGGGCTACCCCCAGACCCCACCGTATGCGTGGTGGAACTGGCACGACGAATACGCCGACGCCAAGCCGTCGCGGTAGAGGGGCGACCACTACGAAGACGACCCGGCCCACCAGCCACTGATTCCAGGAGCCCGGCGACGAGTGCCAGGGGAGAGTCGCCCAACGCAACAGCCGGTACGCGTTCTATTTGGCGGCGGCCCTGAACACCCTCGGTGATTCGAGTCGCGGCGAGCTACGGTGACGCCACGACGATCGAGGATTTCGAACAGGTTCTAGAAGCGGCCAGCGCCGGAGCGGAGTGGGCGGCGGCCGTCCTTTTCGACGCCCTACAGCCGTCGCTCCTGCGCTATCTGCGATGGGAAGAGCCCGGCGCGGCCGATGACCTGGCAGGCGAGACCTGGCTGGCGGTGGCCGAGCGCATCCAGGACTTCGCCGGCGATGAACGTGCCCTACGAGCATGGGTGTTCTCGGTGGCGCGCCGCCGCCTCGCCGACCATCGCCGGCGCAGCGCTCGTCGCCGAACCCAGTCCGTCGCCCCTCAAGACCTCAATGAGGTGCCGGGAGGAGAGGACCCGGCCGATGTCGTCCTCGAGGCACTGTCAGCGCAGCAGGCGATCGATCATCTCGTCGCCGTGCTGACGCCCGGGCAGGCCGAGGTCCTGGTGCTCCGGGTCGTCGCCCGCCTGTCTGTGGATGACGTCGCACAGATACTGGGCAAGCGGCCCGGAACGGTGCGGGTCATCGAGCATCGGGCGCTGCGCCGCCTGAGTCGCGATGGCGTCGACCACGTGCCCACCGCACGAAGGGTGTAATGCCTTGACTACCTTCGACGATCTGGACGACATGGCCTCGCTCTACCTGGACGCCACCACGACGGAATTGTTGATCTCAGGAGCGGTTGAGATCGACGATGCCCCGCCGGGGTTCGACCGGATCGCCGGAATGATCAACAAGGCCCAGGGAGCGGCCACCGCCGGAGAACTCGCAGCTCGGGCAGCAATCGTGACGACGTTCGCCGCAAAAGTGCGGTCCCGTCCAGTCCGGGCAAGAACCAAGCGAACGTTCGCCTTTCCCAAGTTCTCCGCCAAGGTCTTGGCCCTGACCGCTCCGGTCGTCCTCTTGGGCGGCGGTGTGGCGGCGGGGACGGACTCCCTACCGCCGTCGGCCCAGGCGGTGGTGTCGCGGGCGTTGTCGAGTCTCGGCATCTCGGTGCCAAAGCCGGATATTGACAATCGCGGTATCGCTGGGTCGCCCGTTTCGAGTACGGGAGGTGCCGCGGCGAGGGGCACCGGTCCCGACTCCGGCCCGAGAGGTCGGGCCACGGTCGGGCTCTGTCGCGCCTGGAGGGCCGGCGGGCTCACGCACCCCAGCACCGCCTACCGCAACCTGGCGACGGCAGCCGGGGGCGCCGGCCACCTCCCGGCGTATTGTGCAGGCGTCCCTCCCCCCTCTGCGCCTTTGGGGGCGACCGGCCACGCCGGGACACCGTCGTCTGGGCAACTCGACGGTCGAAAGGGTGTCACCAGGTCATCGACCACCAGGGGAAACAAGACCGTCGTCCGCGCCGCCGGGCCCCGGTCGCGAGCCATCGCCGTTCGACACTCGGGAGCTGTCACCCGTGGCAGGGCGGCGGCTTCAACCTCGACGCCGACCACCACAACGTGGCGGCACGGCCCGAAGCCGCCGGGAACCTCGCGGCCTCCGGTGGCGTCACGTGGGCGTCTCCCGGTTTCAGGGGGACTGCAGGTGCCGGGGGGAACCCACAAGGCGACGGCCTCCGATCGATCCCGCCACCAACGGCCGAGCACGAAAGCAGGCCAGGGGAAACCACCGGTCTCCAAATTGTCGACCCAGGGAGAGTCCGGCACGACCTCGCCGGTATGGGCCTCTCCGGTTTCGTCGTCGATGCGGCCCGGCCGGGGCCCGTCCCAACACCACGGTCAGAACGGGCGCCCTGGGCGACCGCGGGGGTGCACCGACTCCTCTCGGCCGGGGCGCCTCATTCAGTCTCGTCAGCGGTGCCACCCCGTGACGCCCAAGGGATCGACAAGCAACCCGCCTGCCGGATCAAGGCGACACGGCCGCCGCGCCGGGTCTTCTGTGGGTTCCACACCACGCTCCGTGAAACATCGCGCCATCATGTAACGAATCGGGTGGCTCGAGCGATCAGGAGCCGTACGCCACATCGGGCGTCAAGCAAGACTGCTGATGGGCAAGCACCCTTGGAGGGGCAAGATGAAGCGCTTCGTCGTGCTATCGGTTGGAATCGCCATGACCACAAGTCTCGGCATTCTCGGTGTGTCGAGCGGGGCCTTCGCCCAACGCGCCCATCACGGACGCTTTCTCGCCCCCAAGGTGGTTTCTGTGACCCCCAACCACGGTCCGCTCACCGGAGGGACCATTGTGCAGATCAAGGGCTCGAACCTTGTGAGTGCCAGTGCCGTGGACTTCGGGACTACGGCCGCGAGCTTCGTGCCCCGCACCAAGCACCTCATCCAGGCCATCGCGCCGGCGGGCACGGGAACGGTGGACGTACGCGTGACGACAAACACCGGGACGAGCGCCATCGTGCCGGGTGACCAATTCAGCTACGTGTCGACACCGGTCATCCAAAGCGTGCGCCCGCGAGCCGGCTCGACCCTCGGAGGCAATCAGGTGACGATCAGCGGCGCCGACTTCACGAACGCCACCGCGGTCGACTTCGGCTCGACGCCGGCCACGGACTTCCTCGTGGACTCGCCCAACGCCATTACGGCCGTGGCGCCCGCCCACACGGCCGGCACCGTGGACGTCACGGTCACGATCTTGGGCGGTTCCACGTCGCCCACGGATTCAGCAGACCAGTACACCTTCGTGCTGAACCTCCCGGTCGTGACGTCAGTCGTCTTCGACGTGGGGAACGTGGCCGGCGGTGAGCAGGTCATCATCACCGGGAGACTCCTGAACGGCGCCACCGTCGACTTTGGCTCCACGCCTTCGCCGAGTGTGACCGTGAAGGGCTCGACCAGGATCGTGGCCACAGCCCCGCCTGGTGCGGCGGGAACGGTTGAGGTCACCGTCCACACGAGCAGGGGGACGAGTGCCCTCGACCCACCGATCGACGACTACATGTACACGGCAACCGGTCCGTAACCGCCGGGTCGTCCGTCCTCGCTCGACCGAGCAGTACCGCCGGCCTTCTCCTGGGCTGTCGGCGCGGCGTTTGACGGCTGGGCCATGCTTTAACCTTCAGCCCCGCAGATCCCAAGTGGTTCGTCGTCCGCAAGGCACAGACCGACGGCGCTCCATCTCGGGTCCAAGACCTACACCGTGTGGTTGACCAGGTGTTCGCCAAATCGGGTTCTGGCACACTGAGTCAATGCCTGCGGTTCGCCGGTGGATGGTCCCGATGGCGATCGTGGGCCTGATGGCCCTGGGGACAACAGCGTGTGGAGCGGCCAAGACCACTGCGGAGCCGCACCATCCCGACGCCGTGACGACGACTGCGTCGACGGCGACAGCACCTCCACCAACGACCACAACCACACTGGCTCCCCGGACGCCGGGGGCTTGTCCACCAGGGTGCCGTCTCCCCTCGAACGATGATGCCATCACGGTGCTCGCGTCGTCGGCGAGCCTGGTCGTCATCATCACTGTGCAAGAAATACACGGATCGGTGTCGGACGGATCCGCTACAGCCGTCTACAAGACAGACACGGTCTTGCAGACCCTGCCGGAATTTCCCGGCGGCACATCGCCAATCGTGCGTGATGGTACACCAATGGTTTTTGGATCCGGCACGCTTGTCGTCGGCATGAGCTACCTGGCATTCGTGTCCTTCAACCGCGGCGGCGATTGCTTGTCTGCACTCTTCTCCTACAACGCGGCAACGCAGATCGCGACGCTGGTTGGAAGCGACGCCGAACCGGATGCGCCACGGCTTCCGCTTCTTGGGCGCATCGTGGTCATCCCACAGACGATCACCCTTGCTGATGTTCAGGCGCGGATGTACCCGACTGGCGGAGTTGTGTACCCAGCCGATGTTGGGGAGTCATGGTGCCCTGGCCCCTAACCCGGCCCCAGTCAGGGTTTCACCGGTCGCTCGGGGCCAAGAATACTCAGTGGGTCGGGACGCTCACGGTGTGGGCCTGCTATTCGGGTGGACTCAATGGGTGTGGCCGCTGCCCCGATAGTCGCCGCCAGAGGCGGCGCAGGGTTTGTCGTTCACCGGGCGTGGTGGCATCGAGCAGCGTCCGTCGCACTACGTCGTTATGAGTGTGCCGGGCAGCCCGAAGCGCGAGTTCACCGTCCTCCGTGAGGACGGTGAACCATTTGCGCCGGTCAGCTGGGTCGACCTCGCGTCGGACCATTCCGTCGCGCTCGAGACGGGTGACGAGATGAGTCGTTCCGGCCGGGCTAAGCAGCACTCGATCGGCAAGGGCTGACATGCCCAGTCGCTGATCGGGCGCATTGAACAGGGTGATCAGCACGTCGAACTCAGTGACCGCAAGATCGTGGTTGCGACGCAATTCGGCATCGAGGCGCTGGAGCACCGAACGATGCAACATCATCAACGCGCCCCACGACTCCCACTCGTCGGGTTCGAGGAATTCGTGCTCCCCGGGTCTTGACTTCGCCACACGGACTAGTATATTTCGTTTCGTAGGAAAATAACACCCTCGAAGGAGGCACTCCCCATGGCGTTTGCCATCGTCCACCATTTCCCCGGCGGCACCGAGGAGAACTATCAGGCATCGGTTGCCGCAGTTCACCCCGCGAACGGACTACCCGACGGGCAGATCTTCCATGCCGCCGGCGCCTCGGCCGGCGGATGGACCATCGTCGCCGTCCACGAGTCGAAGCAGAGCTGGGAAACGTTCCGTGACGGCATCCTCATGCCTCGCATGCAAGCTGGGATCACGGGTGGATTTCCGACCCCTCCCGAAGAAACCGAGATCGAGCTCTCCACGGTTCTGCCGTAGCGGTACTGGCGGCGCGGACCGGATCACACAGGGAGGCAATGGACATGATCGCCAACAACCGGATCTCGGCCGTGCTCGTCTCGGCCGACTTAGAGAGGAGCCAACAATTCTACGAGAGCAAGGTGGGACTGACCCTCTCACCGCAGACGATCAAGAACCACCTGGTATTTGCATGTGGCGACGGCACGACGTTGCTGATCTACGGACGGGGCAATGGCAACAAAGCAGACCACACGCAGGTGCGCTTCTGGTCGACCGACATTGACAAGGACGTCTCGGGGCTAGCGGCCAAGGGCATCGAGTTCGACGAGTACGACACCGAGACTTTCAAGACCGTCGACCACATCGTCACTTCATCCGGCATCGGCCGCTCGGCTTGGTTCAAGGACCCCGACGGGAACACGATCGCGGTGTTCCAACCGGAGTAGGTCACAAAAAGACCGTTGGTGTCCTCATGGGTGTTCCGAACCAGGTAGTCAGGGCGTCACGCAATCCGGTTTCCGTGCCCTCACCCACCCAGGCGACGTGTCCGTCGGGTCTGATCAAGACGGCAGTGGGAGCGCTGACTGGGCCCACGACCGGAAGTTCCCAACCGCCGCCGTACGTGGCGTCGACGAACTGGACCCGATCAGCCCACGGAGTGACGTCTAGCCCGGCGGGCTCACTGACGTTGAGCACTACTGGCTTGGCGTCGTGCAGCAACTCGAATACTCGGAGCGGTCCGTCAGCGGTGACGAGATCAAGATCGGGCATGCGGCGGCCGAGCAACGGATGCCCCTCGCCGAGGTCGTAGTGGACGTCGAGACCGGAGATCATCCCGGCGATGTGCTTGCGCGGTTCATCCATCCTCAGCAACTCGGCCAGGATGCCGCGCAGTGCGACCGTGCGCTCGTCGTTGGCGCCCACCGCTCTCTGCGCCATCGTGTTCTGCAGCACGCGAGCAGCAACCGGATGCCGTTCAGCGTGGTAGGTGTCGAGAAGGCTCACCGGTGATATTCCGTTGACGACCTGAGCCAGCTTCCACCCGAGGTTGACAGCGTCCTGCACGCCGATGTTCAAACCCTGTCCGCCCATTGGAGCGTGCACATGTGCGGCGTCACCTGCGAGCAGCGCGCGCCCGCTGCGATACGCCACCGCCTGACGCGTCATGTCGGTAAAGCTAGAGATCCAGTGCGGGTTGTGCACGCCGTAATCCTTGCCGTCCACCCGAATGAGCGCGTCGCGGACGTCCTGCAGAGTCAGCTCATCGGTGCGGTCCAGATCGGGCACGGTGAGCGTGACGCCAACCCGTCCATCTTCCGCTGGGCCGATTCCACCTCCGCCTCGCAGCCCGAATTCCGGCACCTCCTCCATCTCGACCTCGGCGATGATCCAGCACGTGGTTGGATCCCAGCCCGCAAAATCGATTCCGGCCGCCTTGCGCACGGCACTGCGGCCCCCGTCGCAACCAACCAGATATTGCGCCCGACGCGACGTCCCGTCGGACAACGCCACGTCGACTCTGCTGTCGTCCTGCGTGAAACCCGTCACCTCGCGCTCGCGCAGGATGGGAACGCCCAGCTCATCGAGCCAGCCGGCCAGAATGCGTTCGAAGTGGCTCTGCAGCAGCGCCATCCCATAGTTGTGGCGGGTGGGGAAATCGCTGATGTCCATCGGCACGCCGGCGAATGCCTGCACCTGCATCGCCTTCCCCTCGGCGAGGAAGCGATCGACGACACCGCGCTGATCCAGCACCTCGATGGTGCGGGCGTGCAGGCCGCGGGAGCGCGAGCTATCGAGCTTGAAGCTGGCACGTCGTTCGACGACGAGGACGTCGATCTCCGCCAACGTCAGCTCAGCAGCGAGCATCATCCCCGTCGCGCCTGCACCGGCGATCACCACAACATGCTCGGTCATACGCATCCCCTCCTCTTTCCGAAGGTTCTGGTCCGGAACGGAGATTCTGCGCGCCGACCGGGGCCTTGCTGCAAGCGCCCAGTGCGCGCTACGTTGAGAATGGCAGGGAGTAAGTATTTCCCCCTTCCATTCTTCAGTGCGGCCGGATAAGCCCTTTGCGATGCGGCTGCCGCGTCGACGCCAGACACATCACCGTTCATGTGGCGTCCCGAGCGGGTACTGATCAGCCCGAACGTTGTGCTGTCGGTAGCAGCGGAGAGCATGGGACTGTATTCAAACCCTCCTGCGACCCTGAAAGGCTTACTTGACCTGGTTGAATACCCCGACTGACACACTGGCGGTACAGACCCAAGTTGGCCGCGGGTTCCCAAAATTGACAGTGCTCGACACCAAACGGTGGAGGACCTGACCACCACTCCTCTCACAGACAAGCGCGGCGCTGTGGTGATAGCGACGGTTTGACCCTTGTCACCTGAGGGAACCGGTGCACCGATATCGGCATGTCTACATCTCATGCAGGATGGGTCGTCCTCGCGCTGGTGCACGCCATCCAGTACTCCTTCCGGACTCGCATCACTCGGCCCTTAGTAGCAGTGCCGTGGGGGTTCGGGCTGCACTCCGTCCCGGCAGAACCGCCACGACGTTCGCTAAAATGAGCGTGCCGAGCGCGACAAGCACCACCGACAACACAGGCACGGTCGGCTCGGGAACCGCGTAAATCTGGCGGGCGAAAAGGGTCCAGAGCCAGCGGCCAAGGGCAATGCCGAGAGGTACGCCGATCACGATCCCAATGACAGCAGCGACCGACGCCTGACACGACAGCGCGGCGGCCAGTTGTCTCTGCGTGAATCCGAGCGTCTTCAACAAGGCCAGGTCGTGTCGCCGTCGCCGCACAGATGCCGCCAGAGTGAGGCCGAGAGCGACGATCGCACCAGCGGCGAGTGCGGACGAAAGCAGGGCAGGAGCGGCGCCCATGGAGCGGTAGTTCGCGATCTCCGCCGGGCGTTGCACACCCAAAACCGACACGGTGTTGCCCTGACCTCCGCCGTTGGGTACGGCCGCAAAGGCGCGGTTGGCGACGTTTGCGATCCTTTGCATGTCTGCGAGACCGGATGCGCGACCGAGGTTGTCACGGAGGCGTACGAATACCAGCTCGGGGCCGACGAGAGTCGGGTCCGAGCTGCGGGCCTGTAGGAAACCGGCGGGCAGGAAGTTCTCGGACGCCAGTACACCGTTACCCATCGATGTGTGATCGGCGATGACGCTGGAGAATCCGACCGCGGGCATGGTGGCCGTACCCACGATGACGAGATGGGTCGGCGGGACGTACATGGGAGCGTCCTTCGGATTGCCGTAAGTCACCACGACGGTATCGCCGACGTGCTTGTGCAGCAGCGCCAGTGTGGCTGCGCCAAGCACGATCTGGTCTCTCTGTTCAAGCCCATGACCGGTCAGGATTGGGGGACTGACTTGTTCCCTGTTCGCGGGGTGGACGCCCTCGAACAGGAAGGGAAGGTTCTGGCCGTCGATTTCGAAATCGTTGTAGTCGTACCCTGTCCACGCGGCAACGTCGGGGTCGTGCCCGAGGAGCGACAGGGCCTGGGGGGGAACGTTGCTGCTGGGGTTGAGCGTGTAGCTCCAGTTCCACCCGTAGAGCGCGGGATGTGAAACCAGGGATTGCAGACCGCTACCGAACGTGAGAGTCGCCACCACCAGCGCAACGGCGAGGGCAGCTCCCAGCGACGCTGAACGCACCGGCACCGCGGTGCGGCCACGGCCTGAGTTGAGGGCGAAGCGCACCCCGACGACGGCCGGTGCCGGCAGGCCCGTCGACGCGATTGCCTGTACAGCCTTCGAGGCGCTCGGAGGAACGAGTTGGGAGCGTCGAGCCACACGATGCGGTGCTCCCCTGTAGGCGAGGGCCATCGCCATCCCACCGAGCCCACTGATGAGTACCGCAAGCCCGATGCCGAGCACCGTCCAATCAAAAGCGAAACCCGACTCTGGATAGACCGGACGCACCGGTCCCAGGGGCGACAGCGGCGACAGGGCAACGGCCACGACGGCGGCGAGCAGCGATCCGATCACGATGGCGCCCAGAATGCCGATTAGACCGTCAGCGGCGATGGTCGTCGGACCCGCGCCAAGGGCGCGCAGAACCGCCAACTCCTCGTCGGCGTAGCGCAGTTGGCGTGCGATGGCCTGGACTCCGATGAGAAGGGCGGCCAGAGCGGCGACCGCGCCGAACACGCCCAGGGCGATGGCGAGCGGTTTCACCGTCCGATCGACTTTGGCCTCGACGGGGGCGGTGGCGTGGAATTCGTAGGCCGTGCCGGGTGGAACCAAGCGAGTGAACTCCCGTTCTACGGCGGCCACGCCTCTGTTGCCGTCGACGATCTGGATCCCATAGACGACGGCGCCCGCGCTGCCCTGTCCTGAGTCAGCCAGGACCTCCTTGGTCAGTGCCGGGGTGAAGGCGATGAACGTTGGGAGGCGGTCGATGTCATCTTGGACGATCGCATTGTTGAATTGGACAAGTCCGACCAACCTGACGTTGATGCGCCGATGGGGCGGGACTCTCGGCGTGCCGAAGGCCGGCAAGTTCTCTTGCTCTTGGGTGTAGAGGCCGTAGGGAATGACCTG
>Ga0208849_1001020_pt1 | contig 21772 bp, 14 predicted proteins | sample NGESurdeep072012_10_FD_184470 | JGI IMG/M metagenome (GOLD analysis project Ga0208849, IMG submission 184470) | Arctic peat soil microbial communities from Barrow, Alaska - NGEE Surface sample 53-3 deep-072012 (SPAdes) | ecosystem: Environmental > Terrestrial > Soil > Wetlands > Peat ... | reverse complement strand
CACATACCACCTCATTAGCCTGCCGGCCCGACTTGTCAAACACGTGCAGGGCCGCTGCGATGAGAGCCGGTCCCGGAAATCTGCACGTGAGGCTAAGTGGAGTTTCTGCCTGACGGCGGGCACGCGGAAAAGCTGTTCAGACAACCGGGACCACCTCTGTCGACAGGACTGTCGCCGCATCGTTATCTGCTGGCTCACCGGATCGACCGCGCCAAAGAGATGATGAACGATCACGAGCGCTCATTGACTCAAATCGCGCTCGATTGCGGGTTTAGTGGCTCGAGTCAGTTTTCAGTGGTCTTCAAACGAATCGTCGGGGTATCGCCAAGGCAGTATCGGCGTTCATTGTAGACTGGATTTTCTTCCAGGGGTCTAGGCCGAAGGCTCCGCGGGCGGGCCATCCAGGCGCGGCGACGTCGGCGCGTCATTTGGCGTGGGGCGGCGTTTCCTTCGTTCGTCGATGCGCTGCATCACCACATAGAATGACGGAACGAACACGACCGCAAGGCAGGTCGAGGCGAGCATACCGCTGAAGACCGCAATGCCGATCGACCTGCGCGCGCCGGCGCCGGCGCCGGTCGCAATCACAAGCGGAAAGACGCCCAGAATGAAGGCGAAGGAAGTCATGATAATGGGACGGAATCGGAGCCGCGCCCCTTCTACCGCTGCACCAACGATCTCCATCCCCTCGGTCCGCCTCTGGCGCGCATATTCGACGATCAGAATCGCATTCTTGCTGGCGAGCGCGATCAGGAGGATGAGGCCGATCTGCGTGTAGAGATTGTTGGCGGCGCCGAGCGCGGTCAGCGCGCCCACTGTACCGAGGAGCGCCAGCGGCACGCCGAGGATCACGGCGAGCGGCAGGATCCAGCTTTCGTATTGCCCCGCCAGGACAAAATAGACGAGCAGCAGCGCGAGGCCGAAGACGAAATAGATCTGCGTGCCGACCGCCTTTTCCTGGTAGGACATCGCGGTCCATTCGTAGCCCGTTCCGGTGGGCAACGCCTGCGTGCCGATCTGGTCCATAATGTCGAGCGCCTGGCCCGAACTGAAGCCGGGAGCCGGATTGCCGACGACCGTTGCCGAAGGATAGAGATTGTAGAGGCTGATCAGCGGTGCACCTACGGTCTCTTTGACATCGAGCACCGTTCCCAGCGGCGTCACGGCTCCGTTGCCCGCCTTGACCTTGAGGTTCTCAATGTCGGCGACGCTCGCCCGGTACTCGGGGAGCGCTTGCGTGTAGACCTGGAACACGTGTCCGAAATTGTTGAACTGGGCCGCGTAGTACGACCCGATATAGGTTGATAGGGCGGAAAAGACATTGCCGACTGTGATGCCGAGCGTCTCGGCCTTGATGCGGTCGACGGTGATGCTGAATTGGGGGGCGCCTGCCCGGAAGGTCGTGGCCAGCCGCTGCAGAGCGGATTGCGCATTACCGTCGCTGACAATGGTATTGGCCAGGCTCTGCAACAGGGCGTAGTCGAAATCGCCGTTTTTGATCTCGACTTGCATGGTGAAGCCGCTGACGTTGCCGATGCCTTGAATCGGGGGTGGCGGAAGCGCAAACGCAACAGCGTGCATCACGCCTTGCAGGGAGCGATTCACCTTCTGAAGGATCGAGCGTAGATCCTGTCCCTTCGCCTTCAGGCGCGCGTCCCAGTCATCGAGGATCACAAAGGCGACGCCTGCGTTGGCGAGGCTTGCGAAGTTGTCGAGGACGGAAACGCCGCTGACGGTGATCACATGGTCGACGCCGGGGATAGTCTTCGCGATCTTCGAGATTTGTTGCATGACCGCGTCGGTGCGCGCTTTCGAGGCGCCGTCTGGCAGTTGCGCGCTGACGATCAGATAGCCTTGGTCCTCGTTCGGCAGGAACGCGGTCGGCACGCGCGTCAACCCCCAGACCGCGGCGCCGACCAGGAGGAGTGCAAGCACCACCATGGCGCCGCTGCGCCGCGTCATCGCGCCGATCAGCCTGACATAGCCGCGCTCAGCGAGCGCATAGACCGCGTTGAAGCCGCGGTAAAAGAAGTTGCGCCTTTCGAGAGGGGCCAGCGGCCGCAGCCATAACGCGCTTTGCGTGGGCTTTAAGGTCACGGCGTTGATGGCGCTGATGAAGGCGGTGGCGGCAATGACGAGCGCGAATTGCCGATAGAGCTGTCCAGTCAGTCCCGGCAGGAAAGCAGCGGGTATAAATACCGACATCAACACCAGCGTGATGCCGATGACTGGACCTATCAGATCGTCCATCGCCCTGGCGGCTGCCTCGCGGCCGGGGACACCCTGCTCGATGTAGCGCGAGACGCCCTCCACGATGACGATCGCGTCGTCGACCACAATGCCGATCGCGAGCACGATAGCGAACAGAGTTGAGAGATTGATGGAGAACCCAAGCGCCGCCATGGCGGCGAAGGCACCGATGATCGTCACCGGAACAGTCGTCGCGGGGACGAGCATCGCCCGCCAATCCTGTAGAAAAACCAGAATGACGATGAGCACCAGAACGCCGGCCTCGATCAGTGTCAGGTAGACCTCGTTGATCGCGGCTTTGACGAATTTCGTGGTGTCGAACGGGATAAGATATCTGAGGCCAGCAGGGAAGCTTTTGGCGAGCTGGTCCATTTTCGCCTTGACGGCGTTGGCGACCGCAATGGCGTTGGCGTTCGGCAGTAGCGAGATGGCGATTCCGGCTGCTGGGCGGCCATCGAGATCGAACGATTTGCTGTAGGTTTGGGCGCCGAGTTCGACGCGGCCAATGTCGCGGATTCGAGTGATTTGTCCGCCATTTGCGGCATCCACTTTGACGACGATGTTCTCGAATTCGGCGGCATTATCGAGACGGCCTTTGAGGTCGAGCGTATATTGGAAATCCTGGCCCTTCGGCGCCGGCGGCGCGCCAACCTGGCCTGCGGCGACTTCCTGGCTCTGCTGCTGGACGGCGCTGATAACGTCCTGCGGCGTCAGACCCCGCGCCTGAAGCAGGTCGGGATTCATCCAGATGCGCATGGCATATTGTCCGGCGCCGAAAATCGTCACAGCGCCGACGCCCTTGAGGCGAGCCAGTTCGTTCTGCACGGTGATGACCGCGTAGTTCGACAGGAACAGGCTGTCGAAGCGGCTGTCAGGCGAAACCAAGGCGACGAATTCGAGAATCGACGTCGACTTCTTCGCCGTCGTCACGCCCTGGGCCTGGACTTGCGGCGGCAGCGACGAAAGGGCGGCGGCCACCTGGTTCTGAACCAGGATCTGCGCTTTGTCGGGGTCCGTGCCGATCGCGAAGGTGACGGTCAGGTTATAGGTGCCGTCGTCCGCGCTCGTCGACTGCATGTAGAGCATGTTCTCGACGCCATTGACCTGCTGCTCGATCGGCAGGGCGACGGTATCGATCAGGGTCCTGGCGCTCGCGCCGGGGTAGCTCGTCGTCACCTGTATGGTCGGGGGGACAACGTTGGGATATTGGGCGGTCGGCAATCGAACGAGCGCGACCAAGCCGACTAGGACGAATACCAGCGCCAGCACGTTGGCGAGCACCGGCCGATCGATGAAAAAGCGCGAGATCATGCCAGTCTCCCGCGATGCTTCATTTCGGCATGGGGCTGGGGACGCTCGTCTTGGCGTCCGATGGATCGGTCGCTGCCGACGTCAGCTTGGACCGTTGTGGGTCGACCTTGGCGCCGGGAAACGCCCGTTGAACCCCTTCGGTCACCACCCAGTCGCCGGGATCGAGTCCGGACTCGATGATCCGGAGCTGACCCTGACTTTGTCCGGTTTTGACGATTTTGCGCGAAACGACATTGTCTGCGCCCACCACCAGGACGTAACTGCCCTCTTGGCTCGTCCCGATTGCGTCGCTTCGCGTGAGCAGCGCCTTGTCCTGATGCCCGTTCGGCGTCCGCACCCGCACGAACAAACCCGCCAGGAGCGCGTGGTCCTTGTTGTCGAACACGGCGCGCACCGTCAGTGTGCCGGTCGAGGGGTCGACCTGGGGTGAGGCGTAGTCGAGATGTCCTCTGTGAGGATAGCCTTCTTCACCCTGCAGGCCGATTTCGACCGGAATGCTTGCGATGCTGGAAAGGTCGGTGCTCCTGATCGGATGCCCTGCGGCGGCGCTGCTTCTCTTGATCGCCAAAACTTGCGGCTCGCTCACCGTGAAATAAACGTACATCGGGTCGGTCTGGATGATGGTTGCGAGCGTGGTCGGCGATTGTCCCGAAATCCCGACCAACGCGCCAACGTCGACCTGATGGTTGGTGACGATGCCGTCGAAGGGGGCGACGACCTTGGTAAAACCAAGATTGATGGTCGCAGTTTCGACGTTCGCCTGATCGACCTTCACGGTGCCCTGGTCCTGCTGCACGACGAAGGCTTGGTCTTGCGCTTGTTGCGCTGCAATTGACTTTTGCTGTTCCAACGTCTGGTAGCGGGTTAGATCGATTTGCGCTTCTCCGAGCACCGCCTGGTCGTGCGCCAATTGTCCTTTGGCCTGATCGAGCTGCGCCTGATAGGTATCGCTTTCGATGCTGAAGAGCTGCGTTCCCTTCGTGACCGCGGCACCATCCTTATAATCGATCGATTCCACATAACCCTGGACGCGCGCGACGAGAGTAACGGAGTTGAACGGCGCGGTGTTGCCGGTCAGCTCGAGGTACAAGGTCACAGGTTTCTGCACCGGTTGTGCGACGACGACTTTCGGAGGCGGCGGGGCGACGTACGCGTTTTTAGAGCCGCAACCCGTGAGAGCAAGCGCGGCCATCGCCGCCATCACGGCCAGGCCAGTGCGTCGGATTTTGCCGGGCGAGGGAATTTGCTGTTGCATGGGCGTTGTCGAAGCGAAGACGATAAATTCGGGAAACAACGCAGGCCGCGCAGAGTTACTGTTGGCTTGCCATCCGGAAGGATAAGCAGCACCGAGCGCGATGCGAACCCTCAGCCAGCGTGGCAAGTGGCTCGGGCTGGCTGTCTGGTGAGCCGACACCGGGCACTATCGAAATCGTAGCGCCGTCATGCGCGCGGATCAAGCCAACGCGACGCGATAATGTGGTTTCCGCAATGGGCGACGTAAGCTACCCTCCGCGTATGAAGGTCGGGGCACGGTGCTTTTTCGGTAGGGAAAGATGAGCAAGTCTGACTTAAATGACGCCGACGAAAGACCGATTTTCTTTGACGTTCCCGATGAAGCGCTGGAGCGCGCTGGCGACGCATGTGACGGAGGCGTTCCCACCCTCCTGGGAACATATTGCTTTACCTGCCCATTAGGCCAAGAGAGCGCGGGCTAACCGAGGAACAAGATATCGGCGCCACTGTCGCTTCGCTTCTAGCAACCCGTACATGCTGGCAATACCGCAGTATTAGTATACGGAATGGGAACGGTGGACGTGATCGAGTCCGCGGCCTTTTCCATCTCCTCATCCGGTGTGTCGCCCTCGATAATTTTGTCGTCGCTTTGGTCTAAACTATTCTGTGCTTCGTTGTTCACGGTAAAATCTCCTGCCGGGCAATGCGGACGCTGCTGGGCTAGGCGGCAGCGTCCTGGCGCCCCAAATACCCACCGCTCAACGCGTGTTTCGACGGCATGGCGTCGATGGGATATCCCGCATCAATCCACGCATCGATGCCGCCAAGCAGCCGCCTTATTCTTCGAAACCCTGCATCTTTTAGATGCTTTGCCGCCAACGCCGCGGATGCCTCATTGGGACATGCGCAATAAATGATGATTTCTGCGTCCCGATCGCAGTCTATCGCAAGGGGGTCAATATCCTCTGGATGAGCGGCGATAGCGCCCGGAATGATGCCGTCACGCGAGCGGTCCTCCTCGGGTCTCACATCGAGAATAACCACCGCAACGTCATCATCGATCAGTTGTCGCAACTCTGCGACGGTGATGCGATTCATTCGCAATTGGCGAATAAACAATTTTCGCCTCAACAATTTTATCAGGACATAGAGTATCAGAGCGCTAACAGTGAGTGCGCCGCCGAGCGTGCCGAGCTCGGCCAACGTCGACAAGGCGCTCGCGATTGCATCGTGAAATACTACCCCGAGCGTTACGATCGTGCCTATGAAAAGAGCGGCTCCAATTCCGTCGAGCAGCACAAAGAAAAGCGCGGATGTCTTCGTGGCGCCTGCCATCGCGACGGATATCAGAGACAGTCCGGGGATGAATTTTGCGGCGAGGAGAGACCATGCGCCCACGCGTTGATAGAGATTTGTCGTGCGGCGAACGCAAAAATCGGGAGAGAACGAGACCCGGCAAAGGAGACCGAGGAAGCGTTGGCCGTAACGACGCCCCAAGCAATACATCCCTGAATCAGCGATCAGCGTGGCAGCCAGTCCGGCCAGAACGATCTCGCCGACGAGCACTGGACTGCGGCGTGCCAGGGCCGCGGCGGTCATCAGCGTCGGAACGACCGGCAACGGCAATCCGCTGCGGGCTAGCAGCACGTTGAGAAAAACCACCGATAGTACATGTCGGCTAAGAAACCCGATTAGATACTGCATGGCTATTTGCGTGCCGAGCGCTGAACTGGGATTGGGGAGGGCGCAAGTCTAGGAATGTGGGGATTGCGGCAGCGCGCAGCAATATGGCGATACAATGCGGCGTCCCCTCTGACCGGTGGGTGCCTCGATATCGCGACGCTCAGCGGCGCGTCACTGTTGCGCGATCCTTAGCTCTCGCAAAGTGATTGCCTTGCAAGGGGTTGCGGCTCCATGCGGGCATCTCAAAATAGCTTCCTAAAATAAACGGCGAATGGATAGCCGATTAGGGGCGAATCGAATACGCTGCGAATTAGTACGAATCGCAACGCAAACCTTGCGTGGAGGTGGGAACGTGGTGAGTACAATCATCACCGTGGCCACCATGAAGGGTGGCAGCGGCAAAAGCACAGTTGCCAGTTGCCTTGCCGTACATTGGCATTTGCGGGGTCGGCACCCGACGTTGGTCGATGCCGATCCGCAGCGGTCGATCATGCGACTTGCTAGCCGTGAGCGGGCGTTGGGCGGAGTCGCCGTGGTTGAGGACGCGACCGACGAGGCGGCCAATACGGCGCGGCGCATCGCGGCCGCCGGTAGCTTGGTGATCATCGACACGCCCGGGTTTCGTTCCAGGACTGCGCTCGACTGTCTTGGAGCGGCGGATTTCGTGCTCGTTCCGGTAAAGCCGTCGCCATTCGACGTCGATCGCATGTTGGACACACTTGAAATTCTGACGAGCCGGGCTGACGGGCGGCGGCCACTGGTCCGTTGCGTACTGACTCAGACCACCCGCGACTCCGTCATTGCGCGGCACATCCGCGCCGAACTCGCGTCTGCGGGCTTGCCAGTGCTGAACAGCGAGATGGTGAACCGTGTCGCCTATCCGGAAGCAATGTTGTGGGGTGCTACGCCGAGTCTCATAAGCTGGAAAGGACCAGCCGCGCGCGAAGTCGCGGCGATGGCGGACGAGGTGGACATGGTACTAGGCGCGCAGCAGGCGGCAGCATGACCCGCAAGCGGTTGCCGAAGGCCATCAGGCCGGCGAGTCTGACTTTGGTACAGGCCGTCGGTGGCGCGGTCGCGGATGACAAGGCTTCTCCGGCGCAGCCTTCCATTCCACGAGAAGCGGTCGAGCCCGAGTGGGCGCGGGCAGTTGCTTCGGCGGTTCCGGCGAACGATACGGCCGCCTCAAGATCCTCAGATTTCCAAAAGCTGGCGGCGAAAAGGCGCATTATCGCTGGCAGGATTGTGGAGTCGCACGGCACGTATGCTGCTCTTAGCGGCCTTGCCCCATTACCAGCCGCCAATATTGCCGGGGTAGCTGTGGTCGTCATGCGGATGCTGAAACAGCTGAGCGGGCTGTATCAGGTCCACTTCGAGCGCGACCGTACGCGGCCGCTGATCATCGCTATTCTGAGTGGAGCCGCGCCATCCGGCCTTGGCCTCGCTACCCTCTCAACGATCGGATTGGTGGCGCCGGCACCTGCCTTTCTTGGACTTGCCGTCTCCGCCCTGACAGCCGGCGCTACGACCCGTGCCATCGGCCAGGTTTTCGTCGAGAGCTTTGAGCGCGAGGCACCGCTGAATTAGCGGCTTCGGCGATTTATCGTTTTTAGACCGCACTGCCGTCAGCGACCAGCCAGCCGTGTGGTCGCTAATTTTCAGTTCGACGATTCGAACCAGCGAAGAAAGCGGCCGCCCGCCACGCCCCGCGTCAGCGCGAGGTTGTATTCCTGAAAGACATCCGTTGTGTGCCAACCGCCTGTCGGCCAATTCTTCAGCGCGTTCTCCAGCCGTCCTACATCGATCATACGGCGAACGAGAGCAGAACTCGAGAACTCGGCGACCTGCCGCGCCAACTGATCGCGCTGGTTCTCTAGTCGCTCGTTCCAGTCCGGCATTTGCAGGCCGCTCAAGCGATTGGTCAGAACCATTTCGGGAAGCAGTCCCCACATGGCGCGACGAATAAGCGATCGATCGATGCCTTCAACGAGATATTGCTCGGCGGGAACGCCGAGGCAGTAGGCGACCACGTCGATATCGGCAGTCGGATCGCGGACTTCGACGCCGGTGACCGCCTTCTCGGCCGCAAACCAATCCCCCGCATAATCGACCGCGGTCAGGCGCTTGATGCGTTCGTCTGACCGCACGCGATAAAGAAAATCGTGCCCAACTTTTCGCGCGCGCTCCTCGATTCCCATCTGGCGGGCGAAGTCCGCATTGATCGGGGAGTGATCTTGCCAAGGCGCGCGTCGCGCGAGACTGCGCCGTCGGTCGAGCCAATCCGCTAGGCGCTTGGGCATTGCCGGTTCGATGATCAATTTTCGCAGCGCTGTCGCGGCGGAATAGCCGGTGCAACGGTAATACAGGCGCCACTGCCGTAAGGCGGTAAGTAGTCGTGCTTGCTTCAGGTGAGCGGCTGTCTGGGCCCAGCCGTCCCAGCTTATGGTGTGGTTGCCATACAGGCCGCCAAGCAACACGCGGCGGCCTTGCGATCGTGCGTGGAGCAGAATTGCCAACATCCAGTCGAGATTACCCGGATTGCGCACCGGTCCTTCCATGGCGATAAAAAATCGCTCGAGCGCGGCAAGGGCGCCTCCCGCATTGTCGCGCACATACTCGACATCGACGTTTCCCAACGTTCGAGCAATCGCCTCTACATAAGGGGTTTCGTCGGCATATGTTCCGGCCGGCAGATGCCCGCTAAAGCCGTCCCGCGGCGCACCGGTAAAGGCGGCAAGCCGCTTATTCTGTTCGCCCAGCGCACGTGCGGCGAGCGCGCAGACCGACGACGAATCCAGCCCGCCGGTGACCAGGCAGCCGACCGGGTGGACGCTGCGCAATTGGCGGCGTACTGCCTGATCGAGATGGCTGCGCAGGCCATCCGCATACGCTTGATCGGAAGATAGCCTGACCGGTTCGATAGCGGCCGCCGACCAAAATTGCCGCTGCCTTACCGAACCGTCGGCCGATACCTGCAACACGTGCGCGGGCGGAACCCGAAACACATCCCGGTAAATGGTCGTTGCGTGATCGGCGTGATTGAGCACAAGAAAATCGGCGAATTTTTCCTCGTTCAGTTGGCGCGGTACGCCGTCTAGCGCGAACAGGCCGGCTGGCATCGAGGCAAAGGCAAAAAATTGCGCGCAGCGGTGCCACATCAAGGCATTCAGTCCGAGATGGTCGCGGGCAAGCGTCAAAGTCCGCCGGTCCGGCTCCCAAATCGCGACCGCGAAGGGACCGCGCAACAGCGGCCAAACCTGATCTCCGAGCTTTTCCCAAGCAGCCAGCAATACGCGCGAGTCTGCCCAAACCGCCGCCTCCTGCGGCGCAATTCCAATCCTCGCGAGCATGTCATCGCGATTGTCGAGCCGCAAATCTGCGGCCATCAGCGCGCCGCTTCTGCCTTGCAAGGGCTGATTATCGAAACGATCCTCGGGGGTCATGCGCATGAGCACACGGACAAGAGCGACCGTGTCGCGCACCACGATGTCGGAGCGGTCAGGACCGTAACGTCCAAGCGCGCTGGCGACCCGGCCGAGTTCATGCCGGCTCACCGGCCGCCCGTCGAAGCGAAATAAACCGGCGATACCGCTCATCAGAAACGCCTACGGCGTGGCCCGTATCGCATCAACTCGACCCGCCGAATTCGGCCAGGCGCGTGAGAGTGCTGGTGCCCGGGTTGGCGACAATGTTGTTATCGCCGCCGACCTCGACCCAGGCATGCGCTATCACATTGTCATGCTCACGAGCGACACCGAGGCACACCCGGCTCGCTATGCCGCGACGGCGCAGCATGGAATGCGCGGCCAGCGCCCGCGGCAGGCAAAGCGCTTCACTCCGCGATTGTGCTGCGGCGTTGCCTATCGCCCATAATACCCAGCCGGTTTCGTCTACCGCGAAGCGGCGGATTCGGCGCGGTGGTCGAGTTGCCCATGCAAAGATTCGCGCCGCTGGAATGACGCGCACCGCAATACGCGCCAGAAACAAGCTGACTGCAGCCTCGCGGAGATAGACGCGCCGTACTGTCTTTACCTTCATGACTTGTTTTGCGGATCGATCATGCGCACCAATCCATCATTGACAAGTGTTTGCAAGAATGGCGTTACGTCGCGAGCTATGGTTTGCTCATCGACGTCATAGCCGTCGATCAGGAAGGCAAAAATTTCAGCAACCGGGCAAGGCTTGGCGAGCATCTGCCAAATCTCGCTGGCCATGGGGTTGAGGCTGAAATAGGCGCCGGCACGCACACTCAAAAGAACGTGGCCGCCCTCGAGGTTGGCTCCCGCCGGCTCTTTGTCCTGAACGAGAATGCTTTCGATCGTGACGCGCAAGGGCGCTCAAACTCTCTAAGGCCGCGCCATCGAACCAAGTTCGGCAGGCCTAGCGGATGCCGGAAGCTTCCGCCACCGATTGGCCCCGCCTGCGCCGAAGCGCCGCGCCAGACATTGAACCGCTTATAGCCGCAGCTTAATCGCTCCGAACCGATAGGGGAAATGACCATTCAAACGAAAAGCCAAATTTCGCAGCGGGCTCCCTGGGAGGCTGTGGCTCAACAACCGAATTGCTGCTCCACGATTCAAGCCCATGGTCGACCGCAACAGTCGATTTCGTATGCTTCCCGATGGCTAGCTTCGTGACCGTCGGCGGTACCCAACTCCGCTTTTGAACTGATCCGTCGGATTTCATAAATCGCGCCTCGAGGGTGGTGCCCCTAAAAGCCGCACGGCTTGGGACTTGTCCAGAATGATGAAATCATCGACATATACTATAACATGCCTATGCGCCACTGAACAGGCTTGCGCCTGTGCTTGCGGCTCGGGGTGATAGGCCGGGCCCGTCAGGCCCAGAGGGGCGCTGCCGGAGTGCCATTCGGTGCGGTTCGCAGGAATACAAAATTATAAAACCGTTTCGGGAGGACGATCAGGTGAACCGTAGATCACTGCTTGTGTCGGCCCTACTCGCATCGACGATACCGACAGTGCGGCGCGATGCGCTGCCCGGCTGGACGAGCCCCGCCGCAGCGCAAGTCGCAAGTCCGGCGTGGCGGCACGGAGTATCGAATTTCGGCGATCTAAAATACGCGCCTGGCTTTGCAAATTTCGACTACGTCAACACCGACGCACCTAAAGGCGGAACGGCCCGTCAAGTCACGCTCGGCACGTTCGACAACTTCAACATCGTGGTCGGGGAGGCGAAAGGTACGCTCGCCTCCGGAGCCGATCTGATCTACGACACGCTGCTGGTTCCGGCTCTGGACGAAGTATCCAGCGAATACGGCCTGATCGCCGAAGCGGTGCGCTATCCGGCCGACTACTCCTCGGTGACTTATCGGCTGCGAACGGAAGCGAAGTGGCACGACGGCGCTCCCGTTACGCCGGACGACGTTATCTTTTCCTTCAATGCCTGGAAGAAATACAGTCCGCTGGTTGCCGCTGCCTATCACCACGTCGTCAAGGTCGAAAAGACCGACAATCGCGACATAACCTTCACCTTCGGCAGCCCGGGCAATCGCCAGCTACCGGTGATCATCGGTCAGCTCAGCATTCTACCCCGGCACTGGTGGGAGGGCAGCGACAAGGATGGCAAAAAACGCGATATTGGCAAAACGACGCTCGAGCCTCCGCTCGGCGGCGGCGCTTATCGCATCAAGGAATTCTCGGCGGGCCGCAATGTTGTCTACGAACGCGTAAAAACCTATTGGGGGACGAAGCTCAACGTTAACCGCGGCCGCGATAATTTCGACGAATTGCACTACGAGTATTTCCGCGACGCCACAGTAGCGATCGAGGCACTCAAGGCAGACCAGGTCGATTGGCGCATCGAAAACAGCGCGAAAAACTGGGCTAGCGCCTACGACGGCCCAGCCGTCGGCGAGAAGCGTATAATTTTAGAAGAGTTTCCGATCAGAAATGTCGGCGTCATGCTGGCTTTCGCCTTCAATATTCGCCGCGACAAGTTCAAGGATCCGCGGGTGCGCCGCGCGTTCAACTACGCATTCGACTTCGAGGCGGCGAACAAACAGCTGTTTTTCGGACAGTACGCCCGCATCGCGAGCTACTTCCAAGGCACCGATCTCGCCGCTACAGGTTTGCCACAGGGTAAAGAGCTGAAGATTTTGAAAGCGCTGCGCGAACAGGTTCCGCCAGAAGTGTTCACCGCCCCCTACGCCAATCCGGTCGGCGGCAATTTCGAGATCGTGCGCGAGAATCTGCGCCACGCCCAGCGACTGCTCAAGGAAGCGGGTTATGAAATCCGCGACGGAAAGCTTGTCAACGTCGTGACAGGCGAGCCTTACACAATCGAATTGCTGGGCAATAATCCGCCCTTTGAACGTGTCTTCTTGATGTACAAGCCTTCCCTCGAACGCCTCGGCATCACAGTCAGGGTAAGCATTGTCGATGAATCGCAATACGAAAATAGACTGCGCGACTGGAATTTCGATATCATCACCTACGCTTGGGGTGAGACGCTGTCGCCTGGTAACGAGCTACGCGGCTACTTTGGCTCGGCAGCGGCCGATCAGCAAGGTTCGGAGAACATTATCGGCATCAAGAACGCGGCGGTCGATGCGATCATCGACAAAGTGATCCTTGCCACGAGCCGCGACGATCTTGTTGCCGCAATCAAGGCCCTCGACCGCGTGCTGCTTTGGAATCATTACGTTGTGCCGCAATGGAGCTACAATAACCTGCGAGCCGCTTACTGGAACCGTTTCAGCCATCCTGAACCGTTGCCGAAATATGGCATCGCGGGGTTCCCGTCCCTGTGGTGGTGGGATGCGCAGAAGGCGGCCCGCGCCGGCGGTTAAGTATCGGTTTTGCTTTCGGCAACCTTGAGCAGCAGTGAGCCATAGCCTTTACAAAAGCGGGCGGATTGAGCACACTCTCATCGGATTTTGATTTCATCGAGGAGCGAATAAGGCTCCGCCTAGGACAGGAAAGGCACGTCGATGACAGATACAATCAATGAGTCTGGTCAGACTGAGGAGCACGCCGCGGCTCCCGCAACGAGGCCGGAAAGCGCCGACGCATCAGCAGCCGAAAACGCTGAATTGGCCTCAAAGCTGGTCAATCGCTTCGCAGTCTGGTCGGGCGTTGCAGGTCTTATTCCGGTGCCCGTCGTTGATGTCGTCGCTGTTGGTGGGCTGCAGCTGCAAATGTTGCGGCGCCTTTCGCAACTCTACGGCGTGCCGTTCTCGGACAACAGAGGCAAAGCGTTGCTCGCGAGCCTTGGCGGCGCGCTTATTCCGGCGAGCAGCGGAATAGGAGCTGCGAGCGCCCTGAAGGCCGTGCCGCTCTTCGGCACGCTGGCGTCCGGATTTATCATGCCGGTGCTTTCCGCGGGCGCCACTTATGCGATCGGCAAGGCGTTTATTGAGCACTTTACGTCGGGTGGCACGCTTCTGGACTTCAATCCCCCGGACTACCGCGAATTCGTAAGGGCACAAAAGCAGATGTGGGAGTCGCGGTCGAAGGCTTCGGCGCGCAACGCGAAGGCGCCCGCCGAGCACGCCGAAAATGGGGGGGCAGCTACCGGTTCCTGAACGTCGCGGGATTTCCGTCCCCGGTCTCGCGTCGAGCGACTCACAGGATCGTGAATTCAAGAGAGCGGAGCCATGCTCCAGTTGCTTCTTTACGTGATCGTCTGCGCGCTGACCGCCATTGGGGGCATAGACCGCCGTGGGGGATTTTTCATGACGTTTTGCCTCGCTCTGGTCTTTTCTCCATTTATTGTTTTGCCCGTTCTTTTGCTCAGTTCCCCATTTCGTGGAGTCCAATGGCGGCGGCGAGGCTAGGTCGACTGCCGCGGCCGTTCCTTTTGGCCTCAAAGGTCGAGCCGCGCCCAGCTGCGGGCGGCGGCTAAGGGCAAAGTAGACGGGGGCACTGTCGCTATGTCCTTTCTCCAACTCGTTCGCCGTGAAATGCGCGGTTCGCTGCGCAAGTTGCTGCTCATGTCTAGCCTCGGCGGCATCAGCAGCGCTGCAATCCTCGCCGCCATCAACGCCGGCGCGCAAGCCGCCGACCAGGGCAAAGGACCGAGTCTTTGGGCAGCTTCACTGTTTGTGGTTTCCCTCTATCTTTTCATGAAGACACAGATCTACGTCACCACCACGATTACCGGCGAGATCGAGGCGGTCATCCATCGGCTCCGCCTGCGCCTCGTCGATCAAATAAGGCACTCTGAGCTTCTGGCGATCGAACAAATCGGGCGATCGAGATTCGTTGGTGCGATCGCCAGCGACGCGGCGATCCTGGCGCAGGCGAGCAACACACTGTGCTACTCGGTGCAGGCACCGATCCTCCTTGCATTTGTGGGGGTCTACGTCGCCTATCTGTCGTTTCCCGCATTCGTACTGAGCGTCATCATCGTCGGTTTGGCCGGGACAGTGTTCCACTTCAGGAGCCGTCGCCTCACCGAGGAGAGGACAGCAGCCTCGGAACAGGAGCGTCATTTCCTCAGCCGTCTCACCGACTTCCTCGACGGCTTCAAAGAAGTGAGGATGCATGCCGGCCGCAGTGCCGATCTGTTCGACGACGCGGTCGAGGCCTCGGAAGAATCGGCCAATATTAAAATACGCGTCCAAGCCGCGACATTTAGACTAATCGCCTCTTCGCAGGCTTATATGTATCTGCTGCTCGCGATTGTTGTGTTCGTAGCTCCGCTATTCAGCGACTCTGCGGGCAATGCATCGATCACAAAGACAACCACGGCGCTCCTGTTTGTGATTGGAGCCTTTTTTGGCCTGGTACAATCGATCCCTGTCCTGCTGAATGCCAATGCCGCGGCGGACAGGCTCGCCAAATTGGAAGTCGATCTACGTCAAACCGCGTCGGCTGAAGCGGCGTCCGATCGGTTGCCGGTGCGTTTCGACACGATCGAGATGCGCAACGTCGTGTTTCAATATACCGACCAGCACTCTGATACGGCATTTCAAATTGGACCGCTGGACTTCACCCTGCAGAAGGGCGATCTCGTCTTTGTTACTGGTGGCAATGGTTCAGGCAAATCCACGTTCCTACGTGTGCTGGCGGGACTTTACCCCATCGATTCCGGCGAAATAAGGCTCGACGGCGTGCGTGTGAATGGAAACAATCTGAACGCTTATCGCGCACTGATGTCAGCAATATTCTTCGATTATCATCTGTTTCGTCGGCTCTATGGAATAAACGACACCGATCCTGTCGAGGTGAGTCGCCTTTTGCGGCAATTCCGGCTGGAGGACAAGACCGGACTGTCAAATGGCGAGTTTCGCACGCTTGAGCTCTCCGGCGGTCAGCGTCGGCGGCTCGCGCTTATCGTGAGCTTGCTTGAGAAACGCCCGATTCTCCTACTCGACGAATGGACCGCCGAACAAGACCCCGAATTCAGGAAGAAGTTCTATGCAGAGCTTCTGCCGGCCATGATGCAAGCCGGCGTAACCGTCGTAGCAATCACGCACGATGACCGCTATCTTGACGAGCTGGACCTGCCTGGGCGCCGAATTCGTATGGACGAAGGGCGTATTGTCGACGAGCGCTCGATCCTAGCGTAGAGTTCTAAGGAGTAGCGTGATGGCAAAGCATCCTGATGCGGTAAGTGATACACCGCCGGCCCCGCGCCGACGCCGATGGTCGGGGATCCTGGGACGTAACCTGCCGGGCTTGTCCATCGTGCTGATGGCGGCGCTGCTTCTGGGGATCGTCCTTTGGCCTTACATGGTGATAACCGTGCCGAGTGGGCACGTTGGCGTACTTTGGCAGCGCTTCCTGGGCTTTGACACCTACTGCGGGTGCTTTGTGGACCGCGGTACGATGCTTAATCCACGCGAACTGAGAGAGGAAGGTCTTCACCTCATCGCGCCTTGGAACAGGCTGTTTATTTATGACCTGCGGCTGCAATCCAAGTCCGACGTATATCACGCTATCTCCAAGGATGGCGTGAGCGTAACTGCCCAGATCAATATTCGTTATCAGTTGCTGCATGATTCGGCCGGCGTACTGCACAAATTTATTGGTCCAAATTACTTCGACACGATCTTGAGTCCGGAGATCGGTGCACAAGCGCGCGACGTCATCTCAAAGTACTCGGCTCAGGAGGTTTATACGTCGCGCGAGAAAATCCAGCAGGAAATTCGCGACGGCGCACAGAGGACCTTGTCCGAAAAACTCAATAAACTGGTGCAGCCGGCAGCCATGGAGGAGAATGACCCGCAACATTACAGTGACTTTTTAGCAAGTTCGATCCTTATTCTGGATACTCTTGTGCTTGGCATCGACTTGCCGCCCGAGATCGTTGCGGCGATCAACCGTCAAACCGAGCAGTACTACATGATACAGGAGTACAAATACCGTGTGCAAAGGGAGGCCGAGGAATCGCAGCGCAAAATGATCGAGGCAAACGGTATCGAGGCTTTCGAGCGGACGGTCAGCCAAGGCATTTCAGATTCTTATCTGCGCTGGCAGGGCATCAATGCCACCCTGGCGCTCGCTCGGTCGCCAAATGCCAAAATCGTTGTGATCGGTTCCGGCAAGGACGGTCTGCCTATCATTCTCGGTAATGTCGATACTCCCACAGCTGCCCCGACGGTGCCGGCTGGTGGGCCAAAGCCGCCCGCTGCGACGGCGCCGGGTGCCTCGGAGAACGCGCCGGTTCGGCCATCGCCGAATGTCGGCGGGACATCTGGCGGACGGCAATCAATGAGAGGCGAATTAGGGGACGGCGTCGATGGTCGCGGCCCGCGGCCCGCCCGCGACGGAGCGGAGGCGGGGCCTGCCGCGGCCGGCAAAGGTCCGACGAAGCCGTCAGATTCATCGACTTTGCCTGGGATCGTCGGATCAGCGCTGTCGCGGATCTACGGCGTCGTGGCTCCGCCTCAGTCGGGGCCGGCGCCGGAGAAGGGAACGCGGTCAAACCCTTAGCCTGAACACGTTGCGACGGCGTAATTGTTACCTTATCTTCGCAACCGTGGTTCTACGCCAAAGTGGCATCGGGCCGCCGCGCCTCGAGCTGTTATCGCTCGATGTCGGCGGCGCCTCTCATGTGACGATCACAGTCAATCGCGGCGGTACTGCAAATGCGAATAAGCGATAGGCGAACATCAGAGTGTCAGCGCGAAGTCTGGATGAGTTCAGACGCACACAATCTCTTGATGACTTTCGGAGGCAGAGCTTTTGTGATCGCGATCGCCTTGGCTATTGTGGCGGCTGTCGCACTCTTTGGTCGTGTTTATGGCCAACATCTTGCTCACATGGCCATGGAGGAACGCGACAGCGCCATTCGTAAGCTTGAGACCCAAAGCCAGCAACTCGAGCTGGGGAGAACTGATCGAGAATCCAAAGTCAAGGCGCTACAGACCCAAATCGCGAGCCTACAAGCTCAGTTGAGCGCGATCGTGCCCTCGAAGAACATGTACAGCATCAATCCCAATCAATCTTTGCTTGTGGCGGATGGTCATTTGACGATCGGCTTGGTCGGCTCTCCGTCGACTAATGGCATCCACATAAACATCAATGGCAAGCAGCAGTTTGCGGCCGTCGGCGATGTTATTCGCGTCTCGCCCGATGCGTCGACCGCTTGCGACGTGCAAATAGAATCATTCGATATGTTCAAGGCTCAATTCACCGCCTCGTGCGGCCCTGCAAAGACTTAATAGCGTGCAAGGGGGCGCCGTTAATTTGGTGCCGCGTCGCCTATTGCCAAATCAAGATGTTCGGCAGCGAAGCATCGACTTGACGCAATAGTGTATAGCCAACGCCAGAGAGGCCGCGGAACAGGCCGAGATTGAATTGGCTTTTGCCGCTATTCCATCGGTAATCCCCGCTGATTGCCGCTTCCTTCAGGACTGCCATCAGGCGCTTCGCCGCAATATCGCGAAGATCTGCGCGGTGAAGCGAGCGGCCGGCCTCGCAGAGGAATTCGATGCTGCCGAGCGTCCCGCAGCACAACGTGTCCAGTTCGGATGAGCGGCGCTGTACTTCTTCCACTGCATTGCCGATATCTTTGTTGAGAATCTTCGCGTCCATCTGAGCGTTTCTGGTGGTCGCCAGTCGTGCCAAGCCTATCCCAGGCGCTCCGTGACACCACCGGCAGCTCCATGTGGGGTCTGTCGGGTTACGAAAATCGGGCCAGTTTTTGCGCTCGGGATCGTAACTTGAATTTTCGAAGGCGATACATTCCGCCGCGGCTTGCTCGAACTCTTCCCGCCCACTCGCGGTCGCCAGTGAAGCAAGCGCATAGGCAAAGCCGGCAGCGCCGTGCGACATACCGTTAAGCGCCTGCGATCCAAAGCCTTGTCCGACCCAACTGCGCCGTCCTTCAGGTCCGAGGCGCGGTTTACCCATCAGGTGCTGGCCACATTTTATGGCCCGCATGAGAACGTCCTCGGATTGCGTATCGCGGTAGAGACGCAACAGACCTAGTATGCCACCGGCACTTCCCCCCATGACGTCCAGCTGCGTGTCTGCGGCAATGACTTCATCGGTGACGAGATCTGCGGCCTTCAACGCGTCGGCGAGCAGGTCGCCGGTCTTCAGGCAGTTTGACATGATGCACAGGGCATAGACGATCGAGCCAAGCCCGACGGCGCCGCCGGTACCCAGGGATCGGGCCATGCGCGCCGCATTCCGGCTCCGCAAATTCTTGCGGAGATGAGCCACGGCTGCCAGTGCCAATTCGGCCGAAGAGGCGTTCGACCTGGTTGCGGCGTGTGCCGCAAGAAAGACAGCAATTCCTGACGTGCCGTTGTACAGGCCGTGGCCCAAGCACACGAGCTGAAAAACCTCCGCATCGCCCAGCCAGTCCAGGCCGATCCAGGCGGCGCCCGGACCTCGTCGGATCGCATACCGAGATAGTTCTTCGGCTATGTGATCGGCTTCTGCGATAAAGGCTTCGTTCGCCGATGCTCGGGTGGGATTCAGGTGCAAAGAGGCATTTTTCTGCTGTCCGGCGAGGGTTGCCCCGACGGATTTGGCCTGTGCGCCGCTGTTCTGGCGGATGATTTCGATCTGCCAGGCAATTTCTCTGTCATCCAAGTGGTCGAGACGGGCGCTGGCGACATCCAGATCGGACGATGATTTTGTATCTAACGCGTCTGCTGCGCGCCCAAGTTCACCGCCGTTACCCGCAGTCACGAAGTGAGGCACGTTCAACCCGAGGAGGGCGTGCCGTTCTGGTTGCTGGAAGTGCCACAATGGGTCGTCATCGACTTCCCAGTTTGCCAAGCGCGCGAGGAAATCTGCTTGTGCCGACCAGGTAATGCCATCGTTCATTGTCTTATGGTTTTTCAGGCGCTGCAGCAGCATGTGATAGAAGCGGGTAGGGCGGATCACCTTGCGAACCTGGAGACCGGCGAAGCCATCAAACACTTTTGCGTGATCGGCGTTTTGATTCAGATGATAGAGGAATTTTGCATAATCGGAGAAGCCTGAGATGAAATCTTCGACATAGTCGGCAAATTTGGCGTAACGGCCGTCCACGTGCGGCAGATTTGGATTCGACTTGCTCGCCTCTTTCACGATCACAGGCCGCATCGCGTCCGAGTTGATGTCGTGCCAGGAGAGTTTTGATTTGACGTCCCACTGCGACGTCAGACCGCCCATCGCAAAGACGGCATTATTAGGAGAGCGTCCATAAGCCGGCAGCAAGCCGACCCTCATGACCGATTCGGAAAGGATCTCCCTCGCCGCAGCGGCGGCCTGTTCTTCCGGATCTTGAATTAGGTTGATCGCGGACTCCTGAAGAATCATTTCCAGATCGATGGGCACCGGGTGCTCACCGTCCGCAATGACGTTCTCCTGATGCATGTCGGTGGCCGCGAAGCAGTGAAAAAGAGCAAGCCACGCCCCCGCGCGCCGGAAAAATCGTCGACAGGCGTCCTGATCGGCGCATCCCGTATGATCGATGAACTCCGTCCAGCCGTAGCCGTCACCAGCGAGCGTGCGCGCTCCCTTCAATTCGACAGGAGAGCCTCGCGCCTCATTCAGTCGCGCGACCAGAGCGTGCCAGGCGGCGTCGACTCGAAGGTCCTTTGGTTTATATGCAACCCGAGCTCCATCCTCAAAGCTGACCATGAATACGGAACGGCCATCATTGTGCCGATCGGAGCGATCGCCTTCGACCATGACGACCGGCCCGGCAACAGAAGATTGAAGTATGACACGGGTGATAATCGGTAGATCCGCTTCCAGGCGCATGATGAATTCGCGCGTGGTATCAATCCACTGCCGGGCGACTACTGCCAATAATCGCAGCAGCACGGGCTTATCCGCAAAGAGCTGGCGAAAGCCGTCCGCTTTCATGTCTACGATGAATTGGTCGTAGCACGATGCGCCCGCCCCATTTCGGCTTTTCAACGGCTGGCGTGACATCTGGCCCGATTTCCGGGCGTGAGAGAAGCGTTCGTAGAGCGCCGGCGCGCAAAGACCGGACAGCTCTTTGAACAGCATCTGAACTAGACAGTCGCGTGCGGATTTTGTCAGGTTTGCAAGTGCATGGGGATCGACGGCTGCTTCGAGTAGCGCGTCTGCTCGTTGAACCAGCGGCCAGAGTAAGTGTTGGAACGCATGCGGCTCGGCATCGGGGAAGGTCATGCCAGTGTCGCCCGAGCGTAGCGCGGCCTCGATCCAGCGGGCATCCCCAATCCAGGCCGGTGGCGCGGTCGTCGGGCTATAACGAACCGTGGCAAACCTCGGCAGCACCTGATCGAACGTCAGGCGGTCACGGGCAAGTCGCCGGCCAAAGAGCGACCAATCGCCGCTTGCGCATGATCTGCACCAGGCTGCCAGACGCTGCGCGGCCGTATCAGTGTCGCGTTTTTGGCCAAGCAAAACGTCAAAATTAACGGACAGGCATTCGTCGATGGTGGCCGCGCGAGCGGCCAAATGTTCAAAGAAGCCAAGCCATTGTTCGCCAGACAGATTGTCACACTCCGTGCCGGGAATAGTCATCTTGCTGTCGTGTCCCGAGCGTTCGCGCAAAAATCCAAGGTTTGCAGGGGCGAGCCCATTACGATTAACGTCCTCCGAACGGCTTATGGTCTAACACCAAGGGACTAGCGATGTCCCAAAGTGCGGTACTTTACACATTACGCACTGGGTGATCTAATCAACCATAGGAGGGCGCTTTCAGGCTCTCCGTTGCAAGCCGAAAGCTGGCATGCGCCGGCACAGGGAAAGGACGAATCCATGAGCGACAGCATTGTCGAGCTTGAGACTGAAATTGCCGTGTTTGAGACCGAAGTTTCCGACGAGGCGCTTGAAATCGCTGGTGTGGGACACGAGAACGCCTACACGCTCGGCGGATGTACGGGTCTGTCGGT
>Ga0208849_1001019_pt1 | contig 21777 bp, 21 predicted proteins | sample NGESurdeep072012_10_FD_184470 | JGI IMG/M metagenome (GOLD analysis project Ga0208849, IMG submission 184470) | Arctic peat soil microbial communities from Barrow, Alaska - NGEE Surface sample 53-3 deep-072012 (SPAdes) | ecosystem: Environmental > Terrestrial > Soil > Wetlands > Peat ... | reverse complement strand
CGAGCATCCACGTGAGCGCGAGGGGATCGACGAGCAATCCAAACGGAATCGAAAGCGGGCCGATGTGCGCCCAGGTCCCAAGCGTGGTGTGAAGAGCCTGCGCATTCGCCGGCTGATTACCGAGCGTCCATGCCACGATCTTGGTGAGGGCGAACGCGACGAGCATCACCGAATTGCCAATGATCGCCGACGCCGCGCGGGGCATGTAGGGTCCGACGAGCGCGATGAGCACCGCGCCCAGGAGAGGCAGAAACAGGATCGTCAGCGAGAGAGCGGTGAGGGTATCCATCAGCCTCTCATCACCGAGATGTCATCCACGTCGACCTCAGCGCGATGCCGGAACACCATGACGACGATGGCGAGCGCGATCGCCGCTTCAGCCGCCGCGACCGTGATGACGATGAAGACGAAGATCTGGCCGGACATGTCGCCGAAATTGCGGGCGAATGCGGCGAAGGCCAGGTTTCCGGCATTCCACATCAGCTCGACCGACATCAACATGGTGATCGGATTGCGGCGCACCAGAAAACCGACGAGCCCGATGACGAACAGCACCGCCGCAAGGGTGAGGTAGTCGGTGAGCGGGACCTGCGGCATTTTAGAATCGCACCTCTTTGCGTCCGGCCATCAGCACGACGCCGATGATGGCCACGAGCAATATGACGGCCGTCGCTTCGAACGCGAACAAGTGCGTCGTGAGCAACTCCTGGCCGAACGACGGCACGGTGCCGAAGTCGGCCGGCGGAGAGGCGGCCGACGCAGCCCACGCCGCGCGGACGCCGATCGCCATGAGGGCGAGCGCCGCGATGCCGGATAGGATCGAAGGCACGGTTTGGAACGCAAGCCGGCCCTCGCCGCGGTCGACCGGTTGATTGCCGATGGTCAACAGCGCGATGACGAAAAGAAAGAGCACCAGGATCGCGCCTGCGTAGATGATGATCTGCATCATCGCGAGGAACTCGGCCGAAAGCGTGAGGAAAAGCACGGCGAGTGCCGCGAAATTCACGATGAGGCCCACGACCGAGTGGACCGGCTGTCTGCTCGACACCACCGCGATGGCGGTGAAGACCAGCACCGCCGCACAGACCCAGTAAAGCACAAGCATTAAGCTGCTCCGCCGTCCGGCGCGGAAGGCTGGACCGGTGCCGGCGTCACGCCGGGGTCGGTCTGAACGGCGGACTCCGTGTTCGCCATGTGCTGTATGAACTGGTCCTTCACCAACAGCTTGTCCTTGCCGAAGATCAGCCGCTCGCGCGTGTAATCGGCGATGTCGAAGCGTGGCGTCAACACGATGGCGTCGGTCGGACACGCCTCCTCGCACCACCCGCAGAAGATGCAGCGGAGCATGTCGATCTCGTAGCGGTAGCCATATCGTTCGCCGGGTGACGTCGGGTTGGCAGGATCGTTCTCTGCTCCGATGACCGTGATGGCGTTGGCGGGGCAGGCGACCGCGCACAATTCACACCCGATGCAGCGCTCGAGTCCGTCGTCGTATTTGCGCAATTCGTGCACGCCGCGAAAGCGCTCCGGGTGCGGGTATGGTTCGCGCGGGTAGTCGATGGTCGACTTTTTCTTGAACAGATACTTGAGCGTGGTCGCGTGCCCGGTCACGATTCCCCGCACCGCATCGAAGAAATTCATGCGTTACCTTTCCACAGCGCGACGATGGTGGCCGTCACCAACACGTTCAGCACCGCGACAGGCAGCAGCACCTTCCACCCGAACGCCATGAGACGGTCGTAGCGAAGGCGCGGCAGGGTGGCGCGCATCCAGATGAGGACGAATAAGAAGAAGCAGACTTTCAACACGAACCAGACGACGGACAGATACGGCAGCGACGTCAAGAACGGGCCATCCCCGCCTCCGAGAAACAACAGCGTGGCGATGCACGAGACCGTGATCATGTTGATGTATTCCGCGACGAAGAACGTGCCGAACCGGAGGCTCGAATACTCCGTGTGAAATCCGGCCACAAGCTCGGTCTCGGCCTCGGGCAAGTCGAACGGCGCGCGATTGGTCTCCGCGGTTGCGGTGACGAAGTAGATGAGAAAGCCGACGAACTGAGGGATGACGTACCACAAGTGATGTGCCGACTGCGCCGCCGTGATGCCGTTAAGATTGGTCGTACCCGCAAGCAGCAGCACGCCGATTATGGAGAGGCCCATCGCAAGCTCGTACGAGATCATCTGGGCGGTGGAGCGAATGGCGCCCAGCAGCGGCCATTTCGATTGCGATGCCCAGCCTCCAAGCGCGATGCCGTAGACACCGAGCGACGCCGCGGCCAACACGAAGAGTATGCCGACGTTCAGGTCCGCGATGGCGATCGGGCTGCCATCGGGGAACGTGCCGAACGGAATCACCGCGTACGCGAGTACGGCCGTCAAGACTCCGATCGCCGGCGCGAAGCGGTAAAGCAGCGGATCGGCGTCTGCCGGTGTGAGATCTTCCTTTAAGACGAGCTTGACGGCATCCGCCGCCGGCTGGAGCAGACCCCACGGGCCGCACCAGATCGGGCCGAGCCGCATCTGGAACCACGCCAAGATCTTGCGCTCGAACAGCATGAGGTACGCGAATGACGTGATGACGATGAAGATGAGCACGCCGGATTTTATCGCGACGACGATCGCGAACTTGGTCCACGGATCCGCCAGGAGACCGGTCATGCGCTCGCCTGCGCTTCCACGCCTGAGCCGGCAGCGGTCACGCGCCCGAATCCGGATTCGTCGAGCAGCTTGTTGACGGGCGCCTCGGGCATCCCGGCGAGCACGAGCACGAAACCTTGCCGCACATCGTGCGCGATGCGCGTCGCCACGTCGATCGAACCGCCCTTGCCCGTCAGCGTGACGCGATCGCCGTCGGCGACGCCGACGCGGCTTGCGTCGGAGGGATGAAACACCGCATAGGGAGCGGGCCGCATACCCGCGGTTCCAGGGTCGAACGCGACGCCGCCGCCGCCGGCGTAGAGATGCGGAACCGGGATCACGGTGAATGTGCCGTCGCCGGCATTCGCCAGCGCCGGCGGTGTGTCGGCCGATGGGCGCGCAAGCCCAGCGCCATGCACGTGCGCGGAGTGCGCGGCGGTCTCGGCTTGGCCCAACTGGGCGAATAGCACATCCGGGTCGGCGCTCAGCGCGTCGCCGCGGCCGATAGCGCCGGCGAGCGCTGCGATGAGTTGGGCGTCGTCGCGCACTTGGATGGGCGGATCGATGGCGGCGGCGAACGCTTGGCGGCGTCCTTCGAGATTGGTGACGTGGCCGCGCTTTTCGGCGAACGACGCCGCCGCGAATACGACGTCGGCGTAGGCCGCCGTTTCCGTCATGACTTGATCGGCGACTGCGAGGAACGGAATCTTTTCGAACGCGCGGCGCGCGAGATCGCCGTCGGAGAACGTGAGCGCGGGATTTGCACCCACGACGAGGAGCGCGTCGAGTTTACCTTCGGCTGCCGCCGCGAGCATCTGCGATGTGGTCATCCCCGGCGCGCCGGAAGCGGCCGCGTAGCCGGGACCAAGGTTGGGCACGCAGCCTGCGGCTTCGGCGCCGCGCGCATTGCCCGTCGCTCCGACGACGAGCACGCCGACCGGGTGATCGTAACGGTGCAACGTCTCCATCAACCGCTCGAGCGCTTCGGCACTGCGCGGATCGTGACCGTCGTGGATAGCGACGATCTTCTCCGACGACGTCAGCTCTTTCGCGATCTCGGCGACGAAGCCGTCAGCCGGCTCTTCCTTACCATGGTGAACGACGTCGGCGAGCTTGTCAAAAAGACCGGCGATCTCGGCGGGCGGATATTCCACGTAATGGGCTTCGACCGGCAGCTCCGGCCGGTACGGTCCGACGTACACGAGCTTGGCGTGGCGGCGCGCCACCGCCCGTCGAATTCGCAGATCGAGGATGGGCGCTTGTTCCGGCGTCAGTGCGCCGAACATCAAGATCAGCGATGCGTCGTCGAGGTCGGTGAGATGCGCGCCAAACCGGGCGGGCGAAGCGAATTTCTGCGCGTGCGCCCGATGATCGATGTTGTTGGTGCCGAGAACGTCGCGTGCGAATTTCTGCAGCGCGAACGCCTCTTCGTCGGATAGTCTGCCGCCGCCGATGATGCCGACACGCCCGGCCTTCGCGGCCGCGGCGAGCCGCGGCGCCGCGAGCGCGACCGCATCGGCGAACGCGACGTCGGACCGGCCGGCGTCGTCCGTCACCGACGGCATGCGCAGACGGTCCGGCGTGTAGAGGTAGTTGAACGTGTAGCGTCCCCGGTCGCACAGCCAGCCGTCGTCGATGGCGGTGTTCTCGCGCGTGAACGTGCGCATGATGCGTCCGAAGCGAGTGTCGATGCGGAAATTGCACCCGACCGAGCATTGGGTGCACACGGAATCGGCGTGGCCGAGGTCCCAGGGCCGCGAGCGGAAACGATAGGCCTTGCTCGTCAGCGCGCCGACCGGGCAGATCTCGGTCGTGTTGCCCGAAAAGTACGAAGTGTACTCGCCGCCGTTGCGCGTCGCGATCAACGATCCGTAACCGCGATCTTCGACGATGAGGTTGCGTTCTTGCGCGATCTCGTCGTCGAAGCGCGTGCAGCGCCTGCACAAAATGCAGCGCTCTTCGTCGAGCACGATCGTGGGCCCGAGGTCGACCCTCTTGGGCTTGTGCAACTTAGGCTCGGTCAGCCGGCTTTCGCCGGGCCCGTACGACATCGTGAAATCCTGCAGATCGCACTCGCCGCCCTTGTCGCAGATCGGACAGTCCAGCGGATGGTTGAGCAAGAGGAATTCAAGCACGCCCTTGCGCGCCTCGGCCACCTTCGCCGACGACGTATGTACGACCATGCCTTCGGTCACGCGCGTCGCGCAAGCGATCTGAAGCTTCGGCATCTTCTCGATCTCGACGAGGCAGATGCGGCACAGGCCCGCCGGTTCGAGTTTGGGATGATAGCAATAGACCGGGATCTGCGTGCCCAATCGCTTGGCCGCTTCCACGACCAGCATGCCGTCGGGAACCGCAAACGTGTTGCCGTCGATCGTGACGTTGACCGTCCGCGGGTTAACGGGAGTGCCGCTCACGCCGCGCTCTCCTTACGCAGGCGCAGCGGGCAAGCCGATTGGGTCACGTGCGCCTTGAACTCGTCGGGGAAGCGCGTCATCACCGACTGCAGGAACGGCATGATCGAATCGCCGAGCGCGCAGAGATTGGTGCCGGTGATCGTCCGGTTGATGGTTCCGAGGATGCGCAGATCCTGTTCCGATCCTTCGCCGGCTTCCAGGCGCGCGACCATGCGGTGCACCCATTGCCCGCCCTCTCGGCACGGCGTGCACTGGCCGCACGATTCGTGTTCGTAAAAGCGGTTGAGCGTGACCGCCGAACGCACCATGCACGCGGTGTCGTCCATCACCACCACCGCGCCCGATCCCAGCATCGTTTTCTTAGCAGCGAGCGATTCGAAATCGATGCCGCAGTCGAGATCCTCTTCAAAGATCGCCGCCGATGATCCGCCGCCCGGCTGCACCGCTTTGATGCTCCGGCCCGGATTCAAGCCGCCAGCCCAGTCGAAGATCAATTCGCGGACCGTGATGCCCAGCGGGATCTCGTAATTGCCCGGACGCAGCACGTGACCGCTCACGGAGATAACTTTTGGCCCCGGCGACTTCTCGGTCCCGATCGCCGCAAACCACGGCGCGCCGCGCATGATGATATGCGGCACGTACATCAGGGTTTCGACGTTGTTGACGACGGTGGGCATGCTGTAGAGGCCGGCGTTCGCGGGGAACGGCGGCTTGAGCCGAGGTTCGCCGCGTTTTCCCTCGAGCGAGTTCAATTGGGCCGTCTCTTCGCCGCAGATGTACGCGCCCGCACCGCGATGCGCGACGATCTCTACCGAGTAACCGCTGCCCAAGATGTTTTGACCCACGAAGCCGGCGGCGTACGCTTCTGCCAGTGCCTTGCGGAAAGTCCTATAGCCCTGCAAGAATTCGCCGCGAATATAGATGAAGATCTGCTTGGCATTGATCGCGTAGGCGGAGATGATGAGCCCTTCGATGAGATTGAACGGCGAGTTCTCCAACAACATGCGGTCTTTGAACGTGCCCGGTTCGGCCTCGTCGGAGTTGCAGACGAGGTAGCGTGGACGGCCGTCCTTCGGGAGAAAACTCCACTTCTTGCCGGTCGGGAAGCCGGCGCCGCCGCGGCCGCGCAAATTCGAAGCGGAGATCTCGTTGACGATGGCCTCCGGCGTCATGTCGCGCATCGCTTTGGTCAACGCGTCAAAACCGCCGGTCTTGCGGTAGACCGCGAGATCGGTGAGATCGAGCGTGCCGAATCCTTTGGTCAGGACCGGTTCGAAGCTTGCCATCGACTACTCCGCGGGCAACGGCGATGCCGTGGACGATTGCGCGCGCCACTGGTCGAGCAGCGCGTCGAAAGTTGCCGGAGTGACGTCGTACACATACTCCAGATTGTGTTGCAGGCACGGCGCCTTGTCGCAGGCTGCGAGGCACTCCACTTCTTCGTACGTGAACATGCCGTCCGCGGTTGTTTCGAGATGGCCGACACCCAAGCGCTTTTTGATGTGCGCCTGAAGGTCGTCCGCACCGCGAAGCATGCACGCGAGAGTGCGGCAGACCTGGATCACGTGCTTACCGACGGGATGCCTGAACAGCAGACTGTAGAACGAAGCGATCGACTCCACCTCCGCCGGCGTGAGGCGCACGAGTTCCGCCGCATCGGCGATGGCCTGATCCGTGACAGAGCCGTCTTCTTCTTGACAGAACTGCAGAAAGGGTATGAGTGCGGAACGCCGGTCGGGATAGCGCGCGATGAGCTCGCCGCCGCGTTTTTCGCGCTGCGGCGTCATCGGTCGACCTCGCCGAACACAGGATCGAGGCTGCCGATGATGGCGACGACGTCCGCGATGAGATTACCGGGTGCAAGCGCCTTCAATGCCTGCAGGTTGTAGAACGACGGCGGACGCCAGCGCACGCGCCACGGCTTGTTCCCGCCGGCGCTCGTGACGTACATGCCGAGTTCGCCGCGCGGCGACTCGACCGCCTGATAGATTCGGCCTTCCGGCACGTTGAAGCCCGACGACACGAGCTTGAAGTGATGGATGAGCGCCTCCATGGAATGTTGGATATCGGTCTTCGGCGGCGGTACGATTTTCGGATCGTCGATGACAACCGGTCCGCCGGGAAATCTCTCGCGGCCCTGTTTGATGATGCGCCATGCCTGCTGCATCTCATCGAGCCGGACGACGAACCGCCCGTAGCAATCGCCGCCGTCGTGCACGCAGATGTCGAAGTCGTACGTTTCGTAGCCGCTGTACGGCAGCGCCTTGCGTACGTCATAGGCCACGCCGCTCGCCCGGAGGTTTGGTCCGGTCAGGCCCCACGCGATGGCGTCGGCTGCGGATATCCGCCCGACGCCGATCAAGCGGTCCATGATGATGACATTGTTTTCGAGGATGGTGCGCATGTCGGTCAAGCGCTCGGGAAACGACTTGATGAATTCGTCGAGGATATCGAGGAAGCCGGCGGGCACGTCGAGCGCTAGACCGCCGATCCGGAACCACGACTGATGCATGCGCGCGCCCGTGACGAATTCCATGATGCGCAGGATCTGTTCGCGCATCTCGAACGCGTACATGAAAATGGACTGCGCGCCGAGGTCCATCGCGTGCGTGCCGAGCTGCACGAGATTGCTCGCGATGCGCGTCAGCTCCGTGAAGATGACGCGAAGCACTTGGGCGCGCGGCGGGATGATGGCGTCGATGCCGAGCAGTTTTTCAACGGCCAACACGTAGCACAGGCTGTTGGAGAGCGGCGCGAGATAGTCGGCCCGGTCCACAACGGTGATGGCCTGTTGCCAGAAGAGATTTTCCGCTTGTTTTTCGATGCCGGTGTGGAGAAAGCCGATCTCGGATTCCGAGGTGACGACCGTTTCGCCGTCGAGCTTGAGCATGACGCGCAGCACGCCATGCGTGCTTGGATGCTGCGGACCCATGCTGATGACGAGCGTGTCGCGCTCATCGCCCTGCGAGACGATGAGATCCGGATTGTTGTCGAATTTCGAGAGATCGATGACGCTCACGATGGGGTCACCGGCGGAACGGATCCGGGCCTGCCTCCGGCCGCGAATCCACGATCGTGGCCGCGCAACGGATAGTCCTTGCGAAGCGGATGGCCCTGCCAGTCGTCGGGCATGAGGATGCGTGTCAGATTCGGATGCCCGTCGAAGCGAACGCCGAACAGATCGTAGACCTCGCGTTCGGGCCAATTCGCGGCTAGCCAGACGCCGCAGAGCGAAGGCACGGCCGGATCGGTGTCGTCGGGGAACACGCGCAATCGATAGCGCGGCGGATTGGTCACGAGCTTGGCGGTTTCGTCGAGCGCGATGAAGTGGTACGAGATCTCAAAACGCGGCGTGAGCGGGAGGTGATCCGTGGCGCCGATGTCGGCGAGCATGTTGAACCCTGCGGCGCGCAGCACATTGACCGCTGCGTGCAATCCGGCAGGCAGGATCGCCGCCTCATCCATATCGTCGGCGGATGCGGCTTCGAGGAGATTCTCGCCGAGCGCATCGCGCAGCCGCTCGAGAAGTGAGGCCATTCCGGCTCGATCGGGATGCGAGTGGAGGGTCTCAGACATTTTTGGCGAGCACCATCGCCTTGCCGCCGGCTTCGATCTGCTTGCGTAACTGCATGATGGCATAGATCAGCGCGTCCGGGCTCGGCGGGCAGCCGGGCACGTAGACATCGACCGGCAAGATGCGATCGACTCCGGGCAGGATCGCGTAATTGTCGAAAATGCCGCCGGTCGACGCACAGGCGCCCATCGAGATCACCCATTTCGGATCCGGCATCTGGTCGTAGAGATGGCGGAGGATGGGCGCCATCTTGTTGGCGACGCGGCCAGAGACGATCATGAGGTCGCTCTGGCGCGGCGACGACCGGAAAACTTCAGCGCCGAAGCGTGACGTGTCATAGCGCGGAGAAACGATCGACATCATCTCGATGGCGCAGCAAGCGAGGCCCATGGTCATCGGCCAGATCGCCGATGTCCGCGCCCAGTTCGCGAATTCGTCGAGTTTGGTGGTGATGAAGGGCTGATGCGGGCTCATCTCCACGAGAAGCCGCCCTTCTTCCAAACATATGCGTAGCCGATTCCGAGCACGACGATGAACGTGACCATCTCAAGCAAACCGAACGAGCCGAGTTCCTTGAGCCGCACGGCCCACGGATAGAATGACGCGGCTTCGACATCGAAGATGACGAACAGCATGGCGACTAAATAGAACCGGACTGGGAAGCGCCCGATCATGGCCGACGTGGGCGGCACGCCGCACTCGTACGCTTCGAGTTTCGTCTTCGTCGGGCGCTTCGCGGTGAAGATGCCCGGCACGGCGCTGATGATCAGCGCGATGACCGCAGCAACGATGAAGAAGATTCCTACGGTCGCCCACGGTGATACTGGCACGCGTCTCTACTCTCCCGGCCTCAAGCAACAGCAACGATCGGAGTTCGCCCGCATAACGCGACTTTGTGAAATTTGTCCCAAAGTCCGGGGTTCGCCCCGAACCCTCGAAAACCTACGAAATCTATCGTCCTTTCCGCGTCCGCCTATCGGCGACGGGCTGTCCTCGTCGGGGACGCAGGCTCGCGTGCATCCGTGCACGCGAACCTGCTCGGCTGCGGAGCCGCTCTCGCCATCCTGGCTCCGCGGCTCCTTAGACGCCCCGCCCAAGAACAGCCCGTCGCCGATAGCGGAGCAACTAAAGGAACGAAAGGTCATCGCAGGTCGGCGTCAGAGAGTTTTCGGCCAGCCACGACGTGTTATATAATCGCGACAGGTATCGCGCGCCGCCGTCGCACAATATCGTGACGACGGTGTTGCCTTTTGGCAAGGTCTTTGCGATGCGCGCGGCTGCGGTGACATTGAGCGCGGCAGATCCGCCGAGCAGCAATCCTTCCTCGCGGACGAGATATTGCGCCATCTCTATCATGGCAAGATCGTCGACGCGGACGGCATCATCGGGTTTCGCCCGCTTGAAATTCTCTGTGATGCGTTTGATGCCGATGCCCTCGCTCACCGAGTCGCCTTCCACATCTAAAGTTCCCGATTTGACGTAACTGTAAAGCGCCGAGCCCATCGGGTCGGCCAACACCGTGCGGATCTGGGAATTGCGTTCCTTCAGATAGGCGGTGACGCCGGCGAACGTGCCTCCGGTGCCGCACGCGCAGACGAACGCATCGATTGTGCCGTGTGTCTGGTCCCATATCTCCGGACCGGTCGATTCGAAATGCCCGCGCCAGTTCGCGGTGTTGTTGAATTGGTCGGCCCAGATGGAATGAGGCGTTTTCTCAGCCGTGCGCCGCGCGACATGATAGTAGTTGGCGTCGTCAGTGAACGGCGCAGCCGGCACGACGCGCACGTCGGCGCCCAACGCGCGCAGCATGTCGATCTTCTCCTGAGATTGATCGTCGGGAATGCAGATGATGGTGCGATATCCGCGCGCATTGCCCAGGAGCGCCAATGCGATTCCCGTGTTGCCCGCAGTTCCTTCGACGATCGTTCCACCGCGCCGCAATTCGCCCGCGCGCTCGGCCGCTTCGATGATGGCTTTAGCTGCGCGGTCTTTGACCGAGCCGCCGGGATTCAAGAATTCCGCTTTGCCCAAAATGGTCCGGCCGAGCGCCGCCGATAGCGCCGGAAGCCGAAGCATAGGCGTATCTCCGACGGATGCAAAGAGGTCGGCGCGAATCTTCACGCGGGCGCCGCTGCCGGCTGGAAGAGCCGCCGTAGGACGAATTGAAGCGCGAGACCGCCGACGAAGATCTCGTCCATCAACACGTAATCCGGAGCGCGCCACGACCAAAGCGCGATCGCGGTCAAGCCGAGCGCAAAGCCAAGCGTGAAGATCTCTCCGATGAACCCATCGATGATCGCCGGCGGCCGGCCCGCGGGTTGGAGAAAGGCGGGGCGCAGGCGCGGCATCAGGCGCGGCACGGCTGCTCGATAGGCGAGATATGGTTGACCTTGAGTCTGCGTCAAAAAATTTTCCTCGATCGCGATGAGCCGATAGATGAACACGAGATTGAACAAGACGACGAGCACGGTGACTGCGGGCGGGCCGATCAGCCCGATGCCGAGCGCGATGAACAGGTTTCCCAAGTAGAGCGGGTTGCGCACGAAGCGAAATGGCCCCGCGACCTCGACGCCGCCTGTGACGACGTCGCCGCTCCATACAACCCCGGAGGTCAAATAACTCGCGCCCCACCAGCGGATGGTAAATCCGATGAAGCACGCCGCGACCGCGAACCATGCGCCGGTCTGAATTCCGATGTCGCCGAACTGTTTTGCAAGAATCGCATAGGTCGGTTTGAAGCTTCCGCCGAGCGCGGACTGCAAGAAGAATCCGAATCCGAACGCACACCCATAGAGCACTCCGAAAAGAACGCCGCGATACCGAAAATCCCAAGGCGTCGATGTCATCGCGTATCCAACGGTCCCCTTCGTGCCATGCAGGCGGGCTCAAAAGGCTACCTTTCCGAAGCAGGGAATACCTGGCCCTCGCAAGCGTCGACAAGGGAGTTCACGAACCGTTGAGTGGCGACATCCGCAAAATAATCATTGTAGGCTCGGGCCCAGCCGGTCTCACCGCCGCGATCTACGCCGCCCGCGCGAATCTGAAACCGTTGGTCTTCGCCGGCGGATTGTACGGCGGCCAATTGATGCTGACAAGCGATGTCGAGAACTATCCCGGATTCCCCGAACCCATCACCGGTCCCGAATTGATGGAGAAGTTTCGCGCGCAAGCCGCGCGCTTCGGTGCGGAAATCCACAATGAAGACATCACGCGTGTCGACTTCTCGGGCGGCCGCCGCCGTGTATGGGTGCACGAGCTCGAATTCGAGTCGGAGTCGATCGTCGTGGCCACCGGCGCCTCCGCGCTGTGGCTCGGTCTGGAAAACGAGACGAGACTGCGGGGACGAGGCGTTTCCACATGCGCGACTTGCGACGGCGCCTTTTTCAAAGATAAGGATATTCTGGTCATAGGCGGCGGCGATACCGCGCTCGAGGAAGCGCTGTTCTTGACGCATTTCGGAAGCCGCGTCACAGTCGTGCATCGCCGCGATCAACTGAGAGCATCGAAGATCATGCAAGACCGCGCGAAAAAGCATCCAAAGATCAACTTCGTGTGGAACGCGACGATCGCCGATGTGCTGGGCGATCGCAAAGTAAACGGCGTAGTGATGCGGGACACAATAACCGGCGACCTTTCCGAACGATCCGCCGACGCGGTGTTCGTGGCCATTGGACACATACCGAATACGGATGTCTTTTCGGGACATCTCGCCCTCGATGAGAAGGGCTATATCCTCGCGCCCGACGGCGTGAGAACGAACGTGGAAGGCGTGTTCGTGGCCGGCGACGTTCAGGATACGCAATATCGGCAAGCTGTGACGGCTGCTGGACTCGGATGCCGGGCAGCCATGGAAGCCGAGCGTTATCTGGAGGCGCGCGAAGCGCAACCAGCCGCCATCCGCTGAAACTCCTCTGCAGAGCGGCGTCAAATCGGCCGATATTTCAGTATAAGACGCGCATTTGTGCCGTGGGTTTCGGACGTCGTCTCTTCGCTGTCCGGCTTGCTGCCGGAACAGCGTATTCTACTCCAAAAATTTTGGATTGCAGCGGCATCGAGGATTGCGCAAAGACATGGAAGCGAAACAGAACGAGCTGGGCCTATCGAAGTTGCGCGAGAGCGCGTCGGATCCCGAAACGAATCCGGCGGATCGCCGCGCAGCCGCCGATTTGCTCGCTGAGGCCGGCGCGATCGCCGACGCCGTACCCGCCTTGATCACGGCAGGCCGCGATCTCATGGACGCCGGCGACGTCGAAAACGCGCGCGCGTGTTTCGTGCGCGCCTTCGAACTCGATCCGAAGAATTACGACGCGCTGTTCGAAATCGGGCGCACCGATCTGGCAGAGGGGCATCGCGAAGACGCGCTGGCGAAATTCGTCGACGTGCTGCGTAAGACCAATCTCCGCCACTTGCCGGCGCTCTTTGAAACCGGCTGTCTTTATGAAGGGCTCGGCAAATTCGACGAGGCGATCCTCGCGTTCAAACGGATCGTCGAGCGCGACAAGACGCACGTCGACGGACTCGAGCATCTCGGCCGCGTTCATCAGTCGAAGAATCTTAAACCAGATGCGGTGAAATACTACAACTTAAGCGCCGAAGCCGCGTTTGAAGCCAAGCAATACGATGATGCGCGGCGCTGTTCGAGCGCGGCTCTCGCGCTCGAACCGGACAATGCGAAAGCCAAAGCCATGCAAGCCGGCGTGAAAGCGCTCGCCGGCGAGGCGCCCGTTATCCTGGTTCCTAAGCCTCAGGAAAAAGCACCGCCCGCACCGCCCATCGCTGTAGCCGCCGCGATACCGGCGCCCAAACCTACGCCCGTAGCCGCAGCTACGCCCGTAGCGGTCGCACCGGCGCCGCAGCCAACGGCTCCGCGCACGCCGCCCGTCGCTGCCGCACCGGCGCCGCAACAAGTGCCCGCGCCCGCCCCGCCGGCAGCGGCCGCACCGGACCTGCATACCACCTCCACCTCACTGTCCGCCGAAGTTTTCTTGCTCGAACAGCAATCGGAGGCCATGTCGCGGCTTGCGCAGGCGCAATCCGAAGTCGCACAGACATACAAAAAACGTCTCGCCATGGAAGAAGAGATCAAAACCGCGAAGGCAGCGCTCGAATCACTCGAGCGCGACCGCGCAAACGTCGAGTTGAGCTTGAGCGAGCTCACTAGCCGTGTGGAGACCGCGACCAAGGCGAAGGCCGCCGAAGATGCCGTACTTGCACAACTATCATCCAACATCCAGAAGGTGCGCGACGAACTCGAGGCGCTGTCGTCGTTGCCCGCTGAGATCGAGTCCATCAAAGGCAAGTGCGCGGCCGTCTCCGGACAGGTCGCAAAAGCAAACGAGGTTCTCGCGGGGTCTCACGCAAGAGCCGAGAAGGTGCTCACCGATTCCGGTGCGGTTGAAACCGCGCTCAAGGATCTCCAAAGCAAGTTCGCGGCCACGCGACAAGGCGCCGATGCGGTTGAAAGCCAGCTCATCGGACTGCTCGAGCAAACTCGCGGTGCACACACGGCAGCCAAAGGCGCGGTCGGCCAAGTCGCCGACATGAAGACCGCCGTCGCCTCGCTCGAAGCCCTCAACGCGCAACTCGATTCCGCTCGCGCGCAACTCGAAACAGAGTCGAAACGCATCACAGCGAAGCAGGCGGACACAGCCACGGCACTGGAGCGCGTCGAGGCGATCCGTTCGGCGCGCGGTTCGACGGATGCGAATGCAGCGGCCGTTCCGGCGTCTGCGGCGGAGAGCGCGGCAGCGAAAAAGACGAACGGCGCTGCGCGCGGTCCTGCGTCGGCCGGCTCCGACGCGCTGATCGCAGAAGGCGACAGCTTTAGAGCCGCTCGGAACGCCGGCGCGGCGATCGAGAAATATAGAGCCGCAATCGCGCAAGATAGCTCAAACGCGGACGCGCGCTACCGGCTCGGCCTCGCGCTGTCCGATCTTGGGAAATCCGACGACGCGATATCCGCGCTAAAGCCGCTCGAATCGGATAAAGCGTACGGCATTCTCGCGCAAACCGCCGTCGCGGACGTCCTGCGCGCCAGCGGCGACCTCGATGGCGCCGAAGCACAGCTTTCTAAGGCGCTCGAAGCGACGGGGTATCCTGAAGAGCATTACCGGCACGCACTGTACTCACTTGCCGGTCTGCACGAGGGAAAAGGCGATCCCGACTCGCTCGGACTCGCCCTTTGGTCGTACGAAGAAATTCTCGCGGGAGATCCCGGGTTTGCCGACGTGGCAGCGCGGGTCGCGAACATCAAGGCGGTCCTGGCCGCTCCTAGCGCACGTAACGGAGCGAAATAGCGGTGAGCGCCGATTCGCTTTTGACCGCCGCACACGAACTCGCCACGCAAGATGGCCTTCGCGCTTCGGTGCTCGCGTATATGGAGGCCGTCGATGCTCTGGTCGCCGAGAAGCGCGTGGCGCAAGCGCAGTCGGTGATGATCGAGCTTCTCAAAGCGCAAGAAAAAAAGAAAGGGCTGTTCGCCCGCACCGACAAGAACCCGCTCGGATCGGAGCGCGTGACCGTCGGCCTGAAATTCGCCGAGGTCGCCCCGCTCGGCAGACCCACAGAAGATGCCCTCGATCAGCTGGGATATCTGGCCCAAGATTTTCCCGACGAGCTGACTATCCGCCGCGCCAACGCCGACGCGCTGCGCCAGTCAGGTTACGCAGCCGACGCGATCGACGAATACCGGTATTGCGCGAGCGCGAATCCTGACGATGCCTTGATCAACCAGAACATCTCGGATCTCTACGTCGGCATCGGACGGCCCGATGAGGCGACCGGCTATCTCATGCGCGCTCTGCAGTTGTACGCCAAACAAGGCGAATTCGCGCAGCTCGCCGCACATGCCGAAGCCTTGGTCGAACTCAGACCTGCAAGCATCGGGGACATCATCGACCTTCTCGCGTCGGCGCCCGGCGAATCGCTCGTAGGGCACCTGAAGATGCTCGACGATTTCACGCATCGTGTGACGCACGCCGGCATCCTCGACGCAGCCCAAAAGGCGAAAGCGCGCGAGCAGCTTCAAGCTTTATACGGGCGGCTCGTGCTTGCCGATCCAGCCGACGAAGGCGCGGCGCGCGGACTGCAATCCTTGAACTCGGACGCCTCTCCAGTCGAACGGCGCAAAGCGCCTCGCGAGAAGGCGACGCCCTCCGTGCTCGATTCGACAGTTCCCGAGATAATGCCCGATCGCATCGAAGCTGTTTCTATTGTGCTTCCTGCCGCAGCCGAGGTGCTGCCCGAAGCCGTTTTCTCAGCGGACGACGAGCCTATCTTTGAAGATATGCAGCTTCCGGAAGAATCGCCGACCGAACTTCATGCCGAGCCTGCTCCCGCGCCTCCGCCGCAGCGCTCGCCGGCGGCACCAAACGCGCTCGCGGCGTATACGCGGCGCAAAGCCAAAGAGCTATTCGACGCCGGCGACCTTCTGGGCGCCGCGATGGCCTACGAACGGCTACTGCGCAGCGGCCCGGACATCGACTCGCTTGAAGGCGTGCTGACGTGTTATGAACGCTTGGCTCGCACGCAAGATGCGGCGCGCGTCGCGGTGGAACTCGTGAACGCGAAAGAACATGTCGGCGATCTGGAAGGTGCGCTTGCGACGATCGACCGGATCTCGGCGATCTCGTCAGACGCGAATTTCTCGCAGCGCCGCATGGAACTGCTCGTGGCACTCGGCCGGCCCGAAGCGGTTAAACGCTAGCCCCGTCGTTCTGTAGGGCCGACCTTTATGGTCGGCCCTAGATTTTTTTAAGGGCAAGCGATGCTTGCCCTAGTACGGGTTGTGTTCGTACAATATTATCTTGGCCGACCATCAAGGTCGGCCCCACAGTTTGTGCTACAGCGAGAACGTGTAAACGACGCGATAGGTCTGAGTCGCGGGATGGCCGTCTACTTCGGGAGCTTGAAATTTGCTCGCCCGCGCTGCGTCCAGCGCCGCGCCATCGAGCAACCGGTTGCCGGCCGACTGGCCGATCGACTGCGAGATCACGTTGCCGCTCGGCCCAACCGTGACGAGCACGATCGTCGTTCCTTGAATGCCCTGATTTCTTGCGATTTCAGGATATATCGGCTGGACTTGAGAGACGAACCGCGCTTCGACGACCACCGCCGGCTCGTAGATCGGCGTGGCTTGCGGCACGGCCGCCGCGGGCGCCGCAGTTACGGCCGGTTGTACCGGCGCTTGCGTGGGCACGGGATCCGGTGTGGCAGCCTGCGTCGCGGACGACGGGTCAAAAGCGGGAGCAGCCTGCGCAGTCTCTCTTGTCTTATGCGTCAGCCGTTTCGTCGCGACGATCTTTCCATTCACCGGCGGTGTGCTCGGCGCCGCAGACGGCGTCTCGCCTGGGGTCGGCGTCACGGACGGAGACGCGTGCGGCGAAACAACGGCGGTGTGTTTGGCGTGTTTCTTCTTGGCGGCGAGCGGAGTGATTGCGCTCACACCTGTGAACGATGACAACGGCGGAACGATCGCAGCGAGCCCGACCGGCGCCGCACTCGATTCGTGGTTGTGGCCAGACTCGACCGCATAACCGATGCCGCCGCCGATCAAGATCACGCCGGCAACGGCAGCGATGATGATCAATGGAACGCCTGAAACGCCGCCGGCGCGTGGTTTGAGCGTGCGGCGCAAGGTATGGGCGGAATTCATGATACTCACGTACGGCTTGTCCTTTTGACCCGACAGATGAGCGCCGCAGTTCTAGCGTGATCGCCGCGCGTTGCATCTATACTAGAGTATCGTCGTGAGAGAGAGCGGGGATTAGACCTCGCGCGGTAGCCTGTGGGCCAGCGCACGCAATAGCGCGACCCCGGATGTGAGCGCCCCCTCGTCTAGCCGGAAGTTAGGAGAATGCAGCATGGCTGGCGCAGCGTCACCAGGCCGGCCGACGCCAAGCCGGATCAGACAGCCCGGCGCCAACTGCGCGAAGTAGGAAAAATCTTCGGCGCCCATCGTCGGCCGGTCTAACGACGTCACCGCTGGCACGCCCGCTGTGGCGAGCGCGATATTCGCGATGCGATCGGCGAGCGCGACATCGTTTTGCACCGATGGGTAGCCTTGCTCGAAATTCAACGTATATTCCGCGCGATGCGCTTCGGAGATCCCTCGCACGACCCGCTCAAGGCGCTCGGGCATCGTGGCACGCACGACTTCGTTCAAGCAACGAATCGTGCCGGAGATCTTTGTGACGTCGGCGATCACATTCCGCCGGTAGCCGCCTTCGATCCGGCCTATGGTCACCACGACGGACTCGAGCGGATCGACTTCGCGGCTCGCGATCCGCTGAAGCGCGCCGACGATCTCCGCGGCGATTGGAATCGTGTCGACCGCCAAATGTGGATAGCCGCCGTGGCCGCCGCGTCCTCGGATCTCGATATCGAAATCGTCGCACGACGCGGTTGCCGGACCGCGCCGGATCCCGATCGTGCCGGCAGGAAGCGTGGGCCATACGTGGATCATCGCAACGGCGTCGACGCCGTTCATGACGCCCGCCTCGATCATCGGCTTGGCCCCGCCGGGCCCTTCTTCGGCGGGCTGAAAGAAAAACTTGATCGTGCCGGCGAGCCGGTCGCGTTCGCCGGCAAGCGAGACGGCGGCGCCCAACAACATAGCGGTATGCGCGTCGTGACCGCACGCGTGCATCAAGCCTGGGACTTCGGATGAGAAGGGCTCGTCGCTGCGCTCGGTCACCGGCAACGCGTCCATGTCGGCGCGCAGCGCGATGGTCTTACCGGCCTGCGCGCCCTGCAGCACGCCGAGCACGCCGGTGTTCGCGACGCGCGAAGTCTCGATGCCGGCCTTGCGAAGCTCGGACTCGACAAGCGCGCCGGTCCGGACCTCTTCGAATCCGAGCTCCGGGCGGCGGTGGATCTCCCGCCGCCATCTTATGACGTCGGCGAGCAGCTCGTCTGCCGCCGCACCGCTCACGCGAGCAGCGGTTCCCGGGTGGCCCGGCCCTCTGCGATGACGCGCTCGATATCCGCCACGGCTTTCGGCACGTCTTCAGAAAGATTTTCGCAGCCGTCCTTCGTGATGAGGATATTGTCTTCGATGCGCACACCGATGCCTCGCCACCGCGCCTCGACGTCGGAGTCTACCGGAATGTAAAGGCCGGGCTCGATGGTCACGACCATGCCCGCCGCAAGCGGGCGCCACTGGCCGTCGATCTTGTAAAATCCGACGTCGTGCGTGTCGAGGCCGAGATAGTGGCCGGTGCGGTGCATATAGAACTCTTTGTATTTCTCGTTCTCCAGATTCTCTTGCAGCGAACCCTTGAGGATTCCGAGCTCGATCAATCCCGAGACAAGCACCTTGACGGTTTCGTCGTGCACGTGCGTGTTGTAGATCACGCCGGGGCGGCACAGTCCGATGCCCTGCTCGTTCGCGGCGAGCACGAGCTCGTATATCGCGCGCTGTTCCGGCGTGAACCTGCCGGCCATCGGCCAAGTGCGTGTGAGGTCGCCGCAGTAGAAGTCGACTTCGGCGCCCGCGTCGATGAGCACGAGCGCGTCGTCGGCCACGCGCTGGCGGTTGGTGTTGTAGTGCAAGATCGTGGCATTCGCGCCGCCCGCGACGATGGACGAATATGCCGGCCACTGCGCGCCGCGGCTCAGAAAGATGAATTCGACGATCGCTTCGATCTCGTATTCGTACATGCCGGGCCGCGTGTACCGCATGGCTGCGATGTGACCTTCGCCCGAGATGCGAACCGCGCGCGTCATGCCCTCGATGTCGGCGGCGGATTTGATGAGCCGCATCTCGTGGACGATCGGCGCTGGATTCTTGAGCACTAATCCGCCCTTGTCCGACCTGCGGCGGGCGGAGCCCAATCGTTTCAACTCGTCGGTGATGAGGTCGTTCATGCGGCGGTGTGCGCCGAACGCATAATACAGCGTGTCGGACGTTTCGAGAAACTCTCCGAGCCGTTTACCGAGCTCTTCGATCGGATAGGCCGCGTCCACGTGGAAGTCGCGCACGGCGCCTTCAGGGCCGGCCCGGCGGCCATCCCACGTCTCTCGCTCACGATTGCGCGGGCGCACGAACAATATCGACTTTTCCGTCTTGTGTCCGGGCGCGAGCACGAGAACCGATTCCGGTTCTTCAAAGCCCGTGAGATAGTAAAGATCCGAATCTTGCCGGAAGTCGAAATCCCCATCGTTTGAACGGTATGCGGCCGGAGAGCTCGGGAAAACGGCGACGGCGTCACCCATCTTGTCGACAAAGGTCCTGCGGCGGCGATCGAATTCAGTCATGCGCCCCGGTTCGATGCCCATGCCTGCGACCACTTCTGTCGCAATCACGAAGGGGGGACGGCGTCCGAAGTCGCCTAAAACCCCGCTCTCGTGAATTCGAAACATCTATTCGGCTCTAAGGGCCAGTTCGTCGCTTTCGTCGATCGTTGGAATGTCTTCGCGGCAAACGGCGCTTATGTCGGTTTTCTCAGGGATTCGCGCGTTTTCAGCGCCGAGGGCGCTTACGTGGGCACTATCTGCGGTGATCGCCTGCTGCGCGAGACGGCGGCTCCGAAGCACAAGCCAGACCATAGGCCGCTCAAGCCGCACGCGACTCCGAAGTTACCGGTCGACCCATTTGGACGTTCGCCCGTACCGCTTCCGTCCGGATTCGCGGACCTGCGGCTGTGAGCCGTGACGGGCGGTTGCTGCTTCAGTAAGAGGTCGCGCGTCGCAAGTAGCGGACAGTGTTGCGGATGTGGTCGCCGTCTCCGGCATCCGGCATGCGCGCAAGGTACGCTTCCAGATCCGAGATCGCGCTTTCGTATCTGTGCAGTCGCGCTAGAATGATTCCTCGATCGCGAAGCTCCGCGGGGTCGTCCGGATCGATGACGAGCTGAAGTTGGATCGCCGCCAGAGCCGCGACGTAATTCTTCTCGTTCGAGAGCGCGTTCTTCAGGTTCAGGACTAATCGCTTGAGGATCGCGCGCGGTTCGACGCTGTCGAGAAAATCATCGCGCCACGTCAGCTTGCCGCCGTAGACCCGCTCGACGAGCGCGCGGCAATCCGACTCGTCGATGACCGCGCCGCCGTGGAACGGATCGATGAATAGCCGGCTTGTGGGATCGGGAAAGCGGACCACGAAATGTGCCGGCAGTCCGACGCCCTCCAGCCGAAGGCCGATCCGCCGCGCCGTTTCCATGAGCACGATCGAAAGCGTGATCGGAATGCCCGTGCGGTCTGCGATCACGTGCGCGAGTAGACTGTTGTTCGAAGCGCCATATTCCAAGACGTTCCCGTGAAAGCCGCCCAGCGAGAAGATCGAATCGATCAGCGCGGAGGTCTGCGCATAGGGTTCGCTGGATCGATAGGCGATGGCCGCCGCGCGCTCGGCAAGCTCGTCGAGAACGGTCGCGCATGCCTCGATGTCGGTTTGAGGATCGATCGCCGCGCTCACGAGCAGACATGCGCGATCGAGCGGAAACGCGCCGGCATCGCGATCGCTTTTCGCGAGCAGATCTGCGAACGCCACAGACGCGTTCAGTGCTTCCATATGGCGTGCGTTCTTTGGCACGTCCCGCTCAACCTCGATTTTTGGGCCGTTCGTCCTGCGCTACTTCGGCACGCGCCTACGCTAAGAGGTCAGGCGACTCACGAAGCTAAGGTCCCTTTTCGTTAAAGTTAACGTACAATCGGCTCGGAAAACCGTCAATGCATGATGTTGCGACGGCCGCTGTGCCGGACGGAACATATACATGCGGGCGACACCCGGAAATGGCGATGGCCACGGCGAGGCTTTAGCAGACGTCGAGGCTGGTCTATTGAAACTGATCCACGTCGCAACGCGAGCGAACGACGAGGCGGGCATCTTGCGCGTCGCAGTCGAGGGAGTCGCCGCTTTATTTCACGTGACGTGCGCGACGATCATCAAACCGACGTCAGGCGGGAACCTTCGGATCATCGCTTGCGCCGGCGAGCGGCAGCTTCCCGCAGATGCCGTAGACTCGGATTGGCCGGAACTCACAACCGACCCAATGGTGCGCAGCGCCATCGAAGGTTCGTCGGTGGTCGTGGAACGCGAACCCGCCTTCGGCAGCCCGGATGCACTCCTTCGGCTGCTCGCGGGATGGGAATCGGTGCATAGCGCCGCCGCGATTCCGCTGATGGCCGGAGCCGATGCGCTGGGCGC
>Ga0208849_1001018_pt1 | contig 21794 bp, 22 predicted proteins | sample NGESurdeep072012_10_FD_184470 | JGI IMG/M metagenome (GOLD analysis project Ga0208849, IMG submission 184470) | Arctic peat soil microbial communities from Barrow, Alaska - NGEE Surface sample 53-3 deep-072012 (SPAdes) | ecosystem: Environmental > Terrestrial > Soil > Wetlands > Peat ... | reverse complement strand
CGCGCCCTGCTTGATCGCCGCCGCTACGTCGGCTGAGGATTTGACGCCAACGCGATCAAGCGAAAAGTCGGTGCCTAGGATGCGCTGGAGCGGTGCGGCATCGTCGATGCTGACCTGAGCCCCCGCAAACGGATGCTCGGGCTTTTTGAGAACGATACGGTCGCTGGCGATGATCGGCGCATAGCGCGGGTCGCCATCCACTTGGACAAAAGCGATTTTCACGTGTTGCCGCGCTGGCGTAGACGTCGTGCGCGTGGGCGCAGGCGCATCCTGGGCTGCTGCCGCGGCGGCCCAGGCAACGCCGAGAAACCCAATCGCCGCCAATCGCGGCAGCGCCCTCATCCCGGCTGCCCTATTCATCGATGACAATGCCCCACGGTACGCGGCCTACTGGGATCGCAATGAGAGGCTTGCGGCTCGCCGTATCGATGATGCTGATGTCGTCGCCAAGCCCATTGGCGACGTAGAGCGTTTTCTCGTCCTTGGACAGCGTGATACCCCAAGAGCGCTTGCCGACCAGAATGTAGCCCAGGACCTTGCGCGTCGGCACGTCAACCACCGCCACATGGGCGGCATGCCCAAGTGTTACGTAAGCGGTTTTTCCGTCCGCGGTCATCGCCAGACCAACAGGCGTGACGTCGGACTGGCGCATGCCGGGTGGCAGGAAGTCGATCTTGCCGGTAACGATGAACTTTTGTCGGTCGATGATGTACACCTCACCCGCCATTTCGGTCGACACCCAAAGCTCCTTGCCGTCGGGAGTCGCGGCGAAACGGCGCGGGCGCGTGCCGACCACGACATCCCGCGTGACATACCCGCCATCGGCGTCGATCGCATGGACGAGGTCGCCGACTTCGGAGGTCACATAGACGGTCTTGCCGTCTTTACTGACCATCACGCCTTCCGGCTCTGCGCCGGTCGGCACCTCCTTCTCAATAATATTCTTGTCCATGTCGATAATCGCGAGCGTCGAAGCCTCTTCATCGGAAACGTAAATTCGCCGCCGCGCTTCGTCCATCGCGAAAGTTTCCGGACTCGATCCCGTCACGAGCTTGTCGACGACTTTTCCTGAGGCGACATCAAGCGCGTCGATGACGTCGTCGTCGCCGCAGGCGACGTAGAGCTTGGTGTGATCGGCATTGAAATGCATGTCGCGCGGCCGCCGCGACACCGGTATGTCTTTGACGATCTTGTAGCTCTTGGGATCGATAACGAGAATATTGTTGCTCTTCTCGTTGCTGACATAGATCAGGCCGGTGTTCTTAGCCGCCGCTGGCGCGACGGCGAACGCCGGGCCGAACAGCAAGCCGAGCGCCACGATCAGTCTGAGCATTGTACGACCATTGATTGCCTCCCCCTATGCTACGATACCCGGCTGGCAGCGGACACCTTAGCACAGATGCGTCGCCCATCGTCGTAGACGACGCATCGACTCACACTATGGCGACGAGCAACGGCAGCGGCGAACGATAGAAAATTTCGCATCAGGCCGGATATCGCGACCTTAAAAAGCAGCACCGCTGTCATTTCGATGACTGTCCACAATTGTCCAATACGATATAGTCGTTTTAGCATGAACGATAGAGAGGTTCTCAAATGAGAACGGCGCAGGCGGTCGAAATAAGCGTATGTGCAGGCCTTCTTGTGGGCGTGACGCTTGGATTTGTCGCTGGCGTCGGATTGGTCGTCAAAAAGCCGGAGCGATTTGGTCTGGTGCATGTGGGGTCCGGGGCCCTCCCCGGAACGTACAATTCGGGTGTGCCAAATTCCGTGAATGGCACGGCGCCAAATACCGGCGCGCAAGGGGGTGAGGCGCCGAACGCCGGGGCTGGTAGCGGCAAGTAAAACTGTTGTCGGGAACGCCCTTGCAGAGACCGGACTGGCTGGCTGGGGCGGGAGGGATCGAACCTCCGAATGGCGGAATCAAAATCCCCCCAATTCCCTTTACCTATCAACGCAAATTCTGAAAAGTTCCGTAAATTTGATGTCAATCTAGTCAATTTCAGAATGGCGGAAAGTCGGACAATCTGTGCTTTCTCTCATCCCTAGCTCGTGGATGACGAAGCTAGGCAACTTCGACGAAGCCCTCAACCGCGGCCCATTCTGAGCGGCAAAAGGACGTTGCCCTCGGCGTTCCGGTCGTGGTGGAAGATCGACCGGGCGCTGGCGGCAATATCGCCGCTGACATTGACGCCAAAGCGGCGCCTGACGGCCACACGCTGCTGGTCACAGGATCGAACCAGGCCGTCAATCCGACGCTGCTGCCGCATCCCGGGTTCGATTACGAACGCGATCTCATTCCGGTATCAATGGTCGTCAACGCGAAAATGTTGCTGGTCGCCGCCCCGTCATTTCCGGCCAAGACCATTAGCGATGTGATCGACATTGCCCGCAGCAAGCCGGAAGTCCGTCAGTATCGCGATATTCCCGATTGGAACGCCAAATCACCTCGGCGCCGAGATGCTCGCCCAATACGCCAATATCAACCTCACATTCGTGCCCTATAATGGAATCGCTCAGGCGGTGCCGGATCTGATTGCTGGGCGGGTGGATTTGGCTGTCGGCGCGATGCCCTCACTCTTGCCGCAGGTTCGAGCGGGCTTCGGGCGAATCCGGCTTACCCCAACTCCAGATCGACGCCTGGATCTGCGTTATGGCAACCGACGGCACACCTCCCCATCATAACGCGGCTGGATGCGCAGATCGCCAAGGCCTTGGCGATCCCGGACGTCCGCAAGGCTTTTGCGAAGCAAGGTGTCGACATCTTTCATCAAACCCCCAATGAGCTCGGCAAATTTCTGAACTCTGAAGCCGCACGATTTCATAGCCTGCTACAGCACTCGCGCGTGCAAGCAACGCTCAAGTGACGGACATCTCCGTTTCTGCCGAGACATTCACTGCTCGCTAGTGAACAATCCCTTATCTGGTCCTCTCACAAGAACGATGTAATTCGGCCGAACAGTTTCTTACTTTGTCGTGAGTCTTCGTCTTTGCAAATGGAAGGAATTGGAATGAAATGGTGTCGACTCATCGGGCTACTGGCTCTCCCACTTGTCGCCGTCCGGCCCGCGACTGCAGCGGGCGCTTGACCGAGCAGACCGATCAAACTGATCGTCCCCGTGGCCGCCGGCGGTGGTGTCGACGAGATGGCCCGCGTTATGCGCGGTCGCCCTCGGCAAACAACTTGGCAAGACTGTCATTGTCGAGGACATGGGAGGCGCGGGAGGTGCGCTCGGCGCTAATACGGTGGCAAAAGCGGAACCCGACGGTTACAGGTTCCTATTCGCGGGACCGGGCCAGGCATCGCTGCCGGCCATGCACAAGCACCTGCCGTATGACACGGCGAACGATTTCGTCGGCGTCTCGCTTGTTGCCCAGTTCCCACTGGTGATGGTCGTCAGCCCGAAGCTTCCGGCAAAAGGCCTTTCTGAATTCATTGACCTGCTTAGGGCAAAGCCGGGTAAATATAGGCGAGCCAATCGGTCAAGCACCTGTGTCCGAATTTCCGTAGACGCGAACGGTGCGGGCTGCGTCTTGAGAATTCTGCCGTCTCACCATAATACCTCGCGCACCGTGTCCCATTGGATGCAGAGATCGCTGCGCGGAATTGCGGTGCATAATCGCGGTCGCAGGAATCTGGGCGGCCCGAACGATTGCCGTCCTATTATCGCGACACCGCATCATCATCGATACATTTCAGCCTGGATTGGCGCGACCGGGCCAAGCGAGGCATTCCGCCAGTCCGCCGCCCATTACAAATTCCAAATCCTCTTTGGACAGGAAATCCATTTCCTCGGTAAACATCGTAACGGCCTGCCGGTAGGTACAACTCGTATCTCTGAGCATGGCCGATAAGTCCGTGCCCCAGAAGCACCGGCGCGGACCGAACGCTTCGATCAGCCGCTTTAGATAGGGATGGATGTTGCGGTACGGATACTCTTCGGTGCTGCACGACGGCGTCGACGTCAGTTTCACAAAGATGTTGGGATACTTGGCAAGCCCGATGGTCGGGGCAAGGCCGAGGCCGAGCTTGTCGTTCTTCATTCCCTTAAGCCGGCCCATATGGTCGAGGATCAGGCGCAAGTTAGGGTAATGCTCCGCGACACCGGCCACGTCATTGTGAATCGAGGGCGCATTCATCATCACCGGGATATTCATCTTTTCGGCCATTGGCCAGAACCAGTCTGCCGTGCCGTCCCTGATCCACCGCTCATCGTATTCGTGATGGAAGGTCAGCCGCACGCCCAACGCACCCGGCCGGCTCATCAGATTCTTAAGCACCTCGGGGCCTTCCGGTTTGTTGAGCGGAACCGACACCATCACCGCGAACTGCTCGGGATATTTCGTGGCAGCCTCCAGCGAGTATTCGGGATACGCGCCGGCAAACGAGGGGGGGACAAGAATGGCGCGATCAACGCCCGCCTCTTTCATTCTGACCCCGACGTCCTCATAGCTCATCGGATCCTTCAGGTGGGCCCTCGCAACGTTCCAGGGCTTTTCCGGCGTCGGAGCCTGCCAAATATGCAGGCCCGAATCTGTGATGATCATTGTTCCAGGTCCTCGGGGCTTGCCGGCGTGCGCGCACGGCGATCGAGAGCTACTCAGGCTGATCGATGATGACGCGGTTGACGGTGTCGATCAGCTCGTTCGGCGCTTCATACGCGACATCGTGACGGGAATCGATTGTTTCGACGCAAAGCTTCGGAAAGTCGCGCGCTATTCGGGCATAATGGTCGGGCTTGTTCCGATCGGACCGCTTGCCACGGATGAACGTGGTCGGACACTTGACTTGGGCGAGCGCTTCCCACGAATCGACATTTGTATATTTGGGCATCGGAGCCCCTGGCGCCTGGGATTGGGTATTTTTCTGATCGGGATCCCGCCTAAAAACGTATCCGCCCTCCACTTTCTTCATTGCCAGTTCGGCACGCTCCCGATCGAGCGAAAAACGGGGTGGGTTCTCTTTCTCCGCGAGATGCGCCATTGCTTGCTCGACTGACCCGAAAACTTTTGGAGCATTTCCAACCGAGACGTTGCGAGTTCCAGGATTACCTTTGCCCATTGCAGTGTCGACGACGATGAGTTGTGAGAGATATTCCGGGAAATAGGCGGCGAAGAAAATTCCGAGACGGCCAGACATTGAGTGTCCCATGATCGCGGGGTGCTTCCAGCCGAAATGGGCAGACACATTGATGATGTCGGAAAATAATGCATCCATCGAGTAGTCCTTGTATTTGCTCCACTCCGATAGCCCGAAGCCACGATGGTCGAAAACGATGATTGCCCGATGGCTTTGTGCAAGCCCGGAGGCAACTCCGATCCAGTCATATGAATCGAAGTAGTTGCTACCATGCAGGATGATAATGGGCGTTCTGCCACCCGAACTGCTTTCCAAGCCGAAAGCACGGTAAAATAAGGCAACATCTCCCGACGGAATTTTTCCAGTTTGCTGCAATGATGCATTCATGACGATGTCCTTTCTGAAATTCGCTGACCAATAAAGTGAGATATTCTGGCGTTGCTGCGCCCGCGGAGCGCCGCGCGGCCGCCGACGCAGCATGCCGGTGCGCGGGACCGAACATCCCCGATAGCCGCGTTTCGGTCCAGGCGGCGCGCGCCAGAGTTGGCGCCACGGGCCGAGGCAGACATTCGGAAATGGTGCGGCCCATAATCCATTCCAGATCGCCCTGCGAAACTCCCATTTTTTCGCGGCTGAGCAGCGCGGAGAGATCCGTGCCCCAGAATGACCGACGCGGCGAAAAGGCGTCGATTAGTCTAGTCGGTGCACCTCTGTTGACCACCGCTTCCAAGTCTTGAGCACGTGGCGTCCGTCTTCCGCCTTCTGCAGTGGATACGCCCCATGACTACGAACTGGGCGGGATACTTGGCCACCCCCTCGAGCAAATAATCGGCTCGATCGGACTCCCAGGACGGCGGAATGAGCACGTGACGATGAACGCCTGTCTCGACCATCAAGCGCCTGAGGTCTTCATAGTCGATGGATGGATCGAGATGCGCCTTGCGACCCGGCATCCACGGGTTATCGGGAGATGATGCACGCCAGATGTGGCTGCCTGCGTCTGTGATGATCATTCTCGGGTTCCTCTCGAACAAGAATATGTTCCATTCGCCGGAAGCTGCTGGTAAGGCCGCTCGACATCATCATCTGGAAAGCCTGCTCATCGGCACGATGAAGATTCCCGTTCGCGCGCATCTCATGGGCAGCCTGACAAGATGATTCTCTGAACTCACAAATGCCCATGTTCAGGATTGCAATTGCTGGCGGCGGTCTGTCCGGCGCCGCCACTGCGCGAACGCACCGAACACCTCGGGTATAGGTACCTGATCACTGATCAAGTGCTGATAGGAGCGGCTCGCGTCCGCGGATCATGTCGGAGCCCTTCTCGGCCATCATCAGAACACACGCGTTGATATGCGCTGAGACCAGATCCGGCATTGCCGAGGCATCGACCACGCGCAGCCGCTCGATGCCGCGCACGCGCATTTGCGGATCAAGCACTGCGTCGGGCGTCGTTCCCATCTGGGATGTGCCGCAGGGATGATGCGCCGTAATGGCTGTGTTTTTCAGCCACTCATCGATCTCGGCATCAGTTTGGACCCGATCGCCGGGCTTGACCTCGACGCCGCGATAAGGATCGAGCGCCTCTTGGCGCATGACCTCGCGTGCGATTTTGAATCCTTGCCGCAACGTCGGCAGGTCGTTCGGCACGCTGAGAAAATTGTAACAGATGCGCGGCGGCGCGAATGGATCGGCAGATCGGAGGAGCACCTCGCCGCGGCTGTCGGGGTGCAAAATAGTCGGCCGGATGCCGATGCCGTCCTGGTACGCCGGGCGAATGACTGGAAACCAGAGGTACGGCGTGAACGACGCGCCGCGAAACATGAACTCGATGTCGGGCACCGATAGTTCAGGCCGCGTCTTGATGAAGGCATGCAATCCGCTCGGGATCACCGTACCCGGTCCGCTCCCGGAGAAATAGGCCCGAACCATGTTCACGGCCATGCGGTCGAAGCGCATTTCGCGATGGAACCAGCCCGGACTCTTGCGTGTGTAGCCCATATACGAGCCAAGGTGATCTTGAAGATTCTTGCCGACCGGCAAATCGGCGATCACGTTGATGCCATGCTCGCGCAGGTGCGCCGCCGGGCCGACGCCAGACAGCATCAGAAGCTGCGGTGTATTGAAGGTGCCGGCCGAAATAATAACTTCGCTCGCCGCCTCTGCGCGAACGATATCACCGCTCGCCATGACGTATTCGACGCCGGCTACGCGCGGGCCTTGCATCCGGAGGCGCGTGACGTGTGCGCCGGTCTTGACAGTCAGGTTGGCGCGGTTGCGCGCCGGCCGCAGATAGGCGCGAGCCGACGATGAGCGGCGCCCGTCGCGAACGCTATATTGCCCACGGCCGAAACCTTCCTGGATTTTGCCGTTATAGTCCGGGTTGGCCGGAATGCCTGCGGCTTTGCCAGCCTCCACCCAGGCGGGGAAAAGCGGGTCGGTGGTCTTGGAAAATTCCACCCCTAACGGCCCGGAGCCGCCGCGCCACGGATCTTCGCCGCCTTCGAAGGTCTCGGAGCGTCTGAAATACGGCAGCACGTCCGCGTAGGACCACCCCAACGCCCCCTTCTGCGCCACCGATCGTAGTCGCCGCGGTTGCCGCGCGTGAATGTCATCACGTTGATCGATGACGATCCGCCCAGAACCTTGCCGCGCATGGCGTCGATGCGGCGGTTGTTGAGGTTCGGCTCGGGCTCGGTCTCATAGCCCCAGTCGTACAACTTGTGTTCGTGTAGTTTGCCGAGCCCGAGTGGGATTGAGATAAGCGGGTTGCGGTCACGCGGCCCGGCTTCGAGCAGCAGCACCGTCGCCGTGCTTTCCTCACTCAGTCGGTTCGCCAGCACGCAGCCGGCCGTGCCCGCGCCGATGATGATGTAGTCGTAGCCGTTTGCGTTCATGGATGCGTATCGCTCACCAACGCTCGAATGTTCAGCTGAACGAATAGCGCGGCGAATTATCCGAACCGTCCAGTTAATCGCTTTTTAGCCGCTGCGCGGTAGTGGCCGCAACGGATGGTCTACCAGAGCGCTGCGCGTCCTCGCGGAGTAGACGGACATACTCTACCGTCGTCACATCCTCGTAGCGAGACGGGTTGCCGGGCCCTTGGCAAGTGTGAATGCAGCGCACGACGGTGTCGGCGTCCGGATACACGAACAGGGCTCCTGAGATGCGCGGGTCGTTGCCGACATGAAGCGCCCGGTGCAGCGTCGACTTGTACAAGTCGTTGGTCCAGCGCTCCAACAGATTGCCGACATTGACCACGAAAGTCCCGGGCTTCGGCGTCACCTCGATCCATTCTCCCGCGGAGTTACGTGCCTGTAACCCTCCGCTAGAATCCTGGAGCAGCACTGTAAATGCCGTGTAATCGGCGTGCGGCGAAAAACTCCATTGCGTCGCCTCGAGCTTGGCGGGGTCGACCGGCGGATAGAAATTAAAGGTCAGTGTCATGTCGGGCCGGCCATAGAGCAGATCGAAAAAATCCTCGCGCAGGTCGAGGCTGAGCGCGAACGCATGATTAAGCGCCGCAACGACGCTCTCAAGGCGAGCGATATAATCCTTCAGCGTAGGCTCGAACGCCGGCAGAGCTTCCGCCGCTGGCCACTGTGTCCTGCCGACCCGCGAATCGGATCGTGCTTGTTCACCGGGCTTGAGCTCGCGAGTCAGCGAGAAGCGTTCCTTGATGTCGACGACCTTGTCGCGATTCTTCTCCGGGTCTATTCCACCGGTGCGCACGAACCCCGGCATGTCGACGTTCTGCGACAGTACATTCATCTTCTCCGCAAGCGGCAGCGCAAAGAAGCCTCGACCCAGCGTCAGTACGGCACCGAGTTCGGCCACGGTGAAGCCGTGGCCAGTTACGTAGAAAAACCCGATATCGATGCACGCAGACCGAATCGCGCGGGCGATGCTTATGCGATCCTCAGGGGCGCTCTCTCCCATGAATGGGCCAAGATCAATGACCGGAAGATTTGAAACAGCCGCTCGCTGCAAATCTCCCGATAGCCCGCGATTGTCGAGATTTGCGTAGCCGCTAACTTGTTCCCCTTGAATCACTTCGACCATCCGTTTTCTCCCTTTCCGAACAGGGCTGGTCAGCGAATTGACCGATGTTCACTAGCGTTGAAACTTCGCGCGCATTGCGCGCGTTTTCGTTGGCGCCGGGCAATGTAAGGACAGCCGAACAATTTGTGTCAAGGAGAAGAAGTTGCGCAGCGCACAGCTGATACCATTCGCTGGTGCAGTGCGGTCGAAAGCTCTGACGGCGCGTCACGTTTTCTATGCTCAACTTGAGACTTGCGGTGGCATTGGAGGTCCAGGGATCGGAGGGCTAGGCGGCAGGCCACGGGTCTCCACGTTGTTCGTGAACTCAATGAGGTGGGAAAGCATGTTCTGTGCCGTTTGTTTGTCGGGGTGCAGGTCCCAGTACTCCATGCGCGGCAACAGCTCGCGCAGCTGCTGCGCGCTGGATGTCGAATGCGATGCATCGTCGCCGGGCCAGATCGAAGCCGGGATATCGATCGTCATCAGCTCCTCTGGCGGCGGCCCGGAAACGAACGTGTCCGGAAACATCGCATCGCGACTTTGTGTTACCAGACGCAGATAGCAGTCGATATCCTGGCAGGCGAAGCGTTCGGCAAAGCCAGGGTCGTTGGCGATGCTTGTCGCCCAGGGGCCGGCCTCGGGATCGCGCATGAAATTCACCCCCTTCGCACGTGCGCACGCGGCGACGAGCCCATGTTGACGCGCGTAGGAAATGTGACGGTTGAAGAACGCGTGCATCCTGTTCCTCCAGCGATGCCCGCCAACCGGCTGAGCCAAAATTAGTCCGATAGCCGCTTCCGGGTACATCGAGGCAAACTGGTTAGCCACCGCCACTCCCATGCAGACGCCTAGAATATTGGCGCGCTCGATGGACAGGTGCTCGAGCAGAAGCTTGGCGTGCTGCGCGAATACCTTCCACGTCAGCAATTCGAGGCGGCCACCGGAGTGCCCCGCCTCCCTACGATCGTATGCAATCACCGTGAAATGCTTCGCAAGCGCCTCGACGGCGTTCATGGCATCCCACTTACCATGCTTCCAGCTTTGCAGCGTGGAATCGAAGGCCCGCGGCGCCATCATTAACAGAGGCGGCCCGGAGCCCCGCCTGACATAGTGCGTTTTGATTCCGTCGAGCGTAGCGAACGGCATGATCAGACAATCTCAGTCACTGGAACCAATTTTTGCAATGTCGTCAGTTGCTGCCGCGATATCCCGGCCGCTTTTTTTCCTGCGACAGCGTGCGACAACTCGGCAACATAGATCGCTCCGATGGAGTCAACCGCAATGCCATGGGGAGCGATGAATGGGCTCGGTTCGTTTTCTCCGCCGAAGTCGCCGAGGCGCGCCGCGAGCTGCCCGTCCTTGTCCAGAATGCTGACGCGCGGCCCAAGACGCGGCCAGTTGCGGTTGGAAAATTCCTGGCCGGGTGCCAGCTCGGCGACAAAAAACCGGCCGCAGCAGAGGCACAGCCCGCAGGGACGGTACAAATTGTGCCACTCGGTTTCGTATCGGCCATTGCCGTCGAACACCTGAATCCGATGGTTCTCGCGGTCGGCCACATAGACGAAGCCATCATCGTCACAGCAGATGTTGTGGACGATGTTGAATTCACCGGGACCGGTGCCCGGTTTGCCAAACGAAGACAGGAGTTTGCCGTCAGGGCTGTAGCGATGCACGCGTGCATTACCGTAGCCGTCCGATACGTAGATGTCGCCGTTTGGGGCAAGCGCCGTATGGGTGCAGCGGTGAAACGACAGTCCACTCATGAACGGAGCCGGTTTGTGCGAGATACCGAGTTTGAGAAGAAGCTTTCCCTCCAGCGTGCATTTACGAACCGTGTGATCGCCATCGTCGGTCAGGTAGATGCTATCGTCCGGCCCCATATGCACGCCGTGGGGCCGCACGAATTCACCCTCGCCCCAGGACCGGAGAAACTTGCCATCGCGATCGAACACCGTGACGGGATGCTCGCTGCGCGAGAACACGTACACCTGATCGCGGCGATCGACTCCAACAGCGGCAACATCGCCGAACTGCCAGCCGTCCGGCAGTTCGCCCCAATTGCCGCCGCCCGCGGTAAGCTGGTAGCGAAACCCCGCCTCTCCGAGTATCGTCATGACGCACAGCTGCGCACAAAATTGGCGCGCTCGGTCGCGGCGGCCATGAGCAGGCCAACATCGTTGCCGCACAGCACCATGCGCATGCCAAGGCCGACATAATTCTTGATGAGGTCGGACTGATAGACGCCACCGAAGCCGGCAGATTTTTTCGCTCCACGCGCCGCGTCGGCAACGCGAGACACAGCGACCGCGATCTTGTCATGGCCGAGCTGACCGGGAATGCCCATGTCGACGCTAAGGTCATTCAAGCCCATCGTCAGCACGTCAATTCCAGGAACGGCCGCGATCGCGGCAGCGTTGTTGACGGCCGTAGCTGTTTCCAGCGTCGCCATGATCATCGTCGCCGCATCAATCGCCGGCAGCACGTCCTTCGACGAACCGCCGCGAAAACCGAGCTGCGGATAACTTCCCCCCGCGGAACGATGACCGAGCGGCGGGAAACGCAGTGCCTGCACCGCCGCTTGCGCGTCCTCAACCGTCTCCACGTGAGACACGAAGACGCCAAGTGCGCCGCCGTCGAGACACCGCGCCGCCAATACCATTTCGCCTTCTGGCACCCGAACGATCGGAACGATCCCGGCATCGAGAGCAGCCACCGAAATCGTAAACGCGGTCTCGACCGAGCTCGGTCCGTGTTCGAGATCGATGAACAGCCAGTCAAACCCGGCCGACTTCATCATGCGCGCGATTTCGCCGCTACGCAGACCGCGAACGCCGACGCCAAGCGAAAGCTTGCCGGCAGCAAGCGCATCACGCACCGGATTCGCTATCGTGCTCACGCGGCTGGCGCCTTCGCCTCTTTTTGGGTCTGCGCTTGGATTTGAGCGTCCGCACGCATCTTCGCCCGCAATGCCTCTGTCGCCTTGTGATCAATCTGCTCGTCGTCCGCGATCACGACGCCATAATCGTCACGGGCACCTTGTCGGGAGACATAGCGGTTGAGGACGTCGAGCAGAACGCGCTCAGGATCGCGATCGAGAGGATCGCCCCACCCGCCACCGCCCGTCGTCTGCGCACGGATCACCGTGCCCTTGGCGACTGGCAAGCGGTAGATCGGCGTCTGCTTCCAGTCGGCATCTTCCGGAGTCTTCACCCAGTTCGTGCCACCACGGCCGAGCTTGCCACCCCACAGCCCCCACGGCGGATAGGTATTGCGGCGATGCGGCGGCAGACCCCAGCGGCCCTCTTCCAGCGCCTTGACTTGCAAGCGCAAGCCAAGTCCGCCACGGAATTTGCCGGGGCCGCCGGTGTCCGGCAGAAGTTCGCGCGCTTCGACGATCACCGGACATTTTTGCTCGATGCTTTCGATCGGCGCGTTGCGCACGTCGCCCTGACAGACGGTAACCGATCCAGACGGCCCGTCCTGGGTCGGCCGGCCGCCCCAGCCGCCACCATCGATGGTCTGCAGCACGAAGCTCCTGCCGCGCCGCGGATCGTAGCCGGTGAATGAACGGCCGATCATCATGTAACCGAAATGGCCCGCCGGAATGCGGTCGCGAATAGCGGGCGCCAGCGCCTTGAAAACCGCGTCGGCCGACCCTGGAACTGGGCTCGCCCAATCGGCCATCGCGGCCGGGTACTTCGCCATCATGATACAGCCTTCCGGCACGATGGCCTTGAGTGCGCGGAACGATCCTTCATTGGCGGGCTCAAGCGGCGTCGTCAATCCTTTGTAGGCGATGTAGGCGGCGGCCAGCGTGCGCGAATTGTTGTTGCCGGAGGTCTGCGGTGAGGTGCCGGTAAAGTCGATCGTCATGTCGCTGCCGGCCACCGTCACCTTCACATGGATGTGGACCAGCGGCTCCTTCGCGCCCGGTGCGTCGACATAATTGTCGGCTTCGTAAACACCATCGGGAATGGTCTCAACCACCGCGCGACATTTGCGCTCGGTTTCCGAATAGATGACCTCGAGCGCGGCCTCGATGGTCTCGACGCCGTAACGCGTGTACACTTCTTCGAGCCGTCGCTCGGCCAGCCGGCAGGCCGCTATCTGCGAGCGTAAGTCGCCCATCGCTGCCTGAGGAAAGCGAATATTGTCGGCGATCATTTGCAAGAGCTTGTTGTCCGGCTTGCCTGCTTCGTAAATCTTTAGCTGATTGATCTGCAGCCCCTCCGACCACGGATCGGTCGAACCGAGAGCGCCGAAGCCGGTCGACAAACCGCCCACGTCAACCCAGTGCGCGCGCACCGCGGGGAATGCGGTCAGCTTTCCCTCAAAGAAAAACGGGGTATAGATGACAATGTTGTTGAGGTGTTGACCTGCCACCGCCTGATGGTTCGTGATCAACACGTCACCCGGTGCAAAACCATCGAGTCCGTATCGCTCGATGCCGTCCTGCATCACCACACCCATGTCGGCGATGAAGTGCGATACGCCACCAATGTTCTGCGAAATCAGCGTTCCCTTGGTGTCGAGAAGCGTGCAGCTGTAATCGCACACTTCGTAGATCATCATGTTGTACGAGGTGCGCTGCAGGTCGTACGACATTTCGTTGGAAATCGCAGGGAATGCGTTGCGGATGACCTCAAGGGTGACGGGGTCAAGACGCTTGCGCATCTCGACGCTGATCGGACTTTGGATGTTCACTGCAGCGCTCCCACCTGAATGATGATTTCGCCCGTCGCGGCGATCTTCGCAGTGTCGCCCGCAAACAGCACGGTAGTCGAGCCGTACTCCTCGATCAGTGCCGGCCCCGCAATTTCCGCAGCCGCTGGCAGACTATCCCGCGCATAGACCGGGCAGTCGTCGAAGTGTTCGGCGCTCGTCAGGCAGACCTTGCGGATGGTGCGCGGGTTGGGCTTGGCACCTTCCGGCAGGACAGGCATCTTGAGTTTTTGGCGGATACCGCGCGCCGCAAGCCGCACGTTGACCATCTCCAGAGCTTCGTTCGGCGCAGCATGGCCGAAGCTGCGGTCGTGAATGGAGTCGAACCGGTCTCTGATGGTCTTGAGAGCGCTTGAAGCAATCTCTTCTTTCGAGACCGGTACCTTAATGGCAAATTCCTGACCCTCATAACGCAGATCGAGGTAGCGTTGGAACGTCATGGCGTCTCCGGTAACGCGCTCACCCTTCAACATTTGCTCGGCCTCATCGAGCATTTCGGCGAAGATGCGATTGAGCACTTTGAAGTCGAGTTTGCTCAGCGGCGACAGGTAGGTCCGCACGTAGTCGTGGCGAATGTCGCTCATCAGCATGCCGAACGCGGAAAAGTGTGACGGCAACACTGGTATGATGACAGTCGGAATATGGAGCTGGCGGGCGATCGGCACGGCGTGGATCGGACCGGCACCGCCCATCCCGACCATGACAAAGTCGCGGGGATCGAAACCACGCTCGACTGAAACGCCGCGCACTGCGAGCGACATTTTGGCTACCGCGATCTGGACGACGCTCAGCGCTGTCGCTACCGCGTCAAGTCCGAGCGGTTTGCCGAGTTCTGCGGTTGCTGCTGTCGCGGCCTCACGATCCAGCGCCATCTCGCCGCCGAGAAAGCTTTCGACGCCGATTCGGCCGAGAATGACGTTTGCGTCGGTCACCGTCGGCTTGGTGCCGCCGCGCCGGTAGCAAATCGGTCCGGGTGCCGCGCCTGCGCTCTGCGGACCCAACTTGAGTGCACCCACTTGGTCGATCCAGGCGATACTGCCTCCGCCGGTACCGACTTCGACAATGTCGACCACGGGCATCATCGCCGGGTGACCGTCCGCATAACCGCCGATGTAGTAACCTTCCGCGACCGAAGGTTCGCGGCCGTGCACCAAACTGGTCTTTGCGGTAGTGCCGCCCATGTCGAACGCGATCGAATTATCATAGCCGAGATTGGCGCTGATCTCGGCCGAGGCGATCACGCCGCCCACCGGCCCGGATTCCATCATCGCCACCGGCACCCGCTTCGCTGTGCCGGCTGACATCAAGCCACCGTTCGATTGCATGATCAAAAGGCGCCCACCGAAGCCGTCGTGCTCCAGGAGATTTTCCAAATTGGACACGTATTTGCTGGTGCGCGGGCCGATATACGCGTTTAGCACTGTAGTCGAAATGCGTTCATACTCTCCGGACTTTCGCACGATCTCATGCGACATGGTGATGAATTTGCTCGGAGCCATATCTCGCAGGATGTCGCGCATTCGAATCTCGTCAGACGGATCCTGATAGGAATGCAGGAAGCAGATGGCAATGGCGTCGACATCCTTGGTCAGCACTTGTTTCGCCACTTCACGCGCCTGAACTTCGTCAAACGGTACCAGCGCCTCACCCCAAGCGGTGGTGCGTTGGTTGACTTCAAACGTGAGATGCGGTGGCGCCAGCGGCTCCGCGCGCTGAAACAGGATGTTGTAGGATTCCGGCCGGTTGCCCCGGGCAATCTGATAGACGTCGCGGGTGCCACGCGTGACGATCAGCGCGGTGCGCGCGCCGGTGCGCTCGATCGCGGTATTGATCGCGACAGTCGATCCGTGAACGAAGCTTTCGACCTCTTGCAGATCGAGCGTCGCCTTGCGGACGCCGTCAAGCACACCCGTGGCGAAATCCGGCGGCGTCGACAGACACTTTGCCTGACGAATACGGCCAGTCTCGGTATCGAAGGCCAGCAGGTCAGTAAACGTGCCGCCAATATCCACTGCCACATTGACTTGTTTCAAAGCGGCGACTCCTTTCATTTTCCGGTAATGCCCGCCTTGCGCGCTGCCGCCTCGTATTCCGCGACCGTATCGGCAATGCGTTTCTGGAAATCGGCTGGCGTAGTCGAAATCGGCTCAACCGAGATCGCCCGAAGCTTCTGTTGGACGTCTGGCTGCTTGAGAACTTCGGCTACGGTGTGATTGATTTTCGCGAGGATCGGTCCCGGAAGATTTCTCGGTGCCAGCAGCCCGGTCCAGGTCAGCAACTCAAAGCCGGGATAGCCAGATTCCGCCACGGTCGGCACATTGGGAAATTCCGTCAGGCGTTTCTTGCCCGTCACTGCGAGCGGAATGAGCTTGCCGGCCCGCACCAAGCCAAGGGCAGCTCCGATAGGCGACACCACGAACTGGACACGGCCGGCGACCGTATCGGCGAGCGCCTCGGGCGGACCTTTGTATGGTACGTGCTGCGCCTGAATACCGACCGCGTCATCAAACATCGCTCCGGCGAACTGCATGAAGCTGCCTACACCCGCGGAGCCGAAGTTGAGTTGATTCGGTTTCGATTTGGCGAGCGCTACAAAATCCTTCAGCGTCTTGACGCCAAGCTGTGGCGAAGCCAGCACCCAGTTTGGCGCAATCGACGTCATCGTGATCGCAGTGAAATCCTTCACCGCGTCGTACGAGAGGTGCGAATTGACCGCCGGCACGACCGCGTGGCTGTTGGTAATCGAAAACAACGTATAGCCGTCCGGTGCGGCATCGGCGACATAACGCGCCGCAATTTCGCTGCCGGCGCCCGGCCGGTTCTCGACGATGACCGGCTGCTTCCAAAGTCCGTTTAGCTTGGCAGCCAGGATGCGCCCAATGACGTCCGGCGCGCCGCCAGGCGTAAAACCGACGATGATACGCACCGTCCGATTGGGGTAGCTCGACGATGCATCCTGCGCCATAACGGCCCGAGCTAGTGGAACGCAGAGACACACAGCGGCGACGAGCACGGGGAACCAAATCCGATTGAGTGTACGCTTTGCGCACATGCTGCTTACCTCCCTACGCCGTGGCGGCTTAGTTGATGGCGGCCAATCCTGTCAATTGGAAAGTTGGCCGCGCCTTGACAGCGAATGAGGTGAGCTTCAGAGTATCCCTTCCAGATGTGCGCAATGCGCACGTCACGGTGTCACCAAAAATCAAACAAAACGTCGTCACCGCGCGCAACGGGAGGGATTAAATGAGCAAGCTGAATCGGCGCGAGTTTGCCCGGTTGGCTCTTGGAGGCGCAGGCGCTCTTTTGGCGAACCGCGGCGCGTGGGCGCAGTCCTGGCCGACGCGTTCAATTGTGGTGATCGTACCTTATCCACCCGGCGGCATAGCCGATCCGGAAGCGCGGATCGTGTGCGACAAGTTGACGACCGCCCTCGGCCAGCCCGTCGTGGTGGAGAACAAAGGCGGCGCCGCCGGCGCCATCGCCACCGAGTTCGTCGCTCATTCCCAGCCCGATGGTTACACGTTCCTGTTTTCCTCTTCGGCTCAAACGACGATCCTTCCGCTCATCGGGCACGTCAATTACACGCTGAAGGATTTGATGCCAGTCAGCGCCATTGCCGAAGGGCCCATGGTGCTCGCGATTAACAGCGGTCTGCCCGCCAAGAATCTCAAGGAGTTTATCGATTTCGTTCGCACCGCTCCGGGAAAGTACAGCTACGGTTCCGGTGGAACGGGATCGGTCAATCACCTGGTTGCCGCTGCGTTCGCGAGTCGCGTTGGGCTCGACATGACACATGTGCCTTATCACGGCGGCGGTCCCGCTATGATCGACTTCCTGGCTGGCCGACTCACCATGTACTTCGGCAATGCCGGCGAGCTGATACCCCGTTGGAACGACAAGCGGCTGCGCATGATCGGAGTTTCAAGCCTACAGCGCATGCCGCAATTGCCGGACGTGCCGGCGATCGCGGAGTTGTTGCCGGGCTTTCAGATGGCAGCCTGGCGCGGTTTTCTGGCTCCAGCAGGCACGCCGCAGCCGATCGTCGAGAAACTTTCTGGCTTGCTCCAGCGCACCTCGAAAGATCCCGCCATTATTGCCAAGATCACCAATCTCGGCGACGAGGTGCTCACCACGACGCCGGCTCAGCATGCCAAGTTGATTGCAGACGAACAGAAGATTTACGCTGACGCCGTCGTTGCCGCAAGACTCAAACGTGAGTAGGTGAGCATGGGCGCGGCGCGCACAAGATCCGAAGCAGCATCGAGGAATAGCGACCGCGATCTCGTCGCCGGGCTTGCCAACGGGTTGCGCGCAATCGAGGCTTTTTCTTCCCATCATAAATTGATGACCGTTGCCGACGTTGCGCGCCAGACCGGCTTCACGCGCGCCGCTACCCGGCGCTATCTGCTCACACTCAGGGCCGCCGGCTATGCCGACTTCGACGGCAAGTGGTTCCAATTGACGTCGCGCGTGCTGCGCCTCGGCCACGCCTACATATCGTCAGTGCCATTACCGCAAATTGCACAGCCGATCGTCGAAGAGCTTGGCCATAAGACCGAGGAATCGATCGCGTTCTCTGTTCTGGAGGGTGCCGAGTCGCTCACCATCGCCTCCTCGGCGCCGCGCCGTATTGTCGGCATCTTCACCCGCGTCGGCACCCATCTGCCGGCGCTATCAACGTCGACTGGCCGGGTTGTCCTCGCAGGTCGCACTGACGAGTTTATTGAGCAAATGCTGCGGAACACGGTCGTCGATAAATTGACCGAGAAGACTAAGATGACGCCTGCGGAAATCCGGGAAGAAATTCGTCGGATCCGTAAGCAGGGCTACGGTCTCAATGACGAGGAGATTGAGATCGGACTGCGCGTCATCGCTGTGCCGGTGTATAATTCCGCCAGCATGGTTGTCGCCGCTTTGTGCGTGAGCACGTACGCGGGACGCTACAAGATCGATCAGCTCAAAAAGAGGTTTCTCCATGAGTTGCTTGATGCCAGCCACAGGCTGCGCAGGCTTATATGACATGGGAAGCGCAAGGCGCCGAAGTAAGGTGCCGTTGCCGCCGAACACGACCTATGTTATTGTAATGACGATGGTTTTGTGCGTCATGCGCACAAAATGCGAGACGTGAGCAAAACGCCGTAACATCAGGAGCAAGCCGATGCGAATCCTCAACTCCCATGTCCACTGGCTGCCGCGCTCGGTGTTCGAGGATTTGTGCAAACGCAAGAGCGGCTATCCGCGCGCCGAGCGCAATAACGCCGGCGGCTACAACCTTTACGCCACCTACGGCAATGTCGGCGTTGGAGGTTGGGGTCGCAACGTCTGGTTCGATCTCGATGATCATTTGCGGCACTTTGACGCCACAGGCCATCAGATTGATTTCATCTGCTCGCTCGGTCCGTTCTCGACGTTCTTTTCCGAAATCCCACTGGCCGACGGCGTCGCCTATTCGCAGATGTACAACGACGAGATGGCCAGTGCCCAACGCAAGCACTCCGGTCGGGTGTGGACGAGCGGCGTTGTGCCGCTTCAGGATACCAAGGCGGCGATCAACGAGCTCGACCGCATGGTCGATAAACTCGGCTTGATCGGTGTCAACATCCCAGGTTCTATCGGCAAGGATAGCCGGATCGATCACCCACGGCTCGAACCATTTTACGACCGCATCGAGCAACTCGGCGTGCCCCTATTCATTCATCCGACCGACAATAACTTCATCGAAATGTTCGAAGACTACGAAGGCGCTTTGCATCTTGCGCTGGGCCGCACCTACGATGTCAGCCTCACTGGGCTGCGGCTGATTCTCTCGGGCATCGTTGAGCGCCATCCGAAGCTCAAAATCTTTATGTCGCATACGGGAGGCGCCCTACCGTATCAGGCGGGCCGGCTGGACAAGAGCTGTGGGGCGGCCAAGTTGCCGAAGGATCCGAGCGTTTATCTGAAGACCTTCTATACCGACACGGTGACACCCCACACGCTCGGCCTGAAATGGGCCATCGAGTTTTTCGGCGTTGATCAAGTCATGTTCGGCGACGATTATCCCTGCTGGAAAACCGAGGCGGCCATCCAGATCGTGGAAGATCTCAATCTGTCGAAAGCCGACAAAGACAAGATTTTTGGCGGCAACGCCCGGCGCCTCTTCAATCTGCCGGAGCCGGCCGTTCGCAAGGTCAAGGAAGCTGCGTTCGCCTGATGGCGCCACTAGCTGCACAAGCGAGTGATTGATTATGGCCGGCAAGGTTGCGAGCGCGCTGCTCGCTGGGCTTGTTTGCGGCGCGCTGGGCGTCGGTTCGGCCGGAGCCCAAGCGGCATGGCCGAGCGGAACCGTTACCATCGTTGCGAGTACCCCAGTCGGCAGCCGCCAGGATATTGCTACTCGGCTCGTTGCGCAGGCCCTGAGCAAGACGTTTGGGCAGCCATTCACAATCGAAAACCGTCCGGGCGGCAACGGCATCTTGGCCGCTCGCGATGTCAAAAATGCCAAGCCGGACGGTCAGACGCTTCTCAGCTCCGGCAATAGCCCCATTGCCGCCAATCCGTTTCTCTTCAAGTCCCTGCCCTACAATCCTGCCAAGGACTTCACCCCCATCGCGATGATTACCGATGGCAACCCGTTGGTACTCGCGGTGAACGCCAATCTGCCGGTGCATAGCCTGCAGGAGTATGTGGCGTACGCCAAAGCGCACCCCGGTAAGCTCAGCAATGCCGGTTTCGGCCAACTGTCCTGGATCATGGGACGAGTGCTGGACAAGGCGGCCGGCATCGAAACTTTGCAGGTTCGGTACAACAGCCTTGCCCCGTCACTGACCGACACCATCGAGGGACGCACGACCAGCGCGATTACGACATTGGACTCTGTGCTGCCCTATGTCGCCTCCGGGAAACTCAGACTAATCGCGACAGTCGGACGCGAACGCTTTCCAACGATTTCGAACATTCCGGCGATCGAGGAGGCCTATCCTGGCATTGCGATGGAAGGCTGGTTCGTTCTGCTCGGTCCCGCGGGAATGGCCAAGGACGTTGTCAAACGGATCAACGCCACCACCGATCTTTACCTTCAACGCCCGGACGTACGGAAGAAGATGCTGGCACTGGGTTCGATCGTTCATGGCAACAAGTCTCCCGACCAGGTCGCGGCCTTTCTGGGTGAGGAAACGGCACGTTGGAGAAAGATTCTGACCAGTCTCGACATCAAGCCCCAATAATCGCGCGCAAACTTATGCGCGCCTGCGCATCCGCCGACAGTTCGCCTGCTGGCGGTATGAGCCCAATGCAGCCACAGGACCGAATCGGATGGGCGAGCAATTTCTTAATGAAGTGCTCGCCGCGGCGTTCGCGGCAGAGGGGATCGATACGCATTTCACCCTGATGGGTGATGGCAATATGCATTGGGCGACGGTGGTAGCTTAGCGATACGGCGTGCGAACTATTCATGCTCGGCATGAGCATTGTGCTGCGAGATGGCCAGCGCCTATGCCCACGTCACCGGGCGCGTCGGACTGGTGTCCGTCACTCACGGCCCGGGCATTACCCAGCTCATGACCGCGCTAACCACGGCAGCGCGCGGCGACCTCTCCCTAATTGTCTTCGCCGGCGAGGCGCCGACCACCGCGGCGTGGACGATTCAGCAGATCGACCAAGCACCGCTGGTCCGGGCTTGCGGGGTGGAGTATTTGCAAATTTAGAGCGTCACCACGCACTCGATCGCGTCCGCGAAGCATTCTGCATCGCGCGGCACGAGCGACGCCCGGTGGTCATCGCAGCGCCGGATAATTTGCAGCGGGCTCGCCTGCCTGGAAACCTCTCGTATGCGCCCTCGTCCGCCTTCATTCCCCGCCCTAAGCCAATCAGCCTAGTACCCGGAATCACAAGTCGCTAAGACGGCGGCCTTTGACGCGGCGCTGGTGGACTTTCGACTTGGTCCACACGAATGGCTCGGCGTCCTCATTGT
>Ga0208849_1001015_pt1 | contig 21845 bp, 25 predicted proteins | sample NGESurdeep072012_10_FD_184470 | JGI IMG/M metagenome (GOLD analysis project Ga0208849, IMG submission 184470) | Arctic peat soil microbial communities from Barrow, Alaska - NGEE Surface sample 53-3 deep-072012 (SPAdes) | ecosystem: Environmental > Terrestrial > Soil > Wetlands > Peat ... | reverse complement strand
GGCCCTGGTGACCGCCGCCGACTTCATGCAGCTGTTCTTCGGCTGGGAGGGCGTGGGCGTCGCCTCCTATCTGCTGATCGGCTTCTGGTTCAAGAAACCCACCGCCAACGCCGCGGCGATCAAGGCCTTCGTGGTCAACCGGGTGGGCGACTTCGGCTTCGCGCTGGGCATCATGACCGTGTTCTGGATGTTCCACACCATCCGCTTCGCCGAGCTGTTCCCGCTGATCGCCGCCCGCGCCACGAGCCGGTCACTGCCGGGCCAGCTTCGGCACGTCGTGGACGATCTCACTCGGTTCGAACGTAGCCGGATACACGGTCATCAGCCGGCCACTCGCGCTGACGCCGTACACGAGCGCCGAGTGCGACACGAGGTTGGGCTGGCCGACCTCGCGTGTGGAGCCGACGCCCCACGCGCTCCAGGTGCGCGCGAGCTCAGCGCCGGATCCGATCAGGTACTGCATCCTGCCGACCATCCCGTGCGCACGCACGAACCTCGCGACGTTCGCCGCGGTATCGCCGCGCGGGTCGACCGACACCGCGATCACCTGCACGTGCGAGGCGCCGCGACCGAGCATGTTCAGGGCGACGCGGAGGTTCGAGGCGATCAGCGGGCAGACGTCCGGGCAGTTGGCATACAGGAACGTGACGAGCACGGCCTTGCCGCGATAGGAGCTCAGGGAGACCGGCTGGCCGAGGTAGTTGCGCAGATCGATCGGCGGCGCCGCCTTGGCGGGCAGCGCGAGCGTCCCGTAGAAGCCGCTGGCGGCCGCCGACTGCTGCGCTCCTCCCGGTAGGACCGGCTTTGCCGGTCCCTTGGCGAGCAGAAAGGTGAGAGCTGCGACAAGGGCCAGCAGCAGCGCCAGCGCCGGCAGCACTCTGAGCCACATCTGCTGAGGGGTTCTACCGCGGAGGCTGCCGCTCGGCTCGTTCATCGGAGTGCGTCCGACGCGAGTCTAGCGCCCCGGCGACGAGCGCGCTCAGCTCACTTCGACGTAGCCCGTTGCTTCGGTGGGACTGCGCACGTTGGCGGCAACCTTGTTTTCGTAGTTGCCCTCGATCGTCTGAATCTGTCCGTTCGGGAGCACGTCCCTGACGATCCCGACGTGTTCATCTCCGAAGACGATCAGGTCCCCCGGCCTCGGCACGACACCGGGACCGTTCGCGATCGCCCGCCCGGTGCTCTGCGCCCACGACCACACCTCGGCGACCGAGCCGGCGCCCTGACCCTGTTCGCCGATCGGCGCGCCCGCCTGGCGCGCCACCCACGAGGCGAAGTACGCGCACCACGGAGCGCCGGGGACCGCCCCGGCGGTCGCGCTCCGGTACTGCGCGATCACGGGCGATTCGTTGGAGCCAGGCGGCTGCTCGGTCTGGCCGAGCTGGCTTTCGGCGACCGCCACGATGCGCCCGCCGGGCGTGCTCTGGTCGGCGCCGTACGTGGCGTAAGTCGGTGCGAGCGGCGAGGCCCCGGCAACGCCGGCACTCGCCTGCTTGAGCTGTGCGGCGAACGCCGTTTCGCGGCCGGGGCCCGCGGCGGCGCCAGTCGACGGATCCTGCGTCCCGCCGGCCAGCGCCGTCTTGGCGCCGACCATCGTCGCCGGGTTGGCGAGCGCCTGCCTGATCGCCGAGACCCGCTCCAACGTGCCTTCGAGGGTCATCGCCCACGTAATCGGCAGAACCCGGTGGATGAAGAGCCCGAAAAAGGAGACGGGCGGCCGTCGCCGCCCGCCTCGACCACCGTTCCCTCGATGAAGCGGCGGTAATGTGGCTTCTGTCGGCCTTTCCCGGACCGCCCGAAGCGTTATGACTCCCCTGCCCGCGAGCGGCCGATCGAAAACATCGGCCAGCGGTCAGACGAGCTTCACTGCAGCGGTGGCGTTCTCTAGGCGCCACCGCTGAGGAAGTTCTTGGCTTATTCGAGTAGCTTCAGCGTCGCGTTAGGCAGCTGGTTCGCCTGCGCGAGAATCGCTACGCCAGCCTGCTGGAGAACCTGGTCCTTCGTGAAGTTGGTCATTTCAGTGGCCATGTTCACGTCGACGAGGGCGCTTACAGCCGAGGTGAGGTTCTGGCTGTAAACTTCCAGGTTGGACTGGGTGTACTGGATGCGGTCCTGCACGGCACCGAATTCACCGGCGAGGCCTGCAACCTTGGCGATGGCTTCGCTGATTTCTTTGAGCCCGGTGGGCGCGTGTTCCGCCTTGATTTTGGTGACTTCTTCTTTGAGTTTCGTAACTTCTTTGGTGATCGGTTCCGATTTTTCTTCGAATTCTTTTTTGGTGATTTCGCCTTTGCCTTCTTCTGTTTTCAGGGTTTCGACTTCTTTGGTCTTTTCCCCTGATTCTTTTTCCTTCGTGGCGATTTCTTCGGTTTCCACTTTGCCCAGTTTACCCGAAAGGCGTTCACCAAGTGTCGCCGTGTCGAGCTTGGTTTCGACCGATTCGTACATCTTGATGGTCGTGACGCTCACGCCTTCGCCATCGTTCGCGCCGACCTGGAACCGAATTTCTTCGGAGGTGTTGAGCAGGTCCTTGCCGTTGAACTGCGTCGTTTCACCCACGCGCTTGATCTCGGACACGAGCTGGCCCACCTCGGAGATGATCGCTTTCTGATCTTCTTCGGAGGTCGTACCGTTCGAGTACTGCACGGCGAGCGACCGGATGCGCTGGAGCATCTGGTTGACGTCGTTCAGGGCACCCTGCGCGGTCTGCGACAGAGCGACCGCGTCCTGGATGTTTTCGCTGGCCTGGTTGAGGCCGTTGACCTGGCTCTTGAGGCTTTCGCTGATCGCGTAGCCCGCGACGTCGTCCGCCGCCGAGTTGATCTTGAGACCCGAGGACAGTCGCTGCATCGACTGCGAGATCATGTTCTCGGTGTTGTTCAGGTTCCTGCTGGCGTCCATCGCCTCCAGGTTGCTGTTGATCGTGAGGCCCATGCGTTCATCTCCTTGATGACGTTGTTTGGTTAGGTCCCGAGTCGACTCCGTGTCAACCCACGCGGATTATCGTCCGCCCACAGGGAAACTTGAGGGGAATGTCCTCCTGCAAGCGAGATTCCTCGCGCGCACGGCGAATCCTGCGCCCGCAGGCCCACGTTCAGGCTCCGTGCCGGCCTCCAGGGCGCCGGTCAGGCCCGCACGTCGACGTGCGGGTGCTCGCCGTCGTCAAGGTCGCGCTCGGGCTCCGCCTCCGGCGGCGGCTCGCGCCGGCGGCGCTGCTGCTGGTCCTTGGAGGGCCGATCGCGCTCGCGCGAGACGCGCTCGAGCGGCTGCACCGGCAGCCGCGACGAGATCGACGGCGGTCCGGGCGCGATCGGATGTATCGGGTCCACCGCCGCTCCTTAGCCTAGGAGTCCACCTTCGAGCGCGGACGCTCGGGGGAGCCGGCCGGCAGCGCGCGTCGCGAGCCGGCGGCCCGAGCACCGCCGAGCAACTGCTGCTCGCGGCCCTTGATCTCGAGCGCCACGAGCCGGCGCCACACGAACACCGCGCCCGCCCACGTCGCGACGTAGCAGACGACGCCCGCGATCAGGGCTCGCAGGCCGGCGGCGGCGAGGGTGTTGGTCGGCAGCGACAGGTATCCGGCGAGCACGAAGCCGATCAGCCCGCCCCAGCTCTTGGCGCGTGCGACTCCGCGCGCCGCACGCGGGTGGGCCGCGATGTTGGGGCCGTCCGCGTCGGGCGCCTGCGCCGCGTCGACCTTCTTGTCCTTGCCCTTGCCCTTCTTGCCCTCCTTGCCGCCCTTCTTGGCGTCCTTGGCCTTGCCCTCGCCCTTGGGGGCCTTCTTCGGCGCCCTGGGCTCGGGTGAGGCCGCCACCGGGTCGGCGCGCTCCTCGTGGATCTCGGTTGGCGCCTCGAGCGGTGCCTCGGTGCTCGTCTCAGCTGCCATAGCGACCGTCCGGTTCCAGGCCGCGCTGGCGTTCCGCGCGCTGGCACTCGAAGATGAAGCGGATCAGCCGGCGGCGGTCGAGCTCGCTGATCGACTGGAACTCGACCGCACGGCGACCCTGGGCATCGACACGCACGACCTTGCCGGTGCCGCTGATCAGCAGCACCCCCGGGGTCAGCGTCAGCTGAAACTGGACCTCGTCGCCGATCTTCAGCGAGTCCGGGCCGGCGAGCAGGAAGCCGCCGCCGCTCACATCGACCGTGTAGCTCTGGACGGGGATCTTGTCCGGGCCGCCGTACACGAGCGCTGGACGAGCGGACTTGATGCGCACGTATTCACGTTCTTGCAGCACCTCGATCGAGCGCGGTCCGTCGATCCGCACGACATCCGGCTCGGCGGGGTCCGCGATGCTCACCGTGCCGGTCAGGCGCACGCGTCCCTGCGGCGCGACGAACTCGAGCACGAGGCCGTCCAGCTGGCGATTGGTGAGCGGCTCGGTGGGAACCATGATCGCGACCAGCAGCATGTCGGGCCCGCGCTCGAGCACCCGCGCCGGCAGCCCCTTGCCGCCGGTGGGCACCAGCGTCACGCTCTGCGAGCGCTCGGGCAGCGCCACCGGCTTTGACTTCGCGGCGGGCCCGCGACCGAGTTTCATGGCAGGAGCCTTTCCGCGAGCGCGGTGGGCGAGATCTGCCGCACCCGCCAGCCACCCGCGCGGGCGCGTTCGAGCATGTATTCGGGTGCGAGGCCGAACCTGCACGCGGCCTCGACGGCGACACCGAGCTGGTCTGTCTCGTCGGCGTGCGTCACCGCCATCGCGTTGGCTCCGAGCGGCCGCAGCGCCTGCAGCAGCTGCGCGGCAGCGGTGGCACCGAGCGTGGCAGGAAGCGCCACGACGACCCGCTCCGGTTTGAGCTCGGCGAGCAGGCGCGCGAGCTCGCGGATTCCTGCCCGATCGGACGGGGACACGCTCGGGGTGTCGAGCACCGCCATCCCGTCGCCTCGGGTCCGGCGCAGCGCGCGCAGGGCGCGCGGCGCGCGGGCGGGGCTCGGCTTCATGACGTAGGGGCTGAGGATCATCCGCAGCTCGCCGCCTTCGGGCTCGCGCGTGATCGTCGCGAAGCTCGCCGGCAACGAACTGCTCCTGCGGTAGGCGCCCAGCAGCGTCGCGCAGCACGTCGTCTTGCCTGCGCCGCCCGCCCCAACGACCACGATCGCGGCCCCCCTCGTGGGCAGTGGCGGCGCGACAGGTATCCGCTGAGCGAGCGTCGCGCGCACCGCCTGTGCGAGGCCGGCGCGCGGCGCGAGCGCGAGCGCGTGCGCGCTGGCGCCGTCGATCAGCTCGCGTGCCAGCTCCTCGCCGATACCGCAGCGCTCGAGGCTCCTGGCCACGCCCGCGGCTGCGCGACTGGTCGAGCCGGGCGCGACCTCGCGCCGCTCGCGCGTCGCCCACGGCTGCGCCGGCGCGCTGTCAGCCGGCGCGGTTTCGACCCGGGGGCGCTCGGCACGGGGCCGCGCAGACGCCGGCGGAAAGAGCTCGGACACATCGGTCGGCTTCAGCTCCTGAAAGTCGCCGCCCCAAGGCGCCGGGGCGACGCCGCGCTCGGGCGCCACACGCCGTGGCGGAACGGGCTTCGTGCGGTCGGCGCGTGCCAGCGCTGCCAGATGCGCGGTCACATACGCACTGCCGGCACCGGCACCGGGCGCGACGGTCTCGCGCGCGTAGAACGGCGCCGGGGCAACCGGCGGGCCCGGCGCCGGCGATGAGCCGGGCGCGGGCTGGGGCTCGCCGGCGGGCTGCTGCACCGGCGCATACGGTGTCGGCGCCGACACCGAGGTGGGCGGCGCCGGCGGCGACTGTGGCTGCGGGACCTGAGCGCGCGCCGGCGGGGGCTCCGGCGCGGGCTGATACTGCGCCGGTGACTGGTGCTGCGGCGCGGCGGGACGCTCGAGGGCAGGCGGCAGCGTGGCGGGCGCCGCGCCGGCGGGCGGCTGCGCGACCGGCGGCGGCGGCGCTGGCTCAGCGCTGACAGCTTCGTCGTACACATCGACGCCGGGGGCGCCGGGCATCGCCTCGATCTCGACGAAGGCGCGCTGGAAGAAGCCGAGCACGCCGCCGGTGAGCCCCTCGCGGCGGCGCACGATGATCGCGTCCGAGCCCAGCTCGCGCTGGATCTGGGGGACGAGCTCGTCGACGGAGCGTCCGCGGAAGACGCGCGTGGGCGCGGTGCCGCCAGCGCCGAAGCGGACACGGGCCTCGCGGCTGAGCGCTTCGAGCAGCTCGCCTGGCGTGCTCATGCGTGGATCACCCCGACCGTTTCGACGTCGATGCCGGGAGCGATCTCGTTATACGAGCACACGGCCAGATGTGGCTGAGCCTGCGCGATCAGGCGGCGCAGGTGGCGGCGGATGCGCGCCGAGCACAACAGAACAGGTCCCCGCCCACCTTGCGAGCCGCGCGCGGTGGCGTGCTCGACCTGGGTGCGCAGCGCGGTCACGATCGCCTGCGCGCGCGGCGGATCCATCGCGAGATACTCGCCGTCGGTGGTTTGGGTGATCGAGGTAGAGACCTCCTGCTCGATCGCGGGATCCAGGGTTATGGCTTGCAGTCGCAACCGCTCGTCCAGGTGAGGAGCCGTGATCGCCCGGCCCAGCGCCTGGCGAGCGTACTCCGATAGCAGGCTTGTGTCACGTGTTGTTCGCGCCTTGTCGCCGATCGCCTCCACGATCGTGCCGAGATCGCGGATCGGCACGCCTTCCGAGAGCAGCGACTGCAGCACGCGCTGGATCTCTCCGAGCGACAGCGCCTCGGGTACGACCTCGTCGACGACTGCGGCGTTGGTCTCCTTGAGGCGGTCGAGCAGCGCACGCACGTCCTGACGCGTGAGCACCTCGGCGGCGTGGGCGCGGATCGTCTCTGTCAAATGGGTGACGATCACCGACTCGGCGTCGACGACGGTGTAGCCGAGCGACTCGGCCTCGCCGCGCGCGGACTCGGCGATCCACATGGCGTCCAGGCCGAAGGCCGGCTCGCGCGTGGGGATTCCCTGCAGCTTGCCGCTGGCGTCGCCGGGGTCCATCGCGAGCAGGTGTCCCGGCATGATCCGCCCGCGCGTGACCTCCGAGCCGCGCACCTTGACGACGTACTCGTGGGACTCCATGCCGAGCTCGTCGTGGATGCGCACCGGCGGGATCACGATGCCGAGATCCGCGGCGAGCTGGCGACGGATCGCGCTGACCCGCCGCAGCAGCGAGCTGCCCCCGCCCGATCCGGCGTCGACGAGCGGCACGAGGCCGAAGCCGATCGAGAGCTCGAGCGCGTCGACGCCAACCTCGGACATCGGTTCGTCCGGCTTGGGCAGCGCCGCCTGGGCGGCGACCCGGGCGGCGGCGTCGGCGTCGGTGTGACCGGGCAGTCCGTCGCGCACGACCCACGCGATCGTGCCGAAGATCGCCGCGATCAACAGGAAGGGAAGCTTCGGCAGACCGGGGATCAGCGCGAACAGGCCGATCGCGCCGGCGGCCACCATCGGCGCCTTGCGCTGACCGAGGACCTGGCTGGCGATGTCCGAGCCGAGGTCGCGATCGGACGCGGCGCGCGTGACGATGATGCCGGTGGCGACCGAGATCAACAGCGCCGGCACCTGCGCGGCGAGGCCATCTCCAACGGTCAGCAGCGAGTACTGGTGGGTGGCTTCGCTGAAGCCGAGGTGGCGCTGGACCATGCCGACGACGATCCCGCCGACGAGGTTGATGGCGGTGATGATCAGCGCCGCCATCGCGTCGCCTTTGACGAACTTGGAGGCGCCGTCCATCGCGCCGTAGAAATCAGCCTCGCGCGCGATCTCCGAGCGCCGTTCGCGCGCCTGCTGGTCGGTGATCAGCCCGGCGTTGAGATCGGCGTCGATCGCCATCTGCTTGCCGGGCATCGCGTCGAGCGTGAAGCGAGCGCCGACCTCCGCGACGCGCCCGGCGCCGTTGGTGACGACGACGAACTGGATCACGACGAGGATCAGGAAGATCACGAGGCCGACGATCACGTTGCCGCCGACGACGAATTCGCCGAAGGACTTGACGACGCTGCCGGCGTCGCCGGAGGTGAGGATCAGGCGCGTCACCGACACGTTGATCGCGAGTCGGAACATCGTGGTCAGCAGCAGCAGGCTCGGGAACGAGGCGAAGTCGAGCGCCTTGCCGAGGTACATCGTCGCGGAGACGATCGTGAGCGCGCCGGCGATGTTGATCGTGATCAGCAGGCTCAGCAGCGCCGAGGGCAGCGGCACGACGAGCATCGTCACCACCATCACGACCGACACGGCCGCGAGCAGGTCTGTGTGGCGCAGGAGCCTGCGCACGCCGGGGCTGTTCACGATGCGATCCTCCCGTTGGCGAGCGCTGTGCGCCCGGCGAGCCGGTAGACGAAGGCGAGCACGCGCGCGACCGCGGCGTAGAGCTCCTCGGGTATGACCTGGCCGATCTCGACCGACGCGTACAGAGCGCGGGCAAGCGGCGGGTCGGCGATGACCGGCACGCCGCTCTCCTCGGCGATGCGCCTGATCTGCGCTGCGATCAGGTCCTTGCCCTTTGCGACCACCTCGGGCGCTGTGCGCTTGCCGTCATAGGTGAGCGCCACGGCGAAGTGCGTGGGGTTGGTGACGACGACGTCGGCGCCGGGCACCGCGGCCATCATCCGCGCCCGCGCGATCTGCATCTGGCGGCGGCGCAGCGCGGCCTTGACCTCGGCCGAGATCCCCTCCTGGCGAGTCTCGTCCTTGACCTGCTGCTTGCTCATCATCAGCTGCTTCTCGTGGCGCCGGCGCCGCCACGCATAATCGACCAGCCCGATCAGCAGGTAGGCGAAGGCGGCGTGCTCGGCGACTTCCAAGGCTTTGCCGGCGGACAGCGTGCCGAGCCCCAGCGCCGAGATTCCGACGACAGACGCAAGGCCCGTGAGCCCGGGGAGCAGCGCCAGCGTCGCGACCGCGCCGACGACGGCGACCTTGACGATCGCCTTGAGCGCCTCGAACACCGCGTTCACGCCCAGCAGGTTCTTCAGGCCGGAGACAGGGTTGATGCGGCGGAAGTCAGGTTTGAGGCTGTGCGCCGTGGGCCTGAAGCCGACTTGCGCGACACCGCCGAGCAGGCCGGCGAGCACGCACGCGCCTGCGACGGGCGCGACGGCGAGCACGACGGTCGAGATCGCCGCGTGCATCAGTTCGCTCAGCCCGGCCGCGGTCATCGCCTGGTTCGGATGCGCAATCTCGGCGAAGACGTCGTGGAACGTGGCAGCGGAGGCTTCCACGATCCGTGAGCCCATCAGGCTGAGCGCAAACAGACCGGCGACGACAACGATCGAGCCGCCGAGGTCGGGGCTGCGCGCTACCTCTCCCTTCTCCCGCGCGCGCTTGCGGTGTTTGGGGGTCGCCTTCTCTGTGCGGTCGTCGTTGGCCATGGCTCAGGCGGCGTGCAGCGCGCCGAGGGCGTCGCCGACGCTGACGGACAGCTGGTTGGAGATCCAGTTGGCGGTGAACGGCAGCGAGGCGCCGACGACGAGCAGCACGACGGCGACCTTGGTGGGGAAGCCGACGGCGAACACGTTCAGCTGCGGGACGACGCGCGAGACGACGCCGAAGGCGACGTCGGTGATCAGCAGCGCCACGACAACCGGCGCGGCGACCTCGAGGGCGGCGGTGAAAATCGTGGAGAAGACCTGCTCGGCGCCGCCGAGCAGCGAGGACAGCCGCGGCGCGCTCGTCAGCGGCACGAGCTGGAACGTGCGATCGAGACCGCGCAACGTCCAGGCATCGCCGCCGATGACGAGGAAGATGAGCGTTCCAACGAGCCCGTAGAAGCGGGTGATGACGGCGCTCTGCTGACCGTCCATCGGGTTGATCAGGGCGCCGTAGGAAAAGCCGGAGAGCACGTCGATCGCCGAGCCTGCCGATTCGACGGCCCCCATCAGCACGCTCAGCGCGAAGGCGAAGCCGAGCCCGACGAGCATCCCCTCGATGACGAGCCCTCCGAGCGCCAGCGGTTCTGAGGGGACGTGCTGCCCGTGCAGCGCGAGCGGCGCGAGCCCGATCGAGATCCCGACCGCGATCAGCCCGCGCACGTGCGGGGGGATGACGTGCGAGGAGAACAGCGGCGCGATGAAGAACAGCGGCGTGACGCGCGCGAGCACCAGGATGAAGCCGGCGAGCTCGTTGCCCGCGAGCTCTGACAGGAGCTTCGTCACGAGCCGACCATCGTCGGGATCGAGGTGTAAAGCGCCGTCGTGTAGGAGACGAGCTGGCCGAGCATCCACGGGCCGAGCAGCACGATCACGACGCCGACGGCGGCGATCTTGGGGATCAGCGAGAGGCTCTGCTCCTGGATCTGGGTGACGGCCTGGAAGACGCTGATCAGCAGGCCGACGACGAGCGCGACGAGCAGCAGCGGCCCCGCGATCTTCAGCGCGAGGCTCATGGCCTGCGTGGCGAGGTTGACGACGGTGTCCTGGTTCATCAGTGGAAGCTCTGGACGAGGGCCTTGATGACGAGATCCCAGCCGTCCACGAGCACGAACAGCAGGATCTTGAAAGGCAGCGAGATGAACGTCGGCGGCAGCATGATCATGCCCATGCTCATCAGCACGGAGGAGACGATCAGGTCGATCAGCAGGAACGGCAGGAAGATCAAGAAGCCGATCTGAAACGCGGTCTTCAGCTCGGAGACGATGAACGCCGGGATCAGCACCTCGGTGGGCACTTCGGCGCGCTTGTGCGGTGTCTTGGCGTGGGCGAGGGTGACGAACAGCGAGATGTCCTGCACGCGGGTCTGGCGGAACATGAATTCGCGCAGCGGCTGCTCGGCGCGTTCGAGCGCGACGGTCGTGCTCAGCCTGTGCGCCTCGAGCGGTTCGATCGCGTCCTTCTTGATCGCGCCGACGGTCGGTGCCATCACGAAGATCGTCAGGAACAGCGCGATGCCGACGAGCACCTGGTTGGGCGGCGCGGTCGTGGTGCCGATCGCGCTGCGGATGAAGCCCAGCACGATCAGGATGCGGCTGAAGCCGGTGACCGTGAACAGCACCGCCGGGACGAGCGTAAGGCCGCCCACGAGCAGCAGGATCTGCACGGCGTTGTTCGAGTTGACCGGCAGCGCGGACGTGGCCGCGGCGACGGGCAGCACGGCGCCGAGGCTCATCGCCGGACCGTCATTTCGCGCAGGCGCTCGAGCAGGCCCGAGGACGGCGAGGGCATCCGCATCGGGTCAGGCCGCGAGTCCCAGCCGGCGGCGCGCGGGCTGCGCGGGGCGTACTCGCGCTGACCGGGAATGCCGCCGTCCTGGACGCCTGCGGCGCTCGGCAGCGCGCGCTGCGCCTCGCGCGCACGCTGGCCGACGCCGCCGACGAGCTGGCTCGTGAGCGCCGCCAGACGTGAGCGCTCGACGGGCTGCTCGAGGACGACGCCCTCCTGCGGGAGCAGCCCGGCGTCGAGTGCCTGCTCCTCGGTGTAGCGGTGGATCGGCGCGACGCCGTGCTCGGTGGCGCCGAGCAGCACGTAGTCGTTGCCTGCGCGCACGAGGTGCACGGAGCGCCCGGATCCGAGCGTCAGCGCCGCGACGCTGGCGAGCTCGGCGCTCGATTGATGGGAACCGCCCCCGCCCTCGCGCGCGGACTTGACCTGGCGCATGATCCAGGCGAGCCCCCAGATCACGGCGAGCACGATCGCGAGGCCGACGATCGTGCGCACGATGCTCGCGCCGCCGGAGCTCGTCGAGTGCGTCGTGCCGGCGGCGCCGCCAAGGTTCAGTGGGGTGCTTTCGCCGCCTGCCTTGGTGGAGGGCGTGAACGCCGACGCGGGACCCGCGAACGCGAGCAAGCAGGCGCAGAACGCCGCGGTCGCCGGCGCGACCGCACGGGAAAGCAGGATCGACTTGGTCATCGAGGGACGACTCCGAGGAAGAGTCGCCCTCGTTATCGGCCCCGAAGCGGCCGTCTTGAGCTACTGGAGCAGCTCGGCGACCTGCACGCCCCAGGCGCCGTCGGCGGTGACGACGAGGCTCCCGTTGGCGAAGCACAGACCGTTTGCGAACAGCTCGACCGGCGCGTCGACACGCTGGTCGAGTTCGACGATGACCCCCGGCGCCAGCTCGAGCGCCTGCCCGAGCGGGAGATGTGTCCTACCGAGCTCCGCCCACACGCGCACGAAGATGCTGCGCAGGATCTCGCGGCCGTCGGGGTTGGTGCGGGTCTGCTCGAGATGCGCACGCGCACGTTCGAGCTCGGCGCGCCCGAGCTTTGCGTAGGTGTCGGCGCGGACACTCGCTTCGTCGGTGCAGGACAGCTTGACCGCGCGCCGGGGGCCGCTGCGCCCGGGGCGTCCGCGCCCGAGCGAGATTCCCTCTGCGAACAGCAGGACCCCGTCCTCGGAGCTGCCGTCGAGCGCCAGCAGCGCTCCCGGCGTCAGCCGCAGCATGCGCTCGATCGGCATCTGCGCTGAGCCGACCTCGGCACGCAGCAGCACTTGCGCCACGGACACGCCGCGGCGCAGTGCGTCGGCGCCCTGGAGGTCGGCGCTGGTCGACTCGCGACGACCGTCACGGATGCGCTCCACGATCGGCTCGATCGCGCCCCACGGGATCAGCAGCGACATCGCCGAGGTGAGCGCGTCGATCTTGACCTCGAGCGTCACCGACAGCGTCGGTTCGCCGATCGGCGTGTGTACACCGGCGTCGCCCTCGACGTCGACGTCGCCGCGCACGAGCGGCGGGCCGCCGAGCTCCCCCCAGGCGACCGAGAGCTGGTGGACGACCGCGTCGAGCAGGCCGCGCGTGAGCACCCAGTCGATCTCGGTCAGATGGCGCTCGGCCGGGGCTTGCGCCGCCTCGCCACCGAGCAGGCATTCGAGCGCCTGCAGGACGAAGGGCCGCTCGACGCTCATCAGCATGTGTCGCTCGATGCCGTCGGCCTCGACGGCGACCGCGATCGAGTCCGCCGGAAGCTGGGACTTGGCCGCCGCCCAGGTGTGCTGGCTGATGTCGGTCAGCACGGCCTCGACTTCGGCGTTCAGCTCACCCGCCAGCGAGCCGCCCAGCGCCTCGCAGAATGGATCGAGGGCGCGCACGATCCGGCGCCTGAGCTCGGTGGTGAACTTGGTCGGCTGGGAGAAGTCGAGCGTGCGTATCTGCTCGCCGTGCCCGCGCTCGCCGCCGGCCTGCTCGGGCGGCTCGGCCTCCGCTACCCCGCCGTGCTTGTCGTCCTCGCTCTCGCTCATGCGAAAGCTCAGGCCTCGTCGGCGGAGGAGGCGCCTGCGTCCGCGCCGGCGGGCGTGGCCGCTGCGGGCGCCGCGCCGTCCGGCGGCTGCTGGGCATCGGCGTCCGCGTCGCCCCCGCCGTCGGCGTCCGCGGAGGTGGCCGGCTGCGCGAGCCCGTGCTCGGACTCGGCGTCGAGGATCTCGGTGATGCGCAGGCCGTACTGCTCGTCGATGACGACGACCTCGCCGCGTGCGATCGCGCTGCCGTTGACCAGCAGGTCGGCCGTCTCGCCCGCGAGGCGCTCGAGCGTCACGACCGACCCGACGCGCAGGTCGAGCGTCTCGCCGACGGTCATGTGTGTGCGCCCGATCTCGACGCTCAGCTCCATAGGTATGTCGCTGAGGCGGCTCAGGTCGGTGCCAGCAGCCGAATCGGGAGCGGATTGGGTGGGCGGGGTGGGCGGACCTCCATCGCCGTTCTGCTCGAACTGCTCGTACTCGATCGTCTCGGTCACGCTGGCTCCTATTGCACGGTGAGGTCGGGGAACAGCACGGCTGCGACCTTGACGTCGGTCTGCGCGTCGATCGCCTGCAGGATGTGGTGCCTGACAGCGCTGCGTCCCTGGGCGGTGACGAGCGATTCCCCGTTCTGGTTGGTCACGGCGTTGGTCACGATTTCGCGGACGAGGGGTTCCTCGGGGAGCGTCCCGACGGCGTTTTCGCCGCTTCCGGCCGTCGCGGTGGCGGAGGCGCCGTCGCTCTGTCCGGGCGCGAGCTCGAGTGCGACGGTCAGCTTTGCGAAGCGGCCCTGTTGGAGGTTGAGCAGGAACGGCGCCGGCATCACGTAGATCGTCCCTTTGATCTTGTCCTTGTTTACGGGCTTGGGCTTGGTCATCGTGTAGCCGACTCCCAGTATGAGAATCGGCAGGGCCACCGCGAGCATTAGCTTTTTGTTCTTGAGCATGGTTGTGTCGTCCTTGACTAAGGTGCGCCTTCGCCTTCTTCTTCGGCACCGTGGAGCCTTCGCATTACTATCTCGACGCGCCGGTTGCGCGCGCGCCCTGGCGCAGTGGCGTTGCTGTCGTAAGGACGCTGTTCGGCGTTGCCGGCGGCGGTGAGCCTGTCGGAGCCGACGCCGTGCGCGATCAGGAAGCGCACGACGGTGCTCGCGCGCGCGGTCGAGAGCTCCCAGTTGCTCGGGAACTGGCTGGAGTGGATCGGCACGTTGTCGGTGTTGCCTTCGACCGAGATCGGATGTGTGTGATCGACGTCCAGCAGCTGGGCGATCTCGGCGAGCAGCCCGTCGGCGCGGCCTTCGAGCGTCGCCTGACCGGAGGCGAACAGCAGGTCATCGGTGAGGACGCGGATGACGAGGCCGCGCGCTTCGATCGTGGCCTTCACGCTCTTGGCAAAACCGTGCGAGCGGGCATAGGCTTCGAGCTCGCGCTTGATGCGTGCGAACTCCGCTGCCTGGTTCTGCGCGGCCCGGCTGGCTGCGGCCGCCGCAGCGCTCGTGGAGCTGCTCGTGGCGGAGCTGGCGGCGCCGTGCTGCGTGCTGTTCTGCAGGCTGCTGGCGCCTTCGGTGGCGACCGGCTCGATCGCCTGCAGTTCCACGGTCGAGGGAACGTGCGCCGAGTTGTCGGTCGCCCCCTGCTGAGCGACAGCTTTGCCGCCCGGCAGGATGTTGCCCGAGAAGGCCGCCTTCAGCGACTTCTGCAGCGTCTGGTACTTGGAGATGTTGACCGAGGAGATCGAGAACAGGACCATGAACAGCGCCATCAGCAGCGTGATCATGTCGGCGTAGGTCAAGAGCCAGCGCTCGTTGCTGCCCTCCTCCGCGCCCCCATGGCGACGGCGGCCGCGGCCGTGTCCGCGAGGCATCGTCAGGCTGCCTTGGCCTCGACGTCGAGTCGCGCCACGTTCTGCTCCTCGCCGGCGGTCCGCTCGGCGGGCGGCAGGTAGGACATCAGCTTTTCGGAGACCAGGCGTGGGTTGTCGCCCGCCTGGATCGAGAGGATCCCCTCGAGCGTCATCATCCGCAGCTCCATCTCTTCTGAGGAGATCGCTTTGAGGCGGTTGGCGATCGGCAGGAAGACCACGTTGGCCGAGCCGACGCCCATCAACGTCGCGATGAACGCCGCGGAGATCGACGGCCCGAGCGTCGCCGGCGCGGCGAGGTTCTGCAGGACGTGCACGAGGCCGAGCACCGTGCCGATGATGCCCATCGTCGGCGCGAAGCCCCCGGCCTTCTCAAACGGAGCGGCGGAGGCCTCGTGGCGCGCGGCCATCCCGTCGACCTCGGCCTCGAGGATCGCGTGCACCATCTCCGGGTCGGTCCCGTCGACGACCAGCTGCAGGGCGTTGCGGGTGAAGGCGTCGTCGATCTCGCCGAGCATCGCGTCGAGTGCCAAGAGGCCCTCGCGCCGGGCCTTGTCGGCCAGCGACACGAGCCGGTCGAGCTGGCCGCGCATGTCCGGCGGTTCGGCCGAGAAGACGAGCTTGTAAAGGCCCGGCACGCGCTTCATCGAGGTCATGCCGACGCTCGCGAGCGTCACGCCCCCGGTTCCGCCGAGGATGATTATCAGCGCGGGAATGTCGATGAAGGAAGCAGGACTCGTCCCGCCCATTAGCGAGCTCATCATCAGGGAGCCGAAGGCCACCCCAATACCGATGGCCGTTGAAGCCTTCATTGCTTCGCTTCATCGGCGTTCGCAGAAAATCCTTCAGTCTTGCCCGCCAGCCGTGCACAAACGGCCTATAGGACGACGACGGCTGCCCTTTTGGGGCTACGTCGGGTCGTCGTCGACCGCGGCGAGATGCGCAGGCTCGCGCGCAGGCTCGCGCGGGCCGGGTGTGCCCGGCGCCTGGCGCTGAGGCGCCCGGCGTCGGAACGCCTCGGCGAGCACCTCGGCGCGGTAGGTGTGGACGGCGGCGGTGACGTCGGCGGGCGTCTCGGCCACGACGACCTTCGCGCCGGTCGCGAGCGTGATGACGGTGTCGGGCGTCGACTCGATCGTCACGATCATGTCCGGATTCAACTGGAACGGCTCGTCGCTGTGGCCGAGCCGGTTGAGCGTGATCATCGGATTGCACACCCCCCTTCGAGAAAGAGCTTAGCCACAGGGTGGGACGGCTGCGTAAGCCGCCCCACCCCGGGCTCCTCGGAGTTGTCCTGCTCGCTGCTGCCGTCCTTTCACGGCAATCTTGGTCTCGATCGCTCCGGCGCTCGGGCGAGCGCGGAAGCTGCGCGTCTCGTGGAAGTTCTGCGGCTAGTGCATCGTCACGAGCGTCGCCAGCATTTCGTCCGCGGTGGAGATCACGCGCGAGTTGGCCTGGTAGCCGCGCTCGGCGGTGATCATGTTCGTCATCTCGGTCGCGAGATCGACGTTCGACTGCTCGAGCTCGCCGCCTACCGTCGAGCCGAAGCCGGGCGTGTCGGGTGTGCTGATGAGCGGCGCGCCCGAGTCGGACGTGCGCGCCCACAGCGATCCGCCCAGCCGTTCGAGGCCGCTTTCGTTCGCGAACGTCGCGATCGAGAGGTATCCGGCCGTCACTCGCTGGAGGTACGTTTTCGATTCTTTGTTCTCGTCGGTGTAGCTGACCGACCCGTCCTGGCCGATCGACACGTTGCTCGATCCCGGGGGGATCAGGAGGTAGGTGTCTTCTTTGCCGGGTTCGTAGGTGTTGCCTGTTTCGGATTCGCTTGTCACCGTGGCGGTGCGGCCGATCACGTATTCGCCTCCCTGCGTCGTGAGCAAGCCCGACGTGTTGGTCGTGAGATCGCCCGCGCGGCTGTAGGCGACGTTCGCGGGGATGTTCTTCGTGAGTTCTGCTTCGATGGGCGCCCCGGGTCCGACACGCAGGAAGCCCTGGCCCTCGATCGCGACGTCGAGCGGGTCGTTGGTGGACTGGAACGAGCCCTCCGTCATTTCGTTGATGGTCGCCTGCACCTGCACGCCCAGCCCGACCTGCGCCGGGTTGGTTCCGCCGTTGGTGGGTGTCACGCCCGAGGAGCCGTGAAGCACCTGCGTGAGCGAGTTCGCGAACGTCACGCTGACGGCCTTGTAGCCCACCGTGTTGACGTTCGCGAGATCGTTCGCGGTCGCGTTGAGCATCGTCTGGTTCGCATCGAGACCGCTGATCGCGGCATACATTCCTGCCATCATCCTGACCGCCCTGCCTTTCGCGGCCTCCTCGAAGAGGTCCGGCCGTTGTCGTTTCTCGCCGCTCGCCTCATGCGATGACGGCACTGTCGATGTTGGTGAACACGTTGTCCTTCATGTGTCGGGATCCCACGGCGGTGATCACCGTGCGGTTGCTGACGGACACCACGAATGCGGTGTCGTCGACAAGTACGAGGGAGTCGCGCGAGCCCTTGCTCGCAGCGCGCTGCACACCCTGCGAAAGCCGTCCGAGCGTGCTCGCGTCGAGGTCGATGCCGCGGCGTTCGACCCGCGCGAGGGCATGCTTTGAGAAGTGCAGCTGCTGGCCTTGGCCGGCCTGCGTGAGCGCGTCGGCGAACGACCCGCCGGCCTGAGCGGCGGCGGGGGCGCCGGGCGGCGGCGTCTTCGTCCTGTCGTTCGGGCCCGCGGGCGTGACCGGGGCGGCGAGGCCACCGGGCGGAACGAGCGCTGGGTTTGAGATCGGGCTCAATTGACGTCCGTGATGCTCGCGAGGGTCACGCCGGGGACGCCTTCGACGGTCACCGTCGTGCCGGACGCGTCTGACTGCACGCTCTGGACGGTGCCGGTCGTCGGGCCGCCTGAGGCGCTGTTGTAGGAGACGGTGCGCCCGATCAGCTGTACGGCACCGGAGAGCTCGCTGGCGTTTGCCAGGTTCGTCGTCTGCTCGACCTGGGTCAGCTGCGCGAGCTCGTTGACGAATTCGTTGGCGTTGCCGGGTTCCAGGGGGTTCTGGGCCTGCAGCTGGGCGACCATCAATTTCAGGAAGTCGTTCTGACCGAGGATGCTGGTCGGGTTTCCGCTCGCCGTCGAGGCGGAGGCGCCTGCAGAGGCGGCGGTTGCGATTGGACTGGTCATGGCGGTGGTCCTTTCGTGGTGTCTCAGGCGAGCACGTCGACGAGCGCGCCGCCGATGAGCGGAGCCGAGCGGACCGAGGCGTCGGACTGAACCGTCGCCTCGGGGCTGTCGAGCTCTTCGAGGGTGGACGACGCGCGCGACGAGCTCGACGCGCCGGAGGAGTTCGGGTCGCCGGCGAAGGGGCCTTCGCGATCGCCGGATTCAGGCTGACCAAAGCCGATGTCCAACCGCAGCAGCGACACGCCGAGCGAGCTCAGCGACTGGTGCAGCTCCGCGCGGCCGGCTGCGAGCGCCTGCGCGGCCGCCGGCGTCTCGGCGCTGACGCGTGCCAGCAGGCCCTGGCTGGTCTGGCTGAGACGGATGTTGATCTGGCCGAGCTCTTCGGGGTGCAGCGCGATCCGCGCCTGGGTGGCTCCCTGGCGGACGGCGATCTGAATCGTGGCGTTGATCGACTCGATCATCTCGTGCATGCCGACGCCGTGGGCGCTCGGCACATTCGCATCGAGGCCCGCCGAGGAGGCGTTCGTCGGTGCCTGCGTGCCCATCTCGACCGCCAGCAGGGGACTCGCTGCGGATCCGCTTGCGGCTGCGCCCGTGGCTGCCGGCGCAGCTGCCTGTGCGGGGGCCGTCGTCGCGGCCGCCCGCGAGCGGCTCGTCGCGCTCGCAGCGGACGTTCTCGCGATCGCGCCGCCGGCGCCGGCGTTGGCGGGCACACCTGCGTTGGCCCGACCTCCCCCACCGCCGCTCGCTTCACCGTTGCCGGTGGCACTGCCACTCCCGGCGTCCTGAGCGCTCGCGCTCGCGACCTGGTTGCCGGCATGCGCAGCGGAGGCCGCCGTGCCGGCGCCTGCCGTACGCGGCGCCGCCGGTGCGCTGACGCGCGCCTGCGCGGACTGCGTGCTCGCGGTGCTCGCAGGAGAGCCGGGGGCCTCGGCGGAGGTGGCGTTGCCTGCAACCGACTCCTGGCCGGGGAGGGCCTGGCCCGTCTGCCCGGCTGTCCGAGCGGCGCCTGACGCAGTCGTGTCCGAGGACGCCGCCGCAGGCACGTCGGTTGCCGATGCCGACGCGGAGCGCACAGACCCTGCGGGCGCAGCCTTGGCAGCGGCTGCCTGCGCGGCGGCCGAGCGTGCGAACGTCGAGCCGGACGGGGCAGTCCCCGCGGCGGAGCTCGTCGCGAATCTGGATGCAGTGGCCGCGGAGCTCGTCGTGGCCGCGGAGCTCGCGCCGGCGGAGGCGCCCGTGGCGGTCCGGGAGGCGTCGGCACCTGCCGGCGTGGCCGCGTCGCGCCCGTCCCGGCCGGCGGCGCCTGTCGTGGAAGGCGCCTTCGCGCCTGTCTCGGGCCGCTCGTCCGATGAGCCGGCGATCGCGTCCTTGCCGGCGGTGGACGCGGCGGATGCGACGGGCGTGTCGGCGCCCGCCGAGCTCGAAGACGGCGAGCGGGGTCCCGCGGCCCGGTCCTCGGAGGCGGCGGCCTTCCCCGGAGCCCCGGCGCCCGCCACAGCCTGTGAGCTTGCCGACGTCGAGGCAGACGACGCCGGAGCGCCAGTCGAGCTGTCCTTGGCCTGCGCCTCTGCGCGCGGCGTCGCGGCACCGATCGCGGCTTCGCCTTCGGCGAGACCGGCGGCGTCCTGTGCGCGTGTGCGGTGGCGTTCGTCGGGCCTTTCGCCGCCGCTCGCCTCGCTGCTCTTCTGTTCCTGGCCTTCCGCGTTTGCGGTCCGGGCCGACTGTTCATCGAGCGCGCTCTGGAAGAGCGTCCCGCCCGGTGGTGCGGCACCCGGCGGCGCGCCGGAGCTCGGTGGCGGCGCGGTCGGCGCCAGCAGGAGCGTTGGTTCGACGCTCATGCGAGCGTCCCGGTCGTGCTCGTCGGGTGCGACTGGCGGAAGGCTTCGGCGTTGGCGAGCACTTTCGCGACGTAGCTCTGCGTTTCGGAGTACGGCGGCACGCCGCCGTACTGCTGCACGGCGCCGGGGCCCGCGTTGTAGGCCGCGAGCGCGTCTTCGGCGTTTCCTCCGAACTGGGCCATCAGCCCGCCGAGGTAGCGCGCCCCGCCTTCGATCGATTCCGCGGGGTCGAGTGGGTTGGCGACGCCGAGCGAGGACGCGGTGCCGGGCATCAGCTGCGTGAGGCCCGACGCGCCGGCGCTGCTGGTGGCGTTCGGGTCGAAGCCCGACTCCTGCTGGATCAGCCCGTGCAGCACGGCCGGGTCGAGGCCGTTGCGAGAGGCGGCCTGGTCGATCAGCGCTTCGTATTCGCCGCCTTCGGCACTCATACCGGCGCCCTGCAGGGGCTGGTAGGCGACCCCGGTGGGGGTGCCGGCGACAGCGGCTGCCTGCGTGCTCGCCGCGTCGGTGCTCGTGGCAGCCTGCAGCGCCGAGGCGAAGTCGTTGCCGGCGCTCTGCGGGGCCGTGTAGGCGGTGCCACCGGTCGAGATGAGACCGCCGTTTGCAACCTGGCGCGCCGATTCGATCAGCGCCTGCAGCTGCTGTACTCGCTGGAGGATCGCCATCTCGCCGGCCGGGACACCGGCCGTCGCGGCGCTCACCGATTGGGCGCTCACGCCGGGCTCCGGCGAAAGCGCGTGGAGGCGATCTCGTCGAGCACGTTGCGCTCACGGCGAGCCGCCTCGCGATCGTGCTCGCCACGGTGGCGCTCCCTGAGACGATTGAGCATCTCGTGCTCGCTTGCCGCCTGCGCCAGCTCGGCGTCGCGCTCGGCGACCTCGAGCTCGCGCTGCTCGAGCTCGCTGGCGCGCAGCGTGCGCTGCGACTCGACGCGCTCGAGAAACGCCTGACGCGCGAGCAGGTCCGTCGCGCTCACCGCCTCGCGCTCGCTGCCGACGCTCCGCTGTTCCTCGAGCGCGTGCTCGAGGTTGGCGTCGGCCGAGCGCAGCTCCGCGACGCTGCTCGAGCGCCGCGAGAGCGCAGCTGCGAGCTCACCCTGGGCGAGCTTCTCCTTGCGCTCACGCACGGCGCGTACGCGCTCGAGACGGAAGCGAAATGCAGATCCGGCCACGGCCTGGTTATCGGTCGAGCTGTTCGGTACTTGAGCGCCGGCTGGAGCTCATGTCAGATGCCCAATCCCAGCGCCGGGATCGCGGGCGGCCCGACGTCGTGTGCCGGCGCGGCAGCCGCGCCGCCGTGCTCGGGCGAGACCTCCTCGGCGTCCGGTATCTCGCCGCCGGCACGCTCGAGCTCGCTCGCCAGCGAAGTGCCCAGCTCGAGCAGCTGGGCGTCTGTCCGCAGCGGATCGCTGCGCTCGTGCACGGGCTGGCGCAGGAAGCGCTCGATGCGCGCCCTGTGCGCGAGCGCGACGTCCAGCGCGGGGTCGCTGCCGGGCTGGTAGGCGCCGATCGAGACGAGGTCTTCCTTGTCGCGCAGCACCGCGAGCGCCGCGCGCAGACGCTGCCGCTGCTGCTCGCGAGCGGCATCGGCAACCTGCGGATCGTGCTCGGCAAGTATTTTGGTGCGCTCGGCTTCGTGCTCGCGTTGATCGCGCTGGTGGTCCTGATGCCGCTCGTGCTTGGGTTCGGCACCGCGCTCGATTTCGGCAAGATCGCTGCCGCCGTGCTCGGTCTCGGTTTGTTCGCCGCGGCGTTGACGGCGATCGGCATTCTCGCGAGCGCCTGGGCCGCACAGCCGGCCCTTGCCGCCGCCGCCGCGCTCGCGATCACCAGCCTGCTCGCGGT
>Ga0208849_1001014_pt1 | contig 21868 bp, 16 predicted proteins | sample NGESurdeep072012_10_FD_184470 | JGI IMG/M metagenome (GOLD analysis project Ga0208849, IMG submission 184470) | Arctic peat soil microbial communities from Barrow, Alaska - NGEE Surface sample 53-3 deep-072012 (SPAdes) | ecosystem: Environmental > Terrestrial > Soil > Wetlands > Peat ... | reverse complement strand
CGTGTCCCCATCGCCATGCGCCGATTCTACAAACACACCCTGTGCATCCTCGAATACTTTCGACCTACGAATCAGCACTTGCACCACGGGCTGCTAGGTTTCTTGTGCAACCTCAGGTGGTTCTCTCCTCGGGAGCCAGTACGACTTCCTCCATGGCGTTCGCCTTTTGACCAGCATTGCGCAAAAATCCAAGAATTTCATCCACCACTTTCTTTTGCTGAGCTTCCGCAAGATGCGGGAACATTGGAATGGAGAGAATCTCGGTGGAGATTCTCTCCGCAACGGGAAAATCTCCCGTGCTATAATTTAGCGCGGTATACGCCTTCTGCAAGTGCAGTGGAATCGGATAGTGGATTCCGGTCCCTATGCCAGCGTTCTTTAAGTGACTCATCAGGCCATCGCGATTGTTAGTGCGAATTACATAAAGGTGATAGACGGAGCGCGACCAAGATGGCTCATAGGGCACGCTTAAAGTCTGATCGACTTCCAAAAGCCGGCTGTAATGCGCAGCCCGTTCTTGGCGTTGTTTGTTCCACTCCGCTAGATGAAGTAACTTTGCTTGGAGAATCCCGGCCTGGATCGCGTCCAGCCGACCGTTGTACCCTTCCACGTCGTGGTAGTACTTCTTCACCTGGCCGTGATCGCGCAGCACTCTGATTTTTTCCGCCACGTCTGCATCGTTTGTTGTGACGGCTCCGCCCTCGCCGCATGCTCCAAGGTTCTTGCCGGGATAAAAGCTAAATGCGGCCGCGCGGCCCATCGAGCCGGCCTTCATCCATCGATTGCGGTTCTTCGAGAAGTATTCCGCGCCGTGCGCCTGGCAGGCGTCCTCTATCACAATAAGATCATATTTGGCGGCCAAATCCAGAATGGCGTCCATGTCGGCCATCTGGCCGTAGAGGTGTACCGGAACAACCGCAGTGACCGGCCTGCCACTTCGCAGGCTGATGAGCTTTCCGGCATAGTTTCGAACGCATTGTTTTCCCAAAAAGCGTTCCAGCATGCGCGCTGACATGTTATACGTGTGCTCATCGACATCGACGAACTCCGGGACTGCACGCGCCTGCGAAATGGCCTCTGTAGTGGCGATGAATGTGTTCGGTACCGTGAGCACTACATCGCCCGGCTCGATCCCGCTCGCGAGGATGGCAAAGCGCAAAGCATCCGTGCCGCTGCTAACCGCGATGGCGTGGCCCGCGTCGCAGAAGAGGGCAAATGCGGCCTCAAACTCCTCCACCAGAGGGCCGCCGACAAATCCAGCGGTGAACAGAGCCTGCTCAAAAACGGCGGTGAGCTCCGGCTTTAGCTCAATGTGTGGCGTAACTAGATCGAGGAACGGTACAGCGTTATCAGTGTTCATCTCTTTCACTCCTGATTACCAATTAGACAGTGTGTCTGATCTGGCGTGACGGTAGCGTGGGATTCGTCAGCACGCTCCGATAACGGTTCGCGCATAGATTCTCAGTGCTGCTCTAAATGAGGCTTATCCAGCTTGCGGTGATAAAGGGCCCCGTCGAGCTCCTCATCAGGGGTCTTGATTCGGTCGAGGGGCGGTTTCGTCTCTTGAAGAGATCCCGTCCATACTCGAGGGAGCGCCGAAATAAATCGATGACTTCACCAAAGCCCGGGCAGATGGAATGGCCGTTTACACGGCCCGAAGAATTGTCGGCGCTTGGCTTATTCCCCAAATATTAAGGAGGGCAAGTGCATTTGTTCGAGAAGACCGGCGTCAAGGTCTACCTCACCGATCTCCTTGCCCGTGGCGGCGGGGCAGGACCGGTGAATTTGCCGATACCCGCCCAGGCGAGAAGACCTTAGCCAAGACTCTCGGGAACAAGTCGACCAGTTCACCTGGCTGTTTAACTCAAGGCCGCGCAGATCTCTCGGCTAAAATTGTTCCCCATATCTCCTCCCGCTAGATTTCGACCTCGTGTCATATCACGCGAGATTTTTACAGTTCGGTCTTGAAACCGGTGGCTTAGATAGCGGACTTCTCACTGCCGCTGCGCAAGTTAATCGCTCAATTTTTTGATCATATAATTCATCCGGGTTTTGACGGCGCTTCGCTCTGGTATGTGGTTTGTGATGATGGCTCCGGAAGAAATCACGGATTCCCGACCGATGCGGACTTTGGGCTCAATGAAGATGCCGGTGCCGAATTTGACCTTGTCGCCGATGTTCACAAGAGAACTCATCATAACTCCTGGTCCGAAGGCGCAATAATTGCCGATTGTGCAGTGATGTTCGATATCGACGTAGGCGCTGAGAAAATTACCATCCCCCAGAGCCGCGCACGAGCCAATCTGGCAAAACGCGAGTATGACATTGCCTGCACCCAGCTTCGCATTTGCCTGGACGCGGGCAGTCGAATCAATGACGTTCGCCATGGGAATACTCATTTTCGCTGCAAGATCGGCCATTCTTTCCCTGAAGTCGCGGCTGGTGCTGACAGATACGATACAAGCATCGAAGAGATTCTCACCGAACAGACGTTCGATATCTTGCGAGGAACCAAGAACCGGCACGCCCATCAATGTCTTACCGAGCATTGACAAATTGTCGTCAACGATAGCCGTTGCGCGCTGGTGTTGAATGCGTGTAAGTGCATCCAGAACTTGCACCGCGCCTAGCCCGCCTCCGATCAAGAGAAGACGCTGCTGTCGGGTCTCCGGATAGATATCGTCCACCAAGTCGTGCGCTGATTCGACGGACGTCGACGTTCCCGCGGATGATGCAAACTTCAGAACATCCGCCTCGGTGATCGTATCCTGAGCTGCCAGGGAAAGGGTTAGATCCGAGATCGAGATCCCCAACTTCTTCGCCTGCAATTCCGCTTTCTTTGTCAGCCGTGCTGCCCCAGCCTGCGCGGTGCTCTCTTCGATTACAGGCGGAGCTACCACCTCCTCGAGGCTCTCTGAAATCGCAGCCAAGACGCTGCCCACCGCTGCGAGATCCCCTTCTCGGGCAAAAAAATGTATATACCCTGCGGTCTCTGCTTCAAGTTCGACGTTTGCTTTTTCTGTTTCGATTTCGGCGATTACTTCGCCTTTTCGAACCGGCGAGCCAGTCGGTTTCACGATCGCGCTAAGCAGAACGGAATCCTCATTGGGATTGAGCTGGGGCACCGTGATGTAACTAATCATTCAATCATCTCCAGAATCTCAGCCTCGACAAGACTGGCGCTTGGCAGAAATGCATCTTCAAGTTGCCTCGCTGTGGGAACAATGGAGTCAGGAGCAGCAATTCTGCGTACAGGCCGCTTTAGTTCCCCCCATGCGCTCTCCTGCAATTGGGCCGCGATTTCCGCACCCCACCCGTTGGTCAGTGTTCCCTCTTCAAGTACTACAACGCGCCCGGATTCGCAGGCGGCTTCGGTCAGAATATCGCATGGCAGCGGCGATATGCGAGTCGGGACGCAAGCCAGAACCCGTAATTCCTCCTTTGCCAGGTGCCGCAGAATCTCGGGTACAAACCGGCCCATACCTCCATAAGTGATCAGGGTGACGTCCGGGTTGCCAGTCTCGTAGTTTTGAACTCTAAAGACCGGAAAAGCTGCAGAATCGGATTGGCTGGTAATAGTCATGCCGTCGCTGTTTCCAGATATCAGCTCCGCCGGATAAAGCAACTTGTGCTCAATGAAAAGAACGGGACAATCTCTGCGCACAGCTCTTTCCAGCAGTTCTCCTGCATCGCCAAAGACAGACGGTGAAATTACGTCAAGATATGGAACTCCAAGGAAGAGCTTTTCAATCGACTGACTGTGCGTGGGCCCATATCCTCGACCGCCACCCATTGGGGTGCGCACGGTGATAGGAACGGTTACCTGGCCGTTATACATTGCCCGAAATTTTGTGGCGTGGTTGAGGATCTGATCCATGCATAAGGAAAGAAAATCGCCGAACATGATTTCGACGACGGGCCTCAAACCCCGCAAGGCCATCCCGTTGGCGAGTGCGACCAGCGCCGCTTCTGATATTGGCGTGGTTAACACACGATCCGGGTGCTGCTCCTGCAATCCGCGGGTGACTTTGAAAGCGCCGCCATAGGGATCAAGAATGTCTTCACCAAAGACGACTACTCTTGAATCCTCCGCAAGTAATCTACCCAGACTCTGGTTCAAGCTCGCTAAGTATTTCACGGTCGCTCCTAGATAAATGGGACCGCGGGCGGAGAAGTCTCTGCAACTGCCAAAGAGCGTTCCAGCGTCTCCTGAACTTCACTTTCGAGGGCGTTCAGATCGTATCCAAGTCGAATCAATTGGGCGCGGAACGCAGGTAGCGGATCTGAGTCGCGCAACGATGCCAGTTCTTCAGGGCTACGCGTATCATCACCCTTGCTATGTGGCGCTAGTCGAAATGTCCGCAGGGCCAGCACCTGTGGATGCATGGTGTGGCGAATCTGGCTTACGATCTGGGAAGTCGCGGAAAAAACTTCTGAGGCGTTGCTTGCTTCCATCGTGGTTGTCTCTATCCCGAACGTCGCAGCCCGCGTATTGATTTCACCAGCGTGCTCGAAGCGCTTGGGAGTGCTTTGCGCATACCCATTGTCCTCAAGCACGAACAAAACAGGCAAGTGCCACAGCGCGGAAAGGTTCAGACTCTCGTAAACAATGCCTTCGGCCATCGCGCCATCGCCCATGAATACCGTGACAACCGCCCCGCTTTGCTTGTATTTTTCGGCAAATGCCGATCCCACTGCGCAAGCAACGGCTCCGCCGAGAATGCCATTACTATAAAACCGCTCCGCATGCAGGTGCTGACTTCCACCGATGCCGCCGCAAACGCCGGATGCGCGGCCGAGAATCTCGGCAAAGAGTCCCTCGGCGTTTCCCGTCCATGCGAGGAAGTGACCGTGCCCGCGGTGATTCGTCCAAAGTACATCTCTGCTTTTGTCCAAAGCTCCAACAACGCCAACGGCGCAAACTTCTTGGCCGATGCAAGTATGGATGGTCCCAGATACCCGCCCTTTTGAGAAGAGGTCGAGGAGGGTTTCTTCCACGCGGCGTATGAGGTACATCTGCCGGTATAACTCCGTCAAGGACTGGTCATCTTCCTGCACGGTGGCAGGCGCGTCACAACCGTCAGTTTTATTGCTGATTTCTAAATGGCTCACGAACGACAACCTCTACTCAACTGCATTTATTCCAGATTTTCATTTTGCTTCTGGGCAGCGAATAAATGTACTAATTCGCGGTTGCATAGTTTCAAGACGCGGATGCTGACCGAGGACGCGAAATTCGCGGGGTTGGCACTCGCACACCACTCGGCCTGCACGCCCCTGTAAGAAATCTTGTTCAGGCTGACTCCAGAATCATCGAAACGACAGCGGGCAGCTTGTATTTGTCGGAGTGCATAAATCACTCCGCTAATCGTTTGGCTAAGTACCACTTATCCAGAACAGCCACGCTCTGCATTTCATATATTCTTAGTCGGGGACTCCGCATGACCCATGCGCACGTTTGACGACTTCGGCGCACAAGCCGCGGCCTTACAGGTAGACAAGCGAGCCTCGCGTACTCATCGATTCGCTCGCCGCTTCAAGCATGCGAACGACTCTCAGCCCCGCTAGCCCGTTGTTGAAGGGTTCCTGGCCGGTGGTGATGCACTCTACGAAATAAGTGAGTTCCTGGCGCAGGGCTTCAACTTGCTCCAGCTGCGGCGACCACATATCTCCCGAGCGGTAACTGACCAGGAGATCGTAGACACCTTCCCGGTTTGTGATCTTGACTCCCTTGTCGTAGACCTTCACTTTTTCGTCGGCCTCAAGATCGTTCCACACGATCATTCGCTTCTCACCGCCAATCAGTGTCGTCCTCACTTTGACGGGGGACAACCAGTTCACGTTGATATGGGCAATGATCTTGTCCGGGAAGTAGATTGTCATGTACGCCACATCTTCATGTCCGTTGAGATGCCCTTGGCCAGTAGCGACGACCGCCTCCGGACTGGCCTTGATGAGATGGTCCACGATCGACAGATCATGCGGCGCCAGATCCCAAAGCACATTGACGTCGTGTTGAAAAAGACCAAGATTGACTCGAGTTGAGTCGTAGTAATAAAGATTACCCAGCGCGCCTTCGCTGATGAGTTGCCCAATTCTCTTGACCGCGCCAGTGAAAAGGAACGTATGGTCCACCATTACCTTCAGATTCTTCTGTTGCGCGAGGTTGACTAGCTCCTCTCCTTGAGCGACGGTGCTTGTAAATGGCTTTTCGACAAAGACATGTTTCCCATTCTCCAGCGCGGCCTTTGTGAGTTCATAGTGAGTCCAAACGGGCGAGACAATTGCGACGGCATCGACGGAAGGCGAAGTGATTACCTCCATTGCGCTCGCTGTTACCGTCACTCCGGGATAAGCTTTTCGAGCGCGCGCTTGCGCTGCGGGACTTAAATCAGAGATCGCGCGCACTACGACACCTTCAAGACTGGCAAGATTCCTGACGATGTTCGGACCCCAGTAGCCGTATCCAATTACTCCGAAGTCCATAGTCGTTTAACTCCTTCTTAACTATTTGCGCTGCCACGCACGTTCAGGCGACGGGAATTGATCTCTTCGCGAGTTAAATTCGAATCGTGTGGCGAAGGCTTTTGCTTCTGTTAACAAGTGCTGCAGGCATTCCTGTCGAGGCGGCAGCCACGGAAGCTCGGCGCATCTATTCCGGAAGCACGCAGCTCGGGAAAATGGCGGGATTCAGCACTCAATACGCTCCGGAGCCACGAATGACGGCCCCCGGAGTGCGCAGCAGGATCTTGAGGTCCAGCCATGGTGTCCAGGTCGAAGCGTAGCGGAGGTCAAGGCGAACCATTTCATCAAACCGGACGCTACTTCGGCCCACGACTTGCCACAAGCCCGTAATTCCAGGCTTCACCGCTAAGAGCCGATGCCTGTGCCATGTCTGATAGGCTGCCAGCTCATATGGGATCGGAGGGCGCGGGCCAACAAGGGACATCTCACCCTTCAGCACATTGAGGAACTGGGGAAGCTCATCGAGACTGGTTCTCCGCAATACCCTGCCCACGCGCGTAATTCTTTTATCGTTCGTTAGTTTGTAGACATTTGCGTTGTTCTCTTTTGGCGCCGCTTCGCCAGGCTCACTCGCAATGAGCCGCGTTACAAAGTCTTTGTGCAAATTGCAGTCGTTGTTTACTAACATCGACCGAAATTTGAGGAAAGTAAATGTCTCGCCGTAGCGCCCAACCCTTTGCTGGCGATAGAACACCGGCCCCCGGGAAGAAAGTTTGATGGCGAGAGCAATGACAAAAAACAGTGGCACCAACAGGATGAGCATGATCGAACTTCCGACAATATCGAACGTTCGTTTGACCATCAGGACAGGGCGCTGGCCTTTGTCGTGGCTTTCTAGGTCGGGGTACAAAGCGGCATTTGTCGGCGGCCCTGGCTTTTCATGATCCCAATCATCCGGGAATAGGTGGAACGATATCCGCACCTGATTGAATTCCTCCGCGGTCAATTCCTCCTGAAGCGCGGCGCTGACTTTGGCCAGAAATGTATCCAGAACGACACGCTTGTCACTTACGATGAGTCCCGTGAACATGGTCCCAACGATTGCGCCACCCTTGTACCAGCCAACCAAGTCCGTGTCTCTGCTCGATACGAGCAAGGCCGTTGCAACGCGGCATAGCATGATGCTGCTTTTCTTCGGGCCACGATCGCTAACAACTTCAAGCAACATGAGGACAAAGGGAGCCTTCGACCGTTCCGTACGTTTGCGTTCAATAGCAATCATGCGCCGGAAAGTCGACTCGTCGAGAAGCGAGCGATTAATAGCTGGCGCAGCTTCCAGCAGCGGATCAGGGGAGTTCGATAGTTTCGTTTGATACATTCGTGTCACGACAGACTCCTCTCATGTCCAACGTCGACCTGGCATGGTTCATTAATTCGATCGAGACTTCTACGTGAATCTCGCTCTTCCGCGACTGTTTTCGTAGAAAAACATAGAGAAGTTGGGATGGGAATAGTTTTCATCCGTGTTGAGCGGCAGACAAGTTGATTTATCCCTTGCGGATTGACAAGCTTCGAACGACTTAGGGTAAGTGACCTATTCGAGATGAAGAGGAATTCATCAGGGAACGATGGATGATCGGTAATAGTATCTGCTGTAGACTGAGGCCAATGAACCGTTCACGATTGCGCCGATCAGCTTATTCGGTTCAATCGCCTCAAGGCCCCTTTTCAACTGCTGTTTCTCGGTTGTTCCTTGCCGCGTAACCAGAAGAACTCCGTCCGCGAGCCTCGTCCACACGCTCGTGTCTGCGAGAGGCAGCACAGGAGGAGAATCAATAATGACCCAATCAAACCATGCGGCAATCCGGTCCAGCAGCGCTGGCAGTCTTTGCGATTGCAGAAGCTCGATGGGATTGCTCGAAGCCTGACCAGCCGGCAGAATCCAAATGCCTGCATCCTCGAGACGGCAGATATTTGGAACAAGGTCGCGGTCTTCCCGCAGCCATTCATATATGCCCAATTGTTTTTCGATCCCGAACATGTGCGACAAAGACGGGCGACGCAAGTCGCCGTCCACGAGCAATATCCTTGCGTCGGAAGCATAAGCAAGTGCGCAGGCAAGGTTGGCAGAGATCATGCTCTTACCTTCTTGCGGGATTGTGCTTGTAATAAGCACTCTCTTCAGAGGCCGCGCCTTACGGAGATCTTTCAATCGCACTCCCAGAAGACGAATCGCTTCGGCTGTGGGATTCTCCCTATCAGTGAGGCAAACCAGTCGGCTTTGAGGAGGCAGCGAAATCTTCAGGGATTGAAGCTGACTCAGGGAGCCAAGACGCTCCTCGGCAGCCAGACCTTCCAGATAATTTAGCGGCGCTGCGGCGGTTCGTGGAAGCGGAATAACGGTCTGAGCACTGCGCTCATCGTCAACCGCGACGCTTGCTGTTTCGGGCTCCATTCGGGCCAGGTTAGCGTCCCAATTTGATGCGGCCACACGTTCAGCGCGTTTCAGCAGATCAGGGCCTTGCGGCAGCTCTGCACGGTCTACACCTGACTGCTCACTCTCCAACCGCTGTAATGCATCAAAGATTCGGCTCATGATAGTTCCCTTTCACGCCAATACGGCGGATCAAGCCGCCTACGAATTCTGCTGGACAGGCACGAAAGCTTCGAGACGGAATTCGGCAGCCACATCGTTAACGATCCGCCCCGTTACAGTCGATGACTGCCTCGCGTAGGCACTTATTAACGCGTTCTCACATATGGTGTTGATGAGACGGGGGAAGCCGCGCGAATAGGAGTACACGCTATCGATTGCTTGCGCAGAAAAGATTGGCGGCTGGCTTGAATCTGCGCCGGCGATCCGCAGGCGCTGCTCAATATACTCCTGTGTCTGCTTGGCACTAAGAGCTCCAAGTTGGGTCCTGAGGGCAATTCGCTGCTTCAGTTGTCTCAGTTCGACAGAATCCAGTTTCTTGTCAAGCTCCGGCTGTCCCGCCAGTATGATCTGAACCAGTTTGTCTTCGGCGGTCTCTAGGTTAGATAGAAGGCGAAGCTCCTCCAATGTATCTGCGGACAAATCGTGCGCCTCGTCGACAATCACAACACTCGTCAAATGTTTGGAACCGCGCTCGACAAGAAACTTGCTAAGATCCAGCAGCAGTTCGCACTTGTTCTTTCCCGAGGCCGGTAGGCCGAAATCGGAGAGAACATATTGTAGAAAGTCGGTGGGAGAGAGCCTGCTATTGAACAGGTATGCGTAGGCAATATCTTTGCTGTTCTCCAATAGGCGAAGCAGGCAGCGAAGCAGCAATGTCTTTCCCGTGCCCACTTCTCCGGTTACGACAACGAAGCCCTTGTGCCGTCGCACACCATAGTAAAGCGCGGCGAGCGCCTCGTTATGCCGGGGAGTCGGCACGAAACAATGGGGATCCGGTGTGAGATCGAAAGGGTTGCGTTTTAGATGGAAAAAGGCTTTATACATTCAGAATTGGGCCTAGTTATGAAAAAAACTAAAGACAGAACCGGCGAGGATTGTGCCCACTACCACAACGGATGCGGCCCACCCTAGCGCCAGTTTCTTTTTCGAACTCCGCTCATCCAAAGAGCTGACAATCTCCGGTATCTCAGAAATAACGGCGATCGGCAAAAAAGATTTGATTTCCTTTTCGGTGTGCAGACGATCATCCATAAACTCAAATCCGCCCGCTACGAGGATTCCCAGGGTTAAACCGACTGCCAGGCCGATTCCACAGAACTTGAGCCGGTTTGGGGAGTCCGGCTTTGATGGCAGACTGGGAGGGTCAAGCATCGTGAATCGCTCACCCTGCTGCATCTGCTCCATGTTCGTGGCCATCGCGGATTCGTCCTTCTTTTTCAGAAGGTCATCGTAATTTGCTTTGGATTGATCGTAGCCACGAGTCAAGTCAGCCAATTCCTGCTCAGTCGCCGGCTCTGCATTCAAGCGGCCCTGATAATCATTGATCCTGAACTTTAGGCTGGCAACTGCAACTTCCCGATTTTGGATTTCCAATTGGTTGGCCTGGAGTTGACTCCGAGTCTGCTGCGCCGGACCTATAAGAGTCGGATCAGTCGCGGCGGAACTATCGCCCGGTTGTTTCGTTTCTCTGCTCTTCTTCGAAGCCGCGACAAGGTTATCTCTGACGACTTCCAACTTTGCGATCTGGTTCTTCGTGTTTTGCACATCTGGATAGTTATCTGTATAGCGGGAACTGAGGTCGGCGAGTTGGGCTCTCAACTTCTCGAGTTGGACGTCGACTGCCGCCAAATCGGTTGGCGCCGACGCGTCGCTTCCCTCGCCGATCGGTCGGGTACGTCCCAGCGCATTCCGTTCTTGTTCAAGCAGAGTCTGGAGATAGACCCGCTGTTGTTTCGCAGTATTCAGAGCATCCTCTTCGCTTTGAAGCTGCGAGTTAAGACCACCCAGGATCTGAAGATTACTCTGCTCCTGTTCGGGTAAAGCTCCCTCATGCCCGCCTTCGAACTCTCGAACCTTTGCCTCTTGCTCGGCGAGACTCTCGCGAGCATCTTCCAATTGCTGCTCGAGGAAGCCCGTTGTTCCCTCGGACTCCTCCTGGAGTACTTTTTGATTCTCGCTGATGAAAAGCTCCGTAAGTTCCGCCGTCACTTGCTGCGCCAAACGCGGACTACGGGCTGTGTAAGTGATGGTAAATGAAGAAACCTCTTGTTTTTGCGGATCCCGAACAAGACCTAATTCGATGTCTTTGCGCATGCTCGCAATTTTTTGATCGTCTGTGCCTTTTCCTCGGGTGCCGTCATACAAATGTAGTCTCTGAATGATCACAAGAAGACGTGTGCGGCTCAGGATCTGCTCGCTCATACTCTGCAATCGAGTTTGAAGATCGTCATTGACGTTCGGCACGACATAACTCTGCGGCATTGTGGGTTGCTCCACCAAAATGGTCGTGCTCGACTTGTAGAGTGGTGGCAAAACCCAGCTGATCCCCCAGACAACTAGCCAGCCAAGGAATAAGGGGATCAAGAACTGCAGATGCCGGCGGCGAGCAATCCCGAAGAATCGTTGGATGTCGGGCCGCTCCAATTCCTGCTCTTCAAACACGTCCGGCATAGTTATCTCCCCAGTGGCCTTCTAAGTTGATAAGTTATAGTCAAAGACTCGCGATTGCTGTCCGGATCGGCATTAATCGCGGGAATATTGTAGGTTTCGTGCAGATGTTGATATTGAAAACTCGCGCTAAAACGTTCGCCGATGGAGTGCTGGAGCGTGCCCGCCGCAGTTAGCGTGTTCCCGCTTGGGATGGATGAGATGGCCGCCGGCGTTGCGGAGTTGATGCTGGAATATCCAACGGAGAATCCCCCGCTCCATGTGCGGGCAAGTTTCCAGCCTCCGGAACCGGAAGCATTATTTGAATTGTAGGCGCCCAAGAGGCCTTCTTCAGCGATAACCGTGTGCGAAAAACTGGCAGCAAGATTGCCGCGGTTGCGTTGCCACCCGACACTTGCGGTGATCGATGGCGACCATGAGTTGAAGTCGGGAAACCCGGTTTCGGAGCTGTCAACACGCTGAATTCCAGCGGAAACAGAAAAGGAAAATGTTTGATTAAAGTAAATCGTGTAGAACGGAAGCAAGCTATGCGTCTGAGTTCCACTCACTCCATTCGAGGGCTGGGCAACGACGCGAGAATATTGGTAGGTCAAGCCGAAATACTGATTACGAGACAGCCGCCGATTGTAAAAGACTTCGCCTCCGACCCCGTTCGAGTTAAAAAGACCTACCGCAGACGCTGGATTGGGAAGGTCGAAGGTGGTAGATGATCCTCCGACACCAACCATTGCATTTCTTCCAAATTGGTAGCTCACGGCACCATTCGCGATGTTGACGAGTTCCTCCGCAAACGGAGCGATCACTGTCGGCGCAGGAGTGATTGTGGCCCCAGATATTGGGTTGGAGAACAGAAATGTCGAGTTGTATACATTGGAGGTCCTGGTGAAGTTATCTTGGACATTGAAGGCAACTTCGGGGTTGAATCGGTATTGAAATGCAACGGTCGCATTCTGATCGATTGAATCGAGATTGCTTGTTGGCTCGTTGCTTGCCGGCTCGTAGAAAGTAAAGCTTGGGCTATACGTAAATTGCTCTTTCTGGCGCGGTGCGGAACGATCGAGCGACACACTTGGAAGGATTGAGTAGGATACGGCACTGACAGGCGCAGAGCCGGCGCCCGGAAGAACATTGTCGATGTACGCCGGTGAAAACGTCACATTAGTTGCCAGATAATTCGATCGCGCATCTGAGCCGGCCGTATTGGCGTACGGCATGCCACTCACTGGTGGTGGTGTCATCATCTCGCTCTCGTCAAGAGAACCTCCAGCGTTCCCGGTCGCACTCGGCTCCACTTGGGCCACCGCGGGGGTGGTCACGACGAACGCGATGAACATGGAAAATACGAGAATGAAATGAGCCCGTGGAAGCATAAACCGCTCCTTAAGGCACGACGATGGTGTCATTTGGCAAAAGCTTGATATTTTGCGCCGTGTTCTTTCGCTTAATAAACCTATCGTAGTTGAAATTGAAGCGTTCTTCGATTCCCGCGGAGTTCTGGCGCAGTAGATAGACGCCTTTTGTCTTGGCGAAATCCTTAAATCCACCCGCAATCGCGATGGCGTCGACAATTGTTGTACCAGCCGTAAGTGGAAACGAGCCTGGTTTCGTAACCTGACCAAGAATATTGAACTTTTGACTATTAATTTGCTCAACAATCACAGCCACCTGCGGATTGGTGATGTAATCCTTCAGCCTCGCCGCGATATCTTCCTCAAGTTGCATCGGAGTCCGCCCGGCTGCTTGGACGTCGCCAATCAGAGGGAGGGAAATCTTTCCGTCCGAGCGAACTGGAATCGATCGAGTGATCTCCGGCTCCTTCCATACGCTAATGGCCAAAACATCGTTAGGACCGATGATGTACGCTGCTTCGGGTCTCCTGTTCCCGCCTGGGGGATTGGCTTGGTCGGGTGATGATGACCGATCGATGGTCGCGGTTGCCGTATCGCTTTGCTGCGAGGCCGCGACTTGGCTCTGTAGTCCACCCCAGAATGCAACTGCAAATAGAAAACAAATCCACAGCGCGCGACGGGCCCAACTATTTATGACAGTCCTCGCCAACTTGGCAGAAGAGCCTGGTGTCGAAAGTTCGCTGTGATTTCGGATTGTGTTTTTTGTGATCATTTCAAGTCAATTCAATTTTAAAAGGTTGAGGTCCGATAAGACTAGCTTTGTTAGCGGTGAAGTGTTGCGGCGAAGGATTCAAAATGCTGGATGCACTAAAATGCTGCGATCCGTACCGAGCTAGTGTTCAGAAACCGGTTTCGATCGGAATCGGCAGGCGCGGATTGAGTAGCTTTGTCAACGCCGCCTCCGCACGGTTCCACGTCATCGCCGTGAACTTCAACAGCCACTGACTGCGCAAGCATGTCCACGGAAAGAACCAGCCGAAGGAGATTCTTTTTCCGAATCAGAATCCCCTCGACACCCTCGAGGGAACCCCGGATGACCCGAACCCGCATGCCGCACTTTAGAAAAGGATGAGGCTCAACACTGCAAGGCCCCTCAACCGCTCTTTGAATCGCCTGAATCTCCTGATCCGGGATGACTGCAACTTTTTCGCCTCGATAGAGAATCATGTGGATCCCTGGAGTTGTCACAACCTGCAGTTTGCGATCGAGGCCCCCGCGAACAAAGAGATAGCACGGAAACAGAGGAAGAGAAAGCACCATTCTCCGATCTTTCCATCGGCGCGTTGATTCGTAGAGCGGGAGAAAGACTTCAAAACCCTTTGTAGAAAGCATCTCTGCAATTACTTTCTCATGTTGGTGGCGTGTATAAACTGCCCACCAGGGCAGGGCATCGGAAGTTTCGGATTGGAATGTCTCAGTGGCCTGCATTTCAGAATCCTATATCCTCGACGAGCAGCAATCACCAAATGTGCTCAACAAGATATAGCTTCGCCCTGTGAGTCACATCGAGCGACCGATGACTCCGTCTAAGATACCTTGTTTTCCCCTCGCTATTGGTACTCAAAACGAGGAGAATTGCGTAACAAAATCGATGTACAAATACTGTGTCTTCATCATCATGGCCTGCACGGTAAGTGGCAATGCCTCTATTGTGCTAGCGACTCAACTCTCGGTAACACATTTAAGGCCCCTCCGGTAACGGCTCTCAGCCAAACCAATCCACCTGTACTGCGGCCGTCTTCAAAATTCCTGGCGTCTCATGCGCCAGATGCGAATTGCGCGCCCGCAAGAGTGGCGGGGTTCTTATCATTCCAGCCCCGTGTGCTCAATTCACTGAACTCGCGATTTCCAATCTGTGGTCTTCCAAGCCCGTCTCTGCCTACCGATTCGACATCTGTCGATGGATCATCTGACAGGCAATCATGCTTGCGCCGGTGGATCCCCCCTGTGGGTTCTGCGCCTCTGAGGCAGGCCAACATCGCGCAATTTGTAGAGCAGCGCGCGATAGCTCATATTCAGTTCTACCGCTGTCTTTCGCCGGTTCCAGCGATTCGCCTGCAAAGCCTTCAAAATCAATGTGCTGGCGACCGCAGAAGTCGTCCGATTCGTCTCGTCTTTCAAAGAATTCAGCCGAGGCTGCCGGCCGGCAAACCCATTAGGAGGTTTCAGCTGACTACTGAGTTCCGCACTTACAGCTTCGTCATCGCCGAGAATGATGGCTCGCGCAATCCAGTTTTCAAGTTCGCGCAAGTTCCCTGGCCAATCCCATTGTTTCAGCAAGTCCAGCGTGGCTGGATGTAACTGGGGTATGCTCTTGCGAAACTGGCGAGACAGTTTCTGAAGAAAATGCTCACATAACTGCGGGATGTCATTTTTTCGGTCACGCAGAGGCGATAAGCGCAGAGACACAACGTCAATGCGATAGAAGAGTTCTTCGCGAAACGCGCCCGATTCAACGGCCTCTTGCAAGTGGACGTTGGTTGCACAGACAACTCGAATGCGCCCTGATCGCTGCTCGCGACCGCCAATTCTCGCATAAGAGCCGTCGCGCAGCAGTCGAAGCAGTTTGCGCTGCAGCTCCAAATTCATGTCACCGATTTCATTCAGCAAGAGTGTGCCGCCGTCTGCGATCTCAACCAAACCAGGCCGACCTTCGCTCGCTCCCGCAAAAGAGCCTTTTTCCGAGCCGAAGAGCTCGCTCTCGATCAGATTTGCCGGGATAGCGGCACAGTTGAGCTTCACAAACGGCGCCTCGTGTCGACTCGAGCGCGTGTGCAGAAACCGAGCAATCACTTCCTTACCCGTTCCGCTCTCACCCTGAATGAGCACGGGAAGATCGTTGGAAAGGACGGAGTCGATCTTGCCTCGGATTTCACGCATGGCCAGCGTGCCGCCAAAAATGACTGCTTCATCCGGCAATTCCGCGGGATCGATACCAGAGCCCTGCTTCAATTCTGTGGACATAGACCTCGGAACCAAGTGAGACACTGCCTAAAGTGAGGCACGCAGGTGGCCACAGTTGGGCCAGAACGGAAGCGTTCGGCCAATGCGTTTTCTATTGATTCTTTGATAGTTATGGAATATCCCGGCGGAGATGCTCCGCTGATAGTGGCCCAAGTATGCAAAACTTTGCACACTTATTACAAGTTATTTGCAGCTTCTCTGAAGCGCCCCCAATGCGGTCAAGTCAACCACCGAAGTCGCGCTTCAGGGCCCCTCCTGCGAGGATCGCAGGGAATCACTCGGGCGCCTGCTAATCTCTGATATGGCCGAAAGAAATACTGGCTCAAATGCTTCCTGGATTGAGGAGTCGGGGCGATTCACGATGAATCGCAAGCTGGACTGCGATTCGATCATGGTGCGATCAAAGGGCTTGGCGCGGTTCGCACGCCAAGCCCGAATGACCAATAGAGAAGAGAAGGAGGAAACGAGAGGAGATCAGACCGTTTCGCGATTCCTAATCTGGCTGCGATTTTTGAAGAACATGGCTCCGAAGCAAGTGAATCCGGCTAGCAACAGGTACATTAAGGCCGAGCCACCTTCGGGTACGTTCAGCCTCTCCGTCCACATTTCCTGTGGCTCGCCCGACCCAACCCCGGACTTGGGATCCGGTGTCAGAATCCAGAGATTAGTCAAAGTGTCCAAGTACGCCGTCGCCTTCGAATTGCTGCCGTTAAACGCCCACTCGACCGCTTTAACGAGGTGCTTGGCTTTTCCGTTAAGACCGGAAATCCCGCCGGGCGTCGTGATATCCCAGATTGCCGAGGAGAGATCAGATTGAGTAATACCGTTAATCCCGCCGTAGCTGGTGCCATTACCGAACATCATGCTTACCAACGTGGCAACTTCCGCATATCCGGTAAGCCCAATGGAATTACCAAACAGAGTCTCCCCGATGTTGCTCGAGGTCAAGCTCGACGCCTGGTATGCGTTGGCGTTCCACTTTTCACCCGAAGTGACCTCGTCCTTGAAGTCGTCGCAGATAATCCCCGGCGAACTCGCGCCATTGATCGTAGCGGAGTATATTCCGGCACCAAAGTCTTCAAAAGTCGCTGTATAGCCTCCGGTGAAATCAACAGAGACGACGGCCTGACCGAACGCGGGAACTCCAAAGCAGAAGACCGAAAGTCCGAGAACTGTTACGAACGCTCTAGCTGGAATTTTCATTGTTCTCTTCTCCATAGATATTGGTTCGATATTTTCTACACTTCTTCGGGTGCGTGCAGCGATCCCCTCAGATTGTTTGATTCTAGCGTGGCCCTTGAAATTGTCAAGATCGAAAATTCTCGCAACCCATTGCAGCCATTACCCTTGGCGGTTACGTACCGAAGTCACCCAAAGCAGGATTACCTTCGTAGGATATTTGCGTATTTTTCAATACCTGCTTGCGCATTATTTTGACCTTTGGTTATGATTCGAGCCGGTTACTGGCATTGCCTTTGCGGAAAATTGTGCCCTTCGATACAAGCTTTTGCTGCTGGATGGACAACGGTTTTTTGCACTGTAAAGGCATTGCATTCAAGGAACGCCGATCCGGCGCGGAAGACTGCAGCGGCCATAGATGCGCAAGAGGCGTATCGGATGGCATGAGACATTCCGGACGGGCATGGCACTTTTAGGGAGCAGTGTGAATCTTCCGATCGCGATAAAATCCGTAGTGTTCATGCGAAAACCGAGCACGATTTTGCAAAGGCAGGTCCCGAATTGAAATTCTCTCCCAACTGGCACCCAATCCTGGCGCTAAGCTTGATCGCTGGTCTTCTTTCAGCGTGCTCGTTCGATCCCAACGTGCGCAAGCAGAAAGATTTTGAAAACGGGCAGCGCTACTTTGAGAAGGGGCAGTACCAGGAGGCGGCCATCGAGTTCGCCAATGCCATCCAAATCGATCCCAACTACGCCGAAGCGCACTTGCAACTTGCGGAAACCTACATGCACCTGCAACAGCGGGACCGCGCCTGTCAGGAACTCACCCGCACCCTCGAACTCCGCCCCGAGGATTACCGGACTCGAATGGAGCTGACGACGCTGCTGATCCAGACCCGCAACCTTGGTGAGGCGCAGGAACAAGCAGATCTGTTGCTGAAGAAACGACCCGACGATCCAGGCGTTCACGCCTTGGCTTCGAGTCTTCTGGCTGCGCAAGGCAAAATTCCTGGTGCCATCGCGGAGATGCAGCGAACTATCTCACTCGCTCCCAGCCGCTGGGAACCCTACTTGAGCCTTGCTCTTTTGCAAATCAAGAGCGCTGATCTTGCCGATGCAGAGACGAGTTTTAAGAAAGTTATCGCGTTGAATCCACAGGCCATGCAAGGGAGGCTAGTGCTGGGCAGTTTCTACCAATCGCAAAAGCGTTTTCCTGAGGCAGAAGAGCAGTTCCGCGAAGCGCTGAAACTCAATCCAAACGCTCTCGATCCACGCAAAGCCCTGGCCGGTTTGTACCTCGCCGAGGGCCGGAAGAAGGATGCGGAGGAGGTTATGGAACAAGCCAAACACGACCTTCCCAACGACCCGGATAGCATTCTCGCGCTCAGCGACTTCTATTTCATGACCGGTGACCTTGGCAAATCCGTTGCTGAATACCAGGAGCTCTATCAAGAACGCCCGAATGACCAGCAAGTAAAGAAGAAATACATTCAACTTCTCATCCAGGCCAAGCGATACGATGAGGCGCGCAGCCTGGACGATGAGATCCTTAAGGCCAACCCCAACGACAACGATGCCCTGGTTTACCGAAGCCAAATGCAAATCAGCTACGGAGACGTGGGTGACGCCGCTCAGACATTGCAGACCGTAGTCAGGAATGCCCCCGACAACATCCTGGCTCACTACGCATTGGGTGTTGCCATGCAGAGGCAGGGAAATCTGCAGGGCGCCGAGAGCGAATGGCGGGAGTCCTTGCGCCTGAATCCCGATTTCCTGGATGCTCAGCGCTCCATGGCTGACGCGGCAATGCTTCAGGGTGACATGAATACTCTTGAAGACGCTGCCAACCAGATGATCAGGCTGCAACCCGAATCTCCGGATGGCTACGCACTGCGCGCCCTTGCCAATATCAATCGCAAGAACTATTCAGTAGCAGAGCCTGATGCTCTCAGGGCAATCGCCGCGGATCCACAGAGTGCGTTCGGTTATGTGCAGATGGGAAACTTGCGCTTCGCCCAGAAGCAGTTCAGCGAGGCTGCCAAGGCCTATCAGGACGCCCTAGACCGGAACTCCGAATCCATGGACGCTCTGCGTGGACTCGTGAACGTGTACGTCGCAGAGAACCAAGTCGATAAGGCTGTCGCGACCGTGAATGGGCAAATTGCCAAAGCGCCCGCCAATAGCGGCTTTTACAGTTTGCTCGGCGCAGTGCTATTCCACAGCAAGAGAGACCTGAGCGGCGCCGAGGGCGCATTCGAGAAATCCGTTTCGCTCGACAAGGGCAATTACGATGCTGTGATCCAACTTTGCGAAGTGCGTGCCGCAATGGGAGAGATCGATCAAGCCATCGCTACTTGCGAAAAATCGCTCACGGACAACGCACGTCAGCCGAATCTTTATATTGTGCTTGGAAACTTGTATGAGTCTAAATCGGATTGGAAGAAAGCCGAAGATGATTATCAAAACGTGCTTGATCTCAATCCTCAGAATCCCGTAGCCTCGAATGACCTTGCCCGTGTAATGCTGCACACAGGCGGCAACCTCGAGATGGCGTTGTCCCTGGCCCAGACAGCTCGGAGAGACATGCCCGATTCTCCGGGTGTTGCTGACAATTTGGGATGGATCTTTTATCAGCAAGGTGTCTACTCTCTGGCCATCAGCAATCTTCAGGAAGCGTTGACGCTGCAGGGAAAGAATAATCTGCCCGATAATCCCGATATCCACTATCACCTGGGGATGGCCTTCGAGAAGTCGAATCAGACGGGGTTGGCCCGAGAGCAATTTGAACATGTTCTGAAAATCTCTCCCAACTACCGCGACGCCGCGGAAATTAAGAGGGAACTGAGCGGTCTGAAATCGTAAGCGGCGTGGCTATCAGCTCCTTTTGACGTCGTGATTCAGGTTAGCGTATGGCGCCGGTGAAGAATCGTTAACACCTCACGATATTTGTGGCCTCAATCCCTTTCGTAGCGTTGCGTGCGTCCACAACCAACTGCGCTTTGGACACGATAGCAGTGTAGTCGTACTGCGAGTGGTCCGTAGCGATCACAACGCAATCGAACTCCGGGATACGGTCCAATGAGGTGCTGGTCATATTGAGCGCGTACTTACGCCCCTTGCCTGCTGACGGAATAAAGGGGTCGTTGTATTCGACAGATGCGCCGCGCTTCTGCAGCAATTCAATGATCGTGAGGGATGGGGACTCACGAAGGTCATCGATATCGCGCTTGTAGGCCAGTCCAAGAATTAGCACGCGTGAACCAAATAGCGATTTACGGCGTTGGCTCAATGCCTCGATAATGTTCTCGACAACAAAACAAGGCATGGCAGTGTTTACTTCGCCGGCCAGCTCGATAAACTTCGTATGGAAGTCAAACTGTTTGGCTTTCCAGGAGAGATAGAAGGGGTCGATGGGTATGCAGTGCCCACCCAGACCAGGACCCGGATAGAATGCCTGAAACCCGAATGGCTTAGTTTTGGCCGCTTCGATCACTTCAAAGATGTCAATCCCCATGCGCATGCAAAGCTGCTTGAGCTCATTGACTAGCGCGATATTCACGCAGCGATAGATATTCTCGAGGAGTTTCGTCATCTCAGCTGCCGCTGGCGAAGAGAGCGGAATGACCCTGTTGAAGATGGCTGCGTACACAGCCGATGCGAGTTCAACCGCTGCCGAACCACATCCGCCGACAACCTTTGGAATATCGCGCCGTGCGATCGAATCGTTCCCCGGATCTTCCCGTTCCGGAGAGAACGCTACATAGAAGCCACGGCTGACATGGTCCTTCGCCGCGTGGAGATCAGATTGATTCCCCTGCTCAAGTAGCGGAACAACGACTTCTTCTGTAGTTCCGGGATAGGTTGTACTTTCCAAAATGATGAGCTGCCCCTCATGAAGGTGCGGTGCGATGCTCTGGACCGTGTCCCGAATGTAACTAAGGTCCGGCTCGTGATACTCATTTAAAGGAGTCGGCACGCATATAATTACGGCATCCATTTCGGCAATCCGCGCGTAATCTGCTGTCGCGGAGAAGCCGTGTCTCCTGGCCGACTCGATTTCCATTGCGGGGATACGCAGGATGTACGATTCACCGCTATTCAGCATTTCGACCTTGCGCGAATCGACATCGAAACCGGTCACGTTGAAATGCTCTTCACTAAACAAAAGGGCGAGCGGCAGGCCAACATAGCCCATGCCGACAATGCCGATGCGCGCCTCGCGAGTTTCGATGCGATGCTTTAGTTCGCTGATTCGTGCTGAGGATCTCAATGTCACAGATCTCCTTTCTTGTCCACTTGAAGCTTAACTCATGAGCGAGGCTCGGCCACAAGCTCTCAAAACAAAATATTGAGAGAGCGCCCGAATGGACGCCGCCGGTCTTCGACATAGTATGGGGCAGAATGAGAGGTGAATGCCGCGTGACGTTTGCGCACCAGCGGAATGGAACGATCAATCCCAAGAACTGCCAGCCCCAGCATCAGAATTGACCTGCGGCAGCGAGCTCACCTCTTTGATTCTCTGCCGGACAGCTAGACCGCATTGTTCCGAGCTGAAGAGATCTTCCGGAGTGGTGACGTGCCCCCGGAAAACTCTACCAGTTGAAACTGGAGTCTTCTCTTAATCTAAGCGGGAGGACGGAGTATGAAAAAGAGCCGTTACACGGAAGAGCAAATCATCGGGATATTGAAGCAGCATGAGGCCGGGTTGAGGACGGCGGACCTGTGCCGGGAGCACGGGATCAGCGCG
>Ga0208849_1001012_pt1 | contig 21889 bp, 19 predicted proteins | sample NGESurdeep072012_10_FD_184470 | JGI IMG/M metagenome (GOLD analysis project Ga0208849, IMG submission 184470) | Arctic peat soil microbial communities from Barrow, Alaska - NGEE Surface sample 53-3 deep-072012 (SPAdes) | ecosystem: Environmental > Terrestrial > Soil > Wetlands > Peat ... | reverse complement strand
AAAAAGATTCACCACAAAGGACACGAAGAGCACGAAGGATGTTTCGGTGTGATGTTGGCCCGCGAAGTGAAAAAAATGGGCGCGTAAGGCGCGCCAACAAGAATTGCGTATCGGCGGTTCGGCCTCTCTTCGTGATCTTCGTGTCCTTTATGATGATTTTTTTCTCCGTGGCCTCCGTGTCTCCGTGGTGAATTGAAGGAAGGCGAGAGATGAGCAGCAAGAACTGGATCGAATTTCCCCGCGTCGAAGGCGAGACTTCGCGCCAGGCGCATGCCGATCTGCCCGCCGGCACTTTCGAGCGCGAGATCGGCCGCGACGGATTCTTCGGGCCGGCGGCGCACATCTACCACCGTCATGCTCCCACCGGCTGGAGCTCTTTCGAGGGCCCCTTGCGACCGCGCGCTTTCGATGCCGCGCGCGGCGCGGAGATTTCGGGCGACCCTTTCGCTTCCGGAGCCTTGCTGTCGAATGCGCATTGCACGATCGCCATCTGGGCCTGCGAAACGGCCATGCCGGCGCTGGCCCGCGATTCCGACGGCGACCTGCTGCTGTTCATTCATGAAGGGGCAGGCGATCTGTTCTGCGATTTCGGGCATCTGGCCTATCGCGACGGCGATTACATCGTGCTGCCGCGCGGCACGATGTGGCGGCTGGAACCGAAAGCGCGCACGGTTTCGCTGCTCATCGAAGCGACCAATGGCGCCTATCGTCTGCCGGAGCGCGGCATTCTGGGGCCGCATGCGGTGTTCGACCCCGCGGCGCTCGACACCCCAAAGCTCGATGCGGCGTTCACATCGCAGCGCGACGGCGAATGGCAATTGCGCGTCAAACGCCGCGGTGCCATCACCACCGTCACCTATCCGTTCAATCCGCTCGATGCCGTGGGCTGGAAAGGCAATCTGGCTCCGGTGAAGCTCAACTGGCGCGACATTCGCCCGATCGTGAGCCACCGCTATCATATTCCGCCATCGGTGCATTCCACCTTCGTGGCGGATCGCTTCGTCGTCTGCACTTTCGTGCCGCGTCCCATCGAGAGCGATCCCGGCGCGCTCAAGGTGCCGTTCTTTCACTCCAACGACGATTACGACGAAGTGATCTTCTACCACCAGGGCGAGTTCTTCAGCCGCGACAACATTCATCCCGGCATGATCACCTTTCATCCCAACGGCTTTACGCATGGCCCCCATCCCAAAGCGTTTGCCGCGGGCGCCAAGGCCGCGAAGACCATGACCGACGAGGTCGCCGTAATGGTCGATGCCCGCGATGCGCTCGAAATGGGCGGCGCCGCGGAAGGGACGGAAGACCGCGGCTACGCCGACAGCTGGAAAACGAAATGAAGCTCGCTTCGCTGCGTCACGGACGCGACGGCATGCTCGTCGTGGCGAGCCGCGATCTCGCGCATTGCGTGGCCGTGCCCCATATCGCGCCCACCCTGCAGCAGGCGATGGACGATTGGGCACACACGGCGCCGCGCCTTATGCGCATCTACGACCTGCTGAACGAAAGCGCAGCGGACGGCGCGAAGCCGTTTGTGCCGGAAGACTGCGCGAGCCCGCTGCCGCGCGCCTATCAATGGGCGGACGGCTCGGCCTATGTCACCCATGTGGAACTGGTACGAAAGGCGCGCGGGGCCGAGATGCCGGCGTCGTACTGGACCGATCCGCTGATGTATCAGGGAGGATCGGACAATTTCGTCGGGCCTTGCGACCCCATCCTCGCCGCCGACGAAGCCTGGGGCATCGATTTCGAGGCGGAAATCGCCGCCGTCACCGACGATGTGCCCATGGGCGCGGGGGCGCAGGAGGCGGAACGGCACATCAAGCTTCTGATGCTGGTGAACGATGTGAGCCTGCGCAATCTCATACCGGCCGAGCTTGCAAAGAGCTTCGGGTTTTTTCAGTCCAAGCCCGCGAGCGCGTTCTCGCCCGTGGCGGTGACGCCGGACGAGCTGTCGCAAGCCTGGGTCGACGGCAAGGTGCATCTTCCCCTCGTCGTGCATCTGAACGGCCAGCGGTTTGGCGCGCCCAACGCGGGCGAGGACATGGTTTTCTCCTTTCCGCAATTGATCGCCCATGCCGCGAAGACGAGGGCATTGGGCGCCGGCTCGATCGTCGGCTCCGGCACCGTGTCGAACAGGGATCGCAGCAAAGGTTCCTGTTGCATCGCCGAGCGCCGCACCCTGGAACAGATTGAGCATGGCGCGCCGAGAACGCCGTTTCTCGCCTTCGGCGACACGGTGCGCATCGAAATGGCGGACAATGACGGCCGCTCCATCTTCGGCGCCATCGAGCAGACGGTGGTGCGCCATGCGCGGTAAACGGCGAGTCGGGTTTTCGTTTGTCCCGCCAAATTTCTCACGCGGATCAGCCTCCGCTAAAGCTTCGGCTGACAGGGACGCGGAGACGCGGAGGGCCGAAGACGATCGAAGACGCGTCGGAGTCCCTTTCTCCATTCAGCGCGCAGACGCGCGCTGGCTGGGTTCTCGCTTTCGCGAGAATGACATGGAAGGTCGGTGGCGGGATCTATGCGCAATAAATTACCGTTGTCATCCTCGGCAAGCGTCGCTTGCGACGCGCAGACCGGGGACCCAGTCGCCGCGCGTCGGCGCGGCAAATAGCGAACTCGGTAAGCCCTGCGCTTTCGCGGGCATGACAAGACAGGGAACATGCGCTGATGTCCGCCTCTGACTCCTTCACGCTTTACACCTACTTCCGCTCCTCTGCCGCGTACCGCGTACGCATCGCGCTGAATCTTAAAGGCATCGACGCCGAATATGTGTTCGTGCATCTGCTGAAGGATGGCGGCCAGCAACATGACCCCGCCTTCCTGCGGGTGAACCCGCAGGCACTCGTCCCGGCGCTGGTGCATGACGGCCATGCGATCGGCCAATCGCTCGCCATCATCGAATATCTCGACGAAATACGGCCCGAACCGCCGCTGCTGCCGAAGGAGGCATTCGCGCGGGCGCGGGTGCGCCAGATCGCCTACGCCGTCGGCTGCGATATCCATCCGGTCAACAATCTGCGGGTGCTGAATTATCTGCGCCAGGATTTCGGCAGAAGCGAACACGACGTGCTCGAATGGACGCGACACTGGATTCATCTGGGCTTCGCGGCGCTGGAAAAACTGCTGTTGGCGCCGCAGACGGGCCGTTTCTGCCACGGTGACAAACCGACCATGGCCGATGTCTGCCTGATCCCGCAGCTGGCCAATGCGCGCCGCGCGAAGATGGATGTCAGTGTCTATCCGGCGCTGTTGCGCATCGAAGAGGCCGCACTCGCGCTTCCGGCTTTTGCGAAGGCGCTGCCGAACAACCAGCCCGATGCGGAATGAGTGAGGCCGCGCGCAAGCCGACTGCAGTATCCGGAGGGCTCGACCTCGCGTGTTTCGTGCCGTACCGGCTGTCCGTGCTTACCAATCTGGTCAGCAACGCAATTGCGCGCGAATATTCCGCCCGCTTCGGTCTCGGCACTTCCGAATGGCGGGTGATGGCGGTGCTGGGCGGTACCTCCGGTCTTTCGGCCCGCGAAGTGGCGGCGCGCACACAGATGGACAAGGTTCAGGTCAGTCGCGCCGTCGCCGGTCTGGTGGATGCAAAGCGTGTGCAGCGGCAGATCGACAATACCGACGCGCGGGTTACGCGGCTGTCGCTGAGCGCGAAGGGAAGGGCGATCTACGACGAGATCGCGCCGCTCGCCCTGCGTCTGGAATCCCGGTTGCTTTCGGCGCTCTCTCCCGAGGAGCGCAGGGCATTCGACGGGCTGCTGACGAAGCTCCTGCGTCAGGCACGGCTGCTGGCGGCCTGATCCTGCGTCTATTCGCCATCCACCAAGAAAATCGCCAGCGCCTTGGGTCCGTGCGCGCCAAGCTCCAGGGTCTGCTCGATGTCGCCGGTTCGCGAAGGGCCGGTGACAAGATTGAGGGTATGGGGGAACGCGCCGGCGCTTTTTACCCTGGCCAGCACGGATTCCAGATGCGGCAGAATATTACCGGCGCGCAGAATGGCGATCTCGAAACCGGGTCGAAAATGCCAGGACGCGGGGCTTTCCGCGTCCGAAACGAATGCCAACGTCCCCGTCTCGGCAATGGCGTAAGGCGCCACCGACAGCGCCGTGTCGTCGCCGCCGGGCAGCTCGCGGGCAAGAGTGACGCCGGGCGCTGCGTCCCACGGCAGCGTGTCCGCCTGTGCGTCCGGCGGCAGATGCACGATAGCGGCAAGGTTGCGGGCGCGCAGTGCTTCGGCAACGGCCGCGGGAACGTCTTTCATGCCCGACAGGTGCTGCACATCCGCGCCGGATGCGCGCGCGCGCTCTACGAACTGCGCCACCGTTTCCTTCGCCAATGGCGGCAGTTTGTATGGCGCGGGCCGCGATGCATTGCGCACGCGCCGCGCGCGGATGCCGGATAGTATCTCGTCGCGCGCGCTCATCGCGCTTTCCATTGCTCGTGGAACGTCCTGCCCTGCGGCGCGGGAAAGTCGCGCGCACCGAACCAGCCGCCCATGAGCGGCAGGGCGCGAACCCTGCCGCGCCTGCCGGCAATCGTCTTCAGCATTCGCGCCGCCAAGGACGCACAGATGCGGTACAGCCATGGCCGCTTCGCCACAAACCCCCACACGGAAAGTCCGAACACCGCCGCTTTTGGGGCCAGACCTTCGGAATATTCGCGCGCCCGCCAATGACGCATGATCGCTGGCAGCGGAATCTTGACCGGACAGACTTCTTCGCACCGGCCGCAAAACGTCGATGCGTTGGGATGATGATGCGCCCGCGCGATGCCCAGCAGCGCGGGATTGAGCGCCGCGCCAATGGGGCCGGGATAGGTCGCGCCATAGGCATGGCCGCCCACCGCGCCGTACACGGGACAATGGTTGAGACAGGCGCTGCAGCGGATGCAGCGCAGCACATCTTCGGCTTCGGTACCGATCAGCCGCGAGCGGCCGTTGTCGAGCAATACGACGTGGAAGTTCTCCGGCCCGTCGGACTCTTGCGGTCCGCGCGGTCCGCTCATCACCGTGACATAGCTTGAAATATCCTGCCCGGTGGCCGATCGCGTCAGCAGGCGAAGCAGCACGGACACATCGTCGAGATTGGGAACCACCTTTTCAATTCCCGTCAGCACGATATGCGTGCGCGGCAGGAGACGGGAAAGATCGCCATTGCCTTCGTTCGTGACGATAACTGCGGCGCCTTCCTCGGCGGAAAGGAAATTGGCGCCGGTGATGCCGGCGTCCGCGGCTTCGAACGTCGCGCGCAACACCCGGCGCGCTTCGGCGACCAGCGCCGAGCGCTCGTCCAGCGACCGTTCCGGGTCGAGCTCCGTATGCGCCTGCCGAAACGAATGCGCCACGTCTTCCTTGCTCAGGTGAAATGCGGGCGCGATGATGTGACTGGGCGGTTCGTGGCGAAGCTGAATGATGTATTCGCCGAGATCGGTTTCCACGGGAACCATGCCGGCTCTTTCGAGGCAAGGATTGAGCGCGATCTCCTCGCTCACCATCGATTTGCCCTTGATGATGGTCTTCGCTCCCGTTGCGTGCAGAATGTCCAGAATGATCGCGCGGGCCTCTTCGGCGTCGCGCGCCCAATGCACATGGCCGCCACGCGCCGTGACGCGTTTCTCGAATGTCTCCAGCAGGGTATCCAGGCGCGAAAGAGCATGGTCGCGTATGGCACGACCCTGTTCGCGCAGGCCTTCGAAATCGGGATAGCGCGAAACCGCCCAGGCGCGGCCGAAAGCGAAATGGGTCTTGAGCCGGCCAAGCGCCGGTTTCAGGCGCGGATCCTTCAGTGCTTCGTGCGACGCTTGGACGAAGCGGGTGGGATCGAGGTTCATGTTTCGCCCAGAGCGGGAGCATCACCCATGCCGGCCAGGATTTCCGCGACATGCCGCACGCGCATGGATCTGCCTTCGCGCTCCATGCGGCCTGCCAGATGCAACAGGCAACCCAGATCGCCGCCGGTCAGCGTGCCTGCACCTGTGCCTTTCGCATCGGCGATCTTGTCGTCGGCCATGCGCCCGGAAATCTCGGGATATTTGACCGCGAACAACCCGCCGAAACCGCAACAAACCTGCGGCTCTTTCAGTTCGTCCAGCGAAAGGCCTTCGACTGTCGCCAGAAGCTGGCGCGGCTCGTTCTTCACGCCCATCTCGCGAAGGCTCGAACAGGAATCGTGATAGCACACCGCACCGGGGTATTTTGCGGCGACGGTTTTCATGCCGCGCACGCGCACAAGGAACGATACGAGCTCATGGGTCTTCGCGGCAAAGTCGCGGGACCTGGCCGCGTAATCCGGCTCGTGGCGGAGCACATCGGGATAGTGCCGTCTGAGCATGCCGGCGCAGGAACCGGATGGCGCGACGACATAGTCGAATGCTTCAAATGCATCGACGACGCGCCGTGCAATATCGATGGCATGGGCGTCCGCACCGGCGTTCCACGCAGGCTGCCCGCAGCAGGTCTGTGCGGGAGGCACTACCACATCGCAGCCGGCCTGCTCGAGCAGCGTCACGGCCGCAAAGCCGACCTGCGGGCGCACCAGATCGACGAGACAGGTGACGAAAAGGCCGACGCTGGGCCGTGTGTTCATCGCGGTCCAGGCTTTCTGGAATGCCTTGCAGGCTTTGGTGCGCGACGCGGTCGCTTGACTTTCGACTTTGGGGGATTGGAAACCCCTTCGCCCAGGGCATAGGTCATGTCGCGCAATTGACTCATGAAAGCCTGGCGGTCCGACATGGCGGGCAGCTTGGCGAACGGCACGGGCTCGCCGATGCGCACGACGACTTCGCTGCCGATCCGGTCATGCACCTCCTTGAAAATCAGGGACAACCGCAGGGTTGCGCTGATGTGGCTGGCGAGCTGGAACATGCGGCTGTTCTGTCCGGCGAAAAATACGGGCGCCACAGGCGCCTGCGCCTGGGTGATGAGCCGGGCCGTAAAGGTTTTCCATTCCGTGTCGATGGCGCGCTTGTGCCAGACGGTGGGGGTTGTCGAGACGCCGCCGGCAGGAAAAATCACTATGCAACCGCCATTCAGAAGATGTGTCTTCGCCTCGGCACGGGTTTTGAGATTGGTCTTGAGCGCCTCGTCGGTCTCCGTGAAGTCAATGGGTAACAGAAACTCGCGAACCTCCTCGGCGCGGTAAAGCAGCGCATTCGTCAGCACCCGGAAATCCTGTCGGACTCTGGAGACCAGCTGCGAGATCACAACACCGTCCAGCACGCCGAAGGGATGGTTCGAAACGACAATCAGCGGGCCTTCCCTGGGCCACGCCGCGAGCCGATCTTCATTGAAGACGATCCTGAGTTCGAGCAGCCGCACCGCCGAATCCCAGAAGCTTTCGCCCGCAACCGGATTGGCGCGACGGTCTTCGTAGAGCCACTTCAGATAGGGCTGGCCGCTCATCCGCTCGATCAGGCGGATGACGAAACGCTTCAGGCGCGGATCGTCGGGCGCGGCGTAGGAAAAGGTATCGGCGTCGGCCTCAGCCATGATCGGTGAAGCATGGCAAAATTCGCCCCCGGAAAGAAGCCGTCTTCAGGCAATAAATCGTCGTTGCAACCATTCGAGCATCACCCGGTTCGTTTCCTGGGGATGCTCCTGCTGCGTCCAGTGGCTGCAGCGACGAATCAGGTGTTTCTCGAGGTCCGGCACGAACCGCTCCATCCCTTCCGCCATCGCGGGCGAAAGCACCACATCGTCCTCCGCCATGATCATGAGGCCGGGAACGCGAACTCTTTGTTCGATTTGTCCCGATAGCTGCCAGTTGCGGGTGAAATTGCGGTACCAGTTGATGCCACCGGTGAAGCCGGTGCGGGCGAAAGTGTCGACGAACACCTTCAGTTCCTCCGGCGTCAGCAAGACTTCGCCCGGCCATTTCGCTTCGTCGCTTTGCAGCGCCTGCACGAGCTCGAGATTGCGTTCGCTCCGGGGACGCCTGGCGTATTCTTCCGCGGTCACCATGTGCTTGCGCATGAAGAACCGGAAGGTTTTGCCAACATCTTTCAGCAAAATCGCGTCGGCTTCTCCCGGCCTCTGGAAATACACGATGTACATGTTGTCGCCGTAGACGGCTCGCATTGCGACGATGGGATCGACCGGCGGTCGCGCCAGAAACGGCGTATTGACGCCAATGATACCGGCCACGCGCTCGGGGTGATAAAGTGGCATCTGCCAGACGACCAGGCCGCCCCAATCGTGCCCGCAGAAAACCGCTTTATCGAGCGTCAACGCATCGAGCAGCCCGGCAAGGTCTCCGGTCAGGTGCCGCATATCGTAATCTTCGATCTTGTCCGGCCGCGAGCTTTCGCCGTAGCCGCGCTGATCCGCGGCTATGGCGCGATATCCCGCGGCCGCCAGCGCCGGAAGCTGATGGCGCCACGAATAGGCCAGTTCCGGAAAGCCGTGGCAGAGCACAACGGGAAATCCGTCCCTTGGACCCATTTCGTAGACGGCCATGTCGATGCCGTTCGTGCGAACCATTGTCGGTTTCGGAAAGTCGACCATTCTGATCCTCCGTATTGGCGAATTCAGGCGGAGTGTCCAGGACGCGCCGTACTCATGCAACTTTCCTGCAAGCTGCCCACGCAAGCGCCGCCCAGCCGATCAGAAGCGAAATGCCGCCAAATGGGGTCACGATTGCAAGCCCGCGTAATCCGGTTAGCGCCAGGGCGTAAAGAGAACCCGAAAACAGGATTATTCCGACAAGAAAGAAAATGGATGCCGCTTTTGATCCGGCAGACGAGCGGTTTGGCGAGGCAAGCGCCGTGAGCCCGATCGCGAACGCGTGGTACATGTGATAGCGTGCCGCCGTCTCGAACAGCGACTGCGCATGGACGTCGAGCCTGCCCTGCAATCCATGAGCGCCGAATGCGCCGGCAGCGACAGCGAGAAAGCCGTTAATCGCGGCAACAAGAAGCCAGCCATTCATGACAGCCCGCACAGGCTTGCAAGGTTTATTATCAACGATTTCAGTGTCATACGGAAGCTTCACCTTTCCCACCCCGACGATGGGTCATGCTATCCTAAAGGGTCGAACATCCTTCGCGAAGCCCGCTGCATGAACAGTGGATGAACAGAAGGTTCAGAGGGAACTCACCTGCCGCGGCGCATAGTGCAGAAATGTAGAGGTTCGGACCGCGGCAAGCCCCTCCCGGCAGTCCGTACCGCTGACAAGCGAAAGCCCGCGGCTTCGGTTGCGGGCTTTCGTATTTTGCGGGACTTCCAGATTCCCTTTGTGCGTGTTCGTGATATAGCGGTTGCGCAGCAAGCGTGGCCGAATCCCTTGACGCAGTTTGTCCTTTCCAGCGACGGCATCCGCATCGCTTATGAGATCGTGGGCGACGGGCCGCCCATATTGCTGATTCACGGCTTTGCGGCGAGCCGCCTTCAGAACTGGAAAGAGCCCGGCTGGTACGCGACTTTGAAGGACGCGGGCTATCGGGTCATTGCCATGGATTGCCGCGGGCATGGCGAAAGCGACAAGCCGCACGATCCCGCAGCCTACGATCACGGTCTTATGGCAGCCGATGCGACGGCCGTCATCCGGGCTGCAGGCGCGGACAGGGTTTTCCTGATGGGTTATTCCATGGGCGGCTTTATCAGTATGCGATTGCTCCTCGAACATCCGGAGCTGCTGCGAAAGGTCATTATTGGAGGCGTGGGAGAAAGCTATCTTCAGGATCGGATCGAACAGCGTTTGGCGATTGCCGATGCCCTGACGGAGCCCGACAAGAGCAAGCTTACCGATCCGGCCACCAAAGCCTTTCGCGTATTTGCAGAACAGTCGGGTAAGGATTTGCAGGCACTTGCCGCCTGCATGCGGACCAATCGCCGGGCGTACACTGCGGCGGAGCTTGCGCGTTCGACGCGACCGGTACTCGTTGTCTGCGGGGAGAACGATGCGCTGACTGGCCGGCCGGGCCCGCTTGCCGCGGCATTCGCAGACGGACGCGCGGTCACTGTCGCCTGCCGCGACCACATGACAACCGTTGGAGACAAAGTCTACAAACAGGCGGTGCTGGATTTTCTCAAAGGTGATGGAGACAACGCGTGAGCGCAGCCACCGAGAATGGACATCACGCTTCCCGAGCAAAACCGCCGCCGTTCGACTGGGCCGATCCGTTGCTGATGGAAAACGAATTGTCCGGCGAGGAGCGCATGGTGCGGGACTCCGCTCGGGCGTTCTGCCAGGACCGCTTGATGACGCGTGTTCGCGACGGGTTTCGCCACGAGACGTTCGACCGCGCCATTATGACGGAAATGGGTGAAGTCGGATTTCTTGGAATCACATTGCCGGAAACTTACGGCGGCGCCCGCATGAACTATGTGTCGTACGGGCTGGTGGCGCGCGAAGTGGAGCGCGTCGATTCCGGCTATCGCTCGGCCATGAGTGTGCAGAATTCTCTCGTCATGTATCCCATCTTCGCCTATGGCACCGAAGAACAGCGTCGCAAGTATCTGCCCAAGCTGGCGAGCGGCGCGTTTGTTGGTTGCTTTGGATTGACCGAGCCCGATTACGGCTCCGATCCGGGCGGCATGAAGACGAAGGCGACGAAGTCGACGGGAGGTTTCACACTCAACGGCGCCAAGACATGGATTACCAATTCGCCTATCGCCGATATCGCGATCGTCTGGGCGAAGACCGAAGACGATGCAATCCGCGGTTTCGTTGTCGAGCGCGGCACGAAGGGATTTTCGACACCAAAGATCGAAGGAAAATTTTCGTTGCGAGCCTCGCTGACCGGCGAGATCGTTCTCGAAGATTGCGAAATTCCGGCAGCCAATCTGCTTCCGGAAACGCGCGGGCTCGCCGGGCCCTTCGGTTGCCTCAATCGGGCCCGCTATGGCATTTCATGGGGGGTAATGGGTGCAGCGGAATTCTGCTGGCATGCCGCGCGCAGCTATACGCTCGACCGCATGCAGTTCGGACGTCCGCTCGCGGCAAATCAATTGATCCAGAAAAAGCTCGCTGACATGCAGACCGAGATCGCACTCGGCCTCCTCGGCGCGCTCAGGCTCGGCCGCCTGATGGACGAGGGGATAGCCGCGCCGCCCGCAATCTCGCTTTTGAAGCGCAACAATTGCGGCAAGGCGTTGGACATCGCCCGTGCGGCTCGCGACATGCATGGCGGTAATGGCATTTCCGACGAGTATCATGTCATTCGTCATGTGCTGAATCTCGAGGCCGTAAATACTTACGAAGGCACGCACGACGTGCATGCGCTCATCATGGGCCGAGCAATGACAGGCATCCAGGCGTTCAGTTAGCGCGGTAGTAGTCACTCAGACCGATCGCTGCGCCTTGTCTTTCTCGTTGGCCGAGCCGATTTCGTCGCGGATGTGTTGCCAGTCCGTATCGTCGAGTTTCGACATCGCTGCGAAGTTTCCCCCCGAAGACAGATGGGTGCCGCCGTCAATGGCGATCGTCTGGCCGGTCAGATAATCGCAGCCGTCGGCCATGAGGAACACTGCAAGATTTGCGAGCTCCTGCATCTCGCCGACACGGCCCATGGGATTGGTGCTGCCGCTTTCGCCGCGAGCGGCAGACTGGGGGCTCAAACGCTCCCAGGCGCCTCTGGTCGGAAAAGGGCCCGGCGCTATGGCGTTGAGCCTGACGCCGTGGGGGGCCCATTCGACCGCCAGCGATTTGGTCATGATGTTCAGTCCGGCTTTCGACATGGCGGAAGGCACGGTGAACGGTCCGCCGTTCCAGATCCACGTCGTGAGGATCGAGATCACGCTGCCGCGGTCGCCGCCTTCGATCCATCGCTTGCCGCATGCGAGGGTGACATAAAAGGAACCGCGGAAAACGATGTCGGCGATGGCGTTGAATCCCCGCGGGCTCAGGTCTTTTGTGCGGCTGACGAAATTGCCGGCGGCATTGTTGACAAGTCCCGAAAGCGGGCCGCCGTCGGCCCAGATTTCGGCGATCATCGCGTCCACAGCCTCCGCCATGCGAATATCGCAGGCAATGCCCTTCACCCTGCTGTGCGTGGCTTCAGAGATGCGCCGGGCCGTTTCATCCAGAACGTTGGCACGCCTGCCGCAGATATAAACGGTCGCGCCGAGTCTGGCATAGGCTTCTGTCATGACTTCGCCGAGCCCTGTGCCGCCGCCGGTTACCAATATGCGTTTGCCTTCCAGAATGGCGTCCCTGAACATGTTCATGTCATGCTCCTATCCGGCCCACAGCCGATGCAGACCGGCGCTGACAAATTGCAGGCGCATGCGGTTTTCCCATTTCATTGTGAACCCTTCGAGCGCTGCCACTTCGTTGACGGAATAAAGCAGCTCTCGGTGAATCTGGTTGGGGATATAACTTTCCATGAAGGTGAACATGGAAAGCCTTTGTCCCGCCGTGACCGGGGCCACTTCGTGCAGGGTTGTCGACGGATAGAGGATCATCGAGCCTGGCTCGCCTTTGATCTTCATGCTCTCGCTGCCGAGGTGGATGACAAGCTCGCCGCCTTCGTAGCTCGCCGGTTCGCCGATAAAGAGTGTGGCGGAGACATCCGAACGCAATGGACCGTTCGGCAGCGCCAGATAGGCGGCGTCGGCATGCGTCCCATATGTCATGCCGACTTCGTAACGCGACAGAACGGGGGAGGCTATGCGTTTCCAGAACGCGAAGTTTCTGATCTCCTCGTTACGGCCAATGGCTTGTCCGGCGAGTTGCGAGGCGCGTTGTGCTTCGGGTTGCGAGATATCCATCTGCAGATTGTTCTTGGCAAGGTTGTGTGGATTGGACGTCCGACCATCGACGAACCGGACGATCTTGGCGATCTGCCCGATCTGATCCAGTTCGGCCGGTGTCAGCACATCTTTGACAAGTAGGAACATGAGCGCCCCTGTTAGCGATCTCGGCACGACGGGTGGACGCGACGATACCAATATTGCCTCGCGTCCTCAAAGTATGAACGTCGAGCCGTGATATGACTACCGTCATGCTGGCATTGAATGGCCCCGAATCAGCCCTTGCAGTCGCGTTGCCGCCGCTATTCCAGGAGTGGTTCGCGTCTCGCGACTGGCAACCGCGCGCGCACCAGCTCGCTTTGTTGAACCATGCGGCCCGCGGCGATTCGGTCCTCCTCGTGGCGCCAACCGGCGGCGGCAAGACCCTGGCGGGCTTCCTGCCCAGCCTTGTCGAACTGGCAGGCGCATCAATACATCGCAAGGCTCGATTGCATACCCTGTACATCTCGCCCCTTAAAGCGCTGGCGGTCGACGTTGCCCGCAATCTCGAAGTCCCCGCAGCAGAAATGAAGCTTTCCGTCCGCATCGAGACCCGCACGGGCGACACGCCACCCGCACGCCGGCTGCGCCAGCGGCACACCCCCCCCGATATTCTCCTAACGACACCGGAACAGGTTGCGTTGCTACTGGCCTCGCGTGACGCGCGCCGGATGTTCGAGGGCCTGCGCGCGGTCGTTCTCGATGAACTTCATGCGATTCACAACACGAAGCGCGGCGATCTTCTGGCCCTTGGCCTGGCGCGTCTGGCACAATTCGCGCCGGAGGCGCGGCGCGTCGGTCTCTCGGCGACGGTCGCCGACCCGGTGCCCCTGCAACGCTATCTCGTCCCGCAGCCTTTGCACGGAGAATCGCGCGCCGCGCTTATCCTGGGTGCATCAGGCGCGAGGCCCGAAATCGCAATCAGCGCTTCGGAAGCCTACGTTCCCTGGGCCGGTCATCTGGCGCTGCATGCCATGGCGGATGTGATGAATGCGATCCGCGCCTCCACCACCGCGCTGGTCTTCGTCAACACGCGCAGCCAGGCCGAGCGAACTTTTCAGATGTTGTGGCATTTGAACGACGAAAACCTTCCCATCGCCCTGCACCACGGCTCGCTGGCGCCGGAGCAGCGCCGCAAGGTCGAGGCCGCCATGGCGCGAGGCAGCCTGCGCGCCGTGGTCTGCACGTCCACCCTCGATCTCGGCATCGACTGGGGTGCTGTCGATCGCGTGATCTGCGTCGGGGCGCCCAAGGGCGCTGCCCGTCTGGTGCAGCGCATCGGGCGCGCCAATCATCGGCTGGACGAGCCTTCGCGCGCGCTTTTGGTGCCCGCCAACCGTTTCGAAGTGCTCGAATGCGAGGCGGCCCGTGACGCGGTGCTGGCGGGCGAGCTCGACGGGGAGCGCATCAAGCGCGGCGGTCTCGATGTCCTGGCGCAGCACGTCATGGGTGTAGCGTGCGCGGCGCCATTCGACGCCGACGCCCTCTTCGAGGAAGTAAAATCGGCCGCACCCTACGGTCAACTCGCCCGTGACGACTTCGACAACGTGGTCGATTTTGTCGCTACTGGCGGTTACGCACTGAAACGCTATGACCGCTACGCCAAATTGCGGCGCACGCCCGAGGGGCTATGGCGGCTTGCCCACCCCCGCCTCGCACAGACTTATCGTCTGAATGTCGGCGTGATCATTGAAGAGCCGATGCTGGACATCAGACTGCAGGGGAGAGGCAAGCCGACAGGCGCGGGCGGGCGGATGTTGGGGCGCCTCGAAGAATATTTTCTTGAGCAGCTGGCGGCGGGTGACACGTTCGTGTTTGCCGGGCAGGTGCTGCGGTTCGAGGGCATTCGCGAAACCGCCGCGTATGTAACAAAAAGCGACGATAAGGAAGCGCATGTACCGTCCTACATGGGCGGCAAGTTTCCGCTCTCTACATTCCTGGCTGGCCGGGTTCGCGAATTGCTTTCCGACCGTAACGCTTGGGCGAATCTGCCACACCCCGTGGGCGAGTGGCTGCGAATTCAGGAACTGCGTTCGGTCTTGCCCAAGCCGGGACAGCTTCTGGTGGAAACCTTTCCCCGCGGCAGCCGCGAATTTCTTGTTTGCTATCCATTCGAAGGCAGGCTTGCGCACCAGACCCTGGGTATGCTGCTCACAAGGCGCCTCGAACGGCTCCGCCTGCGACCGCTCGGGTTCGTTGCCAACGAATACGCGCTCGCCGTGTGGGGGTTGCGGGATATGGGGGGCGTTGACATGGCGCGGCTGTTTGACGAGGACATGCTGGGCGACGACCTGGAATCTTGGCTTGCGGAGTCTGCACTGTACAAGCGCACATTCCGCAATTGTGCCATCATCGCAGGGTTGATCGAGCGTCGGCAGCCGGGCAAGGAAAAGACGGGGCGACAGGTCACATTCTCCTCCGACCTCATCTACGACGTGTTGCGCGAGCATGAGCCCAACCACATCCTGTTGCGCGCAACCTATGAAGATGCGGGAACCGGGCTCCTCGATATTGCGCGGCTGGCGGAGATGCTGAGGCGGGCGAAGGGGGAAATCGTGGCAAAACGGCTCGATCGCGTCTCGCCGCTGGCGGTGCCGGCACTGCTCGAAATCAGCAGGGAAATGGTGGCGGGCGAGGCGCATGAAGACATTCTCCGCGAAGCGGAAGACACGCTGGTAAAGGAGGCGATGCGTCTTGGATGAAATCTGCATCGAGGTGAACGGCGAAGCGTTGCTGCTGGATGCGGCGGGCGCGCTGTGGTGGAAGGCCGAGCGAACGCTCGTGTTTGCCGACCTGCATTTCGAAAAAGGCTCATCGTTCGCCAGAAGGGGACAGATGTTGCCGCCCTACGACACGCGGGACACGCTCGGGCGCATCTCGGCCGTCGTTTCGCGCCATGCACCGAAGCGTGTCATCGCCCTGGGCGACAGCTTCCATGACGCGCATGCCGGCGATAGGCTGGACGAACAGGAACGCGCGATTCTGGCCGATCTTTGCAATAAAATGGATTGGATATGGATCGCGGGCAATCACGACCCGGCGCCCCCATCGTGGCTTGGCGGGAAGGTCACGGAGGAGGTGGCCATCGGCGGATTGATATTCCGTCACGAGCCGCAACCCGGCATGAACGACGGCGAGATAGCGGGTCATCTTCATCCTTGCGCCACGGTGACGCGTCGGGGACGAAGCCTGCGGCGGCGCTGTTTTGTTTCCGACGGTTTACGCGTGGTAATGCCTGCTTTTGGTGCATATACGGGCGGCCTGGACGTGCGGGAGCCGCCGGTGAGATCGCTTTTCGTGGACGATTTCCTCGCCTATCTGCTGGGCGCGCGGCGAGTTTATGCCGTAGCGGGGTAGGGCGGATTGCCAAATTCGCCGACTACAAACGCATTGCCGGAAGAGTGATGGCACTCTTCATTCGCAAACGGATCCTTCGCGGGGCGAAAAGCGCGAATGTTCAATTGGAACAACGTTTATGCGAAAGAGGACTTTCCTAAAAAGTATTGTGTGTGGATCCGGGGGGATTGCACGCTTCAAGCACCGAGGACTGCCGACAAATCGGGTGGAATGTTGGCGTTGCGATCCTGCACACCGGCATGAAAGGACGCGGCGGATTTCTGGGCGGCCGTCTTGTCTTCGGCGCTGAGCTGCGTGGACAACGCGTCGATACGGACCTTCGATTCGGCATCGCCCTGTCGCGCGGCAACCGCGTACCACTTGTAGGCATCGATGAGGCTTTGCTGTACACCCATGCCGCGCTCGTAGAGAACGGCCAGATTGAACTGCGAATCCGCCAGCCCGAGATTTGCCGCGCGCGTAAACCATTGCGCTGCAATGACAAGATTTTTTGGCACGCCCGCGCCGTCCGCATACGCGACAGCGAGATTGTGCATCGCCTTGCGATTGCCTTCTTTGGCCGCCATTTCGTACCACTGAGCAGCTTTGCCCGGATCGGCCGGCAGGCCATGCCCGCGCTCGTAGAGCGTGCCCAGGCGATAGGCGGCGAAAGGTTCGTTCTGCCCGGCCGCCCGCTCAAGCCATTTTGCCGCTTCGGGTTCGTTAGCGATCACGCCATCGCCATCAAGAAACTTCAGTCCCAGCAACAGTTCGGCTTTTGAATTGCCAGTGCCGGCAAGCGCGTTCAAGCGATCTGGCGTCGGCGCGGAAGCCATCTGCTTCGACGGCAGCATCTTCGCGGTCGCGCCGCGTGCCGCAGGCGTTGCGTTATTTACAGCCACACCCGGTGGCTTCAATCCGACAGTCGGGCTCGGTACACGGGCATTGGCTCCAAACGTACCCGGAACGATGTGTGCCGGGGAAATGGCGGAAGCATGTGCGGCGGTCCATATGGGCGTCACTGGTTGAGACAGACTTGCGGCGTCCGAATGTTGTATGTGTCCATGCGCCCTGGCAGGGATCGCCACCCTCCCCGCCGCATTCAGATTCCTGCTCAAGAACGCTCCAGCAGCGACTGCCGCGACAATCAGAAGCGCGAGCGTCGCGACCAGTGCAAAGCGTCCCAAACTTTGTTTTGGTTCGGTTTCCGCTTGGCTGCTCGCGCGCCAGGCGAATCCGAAGGGACCCGTGGTATGCTCGGCATCGGTTGAGGCTGCAGCACGTGCAGACCTTCTGGCGGCCTCCAGAAACGATTCAGCGCCTTCTGTGCGGGCCTGTTGGCCCGCCTCGGCCGCGGCGGCATCAGCGCCGAGCAGGTGGTCCGCGAACGGGTGCCCGGGGCCGACCGGCGCAGCCGCGTCATGCGTCAGCGATTCCGCGCCCAATGGCTGCGATTCTTGAATAATTTCCGTGGTGTGATCGGCAAACGGCGGAAGATCAAAATCGGACATTGCGGACTGCGATAGTATTTCCGCCTGACGCGGCGGATCGAGCGCTTCGTGATTTTCGCCCGCCAGGTTTGCAGTGGTGCGCAAGTCATTGACCGCGTCGCGATGGCGCTGGTCTGCAGCGTCGAGACGTGCTGCAAGGTTGCGCATGCCATCCTCGATGGCTTTTGCAGTACCAAAATTGCCGCTCTCCGCCAGTTCCAGCCGGGAGGCGAGATCCGTTACGCTCTGTTCGATCACCTGTAACCGGTGTTCGGAACCCGGCTCATTAGCCTGCGCATCGAACTTTTCGACACTGTCCTTGAGCTGGGCGGCCAGCGCGGTCTGTTGCGCTTCGCCTTCTCCGAAACGGGCAGACAGTCGATCCAGCGTTTCATTTAGCTGCGAGAGGCCGGTGGCGTGGCGCTGGAGCTCGGTTTCGACAGCGTCGCCGGCATCCTTGGATGCTGCGAGCGTTGCCAGGGTTTTTTCCAGCGCGCTCGCCTGGGATTGCCCTTCGCGTTCCGCATTGCACAGACGCACCTCGACCGTTGTGAAGCGCGCGTCCATAGCGTGCGCGATCTGGTCGACTTCCGCACGGGACTCGATCTGTTTGTCGGCCACCTGCTCGACGTTGCCGGCAAGTGCGGCAATTTGCGAAGCCGACTGATGGGCTGTTTGCGACATCTGATCGGCAAGACGCGACAGCCCTTGATGCAGCGCCTTCACCGCATTCTTCATTCCATCCGCTGCGTTCTGGCGCTCGATGCGGAACAGCCGGTCTTTCAATCCCACCACATGGGTCTCGAGCTGTTCGAATGCCTGTGCCTGTTCGCGTGCGGTAATATTGATCTCCGCTGCAGCTTTGGTCATGGCGCGATTGTTCTCGGTTTGACTGCGTTCGGTGTGGTCGAGCCGGCGGGCGACGCCTCGAAGTTGGTCTTCGATTAGGCGATAAGCGCTTTGCGATTCCGCTTCACTGCGCGAAACGCGAGCCAGCATTTCGTCGCTGTCACGATTTGTGTTTGGAGGCGGTGCATCGGCATCTCCGTTCTGGTCGATAAAATTTGTGTATCGCCAGGCATTGCGTGCGCTTTCCACGTTTGGGATTCCTTCCGTTGAGCGATGCAAGATTCGCCGGGTGAGCCAATCGCCGATTGATAACCCCTCTCGCCTGGCGGACGTTCGAACGGCTTCGCGAGCCTCCTTGGAAATTCCCACGACGTTCCACGGAAGATCAGGCTGCATTTCGATTCGCCGTTGTCGCACCCGCAAACAAGAGTAACTCTTCGAGATATCGCGTAAATGAACGCGATTGTCGCCGTTGGGATACACATCGCGTCCCATTGCGGCTCAATATAAGGACCAAGAGCGTTAATGTGTGGTTAGCGGCGGTAACGCCTGCCTCGCGACCCTCGCCAGGGCGCCGAAGACCATCAAAACCCAATGCGGGATATTAATGTCTGGCCTTTTGCTCCGCCGGTTGCGGAGCCAATGGAATATTGCCTCGCGAGTTTGGATCGGAAGGGCGTAGGGGCATCCCGACCTCGGTCGCAAAAAGCTGAGTGACATAGACCGTGTCACCGCTCAGGGCCGCCCCCACGCCGCTGCGGTCATACGCCGCGAACGACAGATTTTCCTTGTGGCCGCGACTATCGAGCCAGGTTTTCACGAATCGCTGCGCGAATACTTCTACATCGACGCCGCCTTGCGGCGTGTAATGCAGAGCGGCGATGTTTTCCCCGAGGAGACCCTGGAAGTCGCTATCCTCATCCATGATCAGGGACGTGGATGTCTGTCCGTCCGGTCCCGCATGGGCCATATAATTCTTCAATGCCATATCGCGGCTGTGCTGGCGGGCCACGCCGATGAGTTCGGAATCGAGCATCAGCGCCTGGGCTTTTGGATCGATCCTGTGCCTCTCGTCCTGGATCAGGTCGAAGATTCGTATCTCCAGCGCTGGCATCTCGGATTTCGGATCCGGCGGATGAGGAAGCGCAGTGTTCCATTGACTTGCGCACGCTACGCACGAAACCAGCCCGAACGCGAGCGCGACGGCGCGCGAGGCGTTTTCGGGTAAGAATTTCAATGGATGATTTCGAACAGACCGGCGGCGCCCATGCCGCCGCCGATACACATGGTGACGACGCCAAGCTTGGCTTTGCGCCGCCTGCCTTCGAGGAGGAGGTGACCGGTCATGCGCGCGCCCGACATGCCGTAAGGATGGCCAATGGAGATGGCGCCCCCATCGACGTTAAGAATTTCGTGAGGAATGCCGATTCGTTCGGCGCAGTAGAGCACCTGGCTCGCAAATGCCTCATTGAGTTCCCACAGATCGATGTCGCGTGGCTTGAGGCCGTGACGCTCCAGCAGCCGGGGCACTGCGAAAACCGGGCCGATGCCCATTTCGTCCGGCTCGCAGCCACAGGTGGCGAAACCACGGAAGATTCCCAGCGGTTGAAGGCCTTTCTGCACCGCGAGCTTCGCATCCATCACTACACAGGCGGCGGCGCCATCCGAGAACTGCGAGGCATTGCCGGCAGTAATGTATTTGCCTTGCTTGATCTCCCTTCCACCAGAGAACACCGGCTTCAGAGCCGAAAGTCCCTCGATGGTCGTGTCGGGCCGGTTACATTCGTCCCGATCCACTGTTGTCTCCACGACAGATTCCGCGCCAGTCGTTTTATCGAGCTTTTTCATCTTCGTGCGCAGCGGCACGATCTCGTCCTTGAATTTGTTGGCTTGTTGGGCGGCGGCAGTGCGCCGCTGGCTTTCCAACGCATAGGCGTCCTGACGATCGCGGCTGATATGATAGCGTTCGGCCACCACTTCGGCCGTTTCTATCATACTCATCCAAAGCGCGGGTTTTACCTCCATCAGATGTTCTTCAGTGATGTTCTTCGTGTTCATGCCGCCCATCTGTACCAGGCTGATGGATTCGACGCCGCCGCCCACTGCGATAGGGGTGCCCTGGGTCATTACCTGTTGTGCCGCCATCGCGATGGCCTGCAATCCGGAAGAGCAGAAGCGGTTGATTGTCACTCCTCCCGTGGTTACGGGACAGCCTGCCCAGATGGCGGAGAGCCGCGCGATGTTGAAACCCGTCGCCCCTTCGGGATTGGCGCAGCCGAGATAGACATCTTCTATCTCGCCGGGTTCGAGCTTCGCGTTTGAGATCGCGTGCTTGACGGCATGGCCGGCCATGACGGCGCCGTGGGTCATGTTGAACCCGCCGCGCATGGATTTGGCGAGACCGGTTCTGGCGGTCGAAACGATAACGGCTTCTTTCATGGCGGTTCCTTTCGATAGCAGTCCTGCGACCCTATCGTGGCCGGAAGCAAAGAGGAAGAATCGACGGGGGTTGCGAGAGAGCGTGGGGCGTCCGACACTGCCCGAACACGTGTCGATTCCGCAAGCAGGGGAGCATGAATGGCGTGTCCAGGGCATATCCGCTGGCTGGTACAGCCCCTAATTTCCGGTGTTGCTTGCGCCATTTGTGCCGGTTCGGTGTCGGCGGCGAACAACTTTACGGTCGCACAGGTGCTCCATTACCCGTTCACCGACGGGCTGGTCGCGGCTGAGCGGGGCAATGCGGTCGCCTGGGTCCGCATCCTTGGGGGCGTGCGCAATGTCTGGGTGGCCAAAGGTCCCTCGTTCACCACCCGACAAGTTACTTCGTACACGGACGACGACGGATTTGAAATCACGCAACTAACGTTCGCGCCGGACGGCTCGCGCCTCGTCTATGTGCGCGGTGGCGACCATGACGCGAACTGGCCAGCCGAAGGCAATATCGCCCCCGATCCCGACGCCTCGCCGCGGCAGCCGCTGGTGACGATCTGGAGCGCATCGCTTTCAGGCGCTGCCCCGACAAAGGTGGCGGAAGGCGACTCGCCCGCGATTTCGTCGGAAGGCATTCTCGCCTATGTCAAGGACGACCAGGTGTGGACGGCACCACTCGACGGAAAGGGAAAACCCGATCGCCTCTTCTTCGACCGGGGAAAGGACGGCGATCTTCAATGGTCGCCCGATGGTGCACGCCTCGCGTTCGTTTCGAACCGAGGCGATCACTCTTTCATTGGAATCTTTTCCAGCAAAAACAGACCGGTTCAATTTCTTGCGCCATCTACGAACTTCGATGCTTCACCGCGCTGGTCGCCGGACGGAGCCCGTATCGCTTTCGAGCGAAGGCCCGGCGACGGCGGCCCGCCAGCACCGATCTTGAAGCAAATTCCGCATCCCTGGTCGATCATGGTGGCAAATACAGGCGACGGTGCAGCACACCAGGCGTGGCAAAGCCCAAACACCCTCGCCGGCTCCTATCCCGACGTCG
>Ga0208849_1001011_pt1 | contig 21896 bp, 20 predicted proteins | sample NGESurdeep072012_10_FD_184470 | JGI IMG/M metagenome (GOLD analysis project Ga0208849, IMG submission 184470) | Arctic peat soil microbial communities from Barrow, Alaska - NGEE Surface sample 53-3 deep-072012 (SPAdes) | ecosystem: Environmental > Terrestrial > Soil > Wetlands > Peat ... | reverse complement strand
GCCGACGTCTCGAACGGCTTCCTCGGCACGTCCGGGATCGTCGCCGCCGGGATCCCGCACGCGACCGGCGCGGCATGGGCGGCGCAGATTCGCAAGCAGGGCCAGGTCGTCCTGTGCTTCTTCGGCGACGGCGCCTCGAAGCAGGGCGCGTTCTCGGAGTCGCTGAACATCGCGTCGCTCTGGAAGCTCCCGATCGTCTACGTGATGGAGAACAACGGCTACAACGTCCACACGCGCACCGAGCAGGAGGACGCGAACCGCGCCAACGGCGAGGATCTCTCCGTCAAGGCGAAGGCATTCAGCATGCCCGGCGTGACGATCGACGGCCGCGACCCGATCGCGGTGTACGAGACGGTCGGCGCCGCCGTGGAGCGGGCGCGTTCGGGCAACGGGCCGACGCTCGTCGAGTCGCAGATGTACCGCCTATCCGCGCACGGCAACATCATCGCCCCGCCGGGCGTGCCGCTGCACTACCCCGAGCACGAGGCGATCGAGAAGTTCGGTGCGCCGGAGGAGTACGCGGCCGCGCTCGCGGGCGACCCGGTGCCGGCGTTCCGCGGCCGGCTCATCGCCGACGGAACGATCTCTGCGGATGAGGCGGAGGCACTCGCCGCGGGCGCTCGCGACGAGATGCAGGCCGCGGTCAGCTTCGGCCTCGACAGCCCGTTCCCCGCCGTCGAGTCAGCCCTCGAGTACGTCTACGCGTAGGAGGACTCATGGCACATGAACTCCCCTTCATCGCCGCCATCGACGAGGCGATCAGGCTCGAGATGGAGCGCGACGACACCGTCCTCTACTTCGGCCAGAACATGGCCACGACCGAGAACGAGCCCTACGTCGACGCGTTCGGCAAGGACCGCGTCCGCGTCACCCCGATCTCCGAGACGGCCGAGATCGGCATGGCGATCGGCGCCGCACTTTCCGGCTTCCGGCCCGTGGTCGAGCTCTACATGGCCGAGTTCATGCTTGTCGCGATGGACCAGGTGATCAACGAGGCGCCGCGCTTCCGCGCGATGAGCGGCGGCCAGGTGAAGGTGCCGCTCGTCCTGAAGGCGGGCTTCGGCTTCACCGCGGGCTGGGCGGGCCAGCACACCGGCACGATCGCCGCGATGTTCATGGGCGTACCCGGCCTGAAGGTCGTCGTGCCGTCGACGGCAGCCGACGCCAAGGGTCTGATGGCGACGGCGATCCGCGACGACAACCCCGTCGTCTACCTGCACAACTATTTGCTCACGCTCGAGCACGGCGAGGTGCCCGACGGCGAGTACCTCGTCCCGTTCGGCGAGGCGGCGATCCGGCGCGAGGGCGGCGATGTGACGATCGTCGCCACCGGCTGGACGGTCGACCGCGCGCTCGGCGCAGCGGAGCTGCTGGCCGCGGCGGGGATCGAGGCGGAGGTGATCGACCCGCGCACGCTCGCGCCGCTCGACACGCAGACGATCCTCGAGTCGGTCGACAAGACCGGCCGGCTCGTGCTCGTCGACCAGGCGACGCGGCACGCGTCCGCCGCGTCGGTGATCGCGGGCGAGGTGGCCGAGCACGGGTTCTCGTCGCTGAAGGCGCCGATCGTGCAGGTGACGGCGCTCGACGCGACGATTCCGTACAGCGAGCCGCTCGAGGCCTTCGTGCTGCCGAACGAGGACAAGATCGTCGCCGCCGTGCAGCAGGTGCTCGGTTCCGCGCCCGTGACCGCGTAGCCGAACGACGTGATCGCCGCCGTCACCGAAGCGGTCGGCTCCATGGTGGTTCGCGACGTGCCCGAACCGGACGAGCCGGGCGCGGGCGAGGTGATCGTGCGTCCGACCGCGGTGGGCATCTGCGGCTCCGACTTCCACTTCTTCGAAGGCCTGCTCTCCGAGCACGCCGGCGGCTCGGGCTTCCCGCGCATCCAGGGCCACGAGGTGGCGGCGACCGTCGAAGCGGTCGGACCGGACTGCCGCGAAGGACTCGAAGCCGGTCAGCAGGTCGCGCTCTGGCCGCTGACGCCGTGCGGGACGTGCTACCCGTGCCGGGTCGAGCGGCCGAACGTCTGCACGAACTTCAGCCTGATCGGGATCCACGAGGACGGCGGCCTCCAGGAGCATCTGCTCGTCGCCGACACGCAGGTCTTCCCGATCGCAGGCACGACTCCCGCGGTGGCGGCGCTCGTCGAGCCCGTCTCGATCGCGGTACGCGCGGTGCACCGCGCGCGGATCGCCGACGGCGAGCGCGTCGTCGTGCTCGGTGCGGGTCCGATCGGACAGTCGCTGCTCGTCGCGGCGCAGGATCGCGGTGCGTCGGTGCTCGTCGTCGACCTGCTCGAGAGCCGCCTCGACACCGCCGCGGCGCTCGGCGCGGAGACCGTCCTCTGGACGACCGCCGGCGAAGTCGTCGCGCGCGCGCGTGCGTGGACCGACGGCGAGGGCCCGCAGGTCGTGATCGACGCGACCGCCGTGCCGGCCGCCGTGCAGGCCGCGGTGGAGATGGTCAGCTCGGCTGGGCGGGTCGTGCAGGTCGGGATCTCGAACGACGAGGTCGCGCTGCGCCTGGGCAGCTTCACCGAGAAGGAGATCGACCTGCTCGGCGTCGCGTGCTGCGGCACCGGCGAATTCGCCGAGGCCGTCGACCTGACGGAGCGCAACGCCGACCGGCTCGGCTGTCTCGTCAGCCACGAGTTCTCGCTCGCCGAGGCTCCAGAGGCCCTGCACTTCGCCATGGAACACCCGACCGAGGTGATGAAGGTCGTCGTTCGCGGCGCCTAGGCGCCGGACTAATATTCGGCTACCTGAGATAGAGGAGGTGCGGTGTACGACTACGTGATCGTCGGCGCAGGGTCGGCGGGCTGTGTGCTCGCGGCGCGCCTCAGCGAGGACGCCGACGTGAAGGTCGCGCTGCTCGAAGCAGGCGGCCCGGACACGCGGTCGGAGATCGCCACGCCGATGGCCTTCCCGATGCTGCTGAAGTCGAGCATCGACTGGGACCTCCTCGGCGAGATGGAGCCGGGCCTCGGCGGGCGGCGGCTGTTCCTGCCGCGCGGCAAGGTGATCGGCGGCTCGGGCTCGATCAACGCGATGATCTACCTGCGCGGCAACCGCGCCGACTACGACGAGTGGGCGGCAGACGGCGCCGAGGGTTGGAGCTACGACGACGTGCTGCCCTACTTCAAGCGCTCCGAGGACAACGAACGCGGCGCGGACGCGTTCCACGGTGCGGGCGGGCCGCTGAGCGTGTCCGACAGCCGTGCGATGAGTCCGCTGATCGAGACGATGATCGAAGCGAGCGTGCTCGCGGGTTACGAGCACAACCCGGACTTCAACGGGGCCCGCCAGGAAGGCGTCGGGCGCTTCCAGCTCACCCAGCGCAACGGCCGGCGTTGCTCTACCGCGCTCGCCTTCCTGCACCCGGCCGCGGGGCGGCCGAATCTCGACGTGATCACCGACGCGATGGCGCTGCGCATCGTGTTCGACGGAACGCGCGCCGTCGGCGTCGAGATCGCTCGTGACGGCAAGGTCGAGGAGATCCGGGCAGAGCGCGACGTGATCCTTTCCGCCGGCGCCTATCAGTCCCCCGTGCTGTTGATGCTCTCGGGCATCGGCCCGGCGGACCATCTCGGCGCGTACGGGATCGAGGTGCGCGAGAACCTGCCGGTGGGGCACGATCTCCAGGACCATTGCATGGTGCAGCTCAACTACGAGACCGACGAGCCGTCGCTCTTCGGCGCATTCACGCCGGCGAACTTCGAGCTGCTCGAACAGGGTCGGGGGCCGCTCACGTCAAACATCCCCGAGGCGGGCGGGTTCTTCCGCACCCGGCCGGAGCTTGGCCCGCCCGACGTGGAGTTCCACTACGCGCCGTCGATGTTCTACGACGAAGGGCTGACCGCTCCGCACGCCGGCGGCTACTGCTTCGGGCCGGTCGTGATCAAGCCGACGAGCCGCGGCCGCGTGCTGCTGCGCGCGCCGCTGCCGGACTCCAAGCCGCGCGTGCTGTGCAACTTCCTCATGACCGACGAAGACCGCCGCTGCATGATCGCGGGCGTCCGCATCGCGCTCGAGATCGCGGCCCAGGAGCCGCTGCGGAAGGCGGCGAGCAAGGCCTACAGCGTGCCGGCGGGCGACTCGGACGCGGAGATCATCGACTTCGTCCGTCGTGCCGCCCAGTCCGTCTACCACCCGACCTCGACCTGCGCGATCGGGTCGGTCGTCGACCCCAACCTCCGCGTGTACGGCGTCGACGGCTTGCGCGTCGTCGACGCGTCGGTGATGCCGACGATCACGCGGGCGAATACGAACGCTGCGACGATCATGATCGCCGAGAAGGCTGCGGACCTGATCGCAGAGCGCGACGTCGCGCGCGAAAACGCCGTCTCCGTCTAGCCTGCGCCGCCGTGACGGTGAGCGGAGTCGCCGACAGCAGCACGACGACGTCGGCGTCCCGCGCGTCGCCGATGTCGCCCATTCGGACGACGGCGCCGGGCGAGAGCTCCAGCACCTGCTCGAGGTCCATCGCGTGCGACGTGATCATGTCGGTACGGTTGTCGACGAGGACGAATCTCGTGCGCGCAGCGCAGCAGCGCGAGGTTGAAGGCCGTGGATGCGCCGACGCCGCCGGCTCCGTCGACGAGTGTCACCTTCACGACGGCCGTCGTCCGGCCGACAGCCGGAAAAGTCAAATCATTTGTGTGTAAGCTGCCGTCGTGGGAGGCCGGTCGGTGCGCGACGCGACGTTCGACGTCTTCCGTGAGTACGGGCTCACATCGCTGTTCGCGAATCCCGGCTCGACGGAGATCGACCTGCTCTCCGATCTGCCGGGCGACCTCCGCTTCGTGCTCGGGCTGCACGAGAGCGCGGTCGTGGGCATGGCGACCGGCTGGGCGATCGGACGCAACGAGCCCGCGCTCGCGATCCTGCACACGACCGCCGGACTCGGGAACGCCGTCGGCGCGCTCGCGACCGCGCGGGTCAACCGCGCGCCACTCGTCGTCCTCGTAGGCCAGCAGGACCGGCGGCATCTCGCCACCGAGCCGTTTCTCGCCGGGAAGCTGCGCGGGCTTGCGGGCGACTATCCCGTCTGGGTGGACGAGCCCGTCCGCGCGCAAGACGTGCCCGGGGCGGTCGCCCGTGCGTGCCACGAAGCCGTCACCGCGAGCGGTCCCGCGCTCGTGATCGTGCCGATGGACGACTGGACGGCCGAGGCGGGGGCGACCGACGAGCGCGCCGCGCCGCGCCGTGTCCTCCGCGCGCGGGCGGCGTCTGCGCATGCCGTGGCGGAGCTGGTGGAGCTCCTCGCCGGTGCGAACAGCCCGGTGCTCGTCGTCGGAGCAGGCGCAGACGACCCCGAGACGTGGAAGGCGCTTATCGCGCTGGCCGAGCGTCTCGGCTGCGCGGTCTGGCAGGAGTCGTTCAGCGCCCGCGCCGGATTCCCGCAGGATCACGCGCTCTTCGCCGGCCACCTGCCGGCCGACCGGACGCGGCTGCGCCAGACGCTCGCGCCGCACGACGTCGTGCTCGCCGTCGGCGCACCGGTGTTCCGGCAATACCCGTTCCATCACGGGCCGTTCGTCGAGCCCGGGACGCGGGTCGCGATGGTGAGCCACGATCCGGCCGAGGTGCACCGCAGCACGGCGGACCTCGCCGTGCTCGCGCATCCCGCGCTCGTCTGCGCCGACCTCGCACGCCTCGTGCCCGCGCGCGACCGCCGGCCACCGGCGCCGAGGGCGCCACTCGCCGCGCCGGCGCCGCCCGCTGCGGGCGAGCCGCTCCGCCCCGGCCATGTGTTCGCCGCCATGGCCGAGCGACTCGCACGCGACGCGATCGTGATCGAGGAATCGCCGTCGAACCGGCCCGAGCTGCTCCTGCGCCTGCCTGCGCGGATGCCGCTCGGCTCGCTGAGCCCCGCCATGGGCGGGCTCGGGTTCGCGCTTCCCGCCGGCACCGGGCTGCGCATGGCGCTGCCCGAGCGGCCGGTCGTCGCGATCGTCGGCGACGGCTCGTCGCTCTACGGGATCCAGGCGCTCTGGAGCGCCGCGCAGTATCGCGCCGGCGCGCTGTTCGTGATCCTCGCGAACGGCGGCTACTCGATCATGGATAGGCTCGCGGAGCAGAAGGGCGGCGCCGTGCCGTGGCCGGGCTTCTCCGTCGACGTCGCCGGTCTTGCCCGTGCGCTCGGCTGTCCGGCGCGGAACGTGCGCGACCACGACGAGCTCCTGCAAGCCTTCGATGAGGTGCTTCCGGAGCTCGGCAGCCGCGACGAGCCGCTGCTCCTCGAGATCGCCGTCGCACCGGACGAGACCTTCGCGCCATGACGCCGCTGCGGACGACGACGCAGGCCGCGGGGCGCTTCCGGTCGCCGCGGCGCGACGCGAGCGAGCAAGTCGCGTTCGAGATTCGTCGCTACCTCTCGACGCGCGGCCTGGGCCCGGGCGCGCGCCTCGGGACGGAGCAGGAGCTCGCGGCCGAGCTCGGAGTCAGCCGGCCGACCCTGCGCGAAGGGCTGCGCCTGCTCGCCGGCTCGCACCTGATCCGCGCGACGCAGGGTCCGGGAGGCGGCATCTTCGTCGACAGCACGGAGAACGAAGGCATGAGCCGGAACGTGAGCGACTCGATCGCGGCGATGCTCGAGACCGAAAGCGTGTCGCTCCGGGAGCTCGTTGACGCGCGCATCTATCTCGAAGTGCCGCTCGCCGGTCTCGCTGCGCAGAACGCGACGGAGCAGACGGCCGCGGACCTCCAGGCTGCGATCGCGGAAGCCGAGGGGCACCAACCCGGTGTCGAGCCGTTCAACGTCGCCGACACGCGCTTCCACCGCGTGATCGCAGCGACCGCGCGAAACGAGCTCCTGCGCGCGTTCACGAGCTGGACGCTCGACGTGCTCCAGCCGTCGCTGATCGACACGATCGGCGGCTCGATCGACGGAGACGCGATCCTGCGCCAGCACGGCGAGATCGAGCGCGCGATCAGGCTGCGCCGGCCGGCGGCCGCCCAGCGCGCGATGCGCTGTCATCTCGAATACTTGCGTGAGCTCGTCGACGCATTCAACGACGGAGAGATGCCATGAAGGCTGCACTCATGCGCGAGTACCACCGGCCGCTCGAGCTCGTCGAACGGCCGGTGCCGGAGCCGTCGGAGGCGGCTGACGTGCTCGTCCGCGTCGGCGGCGCCGGAGTCTGCGCCACCGACCTGCACGCGATCGAAGGGTTGATGGAGCCGGCCGGCGTGACGCTGCCGCGTGTCCTCGGTCACGAGAACGCGGGCTGGGTCGAAGAAATCGGGACGGGTGTGACCACGGTCGCGAAGGGCGACGCGGTGCTCGTATATCCGCCGTACAGCTGCGGGCTCTGCGTCGCGTGCCGCCGCGGCAACGACATGCACTGCGTGCGACACGAGTTCACCGGCCTGTCGGTCGACGGCGGCTTCGCCGACTTCGTGCTCGTCTCGGAGCGCTCGCTGCTTCGCCTGCCCGACGGCGTCGAGCCCGCTGCAGTCGCGCCGCACGCCGACGCCGGCCTCACCGCGTACCACGCGGTGCGTCGGCTGGCCGCGCTGGCGACGCCCGGCACGACGGCCGTGGTGGTCGGCGTGGGCGGTGTCGGCCATATCGCGCTCCAGCTCATCCGCGAGCTCGGCTCGAGCGCGACGATCGCCGTCGACACCGACGCGCGGCGGCGGCAGCTCGCTGCCGGCCTCGGCGCCGACGAGGTCGTCGACGGCAGGAGCGCGGTCGACGCGGTGCGCGAGCTGACGGGGGGCCGCGGCGCGGATCTCGTCTTCGACTTCGTCGGCACCGACCAGACGCACAGCGATGCGGCTGCAATGCTCGCCCGTGGAGGCACGTATTCGGTGATCGGCTACGGCGGGATGATCGCGTTCCCGTCCGCCGCGCTCGTCGTGAACGAGCACGCGGTCGTCGGCAACCTCGTCGGCACGTGGATCGACCTCTACGAGCTGCTGCAGCTGCACTCGGCGGGCCGAGTCATCCTGAAGACCGAGGTGCACCCGCTCGACTCCGTCAACGAGGTGCTCGCGAAGCTCCGCGACGGCGAGGTCACCGGCCGCGCCGTGCTCGTACCCTAGGAGAGCTCCAGTCCGGGCGTTCCGCTCGTGTCCATGTCGCGCAAGAGGTACGCCGACCGGAGCAGCTCGGGCTCGTCCCGGAGCCTCTTCGCCGTGCCGCTGTAGCGAATGCGTCCGCCTTCGATCACGTAGGCCGTTTCGGCGAGCGCGAGCGCCACGTGCGCGAATTGCTCGATGAGGAGCACTCCGACGCCGTTCGCCGCCACGGTCTCGAGCGTCGGCACGAGCCGCTTGACGACGACCGGTGCGAGGCCGAGGGACAGCTCGTCGACGAGCAGGATCCGCGGGTGCCCGACGAGCGCCTGGGCGAGCACGACCATCTGCTGCTCGCCGCCCGAAAGCAAGCGCGCCGGCGCGTGCCAGCGCTTCTCGAGCTCGGGGAAGAGCTCGAGCGCGTAGGCGATCCCCTCCTTCGCATGTGCGCTGCTGAGCGAGTAGGTCGCAACCCGAAGATTGTCCTCCACCGTCAGCGAGGTGAGCAGACGCCGGCCTTCCGGTACGACCGCGACGCCGGCGGCACGCACCTGCTCGGGCCGCAACCGCGTCAGGTCGCGGTCGCCGAGCAGCACACGGCCGCTGCTCGGGCGAAGGAGGCCGGCGACTGCGAGCACCATCGTCGACTTTCCCGCGCCGTTTGCGCCGAGCACGGCTGTCACCTGCGCCGGAGGGATCTCGAGCGAGACGTTCCTGACGACCGGGCGCCCGCCGCGCGGCACGCACAACTCGTCCAGGCGGAGCGTGAGGCCTCCGTCCGGGCCGCTCACAGGTCTTCCTCCGTGCCGAGGTACGCGCGCATCACGTGCTCGTTGCGCAGCACCTCTGCGGTCGGCCCGGACGCGATCAGCTTTCCGAAGTCGAGCACCGCCGTCGTCTCGCAGCAGGCCGACACGAGGCTCATGTCGTGGTCGACGAGGATGACGAGCGCACCGAACTGGCCCGGAATCCGGTGGATCACCTCGCCGAGCCGCCCCGTCTCCTCGTCGGGCAGCCCTGCCGCAGGCTCGTCGAGCAGGACGACGCGCGGGCTTCCGACCACCGCGCGAGCGACCTCGACGAGTCGCCGCTCCCGCGCGCCGAGCTCTCCGACCCTGGCTTTCGGCCCGGCCTCGAGGCCGACGAACTCGATCGCGCTGAGCACGTCCGCCCGCCGGGTGGCGCGCTTGGCGCCGGAGTGCTCGTGAATCATCGCAACGTTGTCGTAGACGGAGAGCTTCTCGATCGCCATCTCCGTCTGGAACGTGCGACGGAGACCCCAGCGGGCCCGCCGGAAGTCGGCCATGCGGAGGATGTCCTCGCCGAAGGCGGTGATCGACCCGGCCGCCGGCTTGACGAAGCCGCTGAGTACGTTGAAGAACGTCGTCTTTCCCGCGCCGTTCGGGCCGATCAGCCCGCACGTGCCGCCCGGGAAGACGATGCTCACGTCGTCGATCGGCGTGACGCCCGCGAAACGAACCGTGAGGTCACGGACTTCGATCACGACGCGCTCTGCCTTCCTCCGGCCAGCCGTCGTACGCTGCGGAAGAGGAGCCGCGCCAGGTTGGCCATGTCTCTCGGGAACTGCTCGATCAGGCCGCCGGGAGCCGTCAACAGCACCTGGAGCAGGCCGACGCCGAAGATGATCAGCAGGAAGTTCGAGTTCACGCCCCACTGAGCCTGGAAGATGAACGGCAGGAGCTGGTTGAAGATCCCGGCGAGCACCGCGCCCCAGATGCTGTAGATGCCGCCGATCAGAGACGTCGCTGCGAGCGTCAGCGAGTCCTGCGTCTGGAAGGTGATCGCGCGCGGCACTCCGACCTGTGCGGCGAGCAGGCAGCCTGCGACGCCGGTCATGAACGAGGCGAGCGCGAACGCCCACATCTTGTAGAGCGTGATGTTCACGCCCGCGGCGAGCGCGGCCGGCTCGCTTTCGCGAATCGCCGCCCAGGCGCGGCCCGGCTTGCCGGAGACGTGCAGGAGCGCGAGGAGGAACATCACGGCGGTGACGATCACGATGTAGCGATAGAACGCGGTATCGCCCACGGCCATCGAAGGCCGTCGCACCGGCGGCGTGCTCGTCGTCAGCGCGCCCGTCGCGGACCGTCCTGTGAAGCCGTGGCCGCCGTCGGGAAAGTCGGTCACCGACAGCACGACCGTCGTCGCACCCGCGAACATCAGCGTGATCAGAGCGAGATAGAGGCCGGAGAGCCGGAGCGACGGCAGGCCGACGAGCGTGCCGATCACGCCGGTGATGACCCCGGTGACGAGCAGCAGGACTGGGAACGGCAGCGACGTGGCGTACGCGAGACGGGTGCCGATCCAACAGCCCACCGAGAGCAACGCCACCTGGCCGAGCGAGATCATCCCGACCCGGCCGTAGAGGATGCCGAAGCTGGCGGCGACGATCGCATAGATCGACACGCTCGCGAACGTCGTGAGCCAGTCGGCGCCGACGAGGGTGGGTACCGCGAGGACGACGAACGCCAGCAGTCCCGCGATGATCGCGCCGCGGACGGCAAAGCCCCGGTCGACGTTCTGCACGGCGCGCGCCATCTCGGCGCGACCGCTACGTGCGCCTTCGACGCTCACCTTGTCACCGGTCACCCCGTCGCCCGGGCGATCGAGACGACGCGCCGTCGCGCGAGGATGAGCAGCGCGACGATCGCCAGCACGAACGGCGCCGACGAGCGATAGGCCGAGACCGAGATGTACGGAGTCAGCACCGCCTGGGCGAGGCCGACCGCGATCCCGCCGACCATCGTCGCCCAGAGCGAGCGCAGCCTGCCGATCAGGGCCGCCGCGAGCGAGGAGATGACGAGAAACGTCAAGGCCGCGTAGTCGAGCGAGGTGAGCAGGTCCGGCAGCAGCAGCCCGGCAGCGCCGCAGGCGATGCCCGAGCCGAACCATGCCGCCGCCTCGACCCGCCGTACGGGCACACCGAGCGTGGCGGTGATCTCGCGATCGTTCGCGAGCGCCCGCATGGCCGTGCCGAGCTTCGTCACGCGCAGGAAGATCGTGACGGCCGCGGTGAGCGCGAGCGCGAGCACGATCGAGATGATCTGGGTCAGGTTCACGTTCGTGCCGGCGATCTGGTACTGGTGCTGCGTGCTCGGAAGGGGCAGGAAGCGGGCGAACGCGCCGCCTACCGGCGCCCGCCACGCCATCAATCCGAGCAGGATCAGGGCGAGGGCGAGCGTTCCCATCATCTTCACGAGCGGGTCTCGCCGCGCGAAGGCGGGGCCGAACACCATGCCGTAGGCAAGGTTGACGACCCCGCCGAACAGGACGCAGACCGTGAAGGCGAGCCACTCCGGGCAACCGGTGTGGTTGAGCAGGTAGTACGCGATCAGGGCGCCCGCGGCGCCGATGGCGCCGAACGCGAGGTTCAGCACACCGGTGGCCCGGTACAGCACGACCAGTCCGACGCCGGAGAGCGCGTACACGCCTCCGAACGCCAGGCCGATCACGATGAACGGCTTGAGGAACAGCCAGTCCACGCCGAAGATGCTCAGCGCGAGCACGCTACTCATCGAAGCCTCCGGGCGCCCTGATCGTCATGCGTTCGTTCGTCCTCCGCTTTCTACTTGCCGTTGAGGTGGTACTTCTTTTCCCACGCGCGGGTCTGCGTGATCGCCGCGTCGACCGGGGCGATCGCCGTGCAGCCCGTCCGCGTGACGACGTTGCCGCCCTTGTAGTCGACGGTGATGTCGGTGTTGTTCGGGATGTGGTACGCGAGGTTGCCGACATACCACGGCTTGCAGAGCATGTCGGTCTTGATGTCCTTCAGCGCCCGGACGGCATTGTTGTAGGACTTCGCCGTGATCGGCCCCTTGATGCTGAGCAGGGCCTTCGTGGCGAAGTCGGCGTCCATGTAGCCCATCTGCCCGAACGACTGCGGTGCGATCGACGGCGCGTACTTCTTGAGGATCTGGAACATCAGCGCCGAGTCCGGCCCGACCGACGGAGAGATGAGGCTGAACTCGCTGTTGATCCAGAGATGGCCGTCGAACGCCGGCGAGAACTGCCCGGCCATGAACGTGTTCGCAATCGGCGTGGACGAACCCCACAGCATCTTCGTGACGAGGTTCTGCGCCTCCGCCGCCTTCATGAAGGCCGGGGCGGTGTCGGGTGTGAAGTCGAGGATGATCCCGCCTCCGTTGCCCGCGAACTGGTACATCTGGAGCAGCTCCGACGTCGCGTCGGTCACCGGCAGGTGCGTCGGGAAGACCTGGACGGCGACACCCTTCTGCTTGCCGAGCTGCACCACGCCGCCGTCGGCGTACGCGGAGATCGTGTCAGGCGACGCGATCGCGATCTTCTTGACTCCCGCCGCGATGAGCGCCTGCGCCGCGCCGACGTTGCTGTAGCGCGGCCCCATGTTCGTCTCGGCGAACGACGGGGTGCTGTAGCACTCGGCCTGCACGCCTGCGCCGATCACGACGAAGCCCTTGCTCTTGTAGTAGGCCGCGTTTGTTCCGCACTCGGCGAAGCTCGTGTTGCCGACGATGCCGACGACCTTCGTGCTCTCGATGAGCTTCTGCGCGTCGGCCTTCTCCTGGTTGGGGTCGAGAGCCTCGGTCAGGAGCGTGTACTTGATCGGGCGGCCGTTGATGCCGCCGTTGTCGTTGACGCAGGCGAAGTACGCCGCGGCAACCTTGCCGATGGTCGTGAAGTCGACGCCGGGGATCAGCATGTCGATCCCGCCGATCTTGATCGGCGCCCCTGTCGCCTTCTTGCCGGTGCCCATGCCGCAGACGGAGTGCGTCGCGGACGCGGTACCCGAACCGACGGGTCCTGCGCTCGTCGCCGTCCCCAACCTGGCCGTGAACAGCGCCAGGACGCCAACGGAGGCGCAGACAAGAACGAACTTGATCTTCTTCGATCGCATCAGGACTCTCCTCTGATCTCTAGCTTCGGACTGAACCACGAGACGGTCGACGCAACGGAAGCCGCAGCGCCCCTCCTCAGGATCTCGTCAAGTGCGTCCTCCTCGCGTCGGATACCTGTGGGAGGGCCTCGGCATCTTTACCGGCTTGTGGAACGTCGAGGGCACTACGAGATGAGACGCCGCTCGAGGCACAAAGTGGGGGAAAGAGGCCGCGCGTCACCGGGCCGGCGGCCGGTCGCCGTCTGAGCTCCGATTTCACGTCCCGGATACTAGACCACTGTCTTGACGAATGGAACACTCCGTCAAGCGGGTTGCCTCGAGGCCGTTCTGTTCCGCTACACGGGACGGTGTCTTGACAGGCAGGAAGGTCTGCTCCTACGCTGCCTGGACTCTGAAAGAGTGCATCGAAACGCTTGCTGACGAGCCGGCCCCAGGAGAGGAGACGACGTGACGAGCGTCCAGTCCGACGTACGCGAGGTCAAGCAGTTCATCGCCGGAGGATGGACGGACGCTGCGGGGGGCGCCACGTTCGAGGACCGCAATCCCTTCACGGGGGACGTCGTCGCGCTCGTGCCTGCCGGCGCCCGGGAGGACGCCGTGCGCGCGGTTGAGGCGGCCGCCGCCGCCTTCCCCGCCTGGTCGCAGAGCCCGCCTGCCCAGCGCCAGGCCATCTTCCTCAAGGCTGCCGACGTCCTCGAGTCGCGTCGCGACGAGATCGTCGGGCTGCTGGCGAACGAGACGGGCGCCACCTTCGGCTTCGCGATGTTCCAGATGGGCTTCGTGCCGGGGCTGCTGCGCCAGGCCGCCGGGGCCGCGTACTCGCCGCTCGGGCAGATTCTTCCCTCGGACCATCCGGGCACGCTCGCCATGGGCATTCGCCGGCCGGTCGGCGTCGTCGGCGCGATCGCGCCCTGGAACGCCGCGCTGATCCTGTCGGCGCGCTCGATCGCGGCGCCGCTCGTGCTCGGGAACACGGTCGTGCTCAAGCCGTCGGAGCTGTCGCCGGTGGTCGGCGGCCTGATCTGGGGCGAGATCTTCGCCGAGGCCGGCCTGCCTGCCGGCGTCCTGAACGTCGTCACGCACGCACCCGGCGAGGCCGGGCCGATCGGCGACGAGCTCGTCGAGAACCCTGCGGTGCGCCGGATCAACTTCACCGGCTCCACGGCGACCGGCCGCCGGCTCGCCGAGGCCGCCGGGCGCAATCTCAAGCGCGTGCTGCTCGAGCTGGGCGGGTTCAACCCCATGCTCGTCCTCGCGGACGCCGACCTCGACTTCGCCGTCAACGCCTCGGCGTTCGGCGCGTTCCTCCACCAGGGGCAGATCTGCATGTCGGCCCGGAAGATCATCGTCGAGCGCCCGATCGCGGAGGAGTTCACCGCTCGGCTCGCGGCGAAGACGAAGACGCTCAAGGTCGGCGATCCGAACGAGCACGACACGGTGATCGGCCCGCTGATCAACGAGGCGGCGCTCCAGATGGTGAAGGAGCGGGTGCAGGACGCCGTCGCGAAGGGCGCGAAGGTGCTCGCGGGCGGCAAGGCCGTCGGCCCGTGCTTCCAGGCCACGCTGATCACGGACGTCCCGGCCGACTCCGACTTCGCGAAGCACGAGACGTTCGGCCCCGTGCTCGCGATCGAGGTCGTGGACAGCGCCGAGGAGGGGATCGCGCGCGCCAACGCGACGAGCTACGGCCTCAGCGCCGCCATCTTCACGGCGGACACCGATCGCGGCTTCGCGCTCGCCCAGCAGGTCGAGTCGGGCATCGTGCACGTCAACGAACAGTCCGTCGGCGACGAGCCGCAGATGCCGTTCGGCGGCGTGAAGGACTCGGGCTGGGGGCGCTTCGGCGGGCAGGCGGTGGTCGACGAGTTCACGGAGCTCCGCTGGATCACCGTGCAGAGCAGCACGGGCCATCCGTACCCGTTCTGAGACCGATGGGCAACGCCGTCACCCTGGCCGAAGCGGTGCGGGAGCTCGTGCACGACGGAGACACCGTCGCGCTCGAAGGCTTCACACACCTGATCCCGAGTGCCGTCGGGCACGAGCTGCTCCGGCAGGGCCGGCGCGACCTCACGCTCGTCCGCATGACGCCCGACGTCGTCTACGACCAGCTGATCGGGATGGGCGCGGCGAGGAAGCTCGTGTTCAGCTGGGGCGGCAACCCGGGAGTCGGCTCGCTGCGCCGGCTGCGCGACGCGGTCGAGCACGGCTGGCCGCATCCGCTCGAGCTCGAGGAGCACTCCCACGCGGGCATGGCGGCCGCATACGCAGCCGGGGCGGCGAACCTGCCCTTCGGCGTCTTGCGCGGCTATCGCGGCGGCGACCTGCCGGGCCTCACGCGCGTGGCCACCGTGACGTGCCCGTTCACCGGCGAGGAGCTGGCGGCCGTGCCGGCGCACCGGCCCGACGTCGGCATCATCCACGCGCAGCGGGCCGACCGGCGAGGCAACGTGCAGCTGTGGGGGATCCTCGGCGTCCAGAAGGAGACGGTGCTCGCTTCGGCGCGCTCGATCGCGACCGTCGAGGAGATCGTCGACGAGCTCGACCCGCGGCCCGGCGCGATCGTGCTGCCGGCATGGGTCGTCGACGCCGTCGCGCTCGCACCCGGCGGCGCGCATCCGTCGTATGCGCACGGCTACTACGACCGCGACAACGAGTTCTATGTCGCCTGGGAGGAGATCGCCCGCGACCGGGACGTCTTCCAGGCGTGGATGCAGCGCCACGTGCTCGATACGGCCGACATCGGCGAATACCACGCGAGCCTGGCGGCGGAGGCGCTGGCGGTGTGAGCGTCGACGTGCAGGCTCCCGTATCGGCCGACGAGATGATGGCGGTCGAGGCGTCGCGGCGGCTCCGCGACGGCACGGTCTGCTTCGTCGGCATCGGCCTGCCGAGCGTCGCCGCCAACCTCGCGCGCCGCACGCACGCGCCCGGCTGCGTGCTCGTCTACGAGAGCGGCACGATCGGCGCGAAGCCGACGGAGCTGCCGCTCTCGATCGGCGACGGCGAGCTCGCGGACACGGCCGACGCGGTCGTCTCCGTGCCGGAGATGTTCGCGTACTGGCTCCAGGGCGGCCGGATCGACGTCGGCTTCCTCAGCGCCGCGCAGATCGATCGCCACGGCAATCTCAACAGCACGGTGATCGGCGACTATGCGCACCCCGACGTGCGCCTGCCCGGCGGCGGCGGTGCGCCGGAGATCGCGCTCGACGTCGCCGACGTCTTCATCCTCCTCCGCCAGTCTCCGCGCGCGTTCGTCGAGCAGCTCGACTTCACGACGAGCCTCGGCGACAACGTGCGCGTCGTCGTCACCGACCTCGGCGTGCTCGAGCCGCGTGACCGCGAGCTCACGCTCGTCGCCGTCCATCCCGGCATCGACGTCGAGCGCGTGCGCGCCGCGACCGGCTGGAGCCTCGCCGTCGCCGACGACGTGCGCGAGACGGAGCCGCCCACCGAGCTCGAGCTCCAGGTGCTGCGCGCGCTCCGGACGAAGGGACGGTGAGCATGGCCGACGCCGACGAGTCACCGATCGTCCTTCCCGACGACCCGAGCTTCGGGCCGGAGGTGCAGGTCGACTACCCGGGCTACCGGTCGACCCGGTGGCGTGCGCCGAAGCGGCCGCTCGTCACGCTGCCCGAGGAGCTGCACGCGCTCGACGGGCCGGTGTTCGGGGCGGAGTCGTTCGGAGCGCTCGACCACGACCTGACCCGCCAGCACGAGGGCGAGCCGCTCGGGGAGCGGATCATCGTGCACGGACGCGTGCTCGACGAGGACGGGCGTGCGATTCGCGGCGCGCTCGTCGAGGTGTGGCAGGCGAACGCGGGCGGACGCTACAAGCACGTCGTCGACCAGCATCCGGCGCCCCTCGACCCCAACTTCTCCGGAGCGGGCCGCTGCCTCACCGACGACCAGGGCCGCTACCGCTTCGTCACGATCATGCCCGGCTCGTACCCGTGGGGCAACCACGAGAACGCGTGGCGGCCGGCGCACATCCATTTTTCCGTCTTCGGCCGCCAGTTCACGCAGCGGCTCGTGACGCAGATGTATTTCCCCGGCGACCCGCTCTTCGCGTACGACCCGATCATCAACTCGGTGCGCGACCCGCAGTCGCGCGCGCTGCTCATCTCGCGCTTCGACCTCGACGCGACGCAGCCGGAATGGGCGCTCGGGTACGAATGGGACGTCGTGCTCGGCCGCGGCGCCCGCGGGACGACGCCGCTGGAGGACGCGCCGTGACGCTGGGTCGCACGCCTTCGCAGACCGTCGGCCCGTTCTTCTCGATCGGCCTCTCCCGCCGGCCCGAGAACGAGCTCGTGCCGGGCCCGGCGCCGGAGGCGGTGCGGCTGACCGGCCGGCTGCTCGACGGCGCCGGCATGCCGATCGGCGACGGCCTCGTCGAGGTCTCGGACCCGCCGGCGCGGCGGTGGGGGCGGACCGGCACCGATGCCGAGGGGCGCTTCTCCTTCGTCGTCGCGAAGCCGGTCGCCGCAGCCGGGCAGGCGCCCCACCTCGAGCTGTTCGTCTTCGCCCGGGGCCTGCTCCGGCACCAGCTCACGCGGATCTACTTTCCGGACGAGCCCGAGGCGAATGCGGGCGACCCGCTCCTGTCCTCGCTCGGAGAGGTCGACCGAGAAACGCTGGTGGCGGTGGACGACGAGGGTGTCCTGCGCTTCGATATCCACATGCAGGGCGAGCGGGCCACCGTCTTCTTCGCGCATTGACGACCTTCGCGCCGATCTTCGTGCCGGCACCGCTGCGGGACGCGGTGTCGGACGATGCGTGGCTCGTGGCGCTGCTCGACGTCGAGCGGGCGCTGGCGCATGCGGAGTCGCTCGCGGGCGTCGTTCCTGCGGCGGCGGCGGCCGCGATCGCGGACTGCTGCGCGCCCGAGCTGTACGACATCGCCGAGCTGTGCGAGCAGGGTCGTGCGTCGGGGAATCCGGTCGAGCCGCTCGTGCGCGCGCTCCGCGCGCGGGCCGGCGACGACGCGGCTCCATACGTCCACTTCGGCACGACGACCCAGGACGTGCTCGACAGCGCGTCGATGCTCGTCGCGCGCCGCGCGTGCGAGCTGATCGACGAGCAGCTGGCTGGACTGGCGGCCGCGTGCGCGCGGCTGACGGAGGAACACCGCTCGACGCCGTTGGCGGCGCGCACGCTCCTCCAGCAGGCGGTGGCGACGACGTTCGGGGCGAAGACCGGCGGCTGGCTCGTCGCCGTCGTCGAGGCGCAGGCGCGGTTGACCGAGGTGGGCTTCGCAGCCCAGCTCGGCGGCGCGGCGGGGACGCTCGCGTCGCTCGGCCGGCAGGCGCTCGAGGTGCTGCGCCTGTTCGCGCGCGAGCTCGAGCTCGAGGAGCCGGTCGTGCCGTGGCATGCGCACCGCGGCCCCGTCGCCGAGCTCGCGGCTGCGCTCGATGCGGTCGCCCTGGCGTGCGCGAAGATCGGCCTCGACGTCGTGCTCCTCGCACAGACGGAGGTCGGCGAGGTGTCCGAGGCGGCGGGCGGCGTCTCCACCGCGATGCCGCACAAGCGCAATCCGATGCGTGCGGTGTGCGCCCGCGCGTGCGCGCGGCTCGCACACGCGAACGCAGGCGTGCTGACCGGCGGCGAGCACGAGCACGAGCGCGCCGCGGGCCACTGGCATGCGGAGTGGAGCGCGCTCTCCGATCTGCTCGCACTGTCGGGCGGTGCGGCGAACGCGGCGCGCGAGTGCCTCGAGGGGCTCGAGGTCGACACCGCGCGCATGCGCGCGAACATGAGCGGCGACCTCGACGCGGGCGACACGGGCTCGGCCGAGGCGTTCGCCGACCGCGCTCTCGCGCGCTATCGGGAGACGGCATGACGCTCGGCTACCGGCTCGACGGCCCCGAGGGCGCATCCGCGCTCGTCCTCTTCGGCTCGCTCGGCAGCACGACGAACATGTGGGAGCCGCAGCTCGCGGCGTTCGCGTCGCACCACAGGGTGGTGCGCTTCGACCACCCGGGTCACGGCGTCTCGCCCGTTCCCGACGGCTCCGTCACCGTCGCCGGGATCGCAGAGTCGGCGCTCGCAGTCCTCGACGAGCTCGGCGTCGGCAGCGTCGCGGTGTGCGGGCTGTCGCTCGGCGGCATGGTGGCGATGTGGCTGGGCGCGAACGCGCCGGAGCGCGTCGGCCGGCTCGTGCTTGCCTGTACGGGCGCGAAGCTCGGCACGCCCGAATCGTGGCGCGAGCGCGCTGCGCTCGTACGCCGCGAAGGGACGAGCGCCGTCGCCGCGGGCGTCCGCGAGCGCTGGTTCACGCCGGCGTTCCGCGACTCGCCGGCGGCGCAAGCCGTCGTCGACGAGCTCCTCGCGGTCCCCGCCGAGGGCTATGCGCGCGGCTGCGAGGCGGTCGGCGCGTTCGACTTCCGCGCCGAGCTCGGCCGCATCGGCCAGTCCGTGCTCGTCGTCGCCGGCGCGGAGGATCCGGTGACGCCGCCCGAGGTCGTCGATGCGCTCGTCGGCGGCATCCCCGATGCGACGTACGTGACGATCGCGCACGCGGCGCACCTCGCCAACGTCGAGCAGGCCGGCCCGTTCGCGCGCGCCGTCCTGTCCCATCTCGAAGAAAGGGCCGCAGCATGAGCGACGACGCATACGAACGCGGCATTCGCATCCGCCGCGAAGTGCTCGGCGACGAGCACGTCGACCGTGCGATCGAGAACACGACCGAGCAGACCGCCGCCTTCCAGGAGCTGATCACCCGCTACGCCTGGGGCGGAGTCTGGGCGCGGCCGGGCCTCGACCGGAAGACGCGCAGCGCCGTCACGATCACCGCGCTCGTCGCGCTCGGCCGTCTCGACGAGCTGACGATGCACATCCGGGCCGCCCGCCGCAACGGGCTGACGCTGGACGAGATCGCCGAGGTGCTGCTCCAGACCGCCATCTACTGCGGCGTGCCGGCGGCGAACAGCGCCTTCCACGTCTTCCAGAGCGTGCTCGAAGCCGACGGCGAATGAGGACGCAGGTCGGGATCGTCGGCGCCGGCCCGGCCGGGCTGACGCTGGCCCGCCTGCTCGAGGTCGCCGGCATCGAGTCGGTCGTGATCGAGAACCGCAGCCGCGACTACGTCGAGCACCGGGTCAGAGCCGGCGTTCTCGAACAGGGCACCGTCGAGCTGTTGCGCGAGGCCGGCGTGGGCTCCCGGATGGACGGCGAGGGCATCGTCCACCACGGCATCCACCTCCAGTTCGAGGGCGAGCGCCACCACGTCCCGCTGAGCGAGCTTGCCGACGGACGCTCGATCACGATCTACGGCCAGACCGAGGTCGTGAAGGATCTGATCGCGGCCCGGCTCGAGGGCGGGCTGCCGCTGCTGTTCGAGATCGACGACGTGAGCGTGCACGACCTCGACACGGAGCGGCCGCGTGTCCGCTTCACGCACGAGGGCGCAGAGCAGGAGCTCGAGTGCGACGTGCTCGCGGGCTGCGACGGCTTCCACGGCGTGTGCCGCCCCAGCATTCCGGCCGGCGTGCTCCGCACGTTCGAGCGCGAGTACGCGTTCGGCTGGCTCGGCATCCTCGCGCAGGTCGCGCCGTCGATCGACGAGCTCGTCTATGCGTACCACGAGCGCGGGTTCGCGCTCCTCTCGCTTCGTTCGCCCGAGCTGTCGCGCTACTACGTGCAATGCCGCCCCGACGAGGACATCGGTGAGTGGCCCGACGAGCGGATCTGGGCGGAGCTCCAGCTGCGCACCGGCCTCGCCGGCTGGACGCTCGCAGAGGGGCCGATCCTCGAGAAGGGCGTGACAGGGATGCGCAGCTTCGTCGCCGAGCCGATGCAGTACGGGCGCCTGTTCCTCGCCGGCGACGCGGCCCACATCGTGCCGCCGACGGGCGCGAAGGGCCTTAACCTCGCGGTTTCCGACGTGCGCATCCTCGCCGAGGCGCTCGTCCGCTGGTACGGCTCGGGCGACGCGACCTGGCTCGACGGCTACTCGCAGACGTGCCTGCGCCGTGTCTGGCGCGCCGAGCACTTCTCCTGGTGGATGACCTCGATGCTGCACACGCTCGACGGCGGCGACCCGTTCGACGAGCAGCTCCAGCTCTCCCAGCTCCGTTACGTCACGAGCTCGCAGGCGGCCGCCCGGTCGCTCGCGGAGAACTACGTCGGGCTCACGACGCTCTAGGAGTCACCGCACGAGTCCGGCCGGCTCCTCGATGAGCACGGCCAGCGAGTCGAGGAACTCGGCGCCGCGCGCCCCGTCCACGACGCGGTGGTCGAACGACACGCTCAGCTCGAGCACCGGCCGCACGACCGGCCGGTCGCCGTCGGGAACGATCCGGTTCGCGATGCGCCCGACGGCGAGGATCGCCGCCTGCGGCGCGTTGACGATCGCGTCGAACGAGTCGACGCCGTACATACCGAGATTCGAGACGGTGAACGTGCCGCCGGCGACGTCGTCGGGGCGCAGGCGGCCGTCGCGCGCAGCCGCGACGAGCTCGATGCGGCGCGCCGCGATCGCCGCGAGCTCGAGCCGGTCTGCGTCGTGGATCACCGGCACGACGAGCGCATTGTCCGTTGCGACGGCGATCGAGATGTTGATCCGCTCGCTCGGGACGACCGTGCCGTCGTACCACGTCGAGTTGACGCGCGGATGGCGCCGAAGCGCTTCGGCTGCGAGCTTTACGAGCAGGTCGGTGTGCGTGACGCGCCCGCCGTCCTCGCGGGCGCGCACGGCCTCCCGCCAGCTCTGGAGGCGCGAGGCGTCGACCGCGCGACGGAGATAGAAGTGCGGCGTCGACTGCCAGCTCGCCGTCGTCCGCTCAGCCATCACGCGCCAGGCCGTGCTCACCGCGGCGGGCGCGACCGGAACCGCCGCGCCCTGCTCGACGTCGGCGGCGACGACGGCGCCGCCGGGCCCGGAGCCGGCGAGCGCCGCGATGTCGATGCTCAGCTCGGCGGCGATCCGCCGCGCGAGCGGTGAGGCCTTGACCCGCGCGCCGGGGGCCGGCACGGGCGGGGGG
>Ga0208849_1001008_pt1 | contig 21949 bp, 11 predicted proteins | sample NGESurdeep072012_10_FD_184470 | JGI IMG/M metagenome (GOLD analysis project Ga0208849, IMG submission 184470) | Arctic peat soil microbial communities from Barrow, Alaska - NGEE Surface sample 53-3 deep-072012 (SPAdes) | ecosystem: Environmental > Terrestrial > Soil > Wetlands > Peat ... | reverse complement strand
GAGCGCGTTCGTCCGGAAGAGCTCGTTCTGATTCAGCATCAGCGTCTGCGAGGCGACGCCCTGGTTCGAGGTCGCAAACCAGCTGTGCCAGATCAGCGTCATCCGCTCGATCAGCGGCGCCGTCGTGCGGACCATCTCCTCGAGCGGTGTGTGCACCCTCAACCGCATGCGCGACGCCGCTGCCGATGCGTCCGGCAACGTGTACGTGGCCAACTACGTGAGCAACAACATCCTGGAGTTCTCGTCGACCGGAAGCTGCGTCCGCTCCTGGGGGAAGAAGGGATCCGCCACTGGCCAGTTCATGAACCCGTACGGCGTTGCCATCGGCACCGACCCCTTCATCAATGGCGGAACGCCCGGTGAGGCGGTCTACGTGGCCGATTCCAACAATGACCGTATCCAGGAGTTCACGCCAACGGGAACGTTCGTGGCGACGATGGGTTCACCCGGGACAGACAGCCAGACCGGCACATTTACGCAGCTGCGGCGCGTCGCCGTGGATGCCAACGGCAACGTCTGGGGAGCCGACCTCTGGGGCTACCGCGTCGAGGAGTTCACTCGGTCGTCGACCGGCTACACCTACAGCCAGACGATTCCGAATCCGATCGTCCCGCCTGGAGACACGAATACATCCGTGTTCAACCAGGTGCGCGGGATCTCCTTCGATTCATCGGGCGACGTCGTGGCGATGGACTCGGTGAACCAGCGCGTGGATGTGTTCACCGCCGGCGGAACACTGTTCAACAATTGTGGCCAGCGCGGCTTCACGAGCACGGGTGACTTCAACTGGCCACGCGGCGTTGCGGTGGACACCACGGGCAACTACTGGATCGCCGACACCAAGCAGAGCGACCTGCAGATCCTGCAGCCGATCGGCTCACCCAACTTCTCAGGGTGCAATGGCCTTGCCGAGTTCGGGGTTGTCGGCACCCCACTGGGTGACGACAACTATCCCTACTCGATCGCCATCGGTGGCGGCTACGCCTGGATCGCCGACACCAAGAACAACCGCGTCGAGTCGTGGAGCGTCGCCGGCTCGACCCCGCCGAACAAGCCCGACCCGATCAGCACCTACGGCACCAAGGGCGCCGGCACCGGTCAGTTCTCGACCCCGGCCGGCGTGGCCATCGACCCGACGACGGGCAACCTGTTCGTCGCGGACAGCGTGAACAAGCGCGTCGTCGAGCTTGCGGTCAGCAATGGCAAGGTGACCTCGCAGGTGGCAACCTTCGGCACAGGCTTGGGTCTGAATCTCCCGTACGGCGTCGCGTCCAACGGTGCCGGCCTTCTGGCCGTGGCCGACCGCAATAACAATCGGGTGCTCGTGATCAATGAATCCGACGGCACCCTCGCCGCCACCATCAACGGCAGCGATGCGCCGGTCGACGAGTACGGTCAGAACGCGCTCACCAACCCGGAGAACGTCGCGTTCGGGCCTGACGGCAAGCTCTACATCGCTGATACATACAACGACCGGATACTGGTCTACACCCTGACCGTCGCGTAGGGTGCAGAGAGAGAGGGGATAGGGGTGAACTTCAAACGTCCGACTGCGCGCACTGCCGTTCTGGCACTTGGCGCTGGTTCGATGCTGGCTTCCATTGCGCTCGGTTCCGGAGTGACGCGCGCCGCCGCAGCGACATGGACGCCACCCGGCTATGTGCGTTCGGTGGGCGGCACCGGAACAGCGGGCGTGTACGCATGGGGCATCCAGTACGACGCTGCGACCAACCAGGTCGAGGTCGCCGACTACTGGAACTTCTTCGTCCGCAGCTACTCGCCGACAGGGACGCAGACGGCGTCCTTCTACCAGTCGGCGTCAACCCGGCAGGGCCAGCCCGAGTCGATCGCGGTGAACCCGCAGAACGGTGACATCTACGTGGCTGAGAACGGCACGCAGAAGGCGGCCGGCTACATCGCGCACTTCACCTCCTCCGGCACCTACGTCAGTGAGATCAACACGCAGTCCGAATACACAGCGTGGATCGCGATCGACAACACCAACCACCTCTACGTCGTGAACGGGCATCTCTCCGGCAGCTCGCGCAACCCCAACAGGGTGCAGGAGTACGACATCTCGCAGCCCTCCGCTCCGCAGGTCAACTCCTGGGGAACGTACGGTACCGGGAGCTGCGATTTCATCCAGGCGATGGGGATCAGCACGGACGCGGCCGGTAACGTGTACGTGGCGGACGCGCAGAACTACTACATCGCCGAGTTCAAGCCGAGCACGAGCCCCAACGGTGGAGCGACGTGCGTCCAGGACATCGGCTCGCAGGGTCACGCGGTCGGTCAGTTCTATGGAGATCTGCGTGGCGTGGCGGTCGACCAGAAGAACAATCTCCTTTACGTCTCGGACGCCGCCGGCTATCGAATCGAGGAGTTCAACCTTGCGACCACGCCGCCAACCGCGGTGGCGAGCATCGGTTCCCAGGGCACCGGGAACGGGCAGCTCGGTGACGGCGCCCGGCAGATCGCCGTGGACGGCTCCGGCGACCTGTGGGCCGCCGATTACAGCAACTTCCGCTTCGAGGAGTTTTCGCCGACCGGCGCCTTCATGGCCGTGTATCCCAACCCGGCAGAGCCGCCCGCACCAGGCTTCCTTTCCGAGGCCCGCGGTGTCGCGGTCAGTCCTGTCGACGGGACCGTCTGGGTGGCTGATTCCTGGAGCGACCGCTTTCAAAAGTTCGCCTCAGATGGCACCTTCATCGGTGCATGGGGACATCGCGGGAGCACGGCACCGTACGGCCTCGACTACCCGCGTGGCATCGGGGTGGATCCGAATGGCAACGTGTGGGTTGCCGACACACGGGACTACGTCATTCGAATCTACGACAGCAACGGCAACTACCTGACCAGCATCGGCACTGGTAATGACACGAGCTCGCTTGGCGGCTTCGCCGCGCCCGACTATGTCGCCTTCTACGGCGGCTTCGCGTACATCGCGGACTACTGGTCGTGCACGATGACCGTATGGTCCGACCCGTCGAACCCTGCCACCACGGCACCAACCCCTGAGCGTCAGATCAACGGATGCAACTTCGGCGTGGCTGTCGACCCGGCGACGGGGAACACCTACATCGTCGACCAGGGTCGCCAGCAGATTCGTGAATACAACTCGAGCGGCTCGTTCATCACGCAGTGGGGCAACTACGGCACTGGCAACGGACAGTTCGAGTCGCCCTGGGGCATCGATGTCATCAACGGCTACGTGTACGTCACCGACACCAAGCGCAACAACGTGCAGGCGTTCACCCTCAGCGGACAGTACGCCGGCCAGTGGGGTGGCACCGGCGCGGGCGCGTTCCAGTTCAACCAACCCACGGGCATCAGCCATGACTCGTCCGGCAACATCTACGTCGCCTCGGCCAACCAGGGCCGCGTCCAGGTGTTCTCCGAGTCGGTGCCGCTCCCGTCCGGTGACACAACGCCGCCGACGGTGACGCTGACATCACCGACCTCCAAGCAGGTCGTGCCCGCATCGACGGTGACGATCACCGGCTCCGCCACCGACAACGTCGGGCTCGGTGACCTTGAGGTCGCCATTCACAACGCGACCACGAACCTCTGGTGGGACGGCAGCCATTCCAACTGGACGAAGACCAAGACGTGGAACTACGCCGCGCCGATTTGCAGCAGCCTCACCTCGTGCACCTTCAGCTTTGGGTTCGTTGGCGAAACGTTCGGGAGCAAGTACACGACCCAGGTCCGGGCGCTTGACACGACTGGCAACATCGCGATGACCGCGCTGGTGGCCTTCAGCGTCGCAACCTCCTAAGGGAGAGAGGCTGGCGCATCCCCCGAAGGGACGCGCCAGCCTTCGTCCTGCAGTGTCAGGCGACCTTGACCGAGAGCTTCGCCTTCCGGGACGCCCGCTCAGGACGTCGTCAGGATGACCACCCGGTCGTTCCAGATGTCCGTGAGGAAGACGGTGTTGCCGGCGAAGGCAAGCGCAAACGGGTAGATGACCGAGTCGCTGGCGGTGGCCGGGATTCCCATGCTCAACGCGGTTGCGCTGAAGACGAGATTCCCCGCGGTGTCAACAGAGACGATGCGGTGGTTGCCGGTGTCGGACACCCAGATGGTGCCGTCGGGAGCCACGGTGACTCCCCATGGGGCCTTGAACGGGAGTTGCGTTCCCGTCCCGACCGGAGTCGAGATGACCGTCCATACCCCAGCCGGCGAACGGCTCTGGATGCGATCGTTGCGCGTATCGGCAACCCAGACGGTGCCGTCTGCTGCGATCGCAATGCCGGTCGGGTTGTTGAGGTCACCTGCGGGTGCCGTCGAGCCGATGCCCTTCTTCCCGTATGTCGCCAGCCAGGTCGCGCTCGTATCGCCGGACGACATCGCGAAGGTCTCGACGCGGTCATTGCCGGAGTCGTCGACGTACAGCGTCCCGTCAGGCGCGAATGCGATCCCCTGCGGCAGATGCAACTGACCGTTGGCCGAACCATTCGTGCCGAAGATGAGGATCGCTGCTCCGGCCGGCGAGAACACCTCCACCTGATTGCTCTCACGGTTGGCGACGAAGATGTCGCCCGTCCCCGGCTGGATGGCAGCGCTCCAGGCGAAGTTGATGGCGCCCTTCTGTGACGGGTTGCCGCGGAAGCCGAAGCTCTGCGCGTTGGTTCCATCGGGATTCATGTACTCGATGCGCTGATTCCAGTAGTCGACGATGTAGACGTGTCCGTTGGCGGCGACCTGGACGCCCCGGGGCGCGTTCACGCCAGGCAGGGGCGGACCCGTCCCGAAGAGGTTGCGCGCCGGTGTGGCGGCGCTGGACGTGAAGCTCAGCTCATGGAGGCCGAAGCCCCACTCGTCGGTCACCAAGAGATGGTTGTCTGACGTGGCCGTCAGTCCACGTGGACCGACGAATTGGCCTGCCCCGGTTCCCGACGCAATCGTGTACGCGAAGGTTGCGCCCGTGTCGTCACCGCCGCTCGAGAGGAGAGTGAATGCCTCCACACGCTTGCCGCCGGAGTCGGTGACGAACGCCAGCGTGCCATCGGCGCTGATCGACACGCCTCGAGGGTCATTGGTGAATTGCCCGTCGCCGGTGCCCTGGCTCCCGAACGTGAACAGCAGTGCACCGGCCCTGTTGAAGACATCACATTCGTGGTTGCGCGCGTTGATGACGAAGACGTCGCCGTTGGGCGAGACGGTCACCTGCCGGGGTTGATTCAGCGTTTTCCCTGCGTTGAACTGACTGATGTAGTTGCCGGCAAGATCCGACCGCTCCAAGCGTCCCGCCCCGTCGACCGCGTAGACCCATCCGTTCACGGAGTCGACGGCCACGCCGTACACCTGGCTGAACTGCTCGTCACCCGTCCCCTTGCTGCCGAACTGCGAGACGAATGTGAAGGCCGACGACGGACTGGTCGCGCAGGCGGAGTCGGAGAACGAGAAGATCTCGACGCGATTGTGCGGTGTGTCGGCGACGTAGAGTTGCGCGGTGACAGGGTCGTAGAACAGCGCACGCGCGTCGCCGAACTGGCCGGGTCCGCTGCCCTGTTGCCCGCCCACCTGGCAATCGATGTTGCCGGTGGTCCGGTTCACGGCTGCGACGCGGTACTCGCCCGCGTCCAGAACGAAGTAGTACTGCGCGTCGACCGCGACATCCACCGGGTACATCGCCGCGAATCCCGGCCCCACCAGTGTGCCGGCATACGCCGGTTGCGCGAGAGAGGTCGACAGCCCCGTGGTGGCGCTCAAGAGTCGGTTCGAGGATTGCCCCGTGAGGGTGGGCACCCGCGACGTGGCGAAGGTCGAACTCGTGTGGCCGGCGGGCACGAGCGCGGCGGCAACAGCGACCGCGCCGAGTGTCAGTGCCGAGAGCGGCCTGACGAGGCGCATCAGCGCTGTGTCCTCGGCTCAGGAGCTGGAGGCGGGTGAAAAGCGCGTGCGCGGGGGTGGTGCATTCGTCTGACGTCGCTCCATGGGGTTGCGGGTGGACGGCGAGGCTACCGATCGATCCACCGCCGAGAGGCTTTGTCGTGGTTATGCGACCGTTTCGTGTCAGTGCGGCCATGGTCCCAAGGACCGGGTCTTCAGGCACCAAGTAACGGTGCTTCCACGCCGCGCTCGATACGGGTTGCGGCGCGCCGTCAGTACGCGAGTCGTCCTGGAATCGGCGTTTCGCAGCACGAGCGGCTGTGTCGCTTAGCGGACCAACCCTGGTCACTACCGAACCGGTTCGTGACTATTTGATCACTTTGAAGCAACTGCGTCGTATCAGAGTGGGGCCCAGCCACCAACACACAGCTGGGAACTCAACGCATGCGCCACACCACCTTCTCGCTCACCGTCATTGCGGCGTGTGCCACCGGCGCCGCAACGATCGCCGCCCTTGCGCTCAACGTCTCGGCATCTCCGTCGGTTGTCTCGACTGCTGCTCCGCATGCCGTGACGCAGCATGTCAAGAGCATCGCCCACAAGGCGTCGCCGACGAAGCCGTCGAACACGAGATCGCACAAGCCGGCGACAGGCACGCCCAAGACCAGTCAGCTCAAGCCGCTGCTCACGGGATTGCTGAACCGCCAAGGAGTTCCGCTGGCGGCATACCGCACCGCTGAGGGCGGCTACGTCATCCAGGGAACCCACGACGCCCAGGGCAAGCCGGACGTCGGTGATATCACGTGGTCGGAGCTGCAGCTCACCCCGGGCGGCGCGATCACAGCAAACAACCCCATCGACAAGGCGATCGCAGACGTCCGCGCCTGGAACAGCACCAACCCGACCCATCCGGAGGGGCTCAAGCTCAGGGTCGAGGCCGGGATCCACTCACCGGCCTGGGCACTCAACCTCGGTGGCCAGTGCTACATGGTCACCGACCCGACCTCCGGCACCTCGGGCTGCTGCCCGCGTTTCTGGACTGCGCAGTTCAGTGCCGCGTACTACCAATTCGAGGCGGAGATGGCGGCGAAATACGACAGCGTTCCCGAGATCAGGGAAGTCGTCATGGCCAAGAACACCACCGTCTACAACGAATCGCTGATCCGTCAGATTCAGAGCCCGTCGACCGTCATCGCCCTGCAACGCGCCGGGTACTCGACCCCCGTCGATGAGCAGCAGCAGATCCAGGACATCGCCCTGCTCGGCAGCTACTGGAAGCACACGCACGTTGCATTCGCCTTCAACCCCTACCAGACGGCCAACCCGATCAGCGAGGACGAGGCGTTCACACAGCAGCTCATCACCTCTGGCCGCAAGGCGCTGGGAACGCAACTGGTCCTTGAGAACAACAGCCTCCGCCAGTCGTTCGTCAGCGGCCACGGGACCTACCAGACGATGTACGCCTTCATGTATCAGATGGGCGCACCGATCGGTTTTCAGACGGCGACCCTCGCCAAGGTGGGCTCGATCCAAGCGGTCGTGACCTACGCCGTCTCGATGCAGGCCTCGAGCATCGAGCTGCCCACCGGGTATATGGGCCAGTTCACGCCGACACAGCTCATGGCCTTGGGGCGGCCAGTCGTCTAGCTGCCCCGGGCTGGCGCCGCGTCGTCGTTCGTTGACCGGTCACCTGGTGCTCGGGCAATTCGACGCGGGCTGACGAGCCTGACGCGGACAGCGCCTCATCACAACTCAAGCCTCTGTGTCGGCATTTAGTGACGGGCCGACAACTGGGATGTAACGCCCCGGTGCCCACAGTGAAACGCGGGTCACCCAGCACTGGCAACCACTCAACAGGAACCTGAAAAATGTCCCATCCCCGCGCTCGATACGCACTCGGATCCGCAGGTGCCGCCCTCGCGGCGCTGGCGATCCTCGGCCCCGCCAGCGTCGGCGCCACCCACGGCGTGAACCTGGCAGCCGCGACCGCTGCAATCAGAGCCCTTGCCACCCCGGCGCCGGTGACGCACGCGAGAACCGCGGCCAAGCCCCAGGGCGCCGCGACGGTGAGGGGTCACAGCCCCCTGACAGCGTCTGGAGGCGCCGCGGGCACCACCAGCACGATCGGCCTGTGGGCGGCAGACTGGGGCGGCGCCGCCTCCAAGCGCACCGCCGCCGGCTGGCAGGCGGCTGCGACCAATGACTCGGTCCTCATCGGCGAGGCCGGTGTCTACAAGAAGTGGATCCCCCAACTCAAGGCGTGGAACCCGAAGGTCATCATCCTCCAGTACAACCTCGGGCCCTACCTTCAAAAGGGAAGCGCGAACTTCAACACCGTTCTCGCCAGCGACCCGAGTTGGTTCGCGCACGATAGCCACGGCAATCTGATCAATCTGCCGATGTTCCCGGGCAACTACCTCATGGATCCCGGGAATGCCGGGTACCGCGCCTGGCACGCTACCCAGCTCGCCGCGTCAGTTGCGCAGTATGGTTTCGACGGCGCGATGGACGATTCCGTGGGTGACGCACCACTCGGGCATTACGCTAGCGCCGTCCCCGTTGACCCGTCGACCGGTCAGACCTATGCGATGAGCACGTGGCTCGGGAACGAAGTCCTCATGCTCAATGGCGACAAGGCGGCGCTCAACGGCAAGTACCTCGCGTTCAACGGCCTGGTGAGCGGGCGGGACTACGTGAGAGATTCGAGCATCCTCGCGACCTCCAACGCTGACGCCGGAGTGAGCGAATTGTTCCTCCGTCAGCCCAACTCACCCGTAGCCACGTTCCCCAACGCGACCATGATTCAGGACTCGCTTCAGATGATGACCGCCATGACTGCTCGTGGAAAGACCTTCCTCGGGTGGACCAAGGTGTGGTCGTCCGGCACCACCGCGCAGATCAACCAGTGGGAGCAGTTCGCGGTGGGCGTCTACCTCCTCGGGCAGGGCAGCGGATCGATGCTCGACTTCATGCCGTCGCACAGCGCTGACAACACAGCAGTGTCGTATCCCAATCTGCAATCGAACATGGGAGCGCCACTCGGTGCATACACGGTCAACGGGAGTGTCTACAGCCGCACGTTCCAGAATGGCACGGTGACGGTCAACCTCTCGACGACCTACGCGACCATCCAGATGCACGCGTAACCCACGCTGTAGATAACGACACACGAAGCCGCCGCGGATCTCCCGCGGCGGCTTCTGCGTGTCGACTTCGAACGCTGCGAGGCCTAGATCACCGTGACGGTTGAGGTCCCGGTGCTGACGTTCACCGTTACACTGCCGTGCTGAAAGCTTCTCGAGAAGATCGAGCCCGAAACCTTATAGGTTCCGAGCGGGGCTCCGAGGTTGTCAGTGAGGTTCGAGTAGCTGAGGGCGGTGTTGTCCGCGCTGTGCGACGGCATGAAGTCCAGGTACGACGTTGACTGCCGCCCCAGCAGGTAGACGCCGAGCGTGAAGTTCTCCCACTTGGCGACCTGAGCCGACGATCCGGACACCCAGACCTTCGTCCAGCCGAGGAAGGCCTTGCCCGCTGCGCCGAGGTCGGTCATCATCGCGATCGAATCCTGGACGCTGGTCGCATTCGGGAAGGCGCTGATCGATCCGGTGGGCTGGCGGAGGAACAGCTCCGAGACTCCCGCGTTCGCGTTCGAGGTTGCGAGGATGTGCGTTGCGGAGAGGTACTCGGGTCCACTGATGAGCCCGTTGAAGGCCAGGAACTTGGTCCCGAGTGCCGCCTTGTCGCCGTTGAGCAGCAGCACCGAGTTGGCGAGGTATTCCGCAGCCGTGTACTGCTTGCCCGTCGCCGCATTCACCGGGACGCCGCTGGAGTAGTGGCCGCCGCCGACCGGTGCGTCGCCGACCGAATCGACCATTGCACCGTCGAAGCCGCCGGAGGAGACGGTCGCCAGCAGCTGCTGCGCCTGCCACGCGCGGTACGCGGAGTTGCCCTCGTCCATCAGGTAGTTGCCCGGGAACATGGGCAGATTGATCAGCCGGTGCTGGCTGTCATGCGCGAACCAGGTCGGATGCGCCGACAGGATCGAGTTGTAATTGGACGAGCCCTTCTGCAGGTACGGTCCGAGGTTGTAGACGAGCACGGTGAGGTTGGGATTCCACGCGTGCAGCTGCGACATCATCTTGGAGTAGGGCCCGGCATCGCCGATGAGGATGCGGTCGTTCTTGGCAGCGGCCTCCCAGCCTGCGGTGGAGCGCTTCGACGCGGCGCCGCCCCAGTCAGCGGCCCACAGTCCGATGCTGCTTGCGGTCGACCCCGGAATCAGCGCGTCCCTGAGAGCGAAGGACGGCGCGGATGTGGTCGAGCCGGGCGTGGCACCGCTGTGGGAGCCAGGGGCGAGCGCTGCGGCGGACTGGCCAACCGCACCGGGTGCGGAATGGGTCAGGCCACTGGAGCGGCCGGAGTTGAGCGCGGCGATCCCCGTAGACACGGATCCGATGCGCGAAGACTCAGACGAGGCGTACACGACCCCGAAAAGAAGGCTGACGGCAACAAGCGCTGCGCCTTTGAGGGCGCGGTCGGTCCACCTTGGCTTCACAGGCATTCTCCCCAAGTGCGCGAGCAGGGCCCACGCAGTTCTCTACTTCCCCGGGGTTCTACCGGGGGCTGCTGGCGATGACCACGGAGAACGGGCTCGTCTAGGTCGGCGGCAGTCTACGACACCCGTGACATCCCGTGCGGGTGTATTCGTCTGCGCAAAAAAAGTCATCCTAATAGGTGATATTCGAATTCACCCTTTCGACGACTTTTCGGGGCAGACGGACGACCGCCACTCGATTGCGGCCGTCCGTCGCGGCGCCTAGGTACGGGTCGTGCAGCGCGGCTTCAGGGCTTGAACACCTCGATGCGGGCGTTGGTGTAATCGACCACGTAGATGTCACCGGACGCGTCGACGGTGATGCCCAGCGGGCGGTTGAGGTCGCCGTTGGCGGTGCCTGCCTTGCCCCAGTTCCCGAGGTATGGGTATGGGCCGGCAGGGCTGGCGACGTTGAACGCGCTGACCCGGTTGCCGGTCGCCTCGGTCACATAGAGCGTGGTGCCCGAGAGGGCAACGTCCCACGGATCGGCCAGCTTGCCCCCGGGTGCGGTCGACCCGATGGTCCCGATCTGATGACCCGAGGCGTTGAAGACGTACACCACCGAGTTCCCCGGCGCAGCCGCGTAGATGTTGCCGGCGGCGTCGACGGTGACCCCGGTGCACCCCGTGTAGCCGCCGTAGCCGAGCCCGCTCCCGCAGGGCACGGGGAAGCCGGCCACCTCATGTCCCGACTGGGTGAGCTCCTGGAGCCGGTCATTGGCGCTGTCCGGAACGTAGATGTTCCCGTTGGGGCCGACGGCGATGCCGATTGCGTAGAGGAACTGGCCGGCCGCCCCGCCCGGTCCACCGAACTCGCTGATGAAGGTGCCGTTCGACGAGTACTCCTTGATATAGCCGGAGCGGGTGTCATTGACCCAGACGTTGCCGTTGCTGGGATCGACGGCCACACCACGTGGATAGTCGAGCGCATACGGACCGTTCAGCTGCGGGAGCCTGCTCCCCCACATGTTCAGCCAGGTGCCGTTGTTGGTGAACTGCTGGATGCGCTGATTGAAGGTGTCGGCGACATACACGTCACCGCTCGTCCCAGCGAAGCTCGAGACCGCGACCGCCGTTGGATTGTTGAAACCGCCGGCGGGTGGCGGAATCGGTGTCGGTGGGATCGAGCGCAGGTAGGCCCCAGGCGTGGAGCTGGTCGGCGAGCCGTACGCGTTGACCCACCAGTTGGTGTAGTCGCCGACGTACACCGTACCGTCGGTGCCGACGGTGACGCCGCGCGGTCCGGCGAGATCACCGGGATCGGTACCCGGTGTGCCGATCGTCCCCAAGTAGTTGCCCGTGGTCGTGAACTCGGCGACGTCCTCATTCTGCGCGTCTGACACGTACACGATCCCATGCACCCTGTCGATACCGAGGTCGCGGGTGTTGCTGCTCAGCTGGGACTTGTTGCCAAAGCTCCGGACGAAGGTGTTCGCGGTGGTTTTGGTATTGAACACCTGGACGCAGTGGTTCTGGACATCGTCGACGTAGAGGTTGTCCGCAGCGTCGACATCGACGCCGCGGATGAGCCCGAATTGCCCACTGCTGCATGATGTTCCGGTCGTGCCGAAGGCGGTGAGAGCGTTGCCTTTGCTGTCGTACTCGTAGATGGTGTTCGGGCTGCCGCTGTACAGACCGAGCGACTGAACGATGAAGAGGTCACCGAGCGAGTTCACCGCAACATATGGCGCGTAGTACGCGCCGGGAGGTGCAACCGTATAGAGCGCAACCCCCGCGTTGCTGAACTTCTCGATCCGTTTGTTGTTGAGGTCCGCAACATAGATCGAACCGTCGTTGGGATCGAGGGCGAGGCCGTACGGCTGACCGAACTGTCCGAGTGCCTTGCCCCTGGAGCCGAACTGGTGCGCGAGCGTTCCGGACGGCGTGAAGATCTTGACGTTGTAGTTGTTGTAGTCGCCAACGACGATGTCCCCGGCGTACGGGCCGACTGTCTCGGTCGCCATGCCCCACGGGTAGACGTACGCATCCCCCGGGTGGCCAATGGTTCTGACGAAGGTGGGCTTGGTGAAGCCCGAGGCGGCGTTGGCGAACCCGGAACCGGCCGCGAGCGACGCCGCCAGAACTCCGAGCGCTGTCGCTCCCACCAATCCCCCCCGAAGACGACGACGCTCGATGTGCTTGGTCAGACGCATTTCGTGCTTCCCCTTGTCTCTCGTTCCTGATCGGGTTCCCCGAGGCGCCCGCGCACAGGATCATAATCAAAAGGACGTTTCGACTGTTTGGCGCGAATGGCTTCTTTCGTGTCCGGCGCCTCTCGTGCTCCGGAGGCCCGAGACCTTGACGCCGCTGACCCATCGCATCGCACGATGATTCCTATCTCCTCATCCCACTTGACGCGGTGATCGGCGGACCCGCAGAGTCAACCAAGAGCGTCAAACGGACACCGGAAGGGGGCACAGAGGGTCGTGGGGGTACACATCGACATCTATGTGGCGTTGGCTGGGCTGATCGTCGGATTTGCGGTCGGCCTGACCGGTATGGGCGGGGGCGCGCTGATGACCCCGATCCTGGTGTTGGTCTTCGGCATCGCGCCGCTCGCCGCTGTCTCCAGCGACCTGGTGGCGTCGCTGATCATGAAACCGGTTGGCGCCGCGGTCCACGCCGGCCGCGGGACGGTCCGCTGGAACCTTGCCGGCTGGCTGGCCATCGGCTCGGTGCCCGCCGCCTTCCTCGGCGTGGTCTTTCTCAAAGCAATCGGTGGCTCGCGCGTCCAGACCATCATCAGCGTTGCGCTCGGCTCGGTGCTGCTGCTCGCGGTAGCCGCCCTGCTCTTCAAGATGTACCTCGACCACCGCAACGGCACCGGCCGCGGCGTCGACGAGAAGATCCGTATCAAGAAGGTCCCCACCCTGGCGATCGGCGCCTCGATCGGGTTCATCGTCGGCATCACCTCCGTCGGCTCGGGAACCCTCGTGATCGTGCTGCTCCTCTTCCTCTACCCGAGGCTGCGCGGATCCCAGATGGTGGGAACCGACCTCGCCCAGGCGATTCCGATGGTCGGAGCGGCCGCGCTGGCGCACGTCATCTTCGGTGACTTCAAACTCGGCCTGACCGCGTCGATCCTGATCGGGAGCATTCCCGGCGTGCTGATCGGGGCCGCCATCTCCTCCTACGCACCGACCGCGTTCCTTCGCGGAGCGCTGGCCGCGGTGCTCCTCGTCTCGGGCCTCAAGCTCGTCAACGTCCCGACTCTGGCGATCGGCATCGTGCTGCTCGTGTCGGTCCTCGTGCTCCTGGTGGCCTGGCTGGCGATTCGAGCCAGCGGACGCACGCTCGGGGAGCTGTCCGGCGAGGCGACCAAGCTGCAGCACCCGCAGACGCCGGCCCCGTCGCCGTCCACGTCCTAAACCGGATCGCGCCGCAATGGGGGCCTGGGCGAGGTCAGGCTCCCCGATTCCCGGCGGCCGCCAGCGTGAAGCGTTCGACGCGAACGACAGGATTCGATTTTTTCTCGGGACACGCTAAGATTGGTCTGGACGCGGACTCGGGTCCCCGTGGGGGAACGCTGGTTGCTTCGATGACCCGGGTCTTTGGGGTGTGGTTAACGTCGACAAGAGAGGGCTGACAGATGGGAGTGGGAATGCAAGAGATGCCGGTCGCGCGTGGGTCGCGCTCCTCCAGAATCCGCCTCATCGCGCTGTCGGGCGTGGTTGCGGTCACCGGTCTTGCAGCGGCGGGCAGCGCCGCCGGCGCCAAGGCCGGGGCGGCCTTCTCGCCGCCAACGTTCAACATGAACATCGGCAAGCCCGGTCCTGCATTCGTGTACCCATTTGGGATGGCATGGGACCCGACGACGAGCGGTGGGAGCGGTTCCGTGCCCGGATCCCTGCTCGTCGACGACTACAACAACTACAACGTCAAGCGGTTCGCCTCGGACGGCTCGTACATGACCACCTACAGCTCCAAGGGAAACAAGCCGGGTCAGTTCTCCGAGCAGCCGTCCGAGATCGCTGTGAATCCGACGGACGGATCGTTCGTGGTGGCCTTCGCGTTCAACGGCTACGGCTACGCGAAGTTCGACAAGACCGGCAAGTTCCTGTTCCAGGTGAACAACCCCGTGGCCTACTACGCTCCGTTCATCGGCGTCAGCGCGACGGGCGAGGTCTACCTGGTGCAGTCGACCGGCCTCAGCAAGTCGGCGCCGAATATCGTGCTCATGTACGACTCCACCGGCAAGGCGCTGGGCCAGTTCGGCACCAACGGCACGAATTGCTCAAAGGGTCAGTTCGGCGTCATCCGGGGCATCGACGTCGACAGTTTCGGCAACGTGTTCGTCAACGACGTCAGCAACCACTGCATCCAGGTCTTCACGAGCACAGGCGCGTTCGAAGGGACCTTCGGCACCAGGAGCGATGTGAGCGCCAACACTCGCGGCCTCAAGCTCGATCGGGTGAATCACGTCGCCTACGTCGCCGATGCTGCCAAGGAAGATGTCGCGGTGTTCAACTACAACCTGAACCCCACGACGCACCTCTTCACGAATGGGAGTTACACCGGAACCATCGGGACGCCGGAATCCAGCGTCGGCGGGACGTGCTCAGGCCAGGGTGCCCTCGACGCTCCGCGCGACATTGCCATCGACGGCAACGGGACCGTCTACGTCAGCGACTACGCGTGCTGGGTGGTCGACACATTCAATCCTCTGTTCGCCACCACCTCGCCTGGGGTCTGGCAGAACTCTCTCCCCGACCCGTCGCAGCCACCGCCGCTGGGTGGCCTCAACGACGCCAACGGCGTGGCCGTGACACCCGACGGCAGCACGGTCTATGTGGCTGACACGTTCAACCAGCGCGTGCAGGAGTTCAACGGCCCGAACAGCACCACGCCGGGAGTTGTGGTCCAGCAGTGGGGCAGCCGCCTGCCGGACCTTGCGGGCCAGTTCTCGATGGATTACCCGCGTGGCGTCGCAGTCGATCCGAACAACGGCAACGTCTGGGTGGACGACACTCGCTCCGGATACATCAAGGAGTACACGGCTGAAACCACCATCCCACCGACGTTCCTCCAGGACTTCGGCGGGGAGGGCATCAACCCGGGGCAGTTCTTCTACTCGGATGGCATGGCTGCAGCAGCGGCACCGCCGGGTGATCCGCTCAACGGCGTAATAAACCCGACAACCCTGTACATCACGGACAGCGGCTTCGGATACTTCCAGGTGATGCAGGATCTGACGGCGATCGGAATCCCCGGCTATCAGACTGTCGCGGCCTTCCCCTGCGGCACGCTCGTGGAGCCGGCTGTCTTCAACGGCTGCACCAGCGCCACCGTCGACGCGCTCGGCAACATCTACGCGGCATCCTTCAATGAAGGCGTCGTCGATGTGTTCAGTCCGACGATCACGACGACATTCCCGTACGTTTCGTATGGACCCACGCCGACCCGCACGATCGGCACCGGCCTCGGTGGCCCGTACGGCGTCGCGCTCAGCCCCGACGGCAACACCCTCTACGTCACTCAGTCCACAAAGAATGACGTCAGCGCCTTCAACGTCAGCGACGGGACGCTGCTCGGAAGCTGGGGAACCAAGGGCACGGCGAACGGCCAGCTGAACCGTCCACTCGGGATCGCCGTCGACGGTGCGGGCCGGATCTACGTCGATGACTACGGCAACGGCCGGGTCGAGGTCTTCAATCCCGGCGCGTGAGCCGCCACCACTCAAATCTTCGTGCCGATACAAGGCGCGTCGCACCAGCCTCCGGGCGATGTGCGGCGCGCCTTGACCATGTCATCGCAGACCGAGCATCAGGCTTTGACTCCGGGCTCGAATCTCCCCAGGGACCCCCTCGCCGGCTGCTAGGATTACTCTCGATTCGTTAACAGAGCAGGGGGAGCCCGGCGACGGGCTCAAGGGTGATGAGCGTGGGGAAGGTGTCGTATGTCTAGGCCCAAGTTCGGATCGCGTTCGCGTGTGATCCTCGGCGCAAGCATCGCTGTCTCAGGCATGGTGGCTGCCACGCCGGTCATCGCCGCGCCCGCGGCCGGCGCGGCGGTGACGGCGACGTACTCATCCACCATCGGTGGACCCGGCCATGCCGGCATGTACCCGTCGGGCATGGAGATCGCCCCGAACGGCAACATCATCATCGCCGACACCGGCAATGACCAGGTCGCCGAGTACACGTCCACCGGAACGCTCATCTGGCGGATCGGTTCCGAGGGCAGCGCGGCACCCTGCGGATCGAATCCTGTGGGCTTCCCACAGTTCGAACAGCCCCGTGACGTCGGCGTCGACTCCGCCGGCAACGTCTATGTGGCCGACAACGGCAACGGACGGGTGGTGAAGCTCAACGGGGCGAACGGCAAATGCCTGGTCACTCCCTTCAAGATGCCCGGCGGTGGCTCACCCATCGGCGTCACGGTGAGCACGACACCGGCAGGTCAGCTCGTCTACGTCGCCAACGGGACCAAGAGCCAGGTCGTGGTGTTCACCACCGCCGGCGCCGTCAGCAGAACGATCTCCTCCCAGGGCGCGTGCGTGCTCAACCGGATGCGTGATGCGGCTGCCGATGCCTCCGGCAATGTGTACGTCGCCAACTACGTCAGCAACAACATCCTCGAGTTCTCATCCACCGGAACGTGCATCCGGACCTGGGGATCGAAGGGCTCCGGCAACGGCGCGTTCATGAACCCCTACGGCGTCGCGGTCGGCACCGACCCGTTCATCAACGGCGGATCGCCGGGCGAGGCCATCTACGTGGCGGACTCCAACAATGACCGCATCCAGGAGTTCACGCCCACCGGAACCTACGTGGCGCAGATGGGAACCTCGGGCACCGACAGTCAGACCGGTACCTTCACGCAGTTGCGCCGTGTGGCGGTGGACGCCAATGGCAACGTCTGGGGCGCCGATCTCTGGGGATACCGCGTCGAGGAGTTCACCCGGACACGCTCGGGGTACACCTATGCGCAGACGATTCCCAGCCCGATCAAGGGACCCGGCGGCACGGCGTCTTCGGTGTTCAACGAGGTTCGCGGGATCGCATTTGACGCGTCGGGCGACGTGATCGCCATGGACACCGTCAATCAGCGCGTGGTCGTGTTCAACGCGGCGGGCAACATTCTCAACACGTGCGGCCAGCGCGGGTTCACGAGCACAGGCGGCTTCAACTGGCCGCGAGGCGTCGCGTTCGACCCGAGCACGGGAAACTACTGGATCGCTGACACCAAGCAGAGCGATATTCAAGTCCTGCAGCCCATCGCCTCCGGGTGCAACGGGATCGCGAAGTTCGGCGTCCTGGGCACGGCGACCGGCGACGACAACTACCCGTCTTCCATCGCAATCGGCAACGGCTACGCATGGATCGCCGACACGAGAAACAATCGCGTCGAATCGTGGAACGTCAGCACAAGGGCAGCGGTGAGCACCTACGGCACCAAGGGCTCGGGCAGCGGTCATTTCTCGAGCCCCGCAGGCGTCGGCATCGACCCCTCGACCGGCAATCTCTTCGTCGCGGACAGCTTGAACAACCGAGTGGTCGAGCTCAAGGTGAGCGGCGGCCATGTCGTCTCGACGGTGGCGACGTTCACGACCGGGTTCCGCAGCCCGTACGGTGCCGCCTCGAACGGTCACGGCTTGCTTGCGGTCGCCGACCGCACAAACAATCGCGTGGTCGTCCTCAACGAGTCAGATGGCACCGTCGCCGCGACCATCACCGGCAGTGATGTCACGGGCGGTGGCCCCACGTCGCTCTTCAATCCGGAGAACGTGGCTTTCGGACCGAACGGCAACCTCTACATCGCGGACACGTACAACGACCGGATCCTGGTGTACACGCTGTCCTGACTGACGCCCGCTACTGGAACCACCCCTCCACGTCGATCACGACGTTGATGCTCCCCGCGGCGTTGTACACGTCCACCGCGCCGTTGCCGTCGAGTTCGACGACTGCGAGGTTGGGCAGGACCTCCCCGGAGCTTACGTTGATGTCGGACGCCACGGGAGGCCTGGAGAGGTTGGCCGGGTAGATCGTCACGTAGGTTGCGGCGGTGGGCGCGACCGCCGTCAGGTTGGCGATCATCGCCAGCGCAGGGTTCGCCGCGCCGACGGCCGGCACGCCGCCCTCACTGGCAACACCAACCGTGTAGGGAGCGACGCCGATTGTGTGGCCCGCGCAGGGCTGGCCTGATCCGGTACGGGTGTCACAGATTCGGCTCGGACCGATCGCCTGGTACTGGTCGCCCGTCGGCGCTCCCGGCGCGCCGTACCACCCGCTCGCATCGAGGATGATGTTGATCGCTCCCACCGCGTTGAAGACGCACACCGACGTGTCAGCCCCACCGGTCACCGCAGGACCCAACGCGACCATCACGCGGTTGGCCTCGACCTGTCCCGCGACGAGGTTGAGCGACGAGACGGTGGGCGAGGAGCACGTCCCGTTTGACGCTGTCGGATACACGCTGAGGTACGTGGCCGCCGTGCCGGCGACACCGGTGAGGTTGAGCACCGCCGCCGCCGCGTTGCTCGGGGGGATCGCGCCTGCTCCGCTGCCGGTGATATTGACCCGCAGCGGCGTTCCACCGGCCAGTTCATGGCCCCAGCAGGGGTTGGCCGGTGATGTCGTCCGCGTGTCGCACACCCGCACCGGTGAGAGCGGATGAAACTCGCCGGTGGGATCATTCGACGCACCGGGTTGGAAGTAGCCCTCGACGTCCGCGACCACATTGACCGTGCCCAGCGCGTTGTAGATGTTCACCTCGCGGTTTGGATCGGACGCGCTGCTCTGGCCCAGGACGACGGTCACGAGGTTGGGGGTCGCGGTGCCCGGCCGGAAGTTGAGGTTGGACGCCTCCGGGCGTCCGGTTCCGTTCGGAGAGACGGTCAAGAGGCTCGCGGCCGAGCCACCCACCTCGGTGACGTTCAACACGACCGCGGTTGCTGTCGCCGGGATGGGATCCGTGCCACTCGGGAGCCCACTCACCCCGGTGATCTGCACCGTGCGGGTCACCCCAGCTCCCAGCGCGCCGGGAGCGCACTCGACGCATGAGGTCGAGCGTGTGTCCAGGATCCGAAAGGGCGGTATCGGTACGTAGTCAGCCAGCGGGGCGTAGATGTACCCCGCCGCCGGCGTGAGCGGGCTCGCTCCCAGCGCGGTGGTCGCCTGCACCTGTGTGTAGCCCGCCGGGGCGGCGGGGGTTGTGAAGGTGAAGGAGTACGCCGTGAGGTTCGACGGTGTCACCGGCGCACCACCGATCGTGACCGTCATCCCGGCCGCGAAACCGGATCCGATCACGGTCACGACCTGCCCTCCTGATGTGGGGCCGGCAGACGGTGTCACCGCGCCAATGGCGGGTTTGGCGGCCCACACGATGGTTGCGCCGTTGGTGTTGGTGTTCAGCGTCACAGAGCCGTTCTGGAACGTCCTGCTGTACACGCCGCCGCTCAACGTGTAGCCACCCAACGGCGCGCCAAGCGCCGCGAGCTCATTGGGAAAGTAGGTGGTCGTGCGGTCCGCGCTCGACGACGGCATGCTGAAGCCGTAGTAGTCGCTGACGCCGTTGTCGACGAGGAGATACGCGGCCAGCGCGTAGGTGTTCCAGGCCGACTGCTGCGCAGGTGTCGCCGTCGTCCACACCTTCGTCCATCCGAAGAACGACTTGCCCTGCGCGTTCAGCGTCTGCACCATCGCCAGATCGGCGGCGAGGGTGGAGGTGGCCGGGTACTGAGCCGCCGAGGAACCGGCGAGCCGCAGCCACGAGTCGGTCTGCCCACCGTTGACCGTCGAGTCGGAGAGATAGTGGGTGAAGCTGGTGAACTCCGAGCCGTTGACGAGCCCGGTCGTGAACAGGAACTTCGAGCCGATCGCACCCTTGATGACCGAGAGCGTGTGCCCCGCCGCCTGCATCCACGACGTGTCAGTAAAGGCATGTCCGGTCGACGGGTCGATGGGGACGCCGGTGGTCGCCCCGGACATCGGACCGGGGCCCATCGAGTCGATGTAGGCGCCGTCGAAGCCGTATGCATTGATATTCGCGAGCACCCGGGAGGCTTCCTCAGCCTGCCAGCCGGGATTCGCCTCGTCCATCAGGTAGTTGTTCGGAAAGGCACCGGTGCCGCTCGCCGCGAGAACGGTGATGAGGTTGCCGCCGGAGTCACGGGCGAAGTAGTCGGGGTGGCTGGCCATCAGCGTCGTGAACTCAGTCGTTCCTTTGACCGTGTAGGGGCCGAGGTCGTAGACCAGGACCTTGAGCGCCGGATTCCACGTGTGCAGCTGGGCGATCATGCTGCCGTAGACGGACCCGGCGTTGCCGACCAGCACCGAGTGTGTGTCGGCGACCTGCTGCCAGGCAGCTGTGGATCGACCGGTGGAGGCTCCGTTCCAGTCCTGCGCATAGAGCAGCACCGGCGAGGAGCTCGACGTCGACAACACCTTCGGGTGCGGCGACGCAGCCACAGGTTGCTGGCCGGTATGCGGGAGCAACGTGGATGCGTCACCGACTGGAGCGAGTGCGAGCATCGCCGTGGTGGCCAGGACGGTGCCCACGAGCGCACGGCGAAATCGTATGAGAGACATTGGCTTTCCTTGGGCTGAACGGCTTGCGTCGTCTGCAAGCCACTCTGCCCGGCCGATGTCGCGTTTCGGTTGCGAATGCGTCGCTGAGCGCCGATCCGATCTCGGCTGAGAGGTGGTGCGTGCCGAGGAAGGATTGCTTCCTCGGCACGGCTCTCAGTGAGTAGTCAAGACCAGAACGCGGTTGTTCCAGATGTCGGTGAGGTACACGGTGTTGCCGCTGAAGGCAAGCGCGAAGGGGTAGATCACCGAGTCCATTGGCGCCGCCGGGACGCCCATGGTGGCCGCTGTCGCATTGAAGTTGTCGGCCCCGGTGGTGCTCATGGACACGATCCGGTTGTTGCCCGTGTCGGACACCCAGATGCTGCCGTCAGGAGCCACGGTCACGCCCCACGGCACCAGGAAGCCGATCTGATGCCCGGTGCCGGTGGTGGCACCGAAGACGGTCCAGGTACCCGATGTCGACATGCTCTGGATGCGGTTGTTGAGCGTGTCGGCGACCCAGATGGTGCCGTCCGAGGCGACCGCGATCCCGGTCGGGTTGTTGAGCTGCCCGGCAGGAGCGGTCTTGCCGATTCCCTTGGTGCCGTAGTTGGCGTTCCAGGTGGCAACGGTATCGCCGGCGGACATCGTGAAGCGCTCGATACGATCGTTGCCCGAGTCGTCGACCAGCAGGGTGCCGTCGGGCGCGAAGGCGATGCCCTGGGGGAACTTGAAGTCCCCGTTGGCGGTGCCGACCTTGCCGATGATGTGGATGAAGGTTCCGGTCGGGGAGAACACCTCGACCTGATCGTTCTCACGGTTGGCGACGAAGACATTCTCGGTGCCGGGCTGGAGCGCGGCGTCCCACGCGAAGTTGATCGCCCCCGCCTGGTTGGGGTTGCCCCGGAAGCCGAAGGACGTCGCACCGGTCCCGTTGGCATTCATGTACTCGATGCGCATGTTCCAGTAGTCGACCATGTAGATCTGCCCATTGGCCGCCACCCGGATG
>Ga0208849_1001007_pt1 | contig 21964 bp, 22 predicted proteins | sample NGESurdeep072012_10_FD_184470 | JGI IMG/M metagenome (GOLD analysis project Ga0208849, IMG submission 184470) | Arctic peat soil microbial communities from Barrow, Alaska - NGEE Surface sample 53-3 deep-072012 (SPAdes) | ecosystem: Environmental > Terrestrial > Soil > Wetlands > Peat ... | reverse complement strand
CCATCGATCCACCGACGGATATACGTAACGGCGTTCCGGCTGGTTCCCGTCAGTCCCGCGCGGATTCCCGGTCATTCTTTAGGCCGGCGAATGATCGCCACATTGTACGTCGCGTTGTACTGACCGAAGTGGACGAGTTCCCAACCGTCGTTCAGCGCTTGCTGAACTTCGTCAAGCCACGCTTTGGTCTTGGATTCGCCGGTGAGCACGCCGTAGTCCCACTGCGGATGCTCCGCTGCCGGCAGCTCCTTTTTCGCCACTGCTTAGGATGTCCCCGAAAACATCTTGCGCGAAACCCAGACCATCGCCCAAGCTGAAAGCCCGAAGATAGCGAGCACCGCGATCAAGTCCGCAAGACCTGCCCGGCCGTTGACGACCCCGCCGCACACGTAGGCGACCGTTCGCCCGAGTGCCAAATCCATACGATCCAATGGATTTGCCGCCATGCCGGCAGCGCCTTTCGCATCGGCCGCGACGTCGTCCGGCGTCCAGCCCGCTTCATCGATGAAGTCGGCGATGCGGCCGTCGGCGTTGACGACGACCGTGCGGGAATTATGGACGATAGTACCGCGCCCGTCGTCGATCGCCGACACGCCGAGCTCGCGCTCAGCGCGTGTGACTGCTTCCAGCGTTCCCGTCAGGAGCGTGCGGCGCGCGGCGTTCACGCCGTAGCGGTGCGCGTACGCGGCAAGGACGCGCGGCGTGTCGTGCGCCGGATCGATCGAGATCTCGATGAGATGAAAACTTTCAGGGGGCAAGAGCGTCTCGAGCGAGCCGAACTTGCGCGTGATGAGCGGACATTCATCCTTGCAACTCGTGTAGACGAACCCGACGACGACGGTCTTGCCGTAAAAATCGGCGAACGTGCGCACGGCGCCGGTTTGATCGAGAAATTGGCTGTCCGGCATACGGTCGCCGGCCGCGAGTGGTCGAACCGGCGCGCCTGCAAACGGATTCGCACCGGATTGAGCGGCTGCATCTGCGCGGGTCCCGACACCGCCGGCGAGCGCAAGTGCGGCGATGACTGCCTGCGCGAATCGCATCGCGTGCGCCCGGGGAGTGTGGCTTTGATCACCGAATGCGCGCATCGTGGACCTCACCTTCACCCCTCACGCCCTTTCTTCCGCCGAGCGCCGCCGGATTCTCGCTTTTCGGCCATGGCGCACCGCCGAACGGCGCGTCGTCATCCGGGGTGTCGTCGGCCGGGCCGTGACCGCGTTGGAGCCCGCCGCGATCGGTGGCATACTGCTTTGGGTTGCCGTGGCACTCGCGCTTCGCGTGAGCATCGACGACGGGCAGCCGGTTCACACCGAATTGCCGATCGCCTTGATCTTCATCCCGGTCGCGGCTGCATTCTTCGTCTATGCCGCATGGCTCGTCAGCGAACCGCTGCGCGCGTTGCGACAGACATACGAGCCCATCTTCATCGTCGACGGTTATCTGCGCACTCGCGGGCCGGATGATTTCTCCGAGCGCGGCGACTGCGGGTACGTGGCTGCGATCACGGCGGACCGGCGTGTCGCAGGCGAGTGGACCGCCCGCGGGCCGGTCGAGTATCAACACACGCTTCGCGCCGCTCAGTTGGAGTTCACGGAGTACGGCGGCCTGCACGCGATCGATGGCCGGCCGACCGGGATATTGCCCACCGATTTTCCGGCGTTCGGTGTAGGCGCCAACCGGCCGCTGCGGTGAACCCGCGCGACACGAAGCCGCGGTCCCTACGGAAAGCTCCCCGATAGCGGCACCTTCGCGGAATCAACGGCGGGCCAGTGATGAAACTCCTTTGAGTTGAACGCTGAAATGCCGCCCATGAGGAATACGATCACAAGTCCGATCGCAAAGAAGACTTGAACCACCACGGGCATGCCGCGGCTCTGCGGAATGTCGGCGATGACGGCGTTCGAACGCATGGCCATTCTCCTACGCGATTCCCTGCAGCACGCGAGTGGCCACGAGTATGACGATGAAACAGCCTAGCGCCAGCAACGCGAGCATGACCTTCGTCACGTGATCGTCGAGGCCGCTTTTGGGCCACTCCAATCGCAACGACCAAAGCGCAGCTCCGCCCACCACGAGAGCTCCGATGAGCGCTATGAGGCGCTCGATGGCTGCGAGGTCCATATCCTTCCCCCTAGCGCCACACGTACAGGATGCTGAACAGCGCTACCCAGATGACGTCGACGAAGTGCCAGTACAGCGAAGCGGCGGTTAGACCGAAATAGCGCGCTTGCGTATAGGTGCCCGACAAAGTCTGATTGAGCACGACGACAAGGAAACACACGCCGATGAGCACGTGAAAGCCGTGGAGACCGGTGAGCGTGAAGAACGACGCGCCGTAGATGCTGCCGGCCCAGAGCGTGCTCTCATGGATGAGATTCGTGTATTCGATGGCTTGACCGCCCAAGAACATGGAGCCGAGCACGATCGTTCCGAGCAGCCACCAATAGAACTTCAGATGCTTGCCGTGCTTGAACGATTCCATGGCGAAGTGCATCGTGGCGCCGCTTCCGAACAGCACGATGGAGTTGACGCCGGCCATATAAAGATCCGCCGGCTTGACGCCCGGCGGGGGCCACACCGGCGCCGCGCTGCGCAGATAGAGATACGTGAAGATGAACGACGAGAAGATGATGCAGTCGCTGATCAGAAAAAGCAGAAAGCCGAGCAGGCGGTGATCCCGCTGTTCGGAGTATTGCGCGTCGTCCATCGTCAGGGCGTGGCTTGCCATCGTCGATGCGTCTTCCTTCGTCTAGTGAAGCGGCCTGGCGGTGAGGTATTCCGGCGGCACATCGCGATACGGCAACGGCTGGCCGTAGTCGTAGGGTCCGGCAAGCACGATCGGAATGCGGTCGAAGTTGTAGTACGGCGGCGGGGAGGGGATCATCCATTCGAGAGTGCGGGCACCCCAGGGGTTAGGCCCGGACGCTTCGCCGTTCATCGCGCTCTTGAGCGCGTTATACGCGAAGACGATGAACGACGCCCCAAGCACAAAGGCCGAGATCGAGATGAAGAGATTCGTCTCGCCGTAGATGGGATCGTATGTGGCGACCCGGCGCGGCATCCCGAACAGTCCGATCCAATGCATGGGCAAGAAGGTGGCGTTGAAGCTCACGAACATAAGCCAGAAATGCAGCTTCGCAAGGCGCTCGTCGAGCATGCGGCCCGTCATCTTCGGCCACCAGAAATACAACCCGGCGAAGATGCCGAAAATGCTGCCGCCGAACAGCACGTAGTGCAGGTGCGCCACCACGAAATACGTCGCGTGTTCGTGGATGTCCACGGGTACCGAGGCCAAGAAGATGCCGGTGATGCCGCCGAACGTGAACGTGGATAGGAATCCGAGCACGAACAGCAGCGGCGAGGCCAGCCGGATCTTCCCCGCCCACAGGGTTGCCACCCAGCTGAATACTTTGATGCCGGTGGGGACGGCGATCAGCATGGTGAGCGCCATGAACGGCAGCTGCACCCACTGCGCAAGACCGCTCGTGAACATGTGGTGCGCCCACACCATGAACGACATGAGCCCGATCGCCGTGGACGAGTAGGCGATGGCTTTATAGCCGAAGATGGGCCGTCGCGCAAACGTCGGGATGATCTCAGAGACGATGCCGAACGCCGGCAATATCATGATGTACACGGCCGGATGCGAGTAGAACCAGAAGACGTGCTGCCAGACCACTGGGCTCCCGCCGCGCGACGGATCGTAGAACGGCACGTTGAAGACGCGCTCGATGAAGAGCGCCGCGAGCGCCGCCGAGAGATTCGCGGTGGCGATGAACGAGAGAAATGCGGTGACCGCGGTGGCCCAGACGAAGAGCGGCATGCGCGTCCACGTCATGCCCGGCGCGCGCATCTTGATGATCGTGACCAAGAAGTTGATGCCGGTGATCGTGCTCGAGACGCCGATCAAAAAGATGGCGACGCACCACATGCTCGTCCCAGCCGGCTCTTGCAGGCTGATCGGCGGATATTCCGTCCAGCCCGCTTCCGGCGCGCCGAGCAAGAAGCTGCCGAACAGAAATATGCCCGCCGGCGGCAAGAGCCAGAAGCTGAACATGTTGAGCCACGGAAACGCGACGTCGCGCGCGCCGATCTGCAACGGCATGACGAGGTTGCCGAACGCACCCGTCAATACGGGAATGATCACGAGCCAGACCATCGCCGAGCCGTGCACGGTGTACGCTTCGTTGTAGGTGGTAACGCTTAAGACGTGATTGTTGGGTCCGGCGAGCTGCGCCCGCATGAGTTCGGCGAGCAGACCGGCAAGCACGAAGAACAGCCCCGTGGTGATGAAATATTGGACGGCGATCACTTTGTGATCGAAGCTGAAGACATATTTTTGGACGAACGTCTCGGGCGGCGGATGGATATGCCCGATGGGGGCGTGGGCTACGTCGGCGACTGCCATGTTCTTCTAGTTCGTCCTCTACTTGCGCAGCGTCTGCAGGTACGCGATGAGGTTTGCGATGTCGGCGGGGCTCAATCCGTTGGCCTGCATGTTGGGCATGGTACCCATGACACCCGAGTAGCCCTTCTCGAGAATCGCGGCCGCATCGGCGGGGTCGGCCTTCTTGCCGTCGACGAGCATCGGATGCTTCGGATCGTCGAAAAGATCGGCCAGACCCGGCCCCACTTTCTTCTGGTCGAACGGCGCGGCATTGTGGCACGTCGAGCACTTCTGCTGGAAGAGCGCTTGGCCGGCGGCCGCGTCACCGTGATTGAGCTGCACGGACGGGCCGGCCGATGCTGCCTGATGCTGTTGTTTGGAGAACCACGCGTCGAAATCCGACTGAGAGACCACGTGCACTTTGCCCCACATGTCGGAGTGGCCGAGACCGCAGAACTCGGTGCAGATTATCCTGTACGTCCCGACGACGTCCGGCGTGAAATGAATGGGCACGACCATGCCGGGAACCATGTCTTGTTTCACCCGGAACTCGGGGACCCAAAACGAGTGGATGACGGCGTCTTCTTCTTTGACCTCCGACGATGTGATGTCCATCGTCACCGGCACGTTGACCGGCAAGTAGAGGTCGTTGTACACCGACTGCTTCAAACCCGGATAGCGGAATTCGAAATCCCATTTGTGCCCGATGGCCTCCATCGTGACCGTCGAAGCTTGCGCCCCGTAGTACTCGGGCAGAACTCTGTAGCTGAGCAAACCGAGCGCGAGCATGAGCACCGCCGGGATGGCAGTCCACCACGCCTCAAGCGCGTGATGATCGTGTATCGGCGAGCCGACCGCTTCCATAGAATCGGCCGGGCGCTTGCGGTAACGAATGGCGAAATAGATCAGGAAGCCATTGACGTAGACGAGGATGGGCACGCTGAAGAACGACATGAACCGGAAGAGCCAGTCGATATCGCCGGCAGGCTGCGCGGCCTCCTTGAGAAAGTGGTCGATCGGAAAGACGACCACGCCCCACATGCCGAGCGCGCTGATGACGCCCATGACGATAACGGCTCTCCAAAAGCCGCTATCGATCCGGTAGTCGCCGGGTTCCTGGCTCAACGCTTTAGCGCTTTCTGCAAACTAGTTTGCTCTTGCCGAAATTACACGCCCGCGCGGACTCATCCTAGGCTTGCCCGCCGGCCACGCTGCGGAAATAGTCGCACTGCCGAAGGTGGGAATCGAACCCACATGAGGGGTTACCTCGCGCGATTTTGAGTCGCGTGCGTCTGCCAGTTCCGCCACTTCGGCCATGGATGACGGCGTGGTTTCGCACCACGACCTCAATCCCCTAGTGCATGTACTTCAGCAGCCACGCCACCCAACGCTTTTGCACGTCTTCGGCGCGCACCGGATCTCCCGGATAGTGTCCGCTCACTGGATATGCCCAAAACTCAACGGTGACGCCACGATCTTTGAGCGCATGATACATCTCGTAGGATTGTGTGATGGGCACGCGCGCATCGCCGACGTCGCTCATGATGAGCGTGGGCGTATCGATCGCGGTCGCGTAGGTGATGGGCGATTGCGCCGCATACGCGGCAGCGCCGGCAGCGCTCCACGGCGTCTGACCGTTGAAGCCGAATGCGACGGAGACGTTGTTGTCGGACAGCGCGTATTCGTCGACTTCGTTGTTCACGGCCGCGCCTGCCACCGCCGCCTTCCACACGTGATAGTGAGCTTCCATCCACGATGTCATGTAGCCGCCGTACGACCATCCGCTCACGGCGATGCGCGACTGATCCACCGGATACGCGGCCTCGACGGCTGCGATGCCGGCCATGACGTCGCGGCCCGGGCCGGCGCCGGCATCGTTGACGATGGCATGCCAATAGGTCTCGCCCAGATTGTCGCTGCCGCGATAATTCGGGTTGAAGACGATGCATCCGGCAGCGGCCAGCAGTTGCGATGTAGAGCTCCACGATGTCAGCGAGGCCGAATTGGGGCCGCCGTGGATGACGAGCACCAGCGGGTATTTCTTGGCGGGATCGTATCCCGGGGGCAGCGTGACGGCGCCGTCCTCGTCGAATCCTTCGCTCTGCCATTTTATGTCGACGACACTGCCCAGATCGAGCCCGTCGACGAAACTGTTGTTGGCGGTGAGCCGTTTCGGCGCCGCCGAGGCGGAGGCCATATAGTAGAGCTCGCTTGGGTGCGCAGCGGTCGTGCCGATGAAGGCGATCGAGCCATCGCGCCCGACGCTCGCATCCATCCAGTACGGTTGATTCGGATTGACGTCGCCGGTGTCGATGCGCTGCGGCGTTCCGTTGACGGGCTGCAGCCACATCGCGGCGCGGGTGCCCGCATGTCCGCCGACCAAGAGGGTTTTCCCGTCGGGCATCCAGATCGCACGCTGCAGATTGCTATCGATCGCGCGGGTGGCGTCGTCGCCGTTTCCGCCGGCCGCCGGCGCGACATAGATCTCGTTCTCTCCATTGACATCGCCATCGCGCGGATACCAATACGCGACCCGTGCGCCATCCGGCGAGAATTGCGGGATGCCCTCGTACTTCCCATGCGCCGTCAACGCATGCACGTTGCCGCTCGAAACGTCGACGAGGGCGACGTACCCCTGAGAATAGTCGCCATACACGGCGTTCGGCAACCTCGTGATCGCGATCTGCGCGCCGTCCGGCGACCACGATAGCGGCGAACCGGGCGGCCCGGGCGGCTCACTCGCCGGCACGCTCCACGAACCGCTCGTCAGCCGGCGGTTGCCGGTGCCGTCGGCGTTGACGATCCAGATATGCGACGGGACGTCTGCTGCCCGTCCAAGATAATTGCCGTCGCCCACGACGAATCCGTCGTGATGCTTTGCGATCGCTGCCTTGTCGGGCGCGTCATCTTGGGTGACGTACGCGATCTTCGATCCGTCCGGGCTCCACGCGAATTGCTGCACCCCGTTCGGCGCGTGCGTCAACGCCTGGGCATCGCCGCCTGCCATCTGCATGCTGAAGAGCTGCTCTTCTTCGTCCGAGCCGTCCGTAACGGACGCAAGAAACGAAAGAGTCGCGCCGTCGGGCGACCAGCGCGGCGAGCCAAGGCCGGCACGGTCGTGGGTGAGCGACCGCATCGCGCCGCTCGCGACGTCGACCAAAACTAGTTCGTTCTTGAACGTATCCTTTGCGAAATCGGGCCGGCTCACGAGCAGCACGATCTGTTTGCCGTCCGGCGAGATCTGAGGATCGTTCAGACTAACGCCCTTGCGCAGATCGTCGAAAGTCAACGCTCGGGCCGACGCCGTGGCCGGCCAGAGAGCGACGAAGCACATAATGGCCATCGCCGCGAATGCGAAGAATGATCGCTCGCGCGCTTTCACCGCTCTTACCTCGCCGTCATGGAAAGATACTTGCCGAACCAATCGGCATAGCGTTGGAATATGTCGAACGTTCGAACCGGATCGCGCGGGAAGTGGCCCGTCACCGGGTACGCCACGTATTGGACCGGCGCTCCGGTCTCTTTGAGCGCGTGGTAGAACTCGTACACTTGCGGAGTGGGTACGCGAAAGTCGCCGGTGTCGGAGAGTATGAGCGTGGGTGTGTTCACGCCCGCCGCTTCCGAAATCGCCGACTCGGCGCGGTAGAGCTGCTCGCCTTGCGTGGTCCAGGGTCCAACTTCGCCCGCGATAGCGCGTTCGTAGTAGAGCGCGTCGGAAAGATTGTACTCGGACGCCCAATCGGTGACCGCTGCCCCCGCGACCGCGGCTTTCCACACGTGGTAGTGCGTGATGAGCCATGCGGTGAGACATCCGCCCTCGGACCACCCGCCGACCGCGATGTTCGAAGAATCGACGAAACCCTGGCTTTCGACCGCTGCGATGCCGGCCATGATGTCGCGGCCGGGTCCGGCGCCGAGATCGCCGATGGTCGCCTCTTGATATTTCGCGCCGAGATTGTCACTGCCGCGGTAGTTAGGCTCGAACACCGCATCGCCGTGCGCGGCGAGCACGCGATCGAGTCCTCCGAATCCGCCTGCGCCGAATCCCATCCCCGACGCCGCGGTCGGCCCGCCGTGGATGATGACCACGAGCGGGTACCGGGTGCCCGCGACGGGGTGCGGCGGAAGCACGAGCGCGCCGTCCTCGTGAAAGCCTTCAAAGGTCCAATCGATTTCGCGTACGTCGGTGCTGTCGAGTGCCCCGATCTTCGCGTTGAGATCCGTCAATCGGCGCGGCGGCGACGTGGACGAGGCCATGACGTAGACTTCCGAAGGACCATGAGGACGGCGGCCGACGAGTGCGATCGCACCCGTTTTTGCCACCGAGCTCGCGGATACGGCGACGTCCCCGAGCGGCAACCGTGCGGGCGTGCCGGCGAGCGGCACGCGCCACAATGCTACGCTCACGCCGTCGTTCCCGATCACGAGCAGTGACGAACTATCCGGCATCCAGTCAAGCGGCGCGACGTTTCGATCCAGCGTTGCGCCCGCGCTTGTGCCCGCGCCACCGGCGGCGGGCGACACATATGCCCCGAATTGGTCGACGACGGAGCTGCCGGCAGTGAAACTGTACGCCACGTTGCGGCCGTCGGGAGAGAACAGCGGCGACGATTCCAGACTCGTCCGGCCAGTCAACCCGGCGACGGAAGCAGTGCGGATATCGACGAGCACGATGCGCGTTCGATCGGCATCGCCCGAGTCCGGTGGAGTCTGCGCCGTCACCGCAACGCGGTTCCCATCGGGTGACCACGAGGGCGAACTCAAACGCCAGTCGTCGTGCGTGAGCCTGCGACCCGCGCCGCCCGATGCGGCGACGAGCCACAACTGCGACGTTGGAGGAGCGGCGCGCGCGAGATAATCGTTGTCGCCCACCGCGAACGCGTCGAGATGATGGTCGATATCGCGTTTGTTCGGCGGATCGTCGTCGGCGATGTAGGCGAAAGCGTTGCCATCCGGACGCCAAGCGTAGTCGTCGATCCCGTTCTTCGCACTCGTCGCCGCTTTTGGCTCGCCGCCGTCCATCGGCATGATCCAGACCTGCGGAGCCGCGTCGTCGCTGCTGCCGGCGGTGGAAACGAACGCCAACTTCGTGCCGTCCGGCGACCAGCGAGGCTCGCTGACGTCTCGCCGGTCGTACGTCAATTGGCGCACAGCACCCGTGCGCGCGTCGACGAGTTCTAACTCCCTGTTCACGGCATCGCGCTCGAAGTCGTTGCGCGACGTGATGACTGCGATGAACCTCCCGTTAGGAGAGATCTCCGGCGCGGATAACCCGACCAGGCCTTTCAGATCTTTAAGTTCGAGCGGCCGCGCGAGCGCGGCGTATGCCGGAATGCACGCTAACGTGGCGGCGAGCGCCGCGATGATGCGGATCCTCATTTCGCGTACTTCGTGAGCCACGCGATCCAGCGCCGTGTGACATCTTCATTTCGCACGGGATCTCCGGGGAAATGCACGTCCACCGGGTAGGCGATGAATTGCACCTTGACGCCATGATCCTTCAGCGCGTGATACATCTCGTAGGAGTTCACGATCGGCACGTTGGCGTCCCCGACATCGCCCATGATCAGCGTCGGCGCCGTGACGCGATCGGCATAGGTCAATGGGGATTGTTCTATCCACATGGCTCTCGTCCGCGCATCGTATGGCCCCCCGCCGAAGAAGTCTGCGGCGTCGCCTTCCTGGTACCACGCTATCGTGTAGTCGAGCGGATAGTCGTTGAGCGCGGCACCGGCAACCGCCGCTTTCCACACCGGATAATGCCCTTCCATCCACGACGTCATGTAGCCGCCGTACGACCAGCCGGAAACCGTCATGCGTGACGCGTCCACGAAGCCGAGCTTCAACAGCGCAGCGACGCCGGCCATCACATCCTTGCCAGGTCCGTCGCCGCCGTCGCGATAGATCGCGTGCTGGTATGCGTCGCCCAGATTCGTGCTGCCGCGATAGTTGGGCTGGAAGACCACGAATCCGCGCGCCGCTAGCAGTTGGCCGAGCGGGTCGAACGTGATCGCGTCCGCACCTTGCGGCCCGCCGTGGATGTAGACCGCCAGCGGGTATTTCTTCGACGCGGTGAAGCCCGGCGGCGAGGTGAGAATACCGTCTTCTGCGTAGCCGCCTGTACCCGTCCACGTGAGTTCGCGAACCGTGCCCAATTGCAGCGCTTCCGTCGCGGCGTTGAAGTTCGTGAGTTTGCGAACCGGCACGTCGGGCGACGCGAGGTAGTACACCTCGCCGGGATTGGACGCCGTGTTTCCCACGAACGCGATGGCCCCGTTCTTGCCGACTGTCCCATCGTTGCCGAAGTTCACTTCACCGAGTGCTATTTTCTTGGCCGGCCCGCCGACGGGCGCGTTCCACAGGGAAACCCGGGCACCGTCTTCTCCGGCTTCGTAAAGAGCCGCGCCGTCCGCCGTCCAACGGTACCAATCGATGTTCCGATCGAGCGCGGGCGTGGCGACGGTCCCCTTTCCGCCGCTCTGAGGCAGGACCACGACGTTTGCGTCGCTGTCAAACGTTCCGTGCCGGTACCACGTCGTCGCAATTTGATTACTTACCGGCGAATACTCCGGTCCGATCAGCCACGCGCGCTGGCCCGCTAGGGTTTGCATGGCTCCTGAATGGCTGTCAACGATCGCGATGGTGGCCGGGTCACTGTCTCCGTAGACGGCGTTCGGCAGCTTGGTGATGGCGATGTGGCTTCCGTCGGGCGACCACGAGATGCCGGTGCCGGCGCCGCCGTCGGGAGTGGAGAGGCTCCACGTGCCGTGGGTCAGCCGCTTGGACCTCGAACCGTCGGCCGCGGCGAGCCAGATGTGCGACGGAAGCGACGCCTCTCTGCGAAGATAGTCGTTGTTGCCCACTTCGAATCCGTCGAGAAAACGATCGGCCCCTTCGCGCTTCGGCTTCTCGTCCTGGCAGACGAACGCGACTTGCGTTCCGTCGGGCTTCCATTCGATTTGCTCGACATCGTTCGCCGCCTTTGTGATCTTGACGGCGTCGCCGCCGCTCATCGGCAGCACGAATACCTGATCCGTTGATTGGTCATCGTCGCCGACGGATGCGATGAAGGCCAGCCGGTCGCCGCTCGGAGACCAACGCGGCGACGAGACGTCGTCCCGACCTTGCGTGAGCACTCGTTGCGCGCCGGTCGCGATATCGATCAAGACCACTGAAGAGTCGCGCCGGTCTTCATCCCAATTCACACGCGAGACCACCACCACGACGGACTTTCCGTCGGGCGAGAGCTGCGGCTCGCTCACGTCAACGATGCGGCGCATGTCGTCCAACACTATCATGCGCGCGTTCGCACGAGACAGCGACGCGAGGACTGACAGCAGACAGCAGACGGCAACGACGGCAAATCTCATACGATCACTTTCTTAGAACGAATGCGCGGCTCCGATATTTCGTGCTTTTTAGGACCCTGCGCGGCATTCCTCGCGCTGGTCAGGCCGCGAGGACGGCCGGCTCGGGCAACGAGAATGCGAGGAGCGCGCAAACCGCGGATAAGGCGGCGCACAGCGCGAATTCATCGCGCAGCGCAGTTGCTGCGCCGCCTGCGTTGGCAAACGCGAGAAACGCACCGATGACCACCGGAGCCGTGATCGATCCCGAGGTGCCCAACATCGTCGCGACCCCGGTTGCTGCGCCCGATCGATTCGCCGGCACGTAGCGCAAGATGAGCGCGTTCGGCGGCGCCGAGGCAAGGCCAAGTCCCAATCCGCCCAAAGCCATAGCCGCGACCACTGCGGCCACCGACGTGAATCCGGCGAGCGCACCTGCGGAGACGGCCACAAGGAGCACGCCGGTGGACAAGAGCGCGCGGGTTCCCAAACGATTGATGAGCGCTCCGCCTGCGATCGCACCGGCGACATACAAGACCGCCAGGATGAAAAGTGCGAGGCTCGCTGTGGCGGCGCTTGCGTGGAATTGCGCGATGAAGTATGTGGCCGAATATATCGTGAGCGAGAAGCTCGGGATTCCGAAGACCACGCCGAGCGCATACAGCATCGCCGGGCCACGCGCTGCGAAAAGCGCAGGATCGATCAGCGGCGCTTCTGTGTGACGGATGTGCCACACGAAAGTCCCCATGCTTGCGATCGCGCCGAAAATGCCGAGGAGCGATCGGTCGTGGGCTCCTGTGACGGCGAACATCAAACATGCCGCGAACAATGCGATCAAGAGCGCGCCGATCGCATCGAACGATTTGGCGCGCGCGCGGTTTAGCGCGATCGCGTCGTCGGGCAGCGACGTGGCCAGCAAGATAGTTAGGATGCCGGTCGCGACATTCACGGCGAAGACCGGATGCCATGGATACGCGCTCAGATCTGCGGCGAGCGCGCCGTTTACGTGCGAGGACGCGGCAAGCGCGCCGGCCACGATCGCTCCACCCAGCAGCGCCCCAGCCATCGTACCGATCCCGAACACGCCGTACAACGCGCCGAGCGCGCCTCCGCGGCGATCGGGAGGCAGGACGTCGCCGATGATCGCGGTCGCGATCGGCTGGATGCCGCCGGCGCCGAGCGCTTGGATGATGCGGCCCGCCACGAGAAGCGGGAGCGATGTCGCAAAGGCACACGCACACGACCCGGCGACGAACAGCACCATACACCAGGTGAACATACGCCGCCGTCCGTACGAATCGGAAAGCGTGCCCATGAGCGGCTGCGCGATCAACGATCCCGTCGCGTACGTGGCGACGATCCAGCCGACATCGGCCAGACTGGCGCCCAGCGACGATGCGATGCCGGGCAGGAGCGGTCCGAACATGGTCAACGGCAGCGCGCGGGCGAAGACGCCGAAGAGCAACGGCCGCATGAACGGAGCGAGCGCCGGACTCTCGACGCTCGCGATGCTCGAAGCCCGGCTCATGGCGCTACACGCCGGGCCCGTGGCCGAAGCGGTCTACCGCCATCGCGACGAACAGCAACGCGAGGTAGAGCATCGAAAAGCGATACATGAGACCTTCGCTTTGTCGCGATCCCGTTCGCGCCACCCACACGGCAAAGGCGAGAAATATCGCGTCGAGCGCCAGCGCGCACGCGAGGTAGACGAGGCCCATGAGATGCAGCGGCACAAGGCCCAGCGTGACGGCCGTCAACGCGGCGGTATAGATGAACATCTGTTTCTTGGTCTCGGCGTCGCCGCGCACGGCAGGCAGCATGGGTATGCCGACCCGTGCATACTCGTCCTTCTTCATCAGCGCCAGCGCCCAAAAATGAGGCGGCGTCCAAACGAAGACGATCACGAACAACAATATCGCGGTAAGACCAACGTGGTCGGTGACCGCGGCCCAGCCGACGAGCGGCGGGATCGCTCCGGCCGCACCTCCGATGACGATATTTTGCGGCGTCGCGCGCTTGAGCCACATGGTATAGATGAAGACGTAATACAAGATGCCGGTGGTGGACAGCGCCGCCGCGAGGAGATTCACGGTGAGCGCGAGCTGGACGAATGCCGCGGCGCCGAGGACGATGCCAAAAACAAGCGCGTCGCGCGGCTGAATTCGTCCGCTCGGAATCGGCCGCTTTTTGGTCCGCGCCATGAGCGCGTCGATGTCGCGATCCCAATACATGTTGATGGCGGCTGACGACGCCGATGCGAGCGCGCCTCCGAGCAGCGTCCAAAAAACGAGAATGGGCGACGGCCAGCCGCCCGCGGCCATCATCATCGCCGTGAACGTGGTGAAGAGCAGCAACGACATCACGTTCGGCTTTGTGAGGCCGAGGTAGTCGCGCACCGTGCTCAAGCCGGCACCCGCTGCCGGCGGTAGGCGGCATAGGCGAGGACCGCGAGCGCTGCAGTCAAAAGCGCGCCGTTTGCTTCATGCCAAACCCGAAGTACCGGATCGAGCCGCGACATCACCGTAAGTGTTCCCAGCACGCCTTGCAGAATGACGAGCGCGAGCGCCAGCCATGAGATCGCGACGATGTCGCTGCGAGCGCGCTGCGTCGCGAGCGCCGTCACAAACGTGACCAGCACCGCGGCGATAGTGGCGTACGCCGCGAAGCGGTGGCCCATATGGATCTGTTGGGCTAGTGTGACTGCGCCGGCCATGCCGTTGCACAATGGGAATCCAACGCACGCCAGGCCGTCGTTGGCGGCGCTCATGTAGCCTGCAGCGAACACGGCGGCGAACGCCACGATGGTGGTCGCGAGCGCTAGCCTTGCAAAGCCCCTGCCTGAGCTTTGGCGCGACGACGGCTCCGAACCGCGCGCGATCACCGCCACTATCAACAGTGTGACAAACGTGAGAAACCCGACCAGCAGATGGAGCGCGACAGTCGGCGGATTGTTCTGAAATTTGATGGTCAACCAGCCGGCGACGATTTGCGCGACGATCAGTCCGACGCCGACGCTTGCCGCGCGAAACGCGCCGGGAACCTCTGCTCGACAGCGATAGGCCATGATGAAGGTCAATGCGATGATGCTCGTGACGATGATGGCGCCGAGACGGTGCGACCATTCGTACACCGTCGGATTGTCGAGCGAGGGCAGCCACGCGCCTTGGCAACGCGGCCAATCCGGACAGGTCATGCCCGCCCCGTTCACGCGCACGACTGCGCCCCATACCACAAGCGCGAACGACAGGATGGCAGACGCCAGACTGACTCGCCTCAAACCTGTGAGGGCGGCGGAAGCGACGATGGCTGGATTCCTTTCGGCGAGGCGTGCTCGTCGTTTTTTGCCGCGCGTGGCGTGCTTCTCCTGTGCCAAGCGGCGATTCTAAGATATCCGCTGTTTCGGCGACGTGCGACTTTGGTCGGGCGATTCGTGAGAAAGGTGCGTGCCGCGCGCGCCGCGCATCGGCATTCGATGGCTTCTCTCCGCTTCGGCCCGCCGGGGATCGTTTCGTCTGAGGCGCATATCCCGGGCGACAAGTCTATTTCGCATCGAGCGCTCTTGTTGTCCGCGTGCGCGCGCGGCACGACCACGATGATGGGACTCAATCGCGGCGACGATACGCTAGCCACCATGCGCGCGTTGCGCGCCCTAGGAATCGCCGTCGACGACGAGGGTGCGACGGTGCGCGTTTCCGGTGGCAACTTCGCGGCCGACGCCGGCACGATCGATTGCGGCAATTCCGGCACCACGATGCGGCTTTTGATGGGAATACTGGCAGGCCGCACGTCGTGCGCGCTCGATGGGGACGCGAGCCTTCGTCGACGCCCGATGGAACGGGTTGCAGCGCCGCTTCGCTCGATGGGAGCGGAGATCGCCACCGCCGCGGGCGGGGTGCCCCCGGTCAACATGCGGCTCGGCGGCGATTTGCGCGCGATCGACTACGCGCTGCCGGTCGCGTCAGCTCAGGTGAAATCGGCGATCTTGCTCGCCGGCCTACGAGCGAACGCCGTCACCACCGTCCGCTCACCTTACGCATCGCGGGATCACACCGAACGGATGCTGGCCTCCATGGGGGTTTCGGTTCGCGTTGACGGCCTCGCTACGAGCATTCAACCCGGAGTCTTGCACGCGATCGAACTTCTCGAAGTGCCGGGTGATCCGTCGGCGGCCGTCTTTTTCTTGATCGCTGCGGCCGCAAAGCCACGCGCGAAAATGCTCGCGCGCGATGTCTGCGTCAATCCGACGCGCACCGGCGCATTTGAGATCATGCGTTCAATGGGTGCGCGGTTGGCCGTCGGCGCGGAGTCGCTCCGGCATGGCGAGCCGGTCGCGGCCATCAGCATCGAGGGCGGTGCTGGGCTTCATGGCGTCGAGATTCCGCACGAGATCGTGCCGAGCCTCATCGACGAGATTCCCGCGCTGTGCGCGCTTGCGACGCTGGCCGAAGGCGAGTTCATCGTGCGCGGTGCCGCCGAGTTGCGCGTCAAAGAATCCGATCGCATCGAGTCGACCGCTCGAATGCTGCGCGCTTTCGGTGCAGAAGCGATTGAAACCGATGACGGTATTATCGTGCGCGGCGGCGCGACGTTGCGCGCACCGGCTGCGATCGACACGAATGGAGACCATCGCATAGGCATGTCGGCGGCGGCGCTTGCCGTCGCCATCGGTGCGCCGATCGAAATCCGGGATTCCGCGTGTATCGACACGTCGTTCCCCGACTTCGCGACCCACTGGACCGCCGCATTTGGAATGGCTTACGTCGATTCGTACTAGGGCAAGCAACGCTTGCCCCAAAAAAATGGGCAAGCGTTGCTTGCCCTCCTACATCAGTCGCCCTGGGCGAGCGATGCTCGCCCTAATACCAATCGTGGAGCATGCCGCGCAATCGCGGCACGAGCAATTCCAGCGAGGCGTCAACCACGAACGCCATGATAGAGATCTGACTTGCGTAGGCGCCGACCGATGCGGCTGCAGCGTTTATCGTTGTGGCGGCGGTTTCAAATCTGTGACTCGCCTCTTCCAACTTGGTCCCGGCTGCAGCGAACGACTCAAACGAGTCGCGTGCCTTCTCGATAGCGAGCAAACTTGGATGTTTCGCCAACCGGATCGTCAGCGTGCGCAGACGCAACGCGGGCCGGATGCACAAACCCGCGAAGATGAGGCAGGCGATAGCGCCGGCTATCAATCCCGCGTATGTCACTCCGATCACGGTGATTTCGACGATTTCGGGTCCGAGGAAGATTTGGAGTCGGGTGACTTCGATTCCGACGGCTTGCTTTCAGCGGACTTGCCGCCGGAAGGCTTCTCTTGCGCCGGCTTGCTTTCGCCCGATTTGCTTTCTCCGGACTTGCCTTCGCCCGCCTTACTCTCTCCCGGCTTGCCTTCGCTTGGCTTTGCCTCGCCGGACTTGTCGCCTTGCGAATCGGACGATTGAGCGCGAACGCCGCTTTTCGTATAGTCGGTCTTGTGGAAACCGCTGCCCTTGAACACGAGGCCTATCGGATGGAAAACCCTGATGAGCTGGCCTCCGCAGGTCGGACACTTCGTGGGGCGCTCGTCGTTGAATCCGTGCGAGATTTCGTGCGTTTCGCCGCACGACTTGCAGCGATATTCGTAAACTGGCATTCGTCGATGGTTACGCTACCTGAGGCGACCGGTTGACCGCGTGCAACTGATGGCTCTGGACGGCGGTTCGCGCCGCTTCATCGGTCGGGAATTCGTCGGCGTGATATCTTGGTTCCGCGCTATCCTCGAGGAGGCCGCGCAGATGCGTCAGCGATTCTTGCAGACCTCGCCGCGCGCGCCGGCGGCGGAAAATCGCGTCGTACAGCGCCGGGAACATCCCGCCGAAAACGGGATAGCCCTCGGTGATCGAAACGCGCGACGCAGAACCCCGCTGTTCGAAACGAAAATCGAACCGGCGGGCAGCCGAAAGCTCGCCTTCCAACGACAGAAATGCGTTGCGGACGTAGCGCGTGACTTCAAAGATCTCTTGCCGGCGGTTGCGCCCCTCGGCCATGCAAACGCGAAGGACCGCGCCGAGCTCAAGTTCCTGGGTCTCCGGAAGATGGGCATTGACCATGCTTGCGAGCCACATGGGCCAGCGCGCGATGTCTGTCGCAAATGCGAACGCGCGCGCTACGGAAACTGAGAGGTCGATGTGCTCCCGGCAAACGATCTTCATCCGCGTCCCCCTACATAGTGATACACCGTGCCGAAAAGGCGGCGGCGGCGATGGCGCGAAGCCGATGCTCTCGTAGTTTTATTGGAATCGCGGTCGGAAAAACCTGCTTGCGGTCCCGCATGACGAAGTGCTGGAGTGTGAATCGATGGTGCGGGTCCGTGTCGCAGCGCTTGCTGTGAAAAAAGAAAAGATACTCCTCGCGCGTCATGTGAAAGCGAATCGGTCGGCATTTCTTCTGCCTGGCGGCGGCATGGAATGCGGCGAAACGGCGGCTGAAACGCTGTTGCGCGAGCTTCGTGAAGAAGCCGGCGTCGATGCGCGCATCGGCGACCTCCGCTATGTGATGGAAGCCCGTTCGCCAGATGGCAAACGGCATATCCTGCAGTTGGTCTTCGCTGCGAAGATCGATGGCGAGATCGGCGCATCGCTCGATCCCCGTGTGGCAGAGTGCGCGTGGCATCCCATCGGCGACCTTCGGACGATACGGATGCATCCCGACGCCGGTTCGACGATTGCCGACGACTTGGCCGGCGGAGCAGCGCCTGCGTGCCGATATCTGCTCGCTCCCTGGCGCGAATGAGGTAATGTAGGAGGGCGACCAACGGTCGCCCATGGGCAAGCGGGGCCGACCATAAAAGTCGGCCCCTACGTTTCTATTTGTTGTAGCGCAGGAACGCTGGAACTTCGATCTCATCCATGTTGATGGGCTTGACCTTTTCCATATCGCCCACACCGAGCACGCGCTGACGCTCGCGCGCGCGCGATCCGAATCCCGTCGCAAGCACCGTGACGCGCACTTCGTTGCCCATGCTCTCGTCGATGGTGGCGCCGAAGATGACTTCGGCTTCGGGATCCACCGACTTGCTGATGGCCTCCGCCGCTTCGTTCACTTCGTACATCGAAAGATCCGGGCCGCCGTAGATATTGAAGATCACGCCGCGGGCGCCGTCGATGGTGGCCTCGAGGAGCGGGCTCGATACCGCTTTCTGTGCGGCATCCGCTGCGCGCCGTTCACCGGTTCCTATGCCGATGCCCATGAGCGCGGAACCGGCGTCCGTCATCACGCGCCGCACGTCGGCGAAATCGAGGTTGATCAATCCGGGCTTGGTGATGAGATCGGTGATGCCTTGGATGCCTTGGCGCAGCACGTCGTCGGCCGACCGGAATGCCTCCATGAGCGGCGTGCGCTTCTCGATGATGGAGAGCAGGCGGTCGTTAGGAATCACGATCAGTGTGTCGACTTTTTGTTCGAGCTCGGCGATGCCGCGTTCTGCGATCTGTGCGCGCTTGCGCAGTTCGAACCCGAAGGGTTTGGTGACCACGCCGACCGTAAGCGCCCCAGCGGCCCGTGCGAGCTCGGCAACGATGGGTGCCGCACCCGTGCCGGTGCCGCCGCCCATCCCCGCAGTGATGAAGACGAGGTCGGTGCCCTCGACGAGCATCGCGAGATCTTCCTTCGATTCTTCTGCCGCCTGGCGACCGATCTCCGGATCCGCGCCCGCCCCGAGGCCGCGCGTGAGATTCTGTCCGATCTGCACGCGATTTTCCGTGCGCGAATTCTTCAACGCTTGGATATCGCAGTTGACGGAGAAGAACTCCGCCCCGTTGATGCCGGAGTCGACCATTCGATCGATAGCGTTGCAGCCGCCGCCGCCGACGCCGATCACCTTGATGCTGGCCATATGTTCGGGAACGTAGCGACGCTGATCGGTCATGTTCTTCCTCCTGGCTTTCTTCATAAGTGATGCGACGTCGAGCGCCGCTTAGCCCAACAAGTCTTTCCACCAGGCCACGAGCCGGCCGCCGACGCCCGGGCCATAGGATCGCGATGGCGTTGCTCCCGCATCCGAATGCGCGCCGAAAAGCGCGAGTCCGACTGCGGTGGCATACGCCGGATGCTTTATCGTATCCGTCAGACCTCCGACGTGCATGGGCACGCCGACGCGAGACGGCAGGTCGAAGAAGTCCGCCGCGAGGGAATCAAGCCCCCTGAGCTCGGCGCCGCCGCCGGTGAGCACGAGTTCTGCGAGCATGACTTCGGGCGGGCAGTTCTCGGCGAGGTTCGCACGCACGAGTTTGAAGATCTCGGTCATGCGCGCGACGATGATCTGGCGTAGAAAGCTTTTCGACGCGGCGCGCGATGTGCGGCCCGAAAGCGCTTTCACCTCAAACGTCTCGTCGCCGAGATCCAGTGCGAGATTCGCCGTACCGAAAGCGTGTTTGATGTTCTCCGCTTCTTGAAAACTGGTCTTCAATCCGAGCGCGATGTCGTTGGTGACGATGTTGCCGCCAACCGGCACCGTCCACGTGTGGTAGACGCCTCCGCCCCAGTATACGGCGATGTCGGTCGTGCCCCCGCCGATGTCGAGCAGCACGACGCCCGAGTTTCTCTCCTCGGGGAGAAGGACCGCCTCGCCTGCCGCGAGCGGCTCGAAGACGACGGCCGACGGCTCGATGCCCGCGCGGTGCACGCACTTCAACACGTTGGCCACGAATGACGAACCCGCAGTGACGACATGCGTGTCCACTTCTAGACGCGCACCCGACATGCCGACCGGATCGGTGATCCCGTTTTGACCGTCGACCGCGAATTCGCGGGGCAGTGTGTGGATGATCTGGCGCTCCGCCGGCAGCGTGATGATCGTGCTCGCGTCGACGACTCGCTTGACGTCGCCAGCCGCGACTTCGCGCTCCTCGCCTCCTACCGCGACGATGCCGTGCGCGTTCTGCGACCGCACGTGTTCGCCGGTGATGCCGACGAACGCCGTCTCGATGTTGGTGCCGGCCATTCTTTCGGCGCTTTCGGTGGCGGCCTCGATCGACTTCACGGTCTCTTCGAGGTCGGTGACCACGCCTTTGCGCAGCCCAAGCGACGGCGCGACCCCGAAGCCCACGATATCTATGGCGCCATCGCGCCCGATCGAGGCGATGACCGCCGCGGTCTTCGTGGTGCCGATGTCCAGGCCGGCGATAACGTCGCTACGCGCCACTTACGACCTCAAAAACTGTCCACAGCCTGTGGATAATTTGCCTGCAAGAACGCAACGAGCGACCGTGAAGGTCGCCGCGATCATTCGCGGCTCTGCATTCAAAGTGCACACGCACTTCCCTCTTTCGCATCGTCATCTGAATAGCACCGTCGGCGCGCGCGCGCTGCGTAGATCGACGTATGCGACGTTGCGCGGCGACGCGATCTTCACCGCGATGAGCCGGTAGAGCTGCACCTTCTGCGCGAGTCCATCGGGGGCGCCGAACAAGACGCGGAGATGATCCGCGGTCTCGACACCGATGCCGGTCGCGCCGCCGATGTCGATGGATCGCACCGTCAGGCCGGCGGTCTGAAGAGTGCGATAGGCTTGGTACGCGACTGCCGCATCGGTGTTCGACAGGTCGGCGCCGGCTGTGACCGCGGCCGCCGGAAGTCCGGCCACATCTATTTCCGGCAGACCCACATCGCGGGGATCGTCGGGCCCGATGGCGAGAACGTGCATCTTCGAGTCGAGAAGCGCCCGCCCGGCAAGCGGTTCTTCAGCGGAACCAGCGGCCGCCAGGTCGAGACGGGCCGCCGGACGGCGTTCGACCACGCTCACGCTGACTCTATTCGGCCACGCGCGAGAAATCGTCGCCGTGTTCGTCCACGGCAAGCTTTCGATGCGCTTGACGGCCGACCGGGTATCGAGCAGCCAGATGTTCGCGCCGGACGGCAGCGTCGCCGCCGATAGCACTTCGGCTGCTGAAGAACGCGAACAGCCGCTGACGTCGACTTGACCCAGGGCCAGGCGGGGATCTTGCGACGCCCGCACGCCGGCGTATGCCACCCCCCCGAACGCTGCAACGACCGCGAGCGTGATCAGGAAGCGCACGATGGCGGTTCGCAGGCCGCGCCTTGCGCGGCCTGCCACGAGCCGAAGTCTTTCGACACCACGCGCTTGACGCCGAGGCCGGCGGCGATTCTGCGCACCAGCGCTGGCGCGGCGCCGACGATTTTGCCCCGCACGGCCCAGGCGACCGGCGGATAGGACGGATGGCCGGTGATCACCAAGGCC